>Ga0182027_10001329_pt1 | contig 41651 bp, 28 predicted proteins | sample 712E1DmetaG_FD_121300 | JGI IMG/M metagenome (GOLD analysis project Ga0182027, IMG submission 121300) | Permafrost microbial communities from Stordalen Mire, Sweden - 712E1D metaG (Illumina Assembly) | ecosystem: Environmental > Terrestrial > Soil > Wetlands > Permafrost | place: Sweden...
CCAACGACCGAGCTCTCGTTGAACGGACCCGGATTGTCTCCGCGTACCGCTCCAATGGGGTGAGGTTCTGGATCATCACCGAGGCAGACCGGTCTTCCACGACCGTGCTTCTGCCCGAGGATTGCTGATATTCAACGGCCTTTTTCTCGTGAAAGAGGCCGCTTTCTTCTCCCGCTGGAAAAACAAACGCCGTCCGCGCTTCCAGCGAGAATACCCAACCAGAAGCAACCCGTTGTAGCGGGTGGACGGCAGAAAGAGAATACCATGGAACAGATACCCCTGTTCAAGCCAGAAAATCAGAAACGAAAATACCAGCCCAAGGAATGGAAAGTGGTCGCCTTGCGCGAATGCCCCACCCCCGAGCGGTTGCAAATGTGCGATACGCCGGATAAGGCGGTCGAGTATTGGAAGATGCACATTGCCACTTCGCCTCAGTTGAATGCCGAGTGCGAATGCCTTGTGGTCATCCTCCTCAATACCCGCCGCAAGGTCAAAGGGCACCAAATCGTCACCATCGGGACGATGGATACACTCCTCGTGCATCCGCGCGAGGTGTTCCGAACGGCGGTCGTCGGAAGCGCGGCGGCGGTCGTGCTCATGCACAATCACCCATCGGGCGAGCCGTCGCCATCGGAGGCCGACCTCAAGGTGACGCGCGACCTGGTCCGGGCCGGGCAATTGCTGAAAATCGAAGTGCTCGACCACGTCATTATCGGGAACCCAGGCCATGCGTCATTGCGTGAAATGGGCTACCTCAACCAATAGGAGTTGCTATGAAACGGACCCGAAAACCTTCGAGCGACCCCAAACAGACCCGGTTTGTCGGCCTCATCTGGCGGCTCCTCCAGCCGCCAGCTACCCGGCTTCGCGCAGGCGATGTCATCCGTATCGGCAAAAAGATTTGCCGCGTCATCCGCGTCAATGACTGTGCGGCGGTGGTCATTATGAACCGCCCGCCGCGCGTGTTCACAACGCGCTTTGACAAGCCCGTTTCCTTCGCGCAGCCGCCCGCCATGTTCCGCATAGGCTCCAATTCCGAGGTTGAAATCCTAAACCGCAAAAGTCACCGCCTGACGGAAAGGAGATCGGCATGAGTGCTTACGCATACGAACGCATCACCGGGCAGATCATTGCCCTCTTGGAAAAAGGCACCGTTCCCTGGCACAAAACGTGGAAAGCATCCACCGGCTGGCCCCGGAACTTGGTCTCACACAAGCCATACCGGGGGATAAACGTGCTTTTGCTTTTGAGCATGAGCTACGAATCGCCCTGTTGGCTCACCCTCCGTCAAGCCAACATGCTTGGCGGCACGATCAAGAAGGGCGAAAAGGCTTGCCCTGTTGTCTTCTGGAAACGGCTCACAGTTGGAGAAACGGATTCCAGCGAGGCACGGGAAATCCCGTTGCTCCGCTATTATCACGTCTTCAATCTGGCCCAATGCGACGGCCTCAAGAACGGCCAGGCGACGTCACCAAACGACACGGAGCCTGTGGCGTCCCCCAAGCCGGAGGAAATCGTAGCCAACATGCCGCAGAGGCCGCCCATCAAGGACGGCTTCACGCGGGCGTTCTATTCACTGCGCGAGGATTACGTTGGAATGCTGGCACGGGAGCGGTTCAGCCGAAACGAGGAGTATCATGCTACCCTCTTTCACGAACTGGTCCATGCAACCGGCCACGAAAGCCGTTTGAATCGGTCAACGTTGAACGAGCAGGCGGGCTTTGGTTCCGATCCTTACTGCAAGGAGGAATTGATCGCCGAGATCGGGGCCGCCTTTCTGTGCGGCCAGGCGGAGATCGCCGAGCGGACGATTGACAATTCGGCGGCTTACGTCGCCGAATGGCTCAAGCGGATGAAGGACGACAAGAAATTGATCGTCCATGCGGCGGCGCAGGCCCAACGGGCGGCCGACTTCGTTCTTAGCAGGAAATTCGAGGAAAGCCAGGTGGCCCATGACTGAATCGGTGCAAGTTGGCCGAGCGGAGGGAGGGGAGGGCACGATGAAATCCTTGATCCCGATTGACACCCGGAAGGCACGAATCTGCTTCCCGGACGGCCTGGTCACCCACTATGACGACCAGAAACTGGCGTATGCCGTTTGGCTGGCATTGCCCAGGGGAACTCGCGCCGCCTTTCGTGGAGCGAACGACCCCCGGCCCGTGTATCCGTGGGATTATGCGGATACCCTTGCAAAGGAGGGGGTATGAAACGGGAAAAACGTCTGCCGATTCCGCAAAAGGAATTCGGCTTTCACACCAGATGCCTTTATTCTGTTTCTGGAAATCACTGGCGACGGTGAGCGCATGTCCCGCGAGCACGCAGAAGCCAAGAGGGTCCAGCGACGTGCGGAGCAGGCACAGGCTGCATTGTTTCAGATCGAACGATGACTCGCCACGGGCGGAACCACACGTTCCGCCCTTTTTCTTCCAAAGTCATGTATACTGCCGTAGTTGGCCGGGAGAGCGGGTTTTGGTTCCGCCCCTCACTGCAATCAGAGACCGCTTCTCAAATATCAAATCGCCTCGCCCGCAAATGGGTGGGATATGTCTTCAACACATGTTTGCGGCTCAACCTTCATCACTATGCATTTTCAGAATCTTGGCCTCAATTGCCAATTCGCTAAGCGCAAGCCTCAAGTGCCACGCAGAAGTCAAAATCTCATTAAAGATTACGACCATCAGCGGCCAAACTTCGCGAAACAACACGAAAACAACGGCGATGGTTAACAACGCCGCCCAAACGAGCACCAGAATCCTGGCACGACCTGCATGACGATTGATCTTTTTTGCTTTCTTTACTTTGTTTTTCATATATTCATTTATTTGTCTTTGTCAGCACTTTTTTGCTGACGGTCGTATTTTCGCCGAAAAGCGGAGACGGCTGTATTGGAGTTCGTTTTGAAAATGGATTCGGAAATGGATTCGGAAGGCACAAACAATTGTGGCACAGCGGAGCGCCCGATGGATTTGGATGCGCAAGGGCGTGTTCTCCGTTTGGAATTCGTCGGGAGTCCTCCTGAATTGTTAAGCCTTTCGTTCCGATATTCTTCATCATCGGAGCAAGCGGTGCTTCGCAGAGGAAAGCCAGGCTTGCAATGGGGCCATGTGGCGAAAGCGTTTTCGTCGTGTATTCTAAATTATTTAATTTCTGACTCCAAAGAAGATGAAGGCACAACTCAAAAGGGCACCAAAATGCGCGTCCACGTATTTTCTGGCGGAGAAAATAGCTACGCAGCTTCACTAGGTAACGCAATTAACGACAATGACGGGTGGTTGGCAAGGACACTGGTCAGGAAAAAGGGAGCGATAAGACCAAGCGTCATTCACTCCATCTTTGTACGGGGCGCGAACAAGAGCGGCAAAAACAAAAACTTACCAAGACAGATCGCAATTGACACAGCGTTTTTGCCTCGGGCTTCCATTCAGGTAACATGGCAAGAGACACCACAGGATTATGCGCAACATGTCGCACAAGCAGATTTAACATCATTACTGTCGGCAATTCCTGAAAAGGACCAGCAACCCACTAATCATGGATCGAAAAGAGCGTTTGGTGAGCCTCGCTCTCAGCAGATCGTTTCGGTAAGCCACTTTCGTATGCATGAAGGTGCGTTATTCGGACGCGACGAGTGGTTGAAGACGCTGGATAAGGCTTGGGAAGACCCACAGGTTAAAGTGTTTACGTTATGGGCGTGGGGCGGCACCGGAAAAAGTGCAATCGTCGGAGAATGGCTCAAGCAGGTGAAGTCTAGAAACTACCTGGACGCCGACGTATTAGCTTGGTCTTTGGATACACATGATTCCGCCAACGCTGATGCTTTCTTGGATTTCGCTCTGCGGCTATTTAACGATCCGGCCCCAAGTTCGGGCGAACGTTGGGAAAAAGGCATCAGGTTAGCTCGATTAATGCAAAGAAGGAAGACTCTGCTCGTTCTCGATGGATTGGAGAAGCTACAACAACCTCCTTCACCTACGGCCGGCAAGCTTGCCGACCCAGCAATGGTTGGTCTTCTCGGTGAATTGGCTGCACACACCCGTCCAAGTCTTTGCGTCTTAACAACGCGATATCCCGTTACTGATTTGGAGCCATTCCGAAACAGCGCAACGCCCCGTGCAGAACTAACCCCCTTGTCCGCGGAGGCTGGAAGACATCTTCTTAGGGCATATAGCGTAAAAGGCAACGACAATGAATTGGAGCAGGTTTCCGAATTCTTTAAAGGCCATGCACTCACTCTCACGTTACTTGGTAGCTATTTAGACGCAGCTTGGTCAGGAAATATTCACAAATGGCAAACCGTCAAATTATTAAGAGTTGATGATGAACGGGAGGGACACGCCAAAAGCATGATGGCGGCTTATGAATCGTGGTTTAAAGGTAAACCGGAATTGTTAATACTTAGGCTAATTGGTCTTTTTGACAGACCACCAGATATAGAAGACCTAAATGCCATACGCTTCGATGCGCAAATTCCTGGATTAACCGATACCTTGCGGAATTTGAGTGTGGCCCAATGGGCGGCCTCGGTAAGGTCATTACAGGACAAGCGGTTACTTGTCCAAAACCAATCCTCCAAAGGCACTGCGCTTGAAGCACATCCATTAATCCGCGAGTATTTTGAGGAAACTCTACGGCAATCCTCTCCTGACATCTGGCAAAAAGGAAACGAGTTTCTCTATGACCACTATTCTCGCCGCGCTCCGCGGTTGCCGCAAAACATCGAAGCCATGGAGTATCTTTTCTGCGCAATGACACACGGCTGTAAAGCGAGCAAACATCAGACGGCCCTAGATTCCATTTACATCCCTCGAATAATGCGGGGAGAACAGCGATACGCCGCCGAGAAGCTTGGAGCGCTCGGTGGGCTGTTAGTCGTGCTGAGCCGGTTTTTCGAAGGCAACAACTGGTTTAGACCCGTAGAAACTCTGAACCGCCGCTCACAATTGTTCGTACTTAAGGAAGCGGCTCGGGCTCTGACGGCAGTGAATGGTTACGCTGCACCCGAGGTAGAGCAATGTTACTTAAAAGGCCTCCAACTATGCGAGCCGCGCGACAAAGGCTCGCGCCTTGAGCTATTGTTAGGATTGGGCAGGGTGTTTCGACTTAGGGGACAATTGAAGAAAAGCGGCGATATTGCAAATCAGCTTATATTTATGACCAAAAGGCACAAATTGCGCTTCGCCGCAGAGAGGGCGGTCGCTACTAATTATTACTACACGGGTCACTTCCACAAGTCTTTGCATCACGCGACGATGGGTATCGTGAAGCACTCGAATCGGCGCGAATCGTTGAGCATGGCAAAACTCGATGTTAATGAACCGAGTCTAAGTTGCTTGGGTTATTGTGGTCTTTGCCGGTGGTTCATCGGCAAACCTGACCAATCCGTAAAAGATGTCGATCTGGCTGTCAAAAAGGCCAAGCTATTGGGGCATTACCACACAATTACAGTTATATTGCTGATGAAAGCTATGGTTCACCAGTTCAGGCTTGAAAGATCAGAGACTCAAAAGGCGGCAGTAGAATTAACTGGCTTTTGCGCAGACAGAGGATTTTTTCTCTGGAGAATCTCAGGTGAGATTCTGTGTAAGTGGGCGAATATTACACCAGACATTGTTCCGTGTCACAAACAAATTGAAGCGCTAATTGAAGAATGGAAAGGCAACCACGCCGAGTTGTTTTTGCCGTATTGGTACGGCTTGCTGGCAGACGGCGCTTTGACGGTCAATGATTTCGATTGTTGTGCGAATGCTTTAGCGGACGGTTTGTACTATTCAAGGAAGAACAGTGAACATTGGTGGGATTGCGAACTTATCCGTTTGTCTGGGATGCTGATGGTTGCAAAGGGGCAACAAGAAGAAGGTGTTATGAAATTGAGGAACGCGATTGATTGCGCACAAACACAGAGGAGTCTCAGTTTAGAGCTTCGTGCTAGACTTTCACTAGCTCAGTGCGTCAGAGGGAGCGACTTGGCTGGCGGTCTTAAAGCATCTCTGATCGGATGTTTTAATAAGTTCACTGAGGGATTCACGATGCCAGAAATGCTTGAAGCGGCGGGTTTTGCAACCTCTAGGAATTCACATGAATGATTTAACATCGTGCGGCTCCAATCTCTTCACCGTCAATCCTCGGGATCTGCGGTGTTGTGATTCTATTTTGCGTGTGGCTTCTCAGCCTTTTGTTCGCAACGCGGGGAAGATTGCTGACATCGTGGAGCGACTGAGACAAGTGCTGAATGACATTCCATACGGAACCGGTTTATCAGCAATACAGATAGGAATTCCTTTGCGCATCGCAATAGTCAACATCAAGAGAAGTCAAGATTCGGAACTGTTATTGTTAAACCCGGAGGTTGTTTCGCTTACCGGACGACCAACTTTCCGAATGGAAGGATGTCTTTCGCTGCCGCATTTCAAGGGGCGGGTAAAGCGGAAGGACAAGATTCTTGTCAAGACTTGCAATCTGGATTGGCAAGAGATTACAATTCGTTGCACTGGATATGAAGCTGCCGTTGTTCAGCACGAACTGGACCACATGGATGGTCTGTTATACTGGGACCGAATGGAGGTTGGGTTAATACCGGAGCCACTTTAAGGAAGGATCGAATAATGAATGACAAACTAAGCGATATCGACGCTATCTCAAAAGCCGCTTGGAACGAATCATACCGGCTTTCACGCTCTGATTCCTTATGGAGCGATGACGCTGTTCCCTATGCAGCAAGAGCGGCCGACCTTTTCAGGGCAAGGGGCTGCCACCTAATTGGAGACATGCCCTGTGGTGATGGACGGAATATGGTCGTTCTGGCAAAAGCTCTGCCTTTCGTAATGGCATTCGATGCATCCGAGAACGCATTGGGTTTGGCATCGAGACGCGCTGCAATCAGCGGGTTGAGAAACTGCGTTTTCGTGCATGGCGATATTTTTCATACCCCTTTTCCAAATTCCCAATTTGATGGTATATTTTGTTGGGACCTTTTAGGACACATTAAGGCTATCGAAAATGCATTAATTGAATTGATTCGGACGTGCCGACAGAACGGATATATTATTGGAAGTTTATTTGGGACGAGTGACCCAAACCGGGGCATCGAAATGCAGGCGGTAGGAAAGGAGGAATTCATTTATAAAGATAGATACTATTATCGCTTTTACTCAAAGGATGAGATCAGGAGGCTTTTGAACTCTTTCGACGTTCAACTGATGTCCTTGCACCTCGAAGTCTGGGATGAGCCTGGACACGAAGGCTTCCGAGAATATCCACACACACACCACAGTTGGGTCTTCAATTTACAAAAGAACTAATATGAATTACACAGACTTAAGATTTGACGTTTCAAATGAAGTGCTGGCGCTAGGAGTTAATGGAGCTTACTTTGCTATGCGAGGATTGTCCATTAAAGACTCGGATGCTGAATTTGAAGTTCTTAGAACAGAGACATTGAAAGAAATCCTTCCGCGATTGTCAGCACGAGAAATCGAGGACGACCCGATTCTGAATGGATTCCGAGTACTACACGAGAGAGTGAAAGTCTCGAATAGGAAACATGTTGCGTCACCTGAAAATCTCCTTGGTTTCCTGATTCAGCGCCACCAAATGCCGCACATCAATTTACTGGTTGATATTTACAATTTAGTGTCGATTAAAAGCAGGTTGGCTATCGGGGCTCACGATATTGGGAGTATTTCAGGAGATGTCCATCTTCGACTTACGAACGGTAATGAGAACTTTTGGCCTCTGGGTTTGGACAAGCCGAAGCCCGTGGGGGTGGGTGAATATGGCTACATTGATGATTCAAATGACGTAATATGTCGGCTCGAAGTTAGACAAGTCGAAAAGACCAAGGTAACGGCGGTCACTCAGGAGTGCTTCTATATTGTTCAAGGCAATGCAGCCTCCGACGTGAATTACATTAGGGCAGCCACGGAAGAGTTAATCGCATTAACAAAACGATTTTGTGGCGGTGAAGTGAGATTTCTATTCACTCCCTGGTAAATTCCGAGGTCAATCCTTTGATGCCTATCGTCATTATTCTCTAGCGATTCCCATTCGTCGGGTATCAACAGTGGAACGGCACGAATGAACCGGCCTTTGCCGGAATCTTGCGATGCCCACCGACTTGATACGGCACTTTATCTTTTTTCCTTTCCGCCCCCAATCGCTTGTTGAATACGCTCGGCCACGATTCTCGCCCCTTCTCGACCTGCGCCTTCAGTTTGTCGGTGAGATTAGGAATCCGGGACGGATGGATTGGAACATATTCGACCTTGACCGGCGCGCTGATCAAGGTGCTGATGGTGAATTTGTTCACGGCTTCGGATTTGTATTCCGGAACTTTGAAAAGAATCTGCGTTTCATCGTACCGTGTCTGAGCGCCCACAATCACGCACCATCGGTGTTCGGCGCTGGATCGCCAAAACCAAAGTTCGCCTCCGTGGCAACACCGCACCCGCCAGCGAAATTCATGTTGCATCCGACCGGCAGCCACGTATTATCCCCCCAACCCCAAACGTAACCGGGACAAATGCTCTGAGCATTGTGGAATTTGCCTCACGGGACGCTGCCGGGGCCAAACACTTAACGGAAAGGGATGGATATGTTTGGTCAAGCAAAGCCGAAAACGCCGGAAGTGCTGCATTACTGGCACGAACTCGTCGAAAACTTTCAGACATCACCGCAGGAGTTTTACGCCGCCGTCCAAAAGACGCTCCAGGAGCGAAAAGTGCCGGGCTTGGAGGCCGCCCGTGTCGAGTTTGCCGAGGGCGGGCTTCTGTCCGACAAGCGGGAATATCTTCGCCTCACCCGCGAACGCCTGGTTTTCGACATCTGCGCCGCGCCGTTTGGCACCAGCTTTTTCTTTTCGTGCCGGTTCGCCGAACTGCCGCTTGTCATAGCCCCGGACGCGGTTATGACGATTCTGCTCATTTTGGGCCTGATTTTCTGGCTTTTCGGTCATGTGCTTGGCTGGGTTCTCGGCGTGATCGCCGTGCTGATATTGCTGGCGGTGGCAACGTCCGTTTTGCGAAATGCCGTGTCAATCGGGCTTCAAGACCTCGACGCCTGGCTCATCAAGCAGCCCGGCGTAGGCGCCATCTACGAAATCCTTTTCCGCAAGGACACGTACTACCGGGAGGACACCCGGATCATGTATCTTGAAACCGTGCCGGTGGTGGTCAAGAAGATCTGTGAGGAACTGACCGCCGCCAAGGGCATCAAACTGACGCCCCGGCTTGAGCAAGCACCCGCTCAAGGCGACCTGTCCGAATCCAAAGCGGCCCAGACACCGAAATAGTCACCCATGCCGTCAGTCCATGAACAGTTGACAGAGCAGTTCCGAAAATGGGAACTACGCGGTCGCGGCTGGACTGTGTTCGACGAGCCAGTTAGCCCGGAACCGCCCTTCCGTCCCTTCTACGGGCATTATCTTCCCGACACACCCGTTGTTGACGACGGACGCAAACCGACATTTCTCAGTTCATTCGTCCAGAAATTGAGCCGGAAGCTCGCGACCGCGCCGCCGGAACCACCCGCCTCGCTGACCGAGGAAGAGGAACCCGAACCGGAACCTCTCACTCGCGGCCCTCTCATCGAACTCCAAACATCCCTGCCCGCCAAGCTCGACATCTCCAAAGAGACATTCGAGCAATTTCTGTTGAACCTGTCCAATTGCGCCGAGCCGATGACCTTTGAACTCATCGGCGTTCCCGGCCGTGTCATCGCCCAATTCGCGGCCCACCCCGACGATGCGCCGCTTGTACGCCGCCAGTTGCAGGCATACTTCCCCGAAGCCCTATTTCAGCAGCGCGAAGGCACATTGGAGACTTCGTGGAGAAATCTTGAAGGCCCGGAGGAGTTTACCGTCGAATTCGGCTTGGAGCGTGAATTCATGCTCCCGCTCGCTACCGGCAAAATTGACCCGTTCATCGGCATCGTTGGCGCATTGTCCGAGATGCAGGCGGGCGAGATCGGTTTGTTCCAGGTTCTCTTCCAACCAACCCAAAACCGTTGGGCCGAGAGCATCACCAATTCCGTGACGGGCGCGGATGGAAGGCCGTTCTTTGTCGATGCTCCCGAACTTGCCGACGCGGCCAAAACCAAAGTCGCCAAGCCGTTGTTTGCCGCCGCTGTGCGTATCGCCATCAAGTCCAAACGATACGAGCGACTGCTTCAACTCGCCCGTGACCTGGCCGGGTCATTGCGCGTCTTCGCCCATCCGCAGGGCAATGCGCTCATTCCCCTTCACAATGACGACTACCCTACTTTTGAAGACCACATCGAAGACGTATTGCTCCGACAAACAAGGCGCTCTGGGATGCTGCTCAACAGCGACGAGTTGATCGGGTTTGTCCACCTTCCTTCGAGCGCCGTCCGTTCTGCCGTTCTGGAGAGGCAGGTTGGCAAGAACAAGGCCGCGCCTTCCATCGTGCGGCTCAAGGCGGGTTTGCTCATCGGAACCAATGACCATATCGGTGAATCTGTTTCAGTGCGGCTCTCACCGGGACAGCGTGTCCGCCATACTCACATCATCGGGGCCAGCGGCACCGGCAAGTCCACGCTGCTTTTCAATCTCATCCGCCAGGACATCGAAAACGGCGAAGGTGTCGGCGTGCTCGACCCCCACGGCGACTTGATTGACCGGATTTTGGGCATTATTCCGCTGGATCGCGTGGCTGACGTCGTCTTGGTTGACCCATCCGACGAACAGTATTCAATCGGTTTCAACATTCTCTCGGCCCATTCCGAATTGGAGAAGAACCTTTTGGCATCCGACCTTGTTTCCGTATTTCAGCGTTTGAGCACATCCTGGGGCGATCAGATGAACAGTGTGCTGCAAAACGCCATCCTCGCCTTTTTGGAAAGCACCCGGCAGGGCACGATTGCCGATTTGCGGCGATTCCTCATTGAACCGGCCTTTCGCAATGAATTCCTCAAATCCGTCCAGGATTCAGAGGTCGTGTATTACTGGCAGAAGAGTTTCCCGCACCTCTCCGGCAACAAGTCCATCGGTTCCATCTTGACCCGCCTCGACACATTCCTCGCCAAAAAGCCCATCCGTCACATGGTATCCCAGCCGGAGAACCGCTTGGACTTCGCGCATATCATGGACACCGGCAAAATCTTTCTGGCGAAGTTGCCCGAAGGACTTTTGGGCCGTGAAAACTCTCATCTATTGGGATCGTTCCTGGTATCGAAATTCCAGCAAATGGTTATGAGCCGGCAGGCGCAGCAGATCGCCGCACGCCGGGACTTCTGGCTCTACATTGACGAGTTTGCCAACTTCATCACCCCAAGCATGGCCGAAATCCTGTCCGGCGCGCGGAAATATCGAATCGGTCTCACGTTGGCGCACCATGAATTGCATCAGTTGCAGCGCGACTCAGAGGTGGCCAGCGCGGTCATGTCGCACCCGTTCACGCGGATTGTCTTTCGCGTTGGCGACGACGATGCCAAGAAGCTGGCCGAGGGCTTTTCCACTTTTGAAGCACGCGATTTGAGGAACCTGGAGGCGGGCCAGGCCATTTGCCGGGTCGAACGCAGCGACTACGATTTCAACCTCCGCATTCCCCTTCCCGAAGAACCTGACCAAGACCAAGCCAGGTTGCGACGGCAGGAAATCATCACGGCTTCGAGAGAAAAGTATGCGAGACCACGGGCGGAAATCGAAGCGGCGGAGCGCGCAAAGCTGGAAACGGCGACGCCGGAGCCAGAGCAGCCCAAACCAAAACCCGTTGCCCCACCCGTTCCGAAAGTTGCGGAAGCAAGACCTATTCCGAAGCCAGCCGAAGTTCCGAAACCAGCGGTTGAGGTCAAACCAACAACGGCGGACACCGACGCCGAGGATGGCGACCATACCGCGATCAAGAAGCTAATTTGCAAGGAGGCCGAAACTTTGGATTACACGGCAACCGTTGAAGAACTCGTCCCGGCGGGCGGTCGGGTTGACGTGGTATTGCGACGGGGAGATCGGACGATTGCCTGTGAGGTCTCAGTGACAAATACTGTGGATTACGAGGTTGCCAATGTGGCGAAATGCCTCCATGCCGGATTCAATCATGTCGCCTCTATTTCCCGCAGCCGCAAGAAATTGGCGAGGATTCAAGAATCCCTTCCGGCGGCGATCCCGGCCGATCAAATACAAAAGGTCGGCTTTTACGCCCCGGATGAATTCGTCGCCAGGCTTTTTGAATGGGCGACGGACGACCCGACAGGCGGAGCCGCGGAACGCAAAAAGCCGCATAAACAGGGCGCCAGTTTGGCCCCGGCCCCAATGACCGAAACCGAGCGGAAGGAGCATGAACGCGAAATGCTCAGGAAAATTGCAGAGGCGATGAAAAGAGACCCTCCACCTCCGAATCCAAGTTGAGCCGGGATATTGAGAAGCTTGTGACGAGTGAGCATGGTTTGCACTGACTACCCGAACGACAAAAATGGAGGGGAAGAAGGAATTCCGCATGGCGAATAAGCGCCCAGGTTTTTGACTCTCGAGACGACGGGTTTGCATCCACCTTATTTGTGCCGAAGCCCCTACATTCTATCGCTTTCCTTTGGACTTTTTCCGCTTGGAGTTCTTTTTCTTTCTCCGAAAGCTCTTGGATTTCTTCTTTTTTTCTGCCTGCGGAAAGGAATATACGCTGTACGACCGAGCTTTGATCTTGCTGATCTCATGCGCTTTGCCCTGTACCATAAGAGATTGCTTACCAAATCGGCCCTTGATAGTCCCCTTAAGAGCCTTATACGTGTCCTCACAGATTAGTATTCGCCCAGGGTGACAGGCAGCCTGCAATCGAACAGCTATAGCGATTGGTTTTCCGCCCATATCATGTTTCGCCAATTTTTGGTCTCTGGTGCTTTTTTTCTGCACAACTATGAAGCCTGTGCTGATTCCAGTTCGGAAATGCAGTTGATTCCCAGGACTCTTTTGGGTGTTCTTGCTTAAAACCTCCAGATGGACAGCCTCCGCAAATTCAACAGCGTGATCAGCACTCTTGAGAAAAGCCAGCACTCCATCTCCGGTGTTTACCAAAATGGCCTCGTTCAAAGGAATGTGTTTTTCCTCCAATGCCCGCTCCATTATTCCCCGAATGTCCTCGTTGAATTTGAAAATGCCGGATGCGCCAATTACGCTGTCGACGCCTTCAGCCATTCGACCATACTGTGCAAGATCCACCGACACAATGGTCATCTGGCCATCAACCGTCGGGTGGTCTATGACCGCGTGAACACAAATCTCTTCATATAGTTTTCCGATCGTTTGTGCCGAATGTTGCTCGGCTTGCGCAGCAATCTCCGAACATGACCGGTGGGCCATTTGAAGAATGGCATCGATTTCATTCTCTAAAAGAGAACCGGGCTTGGATTCGGCTGTTGACAAAGCACCAAGCACTTCCTCTCGAAACCGCTTCAGCAATGCATTAAGAACTGTAAGCGACTCTGAATCAGTGTCTTGTGCAAACAAATACAACGCGTCGTAATGTTTTTGGATCTGATCATCATATCCCTTCACCGCACTGCAACACTGCTTCAAAGTCCCGGCTACCGAGCCCAATTCCTTACGAGCCTGCATGCCGACCCCTCCGCTCGCTGAAAAGATCGTCACATAGAGCCTCCACAAACAGAGATAAAAACCGAGCTGGTTGAACTGCGCCATTTCAACCCTTCGGGCTTCGCGTATCTGATCAGTATTCGAGGACATATTTTCCAATATGGAAACCGAATTGCGTAGCTTTCTCCACGGAACTGTAAAGAACTTCACCCAATTGTAAATGAAAATCTCCCGACAAAAAATCCCGGTGGATGCCGGGATTGGAGAGGGACAAGAATTTGTGTGGCGTTACGCGGCCACCAAGTGTTCTTGCGGAATTAGCAAAGATTTCAATCGCTCATTCACCGCAGAAAGGCCCTTTGTCTGCAACAGTGTGAGCAACTCAAGACGCAAATCCATATACTGCGTCATTAGTTTTGCTTCTACTGGCTTTACACCACAACCCCGAACCCCTTGAACGCACGACATCATTCCAGCACGAACCTCATCAAGAACATCCTGCGAAATCAGAGCCGGCGCATGTAACGCTTGCTGATGGATTGCCGTCCATACGATACCCGCAGTCTGACACGCTGCCACAGCGGAATCGTAATCTTTTCTTGATTGGCAGAGTGCTGATGACTCCATAAGATCACGAATCAATGGTTCGAGCGATATTGGAGGGGTGCCTTGCCCCGCCCCATTTAATCGAGTGTTCAACGCAGGCAAGATTTCAGCCTCATGAGAATTAGTACCCATAAGTTTCCTTTCTCTTATAATGTTCAAAATGACTGCTTATACGATGATAACCCAAGACGCGGTAAACATCAAGTGTCGCCGTGGGCGATAACCACAAGGGGCAAATGGAAGGTAAATGACAATTTGAGTTGTCGGTCATTTGATCGGTTCGAACGTTTGGCGAAGCAGCTTGGGCGCAATCTCCCGCTTAAATGCTTTGTTAACATCCAAACTACTCTGGGATTGTTGAATTTTAGACACTGTGGGCATTTTGTCAAACCTTTCTGCATTTTTTTCCATAAAATCATTCCAGCGGCTTTATTATCCCGCCTGTTTCAATTTATCGGCGGACTTTAGCCGTCTGCTAGCGGATTCGATACCGCATAAAACGTGCCACCGCGTTTGCTTGGGCACCAACATGATTTTGTGTCCCATACTTGGACAGTGGTTTCAGTGTTATGAACAGCAATCCAATGGGGGGCTACACTGCTCAAACAACACGAAGCCGTAAAGGAAAAAGTTATGGAAACCCCCGTAAAGTTATGCACATCTATTCACACGTTATTGACAAAAGAATAGTGGTCGAAATGACGAAAATTATTTCGAGAAAAATGTGGTCCATCGCGATCAAATGCGCTGGTGCTCAAGTCAACTCGGCAATCATTCCCTAACCCCCTTTACGCGTCTCGACTGCCGCTTTTTTTTCGCCAAACAACGGCATCGCGGTCACGGCGCTTTTCAACGTCTCTATCTGCAAATGCGTATAGCGGGTGTTCATTTCCTTTGACTTGTGCCCCGTCAGTTTCATGCGGATTTCATCCGAGACGCCGGCATTGGCCAATGCCGAATTGAAACTGTGGCGCAGCGAGTGAAACGTCCGCCGGGTGAATTTCCGCAGACCCTTGCCTTGGACGATCATCGGGTCCAAGCCGGCCTTGACCACAATGCGCTTAAACCCCTCAGACAGCCCATGTTTGCCGCCCGGCCCCTTGGCCGCCAACTTGGGGCACAAGAAACCGGTCGTCCCGAAAGCAATCTTGTGTTGGAGATGCTCAATGACGTGGTAGTGCATCGGCACGACCACCTTTTTGCCCGTCTTTTGCTGGTGGTAGATGATGACGCCCTGCTCAGGAAACACATTGTCCCATTTCATCTGGACGCAATCCCGGAGCCGCGCCCCGACGAAATAGCCCAGGAGAATCAACGTTTCCCAATCCAATGACGGTGCGGCAGCGATCAGTTTTTGAACTTCTTCATGCGTGAACACGTCGCGCTCGGAACTGTCCTCTTTGGGCGGGCGGATCGCGGCCACCGGGTTTTTGAGGATGATGCCGAAAGCCTCAGCCCGGCGAAATGCCGTATTGAGCGTTTTCAGGTCCACAATGGCCGTCTTGGGCGCCGCCCCGGCATTCAGCCGCCAGGTCAGAAAATCCTCCACGTCCTTTGGCATGACCGATGTCACTGGCCGCTTGGCTTTGCCGTTTGAATTCGCCAGGAACAGCCGCACAGTGTTCCCATATCGCTCCCGTGTCGCCGCCGAGTTCCGAGCCTCAATCCCCTTGAGCCAATCGCTCAGATATTCCTCGACCGAGGGCGTGGAGAGACTGTCGCCGGTGATCTTTTCCGACACGTCGCTCAAAACCTTCCGCAGTTGCATGGTCGTCAGAGACCCCGCCCGTGCCTTGGTTTCCACCCCTTCCAATTCCAGAGCGATTTGCATTGCTTGACCACGATCCGTCGTCTTGGTAGATTTCTTCAGTTGCCGTCCATCCCGGCTGGTAAAACAGGCCATCCAGAATGGAGACTCTTTTCGTTTGAGAATGTTCGCCATACACGAGTGAGAATAAAAGTGAGAATAAAAAGTTCAAGAAAAATGTTGTATAAAATCGCAAATATCTGCGAATCAGTCCATTGAAAATGGTGAATCGAGACGAGGGTTCGATTCCCTTCACCCGCTCCAACCTCAGAAAACTCCAATAGAATCAATGGTTTCTGTGAATCCGGCTTCCGCGAACCCTGGCAAAATGAGGATAGGCTGGTGGCGTAGGACGAGAGCAGGCGATATTTTCTGGCTTGCGGCGCTGGCGGGCGTGTTGCTCATCCTTCTGCACGAGTCGTTATTCTTCGGTAAGGGGCTGGTTCCGGCGGACGGCGTGCTGAACTGGCCGCCGTGGAATCAGGCAACGCGTCCGTCGAACATTCAGTTGGCCGATCAATACCGTGTTTTTCTTCCCGCGCAGGAGTTTGTTCATCAGCAAAAGGGTTTTCCGCTGTGGAATCCGAACTTGTGCTGTGGGGCGCCCAACCTCGGATCCATCCAAGGGGCGCTGCTCTTTCCGATTCGCTTGCTGTTGTCGCCGCTGGATCCATTTTCGGCGAGCGGACCGGCCGCTTTTCTGAAGCTTTGCCTAGCCGGTTGGTTCACTTTGCTTTATCTCCGCCTGCTGGGCGTGTCGCGCGCAGGCGCTTTTCTGGGGGGGTTGGTCTTCAGTCTGTCCGGGTTCATGATTGTCTGGCTCGGGCATCCCCAGGTAAACAGCGCGATGTGGCTGCCGCTGTTGCTCTATTTCGTGGAGAAATCATTCCGGCATGGAGGCGGGAATGCCGTCGCGGCACCCGCTCTTCGTGCCTGGGCCGGTTTCGCGGTCGCCTTTGCTTGCATGATTTTTGGGGGCCACCCGCCAACCGCGATACACGTGACGATTGTGGTAGTGATCTACTTCCTTTTCCGCCTGATGGAGCATCGGCACGAGCAGGTGTGGCAACGAGCGGGTTTGCTGGCCGGGTCGGTCGCGGTTGGATTGCTTCTGGCAGCGCCGCAGATTCTCCCTTATCTGGAGTATTACCGCAACAGCTCGAGCGCGCAGGCCTCGGCTTCGCTGGCGCGATGGTCGTCTCACCTCGCCCCCGGCTCGCTGATCCATTTTGTGCTGCCGGATGCGTTGGGCAATCCGGCGGCGGGATTTGAGGACTTGCCGAATCTGCTGGGATGGCGGGAGGCGGACAATTTCACTGAGAGAACGGGGTACGTGGGAATCGTTCCGCTCTTCCTTGCGGCCTGTGGGATCGCGCTCCGACGATGCAAGTTCACCAAATTCTTCGCCTGCCTCGCCATCGGAGCGATGCTGGTGATATATGGCGTGCCGCCGTTTCCGGCCCTGCTGCGGGCGTTGCCCATTCTGCGCGATGTGAACGAGACGCGCCTGCTTCTGATGGTGGGGTTTGCGGCGGGTTTGCTGGCCGGCTTGGGGTGGGATGAGTTGAGCCGGAGGAAGACGGATCGCCGAACGCTGCTGGTGGCCGTTGGATTCTGCGCGGTTGTGGGCGTGGTGCTTTTTTGCTTTTGGCTTGTCACAGGCGCGAAACTCCACGCTTTGGACACATCTCATTGGGCGTTTCTCAGGCGGCAGTTTCTCATTCTGGGCGGCGGAATGATGGTCACTGTCTTTTTGGCCTTGTGGCCCGGGCGTCGGAACGGATGGATGCCAACGGCTGTTTGTCTGGGTTGGACGGCGGTTGATCTGCTTTGTTTCGGAACCGGCTACAACCCGGCGCTCACCCGCGACCGCTACTATCCGCGGACTCCGGCCATAGAATGGCTGCAAAAGGACGACTCACTCTTCAGAGTATTCGGAGGAGGGACGATGCTTGGTCCCAACACGGCGGAAGTCTTCGGCCTGAGTGACGCGCGAGGATGTGATTACATGACCGTGCGACGCTATGAGGAGCTGATTACCGGGCAGGCGGGGGAATTCTTTTTCTACCGCAACGCGGAGGCGATTCCCAAGACTTTCCCGCTCCTGAATGTAAAATATATTTTGTCGGCGACGGCGCTGCCGCTGAACCCGCTCCTGTTTGAGTTGGTTTATGCGAAGGAGATTTCCATCTACCGCTTCAAGGAGTGCCGGGATCGCGCGCTGCTGGTGTTCGATTATGAAGTGGAACCGGATCGCGCGGCCGTTCTGGCGCGCGTCTCCACCTCTGGATTTGACCCGCGGCAGCTTTTGCTCCTGGAAGAGCAACCGGCGCCGGCGATGAAGGCTGTTGGCGCCCGAACAGTCGAGACAAATGCGGGCGGGTCCGTGCGTTTTATCTCCTACGAACCGGATGAGGTCAGAATTGAGGCGTCCCTCCCCCGCCCCGGTTATCTGCTGTTGCTGGACACTTATTTTCCCGGCTGGTCGGCAACCGTGAACGGGGAGGCGGCGCCGATCCAGCGGGCGGATTACAATTTCCGCGCGGTCTTGCTCCCAGCGGGGAAATCAACGGTGGGCTTTTCCTACCGTCCCGAGAGTCTGCGGATTGGAATGGTTCTCTGCGCGATGGGAATCCTGGCGCTGGGCGCTGTCTGGTTGCTGCCGTCGAAAAGGTCCACTCCGTTGCCGCTGTAATGGAATGTGACCGATACGAGGGTTCGATTCCCCTCGCCTGCTCCGACCTCGATAATATGCAATATAGTCAGCGGTGTTGGGCGTTCCAGCTCTGTTCAAAACACCAAATCCAGGCTCAGTTGGCGGGTAGTTTTGCGATTGGAGTGAGACCTTTCTGCTGATCTTCGATACCCAGGCTGTGGAATGGGCCAATGGGAGGGTCTTCAATGAGCGCGGCGGCTTGGCGCAGGAGGACCCGTGCTGAAACCCAATCGAACCAGTAACCGTAGGTGGCGTTGCCCGCGTTAAAGCCGGCGGCGAATTTGCTTTGGATGAGGTCGCGGCAGCCGGCCAATTCGGAGCGGGCCTCGGCCGTCTGGTGGAGGCGGAAGCAGGACATGGCCAGGACGGCCCTGGCGGTGGCGATGCGGGCGGCCTGATAGTCAGGATCGGCCAGACAGCGATGGCACCATTCCAGGGCTTGGGCGTAGTTCTCGCGGCGGTATTCAATCAACGCCAGCGAGATGGTGGCGCTGACAGGGGTGGTTTGAGTCATGCTAAAATCGCTCACGACTGCTTTGGCGGTCTCTCTGGCGCTCCAGGAGGAAGTGGCGATTCCCAAGTAGATGGGATTGGCAAACGGTCCGTCGGCATCGGCCGCGCTGTCGAACTGATAGAGCGGCGTCCAATCCACCCCGTTGTCGCCGTAGTAGGTGCGGAAGATAGTTCCGACGCGTTGCAACCGGATCCAGGAATTTGAGCCAAAGGACGGCGGCAGGGGATTGGGCGGCTGACTTTGGGTTTGAATGGAACCATTCACGGTGCGGGCAATGACTTGAAAGGTGTTGCCAGCGTTGACGGCTGCCATGACTTGGTGACAGGAGAGGTCGTGAAGCGAATCGCGGGCCATGAGGCCGGATCGGGCAAAAATGCCGCGGCCACCCGAAACCGATTGCACGCGCAAACGGAAGTCGAAGTCATTGGTCACCAGCAAGTATTGATAAACCAGATTGTCGCCGCCACCGCCGATGTCCGATCCACCGGCCAGGATGGACGCGGTATTGCCGTTGTAAGCGACCGAGCAAGGTTGGTTGGTGGCGTCTCCAAAGGCCAAGAGTTGCAGAGGCAAGACGGAGGCAACGGCTATGGTCTCTGGAAGGATGGTGTTGAAGGATAAGTCTCTTACGTTACTGACCGTGGCCACCACCTGGCCATTGATGGGCTGGCCAAGGCGCAAAATGACCGATCGGCCGGTTGGCATGAGATCGGCGGCGGCGACCGGGAAGCCGTTGAGGCGATAGTTCGCGGGGTTGGCCGCCGTGGTGGAATCCATCACCTTGTCGTATTTCACCTCGACGCTGAGACCATCGTAACTGACGAGGTCGGTGATGATGGGGGGGTTGGTGTCTTTAGAAATGGTGACGATGATGTTGGAGCTAACGAGCGCGTTGACGTTGTTGAAAACAAGCGCCGAATAGACTCCGGCGTCCGACAGCCGCGCGGCAGGCAGATGATAGGCGGCGTTGGTGGCCCCGGGAATATCCACGCCGTTCATCCTCCATTGGTATGACACCGAATCGTCGGCGGCGACGAGGTGGAGGGTGGCGGGAGCGCCTTGACGCCATGCCACAGAAGCCGCCGGCTGGGCAATGATTCTGGCTGGCATGGCAGGCACCGCGCCCAGGCCGCTGACGACCGCTTTGGTAGTAGAGTCGGTGCTGTGGGCGGTGGTAGCGATCCCGAAAAACAGGAGGCTGTTGGTGAACCTCTTGTCGCCATCGGATGCGCCGTCACATTCGCTCAGTTGCGCCCAGTCCACGGCGTTGCTGGAGGTGTAGGCGGCAAACTTGGTCCCGAGTCGGCGCAAACGAAGCCAGGAATTCGAACCGTAAGCCTCGGGCAAGGGATTGGGAGGCGCGCTGAAAGTGGTGTTGGGATGGCCGGCCGTCAACCGCAAGGTGGCTTGAAAGGAATCCTTGCTGTAGTTCCCGGCGTTTGGCCCCGCGTTCTTCTCGACCACCATCATGTGCCCGTTGATGTCCGTCAACGAATCTCGAACCATGAGGCCGGTGCGGGCAAAGCCTGTGCCGTCGGTGTCCACGACCGATTGCACGCGCAGGCGGTAATCAAAGTCGTTGGTCTCCAATCGGTACTGGAAAACGAAGTTGTCGCCGTCGAGCCAAATGTCTGATCCCCCGGCCACGATGGTGGCGGTATTGCCGCTGTAAGCCACCGAGCAAGGTTGGTTGGTGGCGTCTCCGCTGACCCACTGACGCAAATTCGGCACGGAGCTGGTCGCCGTTTCCGCAGGGAGAAATTGGTCGCCGGAGGCAGCCATGAGGTTGTCGGTCCGCACGGTGAATGGACCGTGAAGCGGCGAGGCCAGCCAGAGAGTGACCGATAGGGGGTTTGCGCCCGGCGTGACGTGGGTCACGGTGGTTGGCGGAACCAGGTAGTTGGCCGGATTAGTGGCGCTGGTGGATGCAACGGCTTGGCCGAAATCCACTTCAATACTGCGCCCGTCAAAACTGGAGACGTCGAGCAGGGTTGGCCGCGAGTTGGAGCCGGGTTCGGCGGAGGCAAGAGCATTGAACACCTCGGCGGGAGGCTGGGCGCGAATGGAGGGCGGTATCTTGGAGGTGATGGCATCAATGACGGGCTGCAAAGTCTGGAGGAAACGATCCGGCGCCGGCAAAATCAAGGCCATCTTCACAATCCGATCTGACGCCAGCAGGTTGGGATTGGCGGCAAAGCGGTTGACCATCGCTTCGCGAAAACGTTCGTACTGGTCCAGATCGCCTGACTCCGCGATAGCCGCTCCGCACTCGAGCGCGTCCGACGCCGCCACATCCCAGCCGTCAAAGCGATTGACGTTGACCAAGGTGGCGAATCGTTCGGAGGCTTGTTTCCACCGTCCACTGAGGGCGTGCCACTCGCCCAGGCGTCGAAACACGGCCGCGCTTTCCAGGGAAGGCGGCACATTGGAAAGCGGAGAGATGGCTTGGTCGGCGTCTTCCATCCGATCCTGGCTGAGGGCAAAAGAAGCCTGGGTTAATTTCTCGCCGAGTTCGGCCTGGCGGCGGAGTTCCATTTCGCGGGCGCTGGTCTGCTCTGCTTCCTGGCGCAGGCGAGACTGTTTTTGCTCGGCGTCTCTTTCGCGGAAAAAGAGCCAGGTAGAGGTTCCCAAACCGAGGATCAGAGCCAGCGCCACGGCGGCGCCGGCGGCGAAGACCACTTTGTTGCGGCAGACCAGTTTTTGAAACTGATACCAGCGGCTGGGCGGGCGGGCCAGGATCGGTTCGTTGTTGAGATAGCGCTGAACATCCAACGCCAGGCCGTTGGCGGTTTGATAGCGGCGCCGGCGGTCTTTCTCCAGGGCCTTCATGACGATCCAGTCCAAATCTCCGCACAGTTGGGAAATCAGTTTTGGGGGGGCGGCGTGGTGGCGTTCGGCCGTGATCGTTAATTCGGAATCGTCCAAAGCGGCCACCATGGTGGATGGGCGTTGCGGATCGGTTTCGCGAAGGGTGCGCCGCATTTCGAAAAAGCCGCTCTGCAACAATTTTTTTCCGTCAAAGGGCGTTTTGCTGGTCAGTAATTCGTAGAGCAAGACGCCCAGACTGTAGATGTCGCTCCGGGTGTCCACGTCCAGGCCGCTCATCTCGGCTTGTTCCGGGCTCATGTAGGCGGGGGTGCCGATGAAATTGCCGTAGCCAGTGAACAAGGTTTTGTCGGTGAGTTGCTCCGCCGTCGCCTTGGCGATGCCGAAATCAATCACCTTGGGAATGGGCACGCCGTCGTGCAGGGTCACCAAGATATTGGACGGCTTGATGTCGCGATGAATGACGCCCTTCTGATGAGCGTGCTGGAGGGCATGGCAAATCTGCACGAACAGGTCCAGGCGCTGCCGGGTATCCAGATGGTGTTGGTCACAGTACTCGGTAAGCTTGACGCCATGGACCAATTCCATGACGAAGAACGGGCGGCCGGTATCGGTGGCTCCGGCGTCCAAAACCCGCGCAATGTTGGGATGCTCCATCAGCGCCAAGGCCTGGCGTTCCGCTTCAAAGCGGGCGATGACGTTTTTGGTATCCATGCCCAGCTTGATGATTTTGAGGGCCACGCGGCGGCGAACCGGTTCGGTCTGCTCGACCATATAGACGACACCGCACCCCCCCTCGCCAATTTTTTGCAGCAGCTTGTAACAACCGATTTTCGTTCCGGGCTGTTCCTCCGCTGGAAATTTCACGGAGGAATCTTTCTGCAAGGGCGCGGAAGAGCCGGGGCGCCCTCCAGACCAAATTGAGGCCGAGCAATCCCCGGCAAAGAACTGTTCTCCCAAGGCATGGGCCGCCAGCAATTCCTCGACTCTGGTGCGAAGATTTGGATCGCCCGCGCAGGCGCGATCGAGGAAGAGACTGCGCTGAGCGGGATCGGCCAACTGAATGGCTTCATGGAAGAGAGCTTCTTCCTGGTGGAGGGTGGGGTTCATCGCGCTAGGACATATATAGTATAATATGCGAGAAAAAGCGGCTCCATCCGTCAGGGAACACTGGTTTATCGTGTCAGGTTGGGGCGTCTTTCACGTCAGGTTGGGGCGTGTTTGGTGTCAGCATCGGGCGCGGATGGCGCGCAGGAGCCAGGCCTTGGCGAAGGACCATTGGCGCTCGACGGTGCGTTCGCCCAGATTGAGGTGGGCGGCGATTTCCTGGTTGGTCAGGCCGCCAAAGAATTTCAAGGTGACGATGCGCGCCTTTTCCGGGTCCTCGGCGCGCAGTTGTTCGAGCGCCTCGTCCACCAGCAGGATTTTGTCGTCGGCGCCGGCGGCGGCCAGGTCCAGTCCTTCGATGTTGAGGCGGAACTGGCCGCCGCCGTGGCGGGAGGCGGATTTGCGGCGGGCGCGGTCCACCAAAATGCGGCGCATGGCCTCGGCGGCCGCGCCGAGGAAGTGGTTGCGGTTTTGCCAGTTGGCGCCGCCATCGCCCACCAGGCGCAGCCAGGCTTCATGGACCAGTTCGGTGGGCTGGATGGTTTGGCCGTCGGTCTCCCTGGCCATTTTCGCGGCGGCCAATCGTCGCAGCTCTCCATACACCAGCGGCAGGAGGTCTTCGGAGGCCTGCTTGTCGCCGCGGCCGACACCTTCCAGGATCAGGGTTATTTCGTTCACAGGTTGCCGCAGTTATACGGGACGGCGCGGGTTGTGGCGATGCTGATTTTGCCCTGCGAATGGATCTGACCTTTTCCATGCGCGATCACTGCTGCAACAGGACGCGATAAAAGGTGGCGGCGTTGGTTGGATTGACCAGCCAAGGGGAAAGGGCGTTTGGGACACGAGACCACGGGCCGATGAGATTGGTCGCCTGAAAGAGCGTGCCTTGGGGCCAATTCATGGTGAAAGTTGCGCCAGATGTCTGCACGCCTAACGGGACATGGGGCAGGATGGAACCGTTGGCGTAGAGTTGCCGGATCTGGGCGGAGGTGAGGGAATAATCAAATACCGCCACTTCGTCCATGACGCCGTTGAAGACGCGGGTGAGGGGTGAAAAGGTGTCTGTGCCGATGGTTCCAGTTCCGGCAAAGGCCTGGCTGGGATGGCTCACCACATTCGTCGCGGTCTGCAGGCCGTCGCTGTTGAAGAGATAGACCACGGCACTGGCCGGCTGGACGACCAAGGCGACAAAAGACCACTGATTGGCAGGCGGCATCAGGCCGGAATTCCAGCCCCAGGTGTTTTGGTTGTTGTTCCAGGTGTAGCCGACCGTGCCGGCGCTGGAAGAACCGCTTCCCCCGTAGTTCAAGCCAGCGACCGTGGTTCCCGTGCGATAGAAGACCAAGCCGACGAAGTCGGCCTGGTTGCCGATTGGATGAATCCAAGCGGTGAGGGTCAGGGCGTTTGTGTTTAAGTTCAAGGCGGGGATGGTCACCCAGGAATTGGTCAAGTTGTTGGTGAATTGCGCCGCAGTATTGGTGATTTCAAACCCCAGAAAATCCGCCGGACGCGGACCGGCGACGCCCAGGGTGACATTGCTTCCGTAAACGCCATTGTGACCGGCGGTGGAATCGTCGGCGATGGCGCCGCTGATTTCGTCCAAACGCCAGTAGGCGACCGGATTGGCGGCGAGGACGGCGCTGGGATAGGCTGTGCTGCTGGTCGCGCAACGCGGCTTGGCGTTGGCCTCGGCGGAGGGCGGGCTTTCGCCGCCCAACGTCGGATTGATCGCAGTGACGGTGTAGTAGTAGGTCTGGCCATTCGTAACTGCGGCGTCGGTGTAGTTTGTGTTTGTCAGCCCGGCAACCATCGGCGTCGCGAGTTCAGCGCCGCTGGCCGCGCCGCGATAGAGGTTGAAGGAAGTTGCCCCGGCGGAGGGCTGCCACGCCAATTGCACCTGGGCGTCGCCGGCGTTTGCCCTGAGGGCGGAAGGGGAGCCTCGGGAGAGGACGATTTTATCGAAATTGGGGGCCGAGGCCGTGGCATTGCTGAAGAGCAAGGTGTTTTCGCCCGCGTTCAACTGAAGGTAGGTGGCGATGAGGCCCGGCTGATTGGTATCGCCGCCAGTGGCGGGAAAGGACTCGGAGGCGGCCGGGCCGCCGTTGACGCTCAATTGCGCCGCGCGAGCCATGCTGCTGGCATAGTAGATGTCCAGCTCGTAGAGGCCATTGGAGGGGGCGGAAACTTGGTTGAACTGGAGCGTGTTGACCGATCCCTTGCCGACGCCGGTCACATAAGCGCCGGCGGAGAAGGCCGGATTTTCAGGGATAGCGCCGGCGGTTCCGCTGAAGGTGTTGTAGGCGGATTCGGCCTCGTAGGTTTGCGGGCGGTTCCAGTCAAATGTGCCTGTGACCCGGAGCATCATCGAATCATGCGGCGCCAGGTTGGGCGAAGGATAACTGTCTGGGAAGGTTCCCAAATTTTGGCGCGTCCAGAGGTTTCGCACGGAGGCGGCGCTGCCGTAAATCAAACCGAGATCACCCCAGTTGACCGTGAAAGAGTTTGTCTGGCTGGAACGATTCAGGATCAAAACAGCGTATTGGCCGGAAGTGAAACTGCCGAGCGGTTTGGCATAAACCGCAGTGCTGGACGCCACCGGGCGCCCGACCGCGCCGAGCGGGTCCTGATCCACCGCGATGACTTCGGCATTGGTGAGAGTGTTCAAGGTGGCCGCGCTCAGCGGGGGAGGCAGATTCCCACCGGTCGTGGTAACATCGGTGCCGATCATCAGCGGCGCGCCTAGAATACACCAAAGGTTGAAGTGCGTCCGGCCTTCCAGGTCGCTGATGCCGTTCATTCCGGTGCAAAGCATGTCAGGGTCGTTCCAGCGTCCCGGCGCTTGGGCATACCAGTCGGCTTGCGCGGTGTCGAATTCCGTGAGGATGGAACTCCATGCCACCGCACCACTCAAGCCAGTGATGTCGTTGGCCACACGCCAGGAATTGGCCAGGCGCGATGCAAAGAACAAGCGGTCCACCTGCGGGGTCGAAAGACTGAGGACGATGGGCCGGCCGGCGTCGTTGTTGGCAATGGCATGGGCCGCGGCGTAGAAATCGCCCGGCCCGTGGTCGTCAATTTTGATGAAATCCCACCCCCAATTGGCGAATTGATCGGCGTCTTGTTGGTAATAAGCAAAGGCACCGATCTGGGCCGGACTCCCATAGCCTGACGCGCCGATGTCGGTGTACCCGCCCATGAGCAGGCCCTTGGAATGAACATAATCCGCCACGGCTTTCATCCCATCCGGCCAGCGATTCGCATCCACAATCAAATTGCCATTGGTGTCGCGATAACCGCGACCGGAGGCAATCCATGCGCAATCGGTTACGACGTATTTGTAACCGGCGGCGGCCAAGCCGTTGGTGGCGAGCGCGTCGGCGGTCCGTTTAATGAGTGATTCGGATGGGCCGATGGCGTCGCCGACGACGAACCAGGAATTCCAGCCCATTCTGGGAGTCAAGGCGTTGCTGGCGAGGTTGAGCTGGGGCAACGGCCAGGTGGTTTCCCCGGCGAAAGGTTTTGCGCCGGTGTAAGGGTTGAGCAGGTTTGAGGGGACGCCAACTTGCGGCCCAGGCACGATCAGCACGCTGGTAAACTGGCCGGTGTTGACCAAGGCGTTGTTGTGCGCGGTCACAGCCAGTCCGGCCAGGGCGGTGGCGCTCATGGCAATGGTTTGAGGCGAGCCGAGTGAGGTCCAATTGATGCCGTCGGAGCTGTCAGCAGCCGTGAAAGTGTTGGCGGAACGACTGATTCTGACCCACTCTGGAGGGGTAATGCCGGTTACATTGATTTGTTGGGATTGTGCTCCGGCGGTGGGACGGTAGCGAAAAGAGACTCCATTTCCGGGTGTGAGCACAAGACAAACATTGGCCGAAGCAGCCGTGCTGTCGTTGCGAAACATCACCCCGGCCTGCGCCCAAGATTCGGTGCCGGTCTGGCTGATCACTCGCGCGATGAGGGCGCCGTCACCAGTCAGGCTGTTGGCTGCAAAATTGAACTGATCGTTGGTGTTCCAGATGTCTGTTCCGCCGCCGGCAACGGTCCAAAGGCCGTTGCTGTAAGAGGCTGCCCCGGCGAGCGCGGGGGAAGCGATATCCTCGTCGCTCCAGCCGGAGGGCAAAGCGGCCCGCGACAAATTGCCCCATGCGGCCGAAACCGCGGCGAGCGCCAAGGATCTAAATAGAATCCGCCAAACAGATTTCATTTTCCGGCCGTTATACAAAGCGACATAAATGAATGGGCAGGGCAGATCGCGGGCCAACCGAAAGCGCCAGAGGGCTGGCGCACTCCAAAACGCTTCGCGCTTTGCAGGCGCCGCCAAAATTCGCGCCCGCGTTTTGGACTGCGGCGGTCCGCCGCCGCTTTCGCGCGCCCTGCGCAATTACTGATGACGCTGTGGATAGAGGGTGGCATGGGAGTGAATCCCGCCAAATTAAAATCCCAATGATTTTTCTCCAATTGATATTGAAAAAAACGACCGGAGCCTGATGGCTCCGGTCGTCTGAACCCATCCTTTTCAAACCGCCAGACCTGTTACGGCAGTTGCAGCTTAAAGTATTGCTGCGAGACCCCCGAAGAGATGCTGTTGGTCACTGAAAAATTCCCGCTGGCATCAAAGTTACCAGAGGCCAGCAGTGTCCACTGACCCAGCGCCAGATTGGTGGAGGTCAAAACATTGTAGAGGCCATAGGCATAACCGGCGTTGCCGCTGAAGACAAGATTGCCGGCAGCAAAGGAAACCCCTTGGATGGTCGGATGGCTCACCGTGGTTAGTGACTGGACTGAAATGGAGCCGTCCAGAGCCAGATTGTTATTCCAAACCACGCCATCACCAATGACCGTGAGCGGATTGCCGGTGACGGCATGGCTGAAGAGCGTGAACTTGTCTCCCGGCGCCAGCGCCGGACCGAGGTTTTCGACATTCACAACTCCAGCGCCGGAATTGTTCGCCGAATCGGGCATCGCGAACAAGTCGTTGGACTGGGACAAGGATTTGTTCAATTTAACCAGGACGTTGCCGCCAATGGAAAGACCGCCCTGGATGGTGAGAGTGCCCACCGAAGCCGGGCCGCCGGCGAACAAGGTCGTGCCCGCGCTCGAAATGACCGCGCCTTCAATTGTGCCGGCGCCGCCCAAGGCGCCGCCGTATACGTTAACGCCACCGGAACCGCCGGTGCCGTTGATCAGAAGCGTCCCGTTGGTGACGTTGATGGGGCCGCCGAATCCGGCGGTGTTGTTGTCGGCCGTCAACGTGACTGTGCCGGCGCCGATTTGATTGAGGGCGCCGTAGCCGGTGATGGGATTGGTGACGACCAGATTTCCGGCGAGGTCGAAGGCGAGAGCCCCGTTGACCGTAATGGCGCCGGCGCCCAAGCTGCCGCTGGCGCCGCCATTGCCAATCTGGAGAGTGCCGCCGATGGTGACGCTGGCCCAAGAATTGTTGGCTGCCGGCAGAATCAAAGTGCCGCCGCCATTTTGATTGAGGGTGAGGTTGAAGCCGGCGCCATTGAGTCCCGCGGCACTGTTCAAGGTGAAGGTGTCGCCGGCGCCAACATCAATGTCTGAATCCACCGCCAGTGAAACCGCGCCGTCGTAGCTGTTGTTGCCGTTGAGGCCGCCCTGGAGCACACCGCCTGCTAGGGTCATGGCCGAACCAGGGAAGTCATTGGCAAAGTAGAGCTGTAGAGTGCCCCCGTTGAGAACCACCGTGCCCTGTCCCAGACAGGTGTTGACGCGGGCCCAAACCACGCCGTTGGAAACGACCAGGCCGCCGGTCAAGTTGTTACTGCCTTGGAGCAGGAGAATGCCGGGGCCTGCCTGGACCAGATAATTGGCGCTGACATTGGCGCCGAGGGTGATTTCGCCGGCGGATCCAAGATTGGTGATATTGCCGGTTCCATAGATCGGATAGCCGTAGGCATAGGCGCCGGAGCTGTTGAAGACCAGGGCGCCGTTGTTGGTCAGCCGTCCGGAACCCAGCGCGCCGGCGGCGTCGTTGTTGTCCACTTGGAGGGTGCTGCCGCTGTCAATCAACGTCCAACCGCTGCTGGTGTCAACGGTGTCCAGAATCAACGCGCCATTGTTCATGACATGCAAAGACCCGGCGCCGCCAACTGCGCCTGAAGCAAGGGTGTAAGCGGCGTTGGAAACCGTGACGGAGGACGGCGTGAAGGCGCCGGCCAGGGAAACGGCCGGCTGGGCGACGCCGAGCGGGCCGAACAGGACATTGTCTGTTTCTGTGTAATTGGTCTTGGAAACGCCGTTGTTGACAGTCCAGTTGAGTGAACTGGCGTCCCAAGCGGAGCCAACCCCGGCCCAAGAGTCAGTTTTCGGCGTATAGAACGTCAGCGTGGCCACCGCGCTGGTGACGGAACTGAAACTGTTGGAGACAATGACAGCATAGCCGCCGTCCTGTCCCAATGCCGCCGCGGCGATGGAGTAGGTGGCATTGGTGGCGTTGGGCAGGTTTGTGTTGGCATGCTGCCACTGAAAATGAGGGGTCAAACCGCCCGCCATGACAGAGAAACTGGCTGGCTGGCCGAGGGGAATTACCGGGCTGAAGGGACTTGGGCCATAGAGAACATAGACATTGGAGGCCTGAATGATCTGAACGGAGGAAATGCCGAGCCACTGGTCATTACCGGATTTTGGATAGCATGACAAAGTAAGGGAGCTGGCGGTCTCCCCCGGGAAGAAGGCGAAGTCCGCAGGGGCAAATTGGGTGCTGTTGGTTTGAGTGGTGGGCAAAAACAAAGCGTTGACCCCACTGATTTCCGCTGCCGCCACGGTGCTGCCATAATAACTTATGGCCCCGTCCGTCATTTGGAATTTCCGACCGCTTGTGTCATCAGATATATAGACCACGACGTCGTAATTGGTATATGGAATGCCGGTGAATGCAGTGGAGGAATTAGTGATGTTAGGACCCCATGCAGCCGGGCCTGCATTCAAAAAGCCGTTGAGCATCTCCTTGTTGTAGGTGCCATTCGCATCCGGTCCCGCGTGTGCGTTCACAATATACCACGCGTTCCACGCAGCATAAGTTACATTCACTGTGGTCGCAGCACCGGTTATGTCAAACAGGTTATCTACTGTGACGGGGGGAACCCCACTCACTTGACCGCCATTCTCACTCCAGGTGTCGTTCCAATTGGTCGCGAGACAAAGGCCGGCCGCAGTATCTGGGACCGGCACACCACTTTCATAAGCAGCATTGTCGAATCCATAAGAATCCAGGCTCCAACTGATGGTGAGGTTTGGATCCGGAGTCAGGTTGACCTGTGCCTGGGTTGTGGCAGGCATCGCCGCCAGCAAGATTGCGGCGGCAGCCGCCGCTGCAAATTTGACGTTAAGGATGTTTTTCATATCTTGATATTTGATAGGTTTTGGTTCGGAGGTTCTTCGATTCTGCATCATGCAAGTCATTTCCCGCAAAGTGTCCTCCCCCGCCCCACAGCCGATTGGGGAAAGGCATTAGCTCTCCCCTCCGGCTGACGACGGGTTTACGACTCTCATATGCAGCACTGTGGCTTCTCAGTGTATATATGCGGAATTTTACGCCAAAACCCGCCAGAGAAGCGTGGAAATTATGTCAGCCCCCGATCATGACCGATGTGCTTGCAGACTCACCCAATAGGTGTGCCAGTGTCGGACCGTGCATTCCGTCGGCGGGACGACGACGGGTGCGGGCGAGGATGCCCGCGCTCCGAAGGTCGCTAATGATTGGGGTGTCACCTGGACTCCATCCGGCCGATGGCCAGGAGGATGCCGTGGAGCAAGGCGTGGGGATTGGGCGGGCAGCCGGGAATGTAAACGTCCACCGGGATGACGCTGTCCACCCCTCCGCATATCGCGTAATTGCGGCCGAAGATGCCGCCGCTACAGCCACACGCGCCCACGGCCACGACAAGCCGCGGCGCCGGCATGGCGTCGTAGGTTTTGCGCAAAGCCAGTTCCATGTTGCGCGTCACCGGTCCTGTCACGAGCAGCATGTCGGCGTGGCGCGGGGAGGCGGCGAAGTGAATGCCGAAGCGTTCAATGTCATAGATAGGACTGTTCAGCCCGGCGATTTCCACTTCACAGCCGTTGCAGGAGCCGGCGTCCACTTCGCGAATGTGGAGGGAGCGTCCGAATAATTTCGCGGCGCGCTCCTGGATTTGACGGCCAATGGCGTCGAAGGATTCGCGCTGGGAGGGGGGGGACCCGACGTCCTCCGGCGGCGTTGTGACCGAAGGCGGCGCGAGCAACCGGTCGTGGGCGCCGTCGGCTTTGAGGCTGTATTCCGCGCTGGCGATTAGACCGTCGCGGCGGCGGGCCGCGCATTCGCAAAGGTTGGTCATGCGAATCGCCGGGTCCAGATCGGCACACAGACCGCAGAAGATGCACTTGGCCAGGTCGAGGCGCGCGACGCGCCGTCCGTTGGCGTCCTCAAGGGAAATGGCGGCGGTGGGACAGATGGCGGCGGCGGGCCGGGCGTCCTTCCAGTTGGCCCAATCAATTTCCGGGCGGCCGCGGGCGCGGCTGGAGATCTCCGGGGGCGTTTGTGGGTAACGGGTGGTGACCACGCCGGTCTGGAAACTTTGACGGAGGATTTCAAACATAATCAGCGGTCCGTCCCCGAATAGGAGAGGTTGAAACTTTTGTTGACAACGGGAAAATCCGGGATGATGTTGCCCAAAATCGCCTCGGTCATGGCCGGCCAGTTTTGCAGGGACGGGTCTTTGACTTTGCAGCGCGCGAGCCGGTTGCCCGGAGCGGTGTGAATCCAGTGAAAAATCTCGCCGCGCCAGCCTTCCACGTAGCCCAGCGCCACGCGGTCCGGCGGCAGTTCGCCGAACTTTGTGGCAATGGGGCCGGCGGGCAGGTTCTCCAGAGTTTGGCGGAGGATGCCGAAGGATTGGAAGAGTTCCTCGCGGCGGACGACCATGCGGCGTTGCACGTCGCCCTCGGAGAAAACCGGGACGGTGAATTGCACCTGGTCGTAGAAGGCGTGGGGGAAGTCGCGGCGCAGGTCGTGATCGAAGCCGGAGGCGCGCCCGGCGATGCCGACGATGCCGAGGTTGGCGGCGACTTCGGGTTTGAGGACGCCGGTGGTCTCGAGGCGGTCGCGGGTGCCGGAATTGGAGCGGATAAGTTCGACCAATTCCTTGAACTCCTTCTCGAACTGGTCCACCAGGGCGGCCAGCGCGCGAAGCTGGCCGGCGTCGAAATCAAAGCGCACGCCGCCCGGACAAGCCATGCCGCGCAGGAGGCGGTTGCCGGTCAAATCCTCGTTCAAGCGCAGGACGCTTTCCTTGAGGCGCATGGCGTGCATGTTGGCGGTGACGAAGGCAACGTCGGTGCAGATGGCGCCGATGTCGGCGACGTGGTTGTAGAGGCGCTCCAATTCCAGGCAGAGGGTGCGGAGCGCGCGCGCGCGCGGCGGCGGCTGGATAGCGGCGGCGCGTTCCAGGGCGTGGCAGAAGGCCGTGGCATGAGCGAAGCTGGAATCTCCCGAAATGCTCTCCGCCAGCCGCACACAATGGGGAACGGGCAGGGTTTCAAAAAGTTTCTCAATGCCTTTGTGGGTGTAGAAGAGCCGCAGTTGGAGGTAGAGCACCGGCTCGCCCGCCACGCTGAACAGGAAGTGGCCCGGCTCAATGATGCCCGCGTGGACGGGGCCGACCGGCACCTGGAACACCCCTTCGCCCTCCACTTGGCGGAACTTGTGTCGCGGGCCGGTGAAGGGCGGGAGTTTCGTGTCCGCCGCGAAGTCCTTGCGCAGGGGGAAGACCTCCGGCCAGTCGTCGTGGAGGGCGCAACGCCGCGGATTGGGATGGCCGACCAGTTTGATGCCGAACAAGTCCTGGATTTCGCGCTCCTGCCAGTTGACGGCATGAACGGCGTTGGTCAGCGAAGGCAGTTCCGGTTGGTCCGGCGGGACGGGAACGCGCACGAGGACGAAGCCGTGGGCGGAATCGAGCGCATAAAGGTAATAGACAAAGAAGGCGTTGTGTCCGGCGCGGGCGTCCTCGGCAAAGAGGCCGGCGAGGCGGGCGTTGTGCTTTTTGTAAAGGGCGGAGCAGAAGGCGCCGGCCAGTTCGAGTTTGGTATGGAGGTAAAGCTCGTTGGGTTGCGGGGCGAGCGCCTCCTCGATTTGGGGGCCGAAACGCCGCGTCAGTTCGTCAAGAACAATTTGCAAGCCGGGGAGCAGGTTCATGGAGCGCCTCCGATGGTTTGGGCCGCGCGGCGGGCCAGTTCGTAAAGCGGGGCGGGCAGCACCAGGCCGAGCGCGACGACGGGGGCGGCCACGAGCAACATCGCGCCGAGCTTCCACGGACATTCCACGCCGCGGGCGGTGTCGCGCGCGGGCCGGCCCAGAGCGAGCTTGGAGATATGCACGAGAAAGCCGGCGAAAATGGTGACAATGCCCGCGACAAACAATCCGGCCGGCCAGACGCGGTCCGCCGCCAGCGCCGCGCTCAGGGCCATGAACTCACTTTGGAACAGGCTGAAGGGCGGCAGGCCGGTGACGGCGAAGGCGGCCAGCAGGAACAGTCCGCCCGTCCACGGCAGGGTGTGGATGACGCCGGTGACCTTGCGAAAGTAGGGCGAACCGTAGTGCTGCTGCACGTTGCCCGCGCAAAAAAAGAGCAGCGGTTTGGTCACGGCGTGAAAGACCAGGTGCAACACCGCAGCCAGCGCGCCCAGTTCGCCGCCGAAGCCCAGCGCGGCCACCATGATGCCGGTGTGATCAATGCTCGAATAGGCCAGGAGGCGGCGAAAGTTCCGCTGCACCAGCACGAAGGGCGCGGCCACCAGGATGGAGGCAACGCCGAAGAGGACGAGCAAATTGCCGGTGTAATGATGACCCAGGCATTTGGAGGCGAGCGCGTAAAAACGCATGATGCCGTAGATGGCGCAGTTGATGAAGCCGGCGCCGAGCAGGGCGGCCGACGGCAGGGGCGCTTCGGCGTAGGCGTCGGGTTTCCAGGTGTGCATTGGGGCCAGCCCGGCTTTGGTGCCGTAGCCGACGAGGACCATAACGAACCCCAGGCGCATCGGGGCCTGCTGGCACTTGTCCGCCACGGCGAAGAGGACGGACCAATTAAAGCCGTTCTCCGCGCGCAGGCCGACGACTTGCACCGCCGAAGAGTAAACCAGCACCGTGCCGAACAGGGCCAGGGCAATGCCCGCGCTGCCAATAATAATGTATTTCCAGGCCGCTTCGAGGGAGCTTTTTTGGTTGTAGAAACGGACCAGCAGCACCGAGGCCAGGGTGGCGGACTCAATGGCCACCCAAAGCAAGCCCAGATTGTTGAGCAGCGGCACGGCCATCATCGTGCCGACAAATATCGGTGTCAGAGAATAGTAACGGTGCAACAGGGCGGCGTTGATTCTGCCCAGGCGCCGCTCCTGGCGGAAATAGCCCACCGCGTAAAGGCCGCAGGCCAGCGCGACGAAGGCGTTGAGCAGCACCACCAGGGCGCTGAGAGAGTCCACGCGCAGGAATCCGCCGAAGGCTTCGACCGTGCCGCGCGCGAGGACTTCGCCGGCCAGCCAGACCGCCAGCACGGCGCCGGCGGCGAAGGCGAGCAAGTTGATCCGCTCCAGGGCGGCGGGTTCGCGCAGCCGCCAGCAAAGAAGGCCGGCCAGCAGGGGCAGGAGCACGAGAAGAGTCAGCAGCATGGCGCGCTCCTCTCCGCCGGCGGCGGGCTGGGTGGAATTTTCACAAAGCGATTCATGGCGATCCTCGAATAATGCCGGCCGCCTGCTCCATCAATTGGCAGAGGGAGACGGGCGGGCGGAGGGTCAAGAGCAACAGCGCGCCAAGCGGCAGGCTCATGGCCGCAACATTGCTGGCGGAGATAGCTCGGCGCGGGGCGCCGACAGGCGCGGGACCGAGCAGCATGCCGGAGAGTTTGTTGAGCAGGCCGCAGAAGACGACGGTCAGGGAGGCCAGGATCACGACGCTGACCCAGGATTGTTGCGAGGTGAAGCCGCCGGCAATCACCGTCAACTCGCTGACGAAGAGGCCAAAGGGCGGCAGGCCGCACACGGCCACCGCCGCCAGGCCGAGCAGGAGGGCGGTGGCGGGCATGGTATGGACCAGCCCGGAGCCGATGCGGCGGAACTCCAGGGAGTGATATTGCTGATGGATGTTGCCCGCCGCAAAGAACAGAACGGGCTTGGTCAGCGCGTGGCAACCCATGTGCAGCATGGCGCCGAAGACGGTGAGCGGGGCGTTCATGCCCACCGCCGCGCAAATCAGGCCGACGTGTTCCAGGCTGGAGTAAGCCAGCATCCGCTTGAGATTTTTTTGCATCAGAATAAACGGCCCGGCCAGGAGCATGGAAAACAGGCCGAAGCCCAGCAGCAGGTGGCAGCTCAGGGCGGAACCGAGGCAGGCGCAGGTGAGAATGTGGAAGCGCAGCAGGGCATAGAGGGCGATTTTGAGCGAGACGCCGGAGAGCATCGCGCTGGTAGGCGAAGGCGCTTCACTATGGGCGTCGGGCAGCCAGGTGTGCATCGGAGCCAAGCCGGCCTTGGTGCCGTAGCCCACCAGCACGAAGATGAAGGCGAGCGTCATCAAATGGTGATCCATTTGCGGCGCCAGGGCCAGGAGAGAGGACCAGTTGAAGCTGAGCAGTTCGCGGCGCGGTTGGCCGATGGCGGCCGCGTAAGTCAAAATCGTGCCGAACAAGGCCAGCACCAAACCCAGGCCGCCGAGCATGACGTATTTCCAGGCCGCCTCCAGCGAAGTCTGGCGGTTGTAGAGCGCGACCAGGAGCACGGAGGAAAGCGCGGTCGCTTCCACCGCCATCCACATCACGCCCAGGTTGTTGGCCAGCACGACGAGGAGCATGCCGGTGGCGAACAAGGGCGTGAGCACGTAGAACTGACGCCAGCGCCGCTCGCTCACGGTGGCATCGGCCAGGTCGCGGCGGAAGTAACGCACCGCGTAAAGAGAGGTGGCGAGCGAGACGGAGGAGATGAGCAGCACCATCCAGGCGCTCAAGGCGTCGGCGCGCAGGAATTGGCCCCACTCGGTGAGGGCGCGGCCCGGGGTGGCCAGCACGGAGTGGAAAAGTTTTATGCCGAGGATCAAGACGCCGAGGAAACCCGCGAGGTTGAGAATCTCCACCAGGGCGCGCGGCCGGGCGAACAGGCAGAGCAGCCCGACGAGCAGCGGCAGGCAGAGGATGGAAGTCAGCAACATGGAATCACCATTTCAGTTGGTTGAGTTTGCTCACGTCCATCGAGGCAAAAGTTTCCCGGATGCGGAAGACCAGGATGCCCAACACCATCACGGCGATGACCACGTCGAAGAAGATGCCGATTTCCACCACCAGCGGCATGCCGTAGGTGGTGAGAGCGATGGCCGCGAGCATGACGCCGTTTTCCATCGTCAGGAGCGCGAGGACCTGGGTGATGGCTTTGCGCCGGTTGATCATCAGAAAGAAACCGGTGAGCAGAAGCGCGATGGCCACGGCGAGGGTGTTGCTGCCGAGCCGTTCGAGCGAGGTGATGGGGCGGGCGACGACATAAGCCAGGACGGTGAGCGCGCCGCAGATGAGCATGGAGGCGGGCATGTTCACGAACGGGCGGATTTCCTGTTCGATCTGGATTTGGCGCACCAGTTTTTCCAACCGCCACGGGAGGAAAAAAACCTTGCCGAGGATCGTGAGCAGGGCGACGACATAGACGTGCCAGGCGCCGTAGGCGAAACCCACCACCGCGGCGATGGCGGCGAGCAGGAGGGATTGGAGGGCAAAGAGCCGGATGTTGGTGACAAGCATGGACTGCACGGCCAGGAGGAGTTGGAGGACCAGCATGAAGGAGGCCAGCAGGGTGATGAGGTTGGAGGCGGTTTGGGCGGCGGCGGGGTTCATGTTATCTGAATAAAAAAGTGGAGACCAGTGCCAGCATGGCCAGGATGAAGGCGGCGCTCAACAGGTCCGGCACACGAAAGAGGCGGAGCTTGGCGTTGCCGGTTTCCACCAGCACGACCGCGCCCGCGAGCACGAGGAGTTTGGCGGCCAGATAGAGCAGACCCAGCCCAAAGGCCGCCGGCGTCGTCTCCGCCGCCAGGCCGATGGGGAAAAAGATGTTGGCCAGCAGCGCCATCAGGACGAGTTGCTTGATCGCCACACCCCACTCAATGAAGGCCAGATAACGACCGGAATACTCCAGCAACATCGCTTCGTGAATCATGGTCAGTTCGAGGTGGGTGGCCGGATTGTCCACAGGAATCCGGCCCGTCTCGGCCAGCAAGACGATGAACATGGCGATGAAGGCCAGCGCGTGGGAGGGGTCCAGGAACTTCCACTCCGCCCCCTGGCTGGCCAGGATGATCTGGCTGAGGTTGGTGGAGCCGGCGGAGATGGCGAGAGGGAAAATGGCGAGCATCATGGCGGGTTCGGCGACGGCGGCGATGGTCATTTCGCGGCTGCTGCCCATGCCGCCGAAGGCGCTGGCAGGGTCCAGCCCCCCCAGCGCCAGAAAGAACCGGCCCAAGGCCAGAAGTCCGATCAGCGCCAGCGCGCCGCCGAACAGGCCGATGGGGGCTTGGGCGGTGACCATTGGCACCATCAACCCGGCGGAAAGCGAGGTGACAAACACCACATAAGGGGCGACGGAGAAAATCCAGGAGGCATGCTCGGAGATGACCATGTCCTTGCGCAGAAACTTGAGCAGATCGAAGTAAGGCTGCCAAACGCGCGGTCCGCGCCGGTTCTGGAGCTTGGCCTTCCAGTTCTTGATGAGGCCGCTGAGCAGGGGAGCCAGCAACAACAGCAGCGCCGTTTGCGCGAAGATGCTTGGAAGATCCAGGTTCATAAGGCGAACACCAGCAGCAACAGCAGCGTCAAGAATATATAAAGCAGGTAGGCGTGAATGCTGCCCGCCTGGAGCGCGCGAACCCGCCGCGACACGCGCAGGATCAGAATTCGGAGCGGGCGGTAAAGGCGCTCGACAAAGACCTCCTCGATGTGGCTCTCGAAGCGGACGTTGGTCGCGAAATAGGGCGAGAAGTCGTATTCGCGCTGGACGTCGCGGCGCGGCTGGAACAGGGCCTTGAAAATCATCCGAATGGGTTTGGAGAAACCGGTGGCGGTGTATTCCATTTGCGGCGTCAGCCCGCGCTGGCCGCAATCCCACGTTGGGCCGCGTCGCGTCTTCGCCTTCCGCGCGAAAACCAGCCAGAGCACAAAGGGAATGGGCAGCAGGCACAGGCCGGTCAGGGAGAGGCCGAGGGTGGAGACGGTGCCGGCTTTGTCGGTCAGCAATCCCAGGACCAGACCGTTGTTGAGGCTGAGTTGGGCGCTAAGTTGCTCTCCGGTGAGTTGCTGTGTGAGCGGATCGAGCAAACGGATGAAGGCCGTCGGAAAAAGTCCGAGGAGCACGCAAACGGCCGTGAGCAGGGCCATGCCGATGCGCATGGAGGGGGAGGCTTCATGCGCGTTCCTGGCCTGCTCGCTGCGCGGCTGGGCCAGGAAGGTGATGCCGAAGGCCTTGACAAAGCACGCCGCCGCCAGCGCGCCGGTCAACGCCAGCATGGCGCCGCTCAAAGGAAAGACCAGCCGCCACAAACTGTCCGTGGCGCCGAAACCTCGCAGCAGCGTCTGATAAGTGAGCCATTCGCTGACAAAGCCGTTGAGCGGCGGGAGAGCGGAGATGGCGACGGCGCCGACAAGGAAGAAAAAGGCCGTTTGCGGCATCCGTTTGGCGAGGCCGCCCATTTCTTCCATGTTCCGCGTATGGGTGGCGTGCAGCACCGCGCCCGCGCCCAGAAACAACAAGCCTTTGAAGCAGGCGTGATTGAGGGTGTGATACATCCCGGCGATCAAACCGAGGGTGGCGAGAAGCGGGTAGCCGGTGTGGAGGAAAATCAGCGCCGCACCCAAGCCCATTAGAATGATGCCGATGTTTTCGATGCTGTGATAGGCCAGCAGGCGCTTGAGGTCGTGTTCCATCAGCGCGTAGAGCACGCCCAGGACGGCGGAAACCGTGCCCACGGTCAGAAGGGTGACACCCTGCCACAAGGGCGGCGGCCCGAGGAAGTCGAAGCAGACGCGAGTCAGCCCGTAGATGCCGGTCTTGATCAGCACGCCGGACATCAGCGCCGACACGTTGCTGGGCGCGACCGGATGCGCCACCGGCAGCCAGACGTGAAGGGGCACGATGCCGGACTTGATGCCGAAGCCGAGCAGGAACAGGACGAAGGCGGCGTCCCGTTTGCCGGGGGACATGGTCGCGCCCAGACCGTGCAGACTGAAAAAGCTGTAATCGCCCGACGCTTGGAAAAGGAGCAGGAAGCCGAGAACGAGGCACCCGGCGTCAATGTGCGACATGATGAAAAAAAGCACGCCCGCCTGGCGCGTTTCCGGCTTCTCATGCTCGAAGCTGACAAGACAGTAAGCCGTCAGCGCCATCAATTCCCAGGCGATGAGGAAGATCCAGATGTTATCCGCCACGAAGGTCAACGTCGTGGCCAGGAGCAGCGCGTTATAGAAAGCGCCGAGGACGCCGACATTTTTGCGGCCAAAGAAGCCTTTGGCGTAGCCCAGGGAGTAAATCGAGATGGCGAGAGCGAGGAGGGAGACGAGGAGGAGAAAGAAGGCGCTCAAAGGATCCAGCCGGACGGTGAACTGGATGTATGGGATGAGGGAGGGCAGCAGCGCGATTTGGGGCGCAGGCCCCCCCACCCCGCCGCCCAGAACCAACAGCGCGGCCTGTAGTCCGATCAAAGCCGAGAGCGACGCCGCGCCAAAGGAGAAGGCGTTGGCCAGCTTCTCGCGGCGCATGAACAACAACCCGCCCACAGCGCCGATGAGATAGCCGCAGAGCGACGCCTTGAGCAGAATGGCGGGCTGAAAGTTCATCGCAACGCCGGCCAATGCTTGCTCCGCGTCAGACGGCGGCCCTTTGCAACTGCAAATATGTGTTCGCTTTGCCCACGGCTTCTTCCGGCGGATTGCGCCGGAATCCTCCGCCGCGCGGGTAAATTCCTGATCATTTGTCTCATGTTTCGCCTTTCCGGCACGGCTCGTGCCAAAGAAAAGCGGGAAGACTTTAGGCCATCGCCGCCAAAAGGGCCATTGATTTTACAAGGAGAAAAAAAAGGGGCATATTCCGGCGCGACAACGAAAGGGAAGCGTAACCTGTTACCGTGGGGCCAGCCTGATCCAGGTGCGCCTCCGTGGGGACGTGGTGGCCGAAATCTTCTTTCGCTTTCTGCCGGAAATGTTACGAGTTGAAAACTAATCAGCCGCGAAAAGACGCAAAAGACGCAAAAGAAGAACGGATTTGTGGAGGCGGGCGAATGGTGTCTTTAGCGGCCAACATGAATATCCTCCGCTTGAACGACATCAATGGCGTATTGGATGCACGCCTGAATATCCTCCATTTTGAGATCGGGGTAATAATCCCGAATAATGGATGCAAACGGAATCGCTTCCCGGACCAATTCGAGAACCGCCTGCACAGGAATGCGCGTCCCGGCAACACATGGTTTCCCAAAATGAATTTCGGGGCTGACTTGAATTCGATTCATGTAACCAACCTACACCATTCAGGAGATGCACCGCAAGCAGCAGTTGTCTTTCGTTATCCGGCACGGCGGCAACATCGGAAGAGGTGCGGCAATTGTCAAATCAGCGAGGGTCCGATGAAAAACAACCCAACTGCCAAACAGCCAGCCCTTGCCTTCACGGGTAAAGGGGCAAGCCTGATATTCCCCAAAAACCATCTAGGGCTAAGGGGCAACGCCCAGAGCAATCTTGGGCGCATAGAGGAGAAGGTTCTTCCCGAAAAAGCTGCGGAGCGAGAGCCGACGGCGCTGGCAGGGCCAGCTTGCATGTCTGGACGCGCTGTGAAATGAGGAAAGGCCCCCCGGGGGTCACGGCAGGACGTGCGCAGCGCGGCCTGCCGTGGCTCCGCACGGTTGCTTGAAGATGAATTCTGCCCGGATGAAATTGGCCGGGATTACGTGTGATGATTCTGCAAACATTCGTCGGCAATTTCGCGCTTGACGGGCCTTTCTGGGAATAATAGCAATGTGGTATGGAACCACTTTCAAAAAAAGAACTCAGCTCCAAAGCATCGGTGTTCTTCGCAACGCTCCTGTCGCTTTTGCTGATCGGGTGCATATCGGTTTCAAACTTTCAGGCATGGGATGGCCCCGCAGAATTTGAAGGACAGGGCGGAGCGTTCACAACGAAGGATGGCATTGACATTTACTCTGCTGGCGCGCCAAAAAGAAAGTGCCGAATTCTTGGTGTAATCGGCACATCGACGATGAGTAGCGCGGGCATGATGGTGTTGTTTGGAAACTCCTGGTCAGCATCGGCGTTGGCGAGGGAAGCGAAAGCGCACGGAGGAAATGCCGTTATCCTCACGAGTGACCGGATGCAATTATATTAGGTTGGGTGTCCGGTGGAACGTATCCGTGTAGCTAACCCCGTCTAGGCGGCGGGCGCGGGCGCGGTTAGACTGGTGAGGATGTCAGGATTTTTTCTGCGCGGCTTTCCACGCGGCGGGTGTCAACTCCGCCACGCGA
>Ga0182027_10001330_pt1 | contig 41621 bp, 39 predicted proteins | sample 712E1DmetaG_FD_121300 | JGI IMG/M metagenome (GOLD analysis project Ga0182027, IMG submission 121300) | Permafrost microbial communities from Stordalen Mire, Sweden - 712E1D metaG (Illumina Assembly) | ecosystem: Environmental > Terrestrial > Soil > Wetlands > Permafrost | place: Sweden...
CGTGCAGCCGACGGAATTGCGCAGCTATCATCAGAGGTGGCTGCGGCTAAGCCCGGCTCGGGCGGCCCAACTGAAGGAAACCGCCCTGGAGTGTGAGCGGGATCTGAGGTCCTCGGGAATGCTGGCGGAGCGCGGCGGTGGCCGCCCGGCCAGACCAGCGCCGGACAGCCTCAGCCGTGGCATGGCGCGGGTGGCGGCGGCGGTGGACGAGTTGGCGGCAGCGATGGGGCCAGCGGATTTCGCGTACTTTGACAGCTTGGTCCGGCGGTACGTATTGACACCTCACTCAGCAGGGCCGGGGGAGGCAACGCCTCCCGCAGCGTCAGCTATTCCTGAGGGCAACGCTGTTGGGAGGTACAGCGCACCGCCCAATTCCGTGCGAAGGGATGAGGCCAGCGGTAGTTGCGGCGGCGGTAGTTGCCCGCAGCCCACGTCTGAAGACGAGAGCAACAACTACCTGAACCAAAGCCGGCCGGCGAACAGCGGGCAGGTCGGGGGACTCTTCGCGGGCGTCCTCAGCCCCTATACCGCCAAGTACCAGGGCCATACTGTGTCCGAGACTCTCTCCCAGGCGTTCGACTCGTGTACCTTTCAGCGGTCCAGGTATAATTTGAACGGCAAACTGCCGCCGGCATCAGTCCCCTGGGCAGTGCAGATTTTGCAGATACTGCCAAATTACAACACTGCGGCAGTCTATGGGAATGACTCGATATCCGTGAGCACCGACGTTCTGGACTACTACTTCTCGGCCATCTCTATGGGCTTGCAAGACGACGGCTGCGAGATTGGAGTCTGGCAGGTCATGAATATCGACTGCTCCGCGACCTCGTGGCCACCCGTTGCGCCTGGCTGGTGGGCCTACAACATGCTTTACTATCAGTCCGCCGAGGTCTTCGCCTACAAGAACAACGGCACGGTCGAGACCGGCTACCAAAACAATCAGGTGAAAGTACCCTAGTGTAGTTACAACCGCGGGGCGGCGATCCCCCTTTTCGGATCGCGGATGGTGAGGTGAGCAAGTGAGGGACGAAGGATTGGAATTCGGCGCGGCGGGATGGGCCGTGGCCCTGGCTCTGTTAGCGTGCCCAGCGCCGGCGCAGACGCCCACTGTGGGCGCCTCGGCGCAGCTATCGCCGCGACCGCTGGACGCGGTCGCCGAGACGCTGAGCAGCGCCTACGCCGTGCCGGTCACTTACGAGGATCCCATACTCCTCTGGCGCGGCGATATGGATGGGCGCGAGTCGCGCGGCGTCATGCTCCTCTGGGCAAAGGAGGGTTTGGCAGCGTTGCCGAGCGACGTCACTCCCGCTCTGACGCCGAAACTTGACGCCGACGCCCTCGCGAGGGTGCTCGATCTGTACCACCAGCTCAACCCCGATGGGCCGCGCTTTCGCTTAATGCAGAGCAAACACGGCTTCCACATCGTGCCGGATTCGGTCCACGACGAGAATGGCCGGCGTACGGGCGCTTCATCGCTACTCGACGCCGAGATCAGCGTGCCGCGGGAGGCAAGGTTTCCATCGGGGCACATGCAGGCCCTCTGCGACGCGGTGAGCGCGGCCACCGGCAACAAGGTCGATTTCTTCGGGCCGTACTTCGACAACTTCTACCTGCCAAACGGTCTCATACCACCCAGGGAGTTGGCCGCGGCGAGCCCGGCGGAGCAAGCGCGTTTCCGCTCCACGTGGGGCGCATTGCAGCCCGCGCGAGAGGCGCTAATCTCCGTGCTGGAGGGTTCCGCAACTACGTTTTCCTGGAGCCTGCGTTGCAGCGCCGACGTTGACCCCGCCAAGCGCCCGTGCACCCTGACCGTGTTTCCAATCCGAATCACCGTTACCGACGCCGACGGTGTCCCCCGGCTCCACAACCTGGAGTTTGACCGCTGCGGCCCAAACTGCCCACCGCTGCCGCCCTGGCCTAGGCCGGCGCCACCCGATCCGGCATCGCTGCCGCCGAGACCAACCCTGCCCAAAACGGCCACGCCTGTGGGACGACCGCCCGAGCAGCAGTAGGTCCCAGACGTGACCAGGCGCCTGTGCGGCGGCGCAATGCGCCGGAGCGCCCGTCGGCGCGGCCATCGCCGAGACCGCGCCGGCAACCGTGACGGTGATCGCGCTGGCATGGAATTAGCCTCTTAGCGGAAGTTGCGGTAAGCCAAGTCCAGGATCTCCACCACGTGCATGACGCGCTGGCCGGCGCCGTGCAAGCGGACGCCGGCCTGGAGCTGCAACATGCAGCCGGGGTTGGCGGTGGCCACGATGCGGGCGCCGGTGGCGTTGACGGCTTCCATTTTGCGCGCCAGAATGCGCATGGCCATATCGCTGCGCTCGATGTTATAGACGCCGGCGCTGCCGCAGCACACGTCGGCGGCCGGCAGCTCACGGAACTCGAGGCCGGGCGTGGCGGCCAGCAACTGGCGCGGCGCCGAACGGATGCGCTGGCCGTGCGCCAGATGGCAGGAATCCTGGTAGGTGACGGTGGCGTCCACGGGCCCCATATCGGGGTTCAGCTCGATGGCGGCGAGAAACTCCGTGATGTCCATAACGCGGGCCGCGAACGCGCCGGCTTTCTCCGCGTAGACGGGGTCTTCCGCGAGCAATTCGCCATACTCCTTGAGGGTGGAACCGCAGCCGGCGGCGTTGGTGACGATGGCGTGGAATTGGCCGGCGGGGATGGCGTCGATGTTGCGCCGCGCCAGCCTGCGCGCCTCCTCGCGCAGGCCCGCGTGCACGTGCAAGGCGCCGCAGCAGCCCTGGCCCTCGGGAACGGCCACCTCGCAGCCGTTCCGCTGCAACACGCGCACGGTGGCCTCGTTCAGCCGCGCGAAGAGCACGTTGGCGACGCAACCGGCGAGAAACGCCACGCGATAGCGGGCAGCGCCATAGGCGGGGAACGTCCGCCCGATCTGGCGGAAGAAGAAAGGCGGCTCGGCGGACGGCGCGAGTTGGGCCAGATCTCCCAGCCGGCCGAGGAGCTTGAGACGGGCCGCCGCGCGCAGCAGGGCCTTGGCGCCGCTGGCTTCGTAGAGATACGCGAGGGTCCCGGCGGCCGTCAGCGCGCGGCGCGATTGCACCAGATGGGCAAACAGGAAACGGCGCGCGCGGTCCGCCAGCCAGCCGCGCTGCCCGCGGGTCCCGATTTCGGCGCGGGCGCCTTCCACCAAGCGGCCGTAGCGCACGCCCGACGGACACGCCGATTCGCACCCGCGGCAGGCCAGGCACAGGCCGATGTGCTCGATATAGGAAGGCGTCACGGGGGCCCCGTTCGCTACCTGGACCATCTGATAGATGCGGCCGCGCGGCGAATCCATTTCGAGGCCCAGATCGCGGTAGGTGGGGCAGGCGTTGAGGCACAGGCCGCAGTGGATGCAGCGGTCGAGATCCGCGGTCGCGGGACCGTACGCGCGGTGTTCAGATGCGGCCATACAGCCGTCCGCGGTTGAGGAGGTTGGCGGGATCGAACAGCCGCTTCAGCCGCCTCATCATTTCAAAATCCGGGCCGGGAACGGGCCACAGATCGAGCGTCCGCTTGCGCGCTTCGGGGGAAAACTCGATGACGGCTTTCCAGCCGCGGCGGACGGCGTCCGCCAGCCAGCGCGCGGCCGCCTGGGATTCGGCGAAGTACCCATAACAGACCCCCGAACCCGCCCGCGCCAGCGCCGGGCAGTCGAAGGAGGCCATGACTTCCTCCAACGATTTCAGGGTACAAGAAACGCGCACCACGGCGCCCTCGGGATGGCGTTCCAGGAAGGTTGGAGTGAAACTCTCGATGGCGCTCCAGAGAGCTTCCTGGGGCGGGCCTTCGAGGGCTTCCCAATCGGCCAGTTTGGCCAGTTCCCGCTGGTACCGGCCGACGGCGGCCGCGTTACCGCCGGTGCGAATGGCGAGCAGCCACGGGGCCGGCCCCAGCGCGGCGCCGGCCAAGTGATTCAGCAGGTCCACGGCAGCCGGCTGAAGCACGCTGGCCAGGATGCGATTGCGGACGGCGATGGCGTCCGGGAGCGTATCGAACGCCAGCAGGAAGCTGCGCTCCACCTCCGGGGCCGGCGCAAGCTTCAAATTGACGACGGCAATGGCCGCCAGGGTGCCGAAGGAGCCGATCATGAGCTTGGCCATATCGAGGCCGGCGACGTTCTTCACCACCATGCCGCCGGATTGCACCAGCTTGCCTTCGAGGGTGGCGAATTGCATGCCGATGACCAAGTCGCGGGCCGTGCCGTAGAGCCGCCGCCGCGGGCCGTTCCCGTTGGAGGCGACGACGCCGCCCACGGTGGCCTCCCGCGCGAAGGGAGGATCGAGCGGCGCCATCTGGCGATTGCGGGCGGTAAGGGCGGTCAGGTCCCGCCAGGGCAGACCGGCCTCGACGCTGATGGTGAGGTCGCGCGGCTCGTACTCGATCACGCGCTTCAGGGCCGCCGTGGCGATGGCGCAATCCGCGGCCGCCGTGGGACCCGCCATGAGACGTTTCGAGCCGTTCCCGGCCAGGGAAATGGTCTGTCCGAGCGCCGCGGCGTCGCCGAGCGCGGCGGCCAGTTCGGCGGGAGTCTGGGGGGGCCGCATCTTCTACAGGTAAGTGGTCCCGCCGTGGCCGGGAACCAGCATGCGGCGCAGCAGGTAAGACAGGATGGTCAGGACCACCGAGCCTAGCACGGCCGGAATGAATCCGCGCACGGAGAAGCCCGGCGTGAAGAGGGCGGCGAGCTTCAGCAGCAGGGCGTTCAGCACGAGCAGGAAAAGCCCCAGCGTCAGCAGCGTAACGGGGAAGAACAGGAACTTCAAGACCACGCCAATGGTCCCGTTGACGATGGCGATGACGATGGTCGCCATCAGCGCCGCGCCGAAGCCCCGGACCTCGATCCCCGGTACGATCTGCGCGACAATCCATAGCGCCAGGGCGCTGGCGAGCCAGCTCGCAAGAATTTGGACTAACATTCCGACCTCCGGACAGAGATAATGATAAGTCATGGCAAGACTTTTTGCCGGAACCTCCGGCTTCGCGTATCCGACCTGGAAGCCGGCGTTCTACCCGGCCAGGATTCCGGCCAGCCGGTTTCTGGCGTATTATGCCGAGCGGCTGAATTGCGTGGAGATCAACTCGACCTTCCAACTCCTGCCCACGGCAGCCACGATGGAAGCCTGGGTGGCGGCGACCAGCCCCGGCTTCGTCTTCGCGGTGAAGGCCCCCATGCGGATCACGCATATGCTGCGGCTGAAGAACGCGGAAAAGGCCACCAACGAATTCCTGGAAGCCATCGAACCGTTGCGCGCCGCGGGGCGGCTGGGCCCGGTGCTGTTCCAATTGCCGCCGAACATGAAATACGACGCCGGCGCGCTGGAGGATTACCTGACGCTGCTGCCCGGCGGCATGCGCTACGCCTTCGAGTTCCGCCACGAATCCTGGCTCGCCGAGGAGGTATACGACGAGCTGCGGCGGAGCAATGTGGCGCTGTGTCTTGCGGAATCGGACAAGTTGGAGATCCCCGAAGTGGTCACCGCCGATTTCGTCTACTGCCGCATGCGCAAGCCGAAATACACCGAAGCGGATGTGGAGGCGATCGCCGCGCGCGCGAAGGGATGGCTAGCCACGGACCGGGACTTGTACGTGATGTTCAAGCACGAAGAGACCCCCGAAGGCGCGTTGAACGCGGAGTCGCTGCTGCGGAAGGCGGGGTAGGCGGGGCTGTTCGCTCGAGGTTGGCCGAGCGGCGCCCACCACGAGGAAAGACCTCCGGGCCTTAGATTGGCCAAGCGACGTTTCGGCGGAAATCGGAGTGGGCGAGGAGTTCCGGCACTGGTTGATGCCCGGGAAAGGCGATGAGCGCGATTTGCAGGCCGGATCGTCTGGCGTGCTTCATGGCTGGGATGCAATCGGTATCGTTTGTCGCCAACGCAATCAGATCGACGGAGCGATTGGATGAGAGATTCGCCATGTCGATGCCGATCCGCATGTCCACGCCTTTCTGCTCGAATTCTGGGTGAAAATCGGCGTCGGTAAGTGGTTGGCCCGGGGTGTAGGGTATGCGGTTGTTGTTGATGACATAGCCACGAAACTTGAGCACTCCAAGCCGTACCGAGAAAAGATCCTTGTACGAAAGCGTCTTGAGCCACGCATCGCTTCCCGCGAACGTCGTCCTCAGCCCCGACACTGGAAGAATCGCGGCCCCGTTGTATGGGGCGCAATCGTAATACATGATCCGGTGAATGGTTTCTCCGGTCGAAGCGCAAGCCAGCCCAATTCTCTCTATGTACGCTGGATCGTAGATCTTGCCCGCCCGCCTGGCGTGCACACGGACGCGGCCTCCGTCGAGCATGACCGCGATCTTGTTGGGCATAATGTAAAAGGCCCAAAGGGCGGAACCCCATGGGCCTCGTATAGTGCTCGCCTACGAGCGTAGCGGATAAACGACGGTAGCGTTTCGGCCACCTGAAAAGAGTATGACACAACCGCCGCAACTGCGTAAAGGCGAAAGCGCGCGTCTCCGCCATTGAATCGGACGGTGGCCATCACGTCTTGCCAAACTTTCCGGGTGTATTCTGAGGAAATGATTGTCGCGATTGTTGCGCTATTGGCCGCGGGGGCTTCGCCGCAAGCGGCCGATGACGCGCGGGGGTTGCTTCAACGGGTGGCCGACGCCGCTCGGGCCACCAAGAGCTGGCGGATTGAAGGCGAGATCGTCACCGCGCGCAAGACGCAGTCCGGCGTCAATACGTCCGCGCAGCCCTTCCAGCTTCACTCGCGGTTGGGGGAGATGCGCTTCGAGGTGGGCGGCTTCGACGCCACCACCATCTTCAGGAACGGTCCCACGCTGTGGCAGTACCGGGCCGCGACGAACTCTTACACGCGGCGCGACGACATGACGGGCCCGTACAGGACCGGCGTGCTGGGATGGGAGATCCTGGCGCCGGAGTTGATGCCCACCGCGGCGATGGCGGGGCGCGACGAGGTGCAGTTTGAAGGGCGCACGCAGGTGTGCGAGCTGGTGCGCGCGGAATTGAACGGAGCGAGGCGCACGCTGTGCATCGACCGCTCGCGGTTGCTGATATTGCGGGATAGGGATGAGACGGTGGCGGCCGGGGATGGCGGGGGCCAGGCGCCCCAAGCGGTTCGGACCGTCATTTACAGACGCATCGACCGCGACATTCCGCTGGAGGAAAGCCTGTTCCAACTGCCGGCGGGGGCGGTGGAGCGGCAAACGTACGACGCGCGCAAGCTTCCGCCCGGGGTCACGGCTCCGAAGCTCATATTGAAGACCGAGCCCACGTATACGCCGGAGGCTCGCGCGGCTCGGTTTCAGGGCACGGTGGCGCTGTCGATCGAGATTGGATCCGACGGCGTGCCGCGCAACGTGACCGTGGTGAGGGGAGTGGGTCTGGGCCTCGACGAGAAGGCTGTCGAAACGGCGCAGCAGTGGCGCTTCACTCCCGGCGAGAAGGACGGCAAGCCAGTGACGGTGCGAGCCATGGTGGAAATGAACTTCCGGCTGATGCGACCGCCGCAGTGAAGGACCGGCGCAGCTACAGGTTCCGCCCCGCCAACCCGGAACGTTCCAACAGGGCATTGGGGTCGGGGTCCCGGCCCATGAACTGGCGGTACAACTCGGCGGGGTCCTGGCTGTCGCCTTTGGCGAGGATTGCGGAACGGAACTGGCCACCGATTTCGCGGCTGAAGATCCCTCCGTCGCGGAAACGGGTGAAGGCGTCGGCGTCCAGCACTTCGGCCCACTTGTAGGAGTAGTAGCCGGCGCCGTAGCCCACGGGGTCGGCGAACAGGTGGGTGAAGGCGGCGATCATGGCGTGCCCCGAGGGCAGCGGGGCGGGCGTGAATTCCTCCAGAATGCGGCGCGCGTACGCGATGGGATCGCCATCGCGCGCGGGCGAGTAGGCGGTGTGCAGCAGCAGGTCCACGGAGGAGAAGCCCACTTGGCGCATCTGCGCGTTAGCCGCGCGGAAGGTGCGCGCCCGCTTCATCTTTTGGAATAGATCGCCGGGAATGGGCGCGCCGGTTTCCCAATGGCGCGCGAAAAGGTCCAGCGCGCCGCGCTCCCAGCACCAGTTTTCCATGATCTGCGAGGGAAGCTCGACGAAGTCCCAGGCGACGTTCGTGCCGGCCAGGGAGCGCAGTTCCACGCGGCTGAACAAGTGGTGCAGCAGATGGCCGAACTCGTGGAAGATGGTCTCCACTTCGCGGTGCGTGAGGAGCGCCGGCTTACCGCCCGCGGGCGGCGTCAGGTTTCCGCAGATGTATCCGAGGTGCGGGCGGAAGCGGTCCGGCTCCGGGCCGCCGGTAATCAGGACGCCCATCCACGCCCCGCCGCGCTTGTTATCGCGCGGGCGCCAATCGGCGTAGAAGCCGCCCAGAAACTCGCCGTTTTCGTCGTGGATGTTGTAATAGCGAACCGCGGGGTCCCACGCGGGCACGCCCGGCTCTTCGGACACGCGCACGGCGTAGAGGCGGCTGGCCAGTTGGAACATGCCATCCACCACGGAATCCACCGGGAAATAGGGCCGCAGAGCCTCTTCGTCGAAATCGTAGAGGGCGGCGCGCTGCTTCTCGGCGTAGTAGGCCACGTCCCAGGGATCGAGTTCGGGGGCGGCGGGGCCTTCCATCGACCGGCGAAACTCGAGCAGCTCGCGGTTCTCCTGGTGGAAGCGCGCCACGGTCCTGGCCTTAAGATCTTCCAGGAAGGACATGGCGCGGGCGCCGGTGTGGGCCATGCGGTCTTCGAGTACCAGGTCGGCGAAGTCGCGGAACCCGAGCAGGCGGGCCTTTTCGGCGCGCAATTCCAGGATGCGGCGGACCAGCGGCCGGTTGTCCCACGCGCCTTCGGTGGCACGGACGCTGTAGGCCTGGTAGATCCGCCGGCGGACGGCGGCATCGTCCAGGTAGGTCATCACGGCGGTGTAATCCGGAGCTTGCAGGGTGAAGCGCCATCCTTCGCGTCCTTTTCGGGCGGCGCTCTCGCGCGCGGAAGCCACGGCGGTGGGAGGCAGTCCCGCCAGCGCAGCCTCGTTCTCGATCACCAGCTCGAAGGCGTTGGTGGAATCGAGCACGTTCTCCGCGAACTTGGTGGTGAGGTTGGTTAACTCCACGTCCAACTCTTCGAGGCGCCGCTTGCCGGCGGGTTCGAGGTCGGCGCCGTGGCGGCGGAAGGTCTCGACGGTCTTTTCGAGAAAGCGGCGCCGCTCCCCGGCAAGCCGGGCGCTTTCCGCCGTGGCGGCGAACGTCTGGATGCCGCGCCACAGGCCGGCATCGAGGGGAATGCCGGAATAGAAGGCGCTGACGGAGGGCTGCACGGCGTTGAAGGCGGCGCGCAACTCGGCGGTGGTGGCCACGGATTCCAGGTGGCGCACCACGCCCATGGCGTAGTCGAGAGGCTCCGTCATGACGTCCAGCGCCAGCATGGTATTCGAGAAGGTGCGCTCGCCCGGTTGGGCTGCGATGGCGGCCAGACGGGCGCGCGCCTGGGCTAGCAGCTCGCCGATAGCGGGCTCTACCTCGGACGCGCTGACGCGGTCGAAGGGGACGCGGAACTGGATGGATAGAAGCGGATTAGGTCCGTTAGACTCAGGCATGGTTCGTCAGGCCCTTATCAAGGGCGGATTCGGCCTGGGGGCCAGGCTCTTGAGGTAGGCTTCGCGGACGATAGGCTCGGCGATGTCCCGCAGCCTGGTCCAATGCAGGCTGCTCCCCAGCTCGCTATCGGAACCGGCGGCCATGTTGGAGCCGCCCCATAGCTTGACGCCGGGCAGATCTTCGGCCGCCTGGAAGGCATCGAGCAGCTTGGGCACTTCGAACACGTCGTCGTCGTAGGGCGATCCGCGGATCACGCTGTAGGTGTATCTGCCGTTGGGACGGGTGGCCACCAGGCTGATGAAATTGCGATGGCCCCGCGCGGCCAGCACCAGCCGGGAATTGGGGTCGCCTTTTTCGTCGGCGATGATGTAGTTGTAAGGCGAAACGTAGAGCGCCTCGGGATGGGCGGTAATGGGCGCGATGCCCGCCTGGCCGTCGAGCAGAGCCATCACCCGTTCGCAGACTCCGGCGATGGTGCTCTTGATGAGGGCGCCGTCGCCATGCGTCTTGCCGAGCGTCCGCTGGCGCATATAGGGTTCGAAGATCCAGGTGAAATGGTTGTTGACGATCTCGTCGAGATCCACCGGATAGAGGCCGCCGCAGACATCGATCTTGTTGTTGAACTGGACCACCTGGCGCAGCCCGGGCGAGCCTTTGCGTTCGAGCAGCTCATGGTGTTCCAGAATGAAGGCCGCCAGGCAAACGTCCTGATCGGCATTCCACACGTACACCGGGACCGGACGCACGCGCTTGAGCCATCGCTCCATGAGGCGTCCCTGGCGCACCGCGATGTAGGCCTGCATGGCCGCGCTCATGGTGGCCTCGCGGATCACGCCGACATGGTGGTCGAAGTGGACGTAGTGGCCGCGGTGCCCCGGCGTGTCGTCGATCACCTCGAGCCCAATGGAATACTCCGGGGCCTCGGCCAGGAAATTATCCCAGTTCGAAAACCGCTGCGGGGGCACGCGCAATTCGATGCTGTTAAAGGAGCGGTCCATCCGGCTCCCGTTCATGAAATCCCATCACTCTGGCGCCGACTCTATCGACGCAATTGTACCATCAGTCCGCCCGGCGCCCGTTTTCAGGGCCGCGGGCGGGTTGGGGCGGTCAGCGGAATGCCCAGATTGCGAACCGCGGTGGAGGCGCGTCCCCTGAGGATGTCGGGGAGAAACTCGCGGCCGACGCTCTGCGCCTCGTGCAGGCCGACGTACCAAAGCGCATCGAGCGCGATGGAACCCGCGGTAAACGCTTCCGCATCGGGGAACACCACCCGCTCGAACATTTCCGTTCCCAGGCCGGCGACGGTGCGCGCATAGGAAAAGCCGATGGAGCCGTTGTCGCGGCGCGACAAAAGGCCCACTTTCAGGGCATCCGCCAAGCGCGGAAAGAAGCCGCTGCGCCCCGAACGCAGGTATCTGGGGTCTTCATGGTGCAGCGCCGCTCCCGCGAACCACGCCGTGTCCTCGAAAGCCTCGAGCGTGTGGGCGGCTTCGTAACGGCGCGCATAACCCCTGGCGCCCTGCTTCCACTGCGCCGGAGAGTTGTCCCATTGGTCCACGCCGGCCCGCGCTCCGGAGTAGAGAATCCACTTCCAATCGACCACGCACCCCACCGTCCAGGAGAACTTCTGCCGGGCGGTCATGGGGACGTAGGCGTCCAGCGGGACGGCAGGCGGCAGGCTCGCCGGTGGCGTGGCGAGGCCGTCAGGGCTGGCCGGGGCCACCGCGGGCGCGGGGCCGGCAGCCGGCGATTCAATGGGAGGGACAACGTCCCGCGACTCTCGAAAGGACTGGCCATTTGCCGACAGGGCCGCAAGCGCGGCAAGCGCCAGGAAGGCTCGCTTCATGAAGTATCGACCGAATATGCCGCAACCCGCGGGGCATTGTTCCATTCTTGCATCTCCGGTACGATGGCCGCTCGGGCGCGAATTCCCTTGTGCCGGGCGCTGGGGCGTAGTAAGGTAGCGAAGAGAAGGCGAAAGCGTTTATGAACCCCGACCCCGCGGCACATTCCCTGGATTTGACCGTAACTCCCAACCGATCGCTCGAAGCGGTGATGGCCCGTTTCGAGCGGGCGCATCTCGATCCGGATTCACCGATACGCGCGGTGCGCCACGAGGCGGCCGTGGAGGCCACGTTTGCGGCCATTCCGCCGGCAGTGGACGAGCGTTTGCGGGCGGCGCTCGAGAGACGCGGCATCGCACGGCTCTATTCCCACCAAGCCGAGGCCTTCGAGGCGATTGAGGCGGGCAAAAACGTGGTCGTCGTCACGCCTACCGCCAGCGGAAAGACGCTGTGCTACAACCTGCCGGTGCTCAACCTTCTGGCGGCCGACCGGGACGCGCGCGCCATGTACCTGTTTCCCACCAAGGCGCTGGCCGAAGACCAACTGCACGAATTTCAGGCGGCGGTGGACGAGATGGGTTCCGAACTGCGCGCCTTCACTTACGACGGCGATACGCCGCAGGACGCGCGCAAGGCCATCCGGCAGCGCGCCAACGTGGTGCTCACGAACCCCGACATGCTGCACGCGGGCATTCTGCCGCATCACACGAAATGGGCGCGCTACTTCGAGAATTTGCAGTTCGTGGTGATCGACGAACTGCACTACTACCGCGGCGTCTACGGCAGCCACCTGGCGAATCTGCTGCGGCGGCTGAAGCGGATCTGCGAATTCTATGGATCGAAGCCGCGGTTCATCTGCTGCTCGGCGACCATCGGCAACCCGCGCGAGCTGGCGGAAGCGCTGGTGGAGGAGCCTTTCGAGCTGGTGGAGCGCAATGGCGCGCCGCGGGCGGAGAAGTTCTTCGTGTTTTACAATCCGCCGGTGGTCAACCGCCAGCTTGGCATCCGCCGCAGCTACATCAAGGAGACCTTGCGGGTGGCGCTCGAGTTCATCGAGCGGCATTTGCAGACGCTGGTGTTCGCCAACAACCGGCTGGCCACGGAGGTGCTGGTCACGTACCTGAAGGATGCGTGCCGGGGGCCCTCTGGGCGTGGGCCGTTCTCCAGCGAATCGGTGCGCGGATACCGGGGCGGCTACCTGCCGAAGGAGCGGCGCGAGATCGAGCGGCGTCTGCGCGAGGGCAAGATCCGGGCGGTGGTGGCGACCAATGCGCTGGAGCTGGGGATCGACATCGGGTCGCTCGACGCGGTGGTGATGGCCGGCTATCCGGGGACCATCGCCTCCACCTGGCAGCGCGCGGGACGGGCGGGACGGCGGCAGGGGACTTCCGCGGCGGTGATGGTGGCATCGAGCGCGCCGCTCGATCAATACGTGGTGGAGCACCCGGACTACTTCTTCGGGCGCTCGCCGGAACATGCGTACATCAACCCGGAGAACCTGGAGATCCTGCTGGCGCACGTGAAGTGCGCGGCGTTCGAGCTGCCCTTGCGCGACGGCGAAAAATTCGGCCGCCACGATACCGGCGAACTCTGCCGGTATCTGGAAGAGGCGGGATTTCTGCACCATTCCGCGGGCGCTTGGCACTGGATGTCGGAGAGTTACCCCGCCGATGCGACCAGCCTGCGCTCCGTCACCAGCGACAATTTCGTGGTGGTGGACATCACCGGCGAGCCCAAGGCCATTGCGGAAGTCTCCTTCCCAACGGCGCTCACCACGCTGCACGAGAAGGCCATCTATCTGCACGAAGCGCGGCAATTTCACGTGGAGCGATTCGATTACGCCGAGCGCAAAGCTTACGTCAAGAGCGTGGATTGCGATTACTACACGGACGCCATCGACTACACGCAGGTGAAGGTGCTGGAGCGATTCGAGACGGAGCCGATGGGGAGCGGCGCGCCGGATGCGAACGCGGCGGCCGCGAAGGCGCACGGCGACGTGCGGGTGACCACGCAGATTGTGGGCTTCAAGAAAATCAAGTTTTACACCATGGAGAACGTGGGAGCGGGAAAGCTTTCCATGCCGGAACAGGAGATGCACACGACGGCGTTCTGGCTGCACTTCCCGGCCGCATTTCTGGCGCGTCTGACGGAGTTCAGCGCCACCGAGAAGCAGAGCGGCATCAGCGGGCTGGGGAATGCGCTGCGCACGGTAGCGGCGCTGCTGCTGATGTGCGACGCGCGCGACCTGGGGGTGGCGCTGAGCGAGGACGCCGACAGCGGGCTGGCGGCGTTCGAGCCGAATTTGTACCTCTACGACATGTATCCCGGCGGCGTGGGCCAGAGCGCGCCGCTCTACCGTCTGGCGCCGCAACTGCTGAAGCAGACGGCCGAATTGCTGGCGGGGTGCGCGTGCGAGGCCGGATGCCCGTCGTGCGCCGGTCCGGCCGGGGAAATCGGCGAGCGCGGCAAGGAAACGGCGGCGCGGATTCTGGCGGAGCTGATTAACGAATCCGAACCGGCGTCGCCAAACCTTCCGCCCGGGCCAAGCGCGACTGCAGACGATCGAAAGTGAGGAACGACTCGGCGTGGATTTCGAGCGCCGCAGCCACGTGGACAATGTCGACGCCGCGCGCGCCGAGCAGGGCGGTGCGCCGGCTGATAAGCGACTGCGCCCGCTCATACATGGCCGGCGGCGTGGGGATTGGCGAGAAGACGCCCGCAGCCAGGTCGGAAGCCAGATCGGCCAGGGCGGCCTTGGACTCCGCCAGGGCGATCTCACCCCGGAAGTGGCGGAGGTGAATCGAATTGATCAGTTCCAGGCGGCCGAAAGGCGTCAGCGGGAATGGGGCGGCCGCCGACCGCACGTACGCCGCGGCGGCCGCCGAGTTTGCGTCCAGAGTGTACAGCGAAATCAGAAAGCTGGTATCCGCGTAAGTCACTATCGCGCGTCCCGTTCCTCCCGGATTCGCCGCGCTCCCGCGACCGCTATCTTCTTGTCGCCGTAGATCCCCTTCAAGCGGGCCATAAAATCGGGGAGCTTGGCGGGCTGGCTTGGCGGTTCCGGCACGATTCGCGCGATCACGCGTTTGCGTTTGGTGATCCGAATCTCCTGACCCTGCTGGAGCGCCTGTTCGATTTCCGGGAAACGGTAGCGAAGGTCGCGGACCGAAGCCTGCTGCATGTGATACATTTTAGCATCACGCAAACGAGCTACGGCAGGAAGGCGATATCGAGCGATCCGTCCAGGTCGAACGGGCAGGTGCTTTGGAAGGCCTCTTCCGGCAGGCCGGTATCGGCCATGGCGCCCACCACGCCATAGTGATAGGCTTTCGGCAGGTTCTCCGAGAGATACGGCTTCAGGCTGGGCATCTGCGATATGAGGTCGGCGATCTCTTCCCTTTGCAGGCGGATGGTCGCGCCCGAACTCCGGCCCCTGCGTTCGGGCTGCGCCTGCCACTTCAGCAGGTGGGCGATCAGGACGCCGAGACGAGAGAGCAATTCGCGACGCTCGCGCTTTCCCATGTCTTCGATCTCCTCGGCGATGCGATCGAGGTCGGCATCGGCCGTCCGGCCGGAGCGGAGGAGTTCCGCGTTACGCACGGTCCATTCGTGGAAATCCCGATCATAGAGGTCGGCCGACTGCATACTCCGATTATAGAGCGCCGATTGCCCGGCGCGCGCCCCGCGGCCTAAACTGGGAGCAGGATGCAACCACTCGTGGGGATGGACCTCGCCGGGCTGCGCGAGGCGCTGGGGCCGGAGCAGCCGGCATTCCGGGCCCGGCAGATCTACGAGGCCATTTACCGGCAGCAGGCATCCGACCCGATTCAGATCTCCACCTTGCCTCTCGAGATGCGGCGCGAGCTGGCTGGGCGGCTTTCGATGGGACTGCCCGAGACCGCCAACCTGTACCAGTCCTCGGACGGCGCGAAGCGCTACCTGCTGCGCCTGGAAGACGGCCGCACGGTGGAGACGGTGCTGATGCCCGAAGGGGAGCGCGACACCATCTGCATCTCGACGCAGGTGGGCTGTCCGGTGGATTGCAAGTTCTGCATGACGGCGCTGCTTGGGTTGGAGCGCAACCTGACGGCGGGGGAGATTGTGGGCCAGGTCCTGCTGGCGTCGCGGGACAACCAATTGCGCCGGGAGGGCGGACGTCTCAACATCGTCATGATGGGGCAAGGGGAGCCGCTGCTGAATCTCGCGAACGTGCTGAAGGCCACGCGCATTCTGCTCGATCCCGCGGGCTTCGGGTTATCGCCGCGGCGCATCACGGTATCGACGGCGGGGATTGTACCGAAGATCGCGGAACTCGGCGCCGAAGCGGTGCGTCCCAAGCTGGCGGTTTCGCTCAACGCGTCCAACGAGGAGACGCGCCGCGAGCTGATGCCCATCACCCGCAAGTATCCGCTGAAGGATTTGATGGCGGCCTGCAAAGCCTACCCGCTGCGGCCCTGGGAAAAGCTGACCTTCGAATACGTGCTGCTGGCGGAGGTCAACGATGCGGACGCCGACGCGCGGCGCGTGGTGAAGCTGCTGGCCAATCTGAATTGCAAGGTGAACCTGATCGCGCTTAATCCCGGCCCGGAGATTCCGTTTCGAACGCCGCTTCCGGAGCGCGTGGAGAGCTTCCAGCGGATTGTCAGGCGGGCGGTCCCCTGCTTCATCCGCAAGCCGCGCGGGCTCGATATCTACGCCGCTTGCGGTCAATTGAAGCGCAGCGCGGGGTAACGCTACACTGAAACTGTGAACACAGCGGTTTTGTTGGACATCGATGGCACCATAACGCCCCCGCGGCAGCCTATCGAGGAGGAGATGGTACGGTTGCTATGCCGTCTGTCCGTGCCTTTCCACGTGGCGGCGGGCAGTCATCTGCCGCTGTTGCAGCAGCAGTTTTTCCATCCCTTGTTCGATTTCCGATTCCGCGGAGCGTTCGACGCGTTCGTATCGAACGGCGCGGTGCACTATCGGGCGGATTACCGGGAGGGGCCGAATCTGCGCCTGGTGTCCGAATTCGACCTCCGCCGCCACCTGGGCGAGACGGACTACGCGTTTCTGATTCAGGTTCTTTTGGAGACGCTCGACCTGCCGGAGTTCGAGACGCATCTGCCGCTCAAGGTGGCGGGCGAACGCGTGGTCTATCGCGGCTCGATGGTCAATTGCAGCCCCATCGGCAGAGCGCTTCAGGAATTGGACGAGGCGCAGCGCAACCGGGCGATGTTCGTGGAGTTCGACCGCGCCCACCACTACCGGGAACGCATGATGGCGTATCTGAAAGGCCGGCTGGCGCGGCTGATGGAGGAGCGCGGCCTGACCATTACGCTGGGCGGCCAAACGAGTTTCGACATCGGCGTGATCGGGGAAGACAAGGCCAAGGCGGTGAAGACGCTGATCGCGGGCGGCGCGCAACGGGTGGTCTTCTTCGGCGACGCCCTATTCGAGGGCGGCAACGATCGGCCGATAGGGGTTTTGGCGGAGAGTTGGCCCAAGGATTCCGCGGTCTGCGTGGAGGCCATCCAGGTGGAATCCTGGCTGGACACCATGGCAAAGCTGCGGGAGATGGGGTTTGTGGGGCTACCTAACGGCTAGCGGATCGGCCAGATGCCGGTCGGCGTAGTAGGCGGGGTGCACACGCTCCACGATGCGCGCGACGGGGCGTTCCAGCACGCGGAAATAAGGCTGCGGGTTCAAGCCGATCCAGAAGGCCCAGGCGATGAGCGGCGTGAATACGGCGATCTCGCGCCAGGAAAGGTCCTTGAGCGCCCGGTTCTTCTCTTTCAGATCGCCGAGCATGGTGCGTTGGAAGAGCCACAGCAGGTAGGCCGCGCCCAGGGCGATTCCCAACGCGCCCCAAAAGGCCCACATCGGCGAGGTCTGATACGCGCCGCTCAGGATGGTGATTTCGCCGATGAAGCCGTTCAACGGCGGCATTCCCATGGAACTGAGGGCCGCGATGCCGAACACCACGGTGAAAATGGGCATGACGCGCAGCAGCCCTCCGTATTCGGAGATCTCGCGCGTATGGCGGCGCTCATAGACGATGCCCACGATGAGGAAGAGCATGCCGGTGGAAATGCCGTGGTTGATCTGCTGGATGATGGAGCCGGAAATTCCCGCCGGATTGAGCGCGAAGATGCCCAGGGTGCAGAAGCCCAGGTGACTGACCGAGGAATACGCCACCAGCTTCTTCCAATCCTTCTGCATGAGCGACGCCAGCGCGCCGTAGACAATGCCGACGATGGAGAGCACGGCCATCACGGCGACCACGGTATGATTCTTGGCGGCGTCCGGCAGCAGCGGCAGGGAGAAGCGCAGGAAACCGTACGTCCCCATCTTCAACAGCACGCTGGCCAGCATCACGGATCCGGCTGTGGGCGCTTCCACGTGGGCGTCCGGCAGCCATGTATGAAACGGCCACATGGGCACCTTGACGGCGAACCCCACGAAGAAGGCCCAGAAGACCCACCACTGAAGAGTCGGCGAAAGCTGGAGCCGCATCAGGTCGGCGATATCGAAACTGAGGGTCTGAAACTGGGTGGAGTGCTGGATGTAGAGGACCAGGATTCCGAGGAACATCAGCACGCTTCCGATGAGCGTGTAAATCACGAACTTGATGGCGGCGTAGACGCGCCGGGGTCCGCCCCAGATGGCGATGATGAAGTACATGGGGACCAGCACGATTTCCCAGAAGACGAAAAAGAGCAGGAAATCGAGGGCCATGAAGACGCCCAGCAGACCGACTTGCAGCAGCAGGAAGAAGGCGTAGTATTCCTTGAGCCGTACGGTGACGGCGTTCCAACTGGCCAGGATGGAGATGAAGCCGAGCAGGGTGGTCAGCATGACCAGCAGCAGGCCAAGCCCGTCGACGCCGATGTGGTAGGTGGCGCCGATGGAGGGAATCCACTGGGCCTTTTCGACGAATTGATAATCCTTGGTGGCGTCGAAATTGAAGACCAGCGGCAGGGAGACCAGGAAGCCCGCGAAGGACGCGGCATTGGCCCACAACTTGATGGCGCGCGGGTTGGAGGAAGGGATGAAGAGCAGCGCCAGGAGGCCAACCAGCGGCGTAAACAGGACGATCGAGAGGATGTGGTCCATACGGCTTGGCTTCGGATTAGCCCCTCATCTTAACATCGTTGCGAAGAGCGGGAGGAGTCATGGGGACAGGTGACAGGTCATGGGGTGGGGGGCCTGGGGTGCGCCAAAACGGAGTTCGCCGAGCACGGCCCAAGGCATATGGAGGCCCGCAACCTGGCTGACGCGAGTGCGCAGGGAATGGTCGCCCCGGAGGTAAGGGACCACAACGCTGGTATCCAGGAGGACGCTACCAGCCGTGCTCATTAATCCGCTCGCAGCCGTCCTCGATGGCCCTCGCCATGGCCTCGGCGTCTTCCGCCGAAAGGCTTCCGAAGGTCTGGGCGAGAATTGCCTGCCGGTCCTCTTCGCTGATTCGGCTGAGCCTGTGGACCAAATCGGCAGCCACTTCCAGCCTGCCCGGCGGAAGCGTCTTCAGGTCCTCGACGATGCTCTCGAGAGGGCTCACATCCATTAAGGTATACCGCCCCGGCCCTGCTCGCAATCCCGAAAGGGCGCCTATGCAGCCTCCTGGATCTCCACGGAGATCTGTTTGCCGAGCGCCCGGAAGGCGGCTTCGAGTTGATCGAGCCGGGAGGCGTGCCGCAGATCCAGGAGGCGGTCGATTTGGGGCAGATGACAGCTGAGCCGGCGCGCCAGTTCGGCCTTCCCTACCTTGGCGGCCAGCAGCGCGGTATAGAGAGCTAACTTGGCTTCGGTCAGCGCGGGCAGCGTGGCAAAGGGCCCTTTGGCGCCGACGCGGGGCGTGGGGATCGCGCGACGGTCCGCCATATAACCGATGAAAACGGTCTCAATGGCATCGGAAGCGCGCAGGATAGCCTCTTCCCGGTCTTCGCCGAAAGTGACGGCTCCCGGAACGTCCGGGATTTCGGCCAGAATCGTTCCGTTGGTGTCCCTGGAGAGTTTGACGCGATAACGTAGCATGAGCGACCGTCCTTTCCTTCTACTTCAGCCCCAAGGCCTTCTTGATGTGGCGCTCCAGGCTTTTGCCGATTTCCTTGCCCGCTCCATGCATGGGCAACGAGGTGACACGAGCGCCCAGACGCACCGTCAAATGGCCTCCCTTGCCAGGCTCAAACGAGCAGCCGCGTTTTTCGAGCCACCGTTTGAATTCCGCACTGGTCACGGTTTGAGAATACAACAGATCGGTTGCGAGATCAACATATCTGTTGCACATCGGGCCGTGCGCCGAAACGCGGTTCACTGAGCACAACGCACGGAGTGTGGATGGCTTGGCGTCGGCTGTCGAAAAGCGTTTGCAACATTTCGCGGGCCGCTGAGCCGCACTCCCTCCTGTATGCGCCTTTTCCCGTTGGGAAAATGCCGCCTCTTGCGGGAAGTCAAGAGCTGAAGAAGCGATTTCTTGAATCCTCTTCTTTCCGCCTCTGCTCGCTCCTTGACTTTTCAAGCGCGTTCTTCCAACGTGGGTCAAACCAGTCGATCAAATATGCCCCACACTCACGATCTCTTTCAGTACCAGGTCTGAATGTACTCTGACCAATGCCACGGTAATCGGTATCTTCACGCTCCATAGTGTAGCTTCGACTAAAGATCGTAGTATTATCTTCGCCGCTAACTGTTATGTGGACACCACCATACCCTTTATATATACGGACCTTATAGCCATTTGATAAACAGCAATTGATGTCGTCCCAGTAACCTTCGCTAGCTGTCCAATCTGGACTTAATTGGTCAATCCTATTGAGCATCTGAACCAATTCTCGCTCAACCATAAACTCCTTTTGTTTCCGCCACTTCTCAGAATAGCAATACTGGAAATCGACTCTGTTGAATGTCTGGCCCCCCCTTCTTTAGGGGATGGTCTCGACCTACTAAGTTGCCCCGCGTTCGCCATCGCTATTCCTTGGCCTTCACCGGCGACGAGACAAACCGGTAGCCGACTCCGCGCACCGTCAGCAAGTGACGGGGCTTGGTGGGATCGTCCTCGATGTAGCGGCGCAGGCGAACGATGAAGTTGTCGATGGCGCGGGTATCGGTGTCTTCGTGCAGGCCCCACACGTCTTCGAGCAGGGCTTTGCGGGAGACCGGCTTGCCTTCGTGCTGGACCAGGTAGGAGAGCACGTTGGTTTCCATCAGCGTCAGTTGGAAGACCTGGCCGCGGACGCGCAGTTCCAGGGCGTCGAAGTGCAGCGACTTGTCGCCGAAGGTGAACACGTCCTTCGGGCCGGGCTTCTCCGAGATATTGCGCAGGCGGCCTTCGAGCCACTCGCGGCGGCGCAGCAGGCCGCCGATGCGGGCGATCAGAATGGCCAGGTCGAAGGGCTTGGTGAGGTAATCGTCGGCGCCGGCGGCGAAGCCTTGAAGCACGTCGTCCGGGTGGCCGCGGGCGGTCAGGATCAGGGTGGGCAGGAACTGGCCGGCCTGGCGCAGCTCGGAAATGACGGTGAAGCCATCCTTGCCGGGCAGCATCACGTCGAGGACCATGACATCGAAGGGCGGGGATGCGGACGCGACGGCTTCAATAGCGGCCTCGCCCGTCTCGACCACGCGCACTTGGTAGCCTTCGGCCTCCAGGTTGAAGCGCAACCCTTCGGCGAGGTGACGTTCGTCTTCCACCACCAAAATGCGGCTCATAGGCGAATGGGGAGTTGCATCACAAAGGTGCTGCCGCGGCCGGGACCTTCGCTTTCGGCCCAGGCCCGTCCACCATGATGGCGGGCGACGGAACGAACGATGTACAGGCCCAACCCGGTTCCCTTGATGCGCGAGGCAAGCGGCCCGGGGATGCGGTAGAAGCGCTTGAAAACCTGCTTCAGCTCGGCCTTGGGGATGCCGGGGCCGGCGTCCCGCACGCGCACCGACACGAATTTGTCGTCCACTTTGGCGGTCTCCACGGTGACGGCGACGCGGCCGCCGGAATACTTAATGGCGTTATCGATCAGGTTGGAAACCGCCGCCCCGACTTCTTCCAGATCCCCCAGGGTAGAGACGGCTTCGCCGGGATGGTATTCCAGCGCTTCCGGCGGCGCCCCATGCAGGATTCGCGCGCGGTCCACGCAAGCCTCCACCAGCGCGTTCACGTCGATGCGGGTCAGGTTGGCTTTACGGCCCGAGGCGCCCAGACGCCCGGTCTGCAAGACCTGCTCGATGGTGGAGAGCAAACGGCCGCTATCCTCCAGCATGATTCGATAAAACTCGCGGCGCTTGGCTTCCTCGACGGGGCGCGTCTGCAGGGTCTCCAGGTAGAGACGAATGGAGGCGACCGGGGTCTTCAGCTCGTGCGTGACGGCGTTGATGAAGGCATCGTGCTGTTCGTTGCGGCGGATCTCGCGCACCAGGAAAATGGTGTTCAGCACCACGCCGGCGATCACCACGGCCACCAGCAGGACGCCGAGAAACAGCAGGACCCCGTGACGCCAGTCGAGCAGGACCCAGCCGATATAGAGCAGCAGGATGACGGAGATTAGCCCGGCGCCGAGGGCGATGTATAGAGCGATGGACTTGCGCCGTCCGGCGAACACCATGCTTTCAGCTTATTCCCACCGGGGGGGCCGGCGCAGGCGGCTCAACACCTGCTTCCGGCAGCGTGATGGTGAACTTGGACCCCTTGCCCAACTGGCTTTCGAGAGCGACGGAGCCGCCCATCCGCTCGATCACGTGCTTGACGATCGAGAGGCCCAGACCGGTGCCGCCCACCGCGCGCGAACGCGCTTTGTCCACGCGGTAGAAGCGTTCGAAGATGCGCGGCTGGTCCTCGAAGGGGATGCCGATGCCGGTATCGGAGATGGTCACGCACGCCTGCCCGTTCCCGGTGGAAGCGGCCTCGATGCGGACTTCGCCGGCGGGCCGGTTGAATTTCACGGCGTTATCGAGCAAATTGACGATGGACTGCTCCAGGCGGATGCGGTGGCCCATGATGCGGGCGTCTTCCACCACGCCCCAGCGGATGGTCACGCCGCGCACGCGGGCTTCGGATTCCACGACGCGCGCGGCCGCTTCCAAGGCGGCGCGCAACGGGACCGGCTCGGGGGGCAGATCGGGACGCCCCGATTCCAGCTCCGACAGGGTCAACAGATCGGACGCGATATTGTTGAGGCGGATGGAATGCGCGCGGATGATCTCGACGAACTTGCGATTATTCCGGGGGTCTTCGAGGGCGCCGTCGAGCAGCGTTTCGGCGTACCCGGAGATGGCCGTCAGCGGCGTTCTAAGCTCGTGGGAAACGTTGGCGACGAAATCCCGCCGTACGCGTTCCAGGCGTTCCAGGTCGGTCACGTCGTGCAACACGGCAATGGCCCCGCGCTTGGCCGTATTGGTGAGCGGCGCGGCGTGGATGGCGTAGGCGCGGCCGCCCGCGTCGGCCACCTGCATGCGCTCCACCACCGACTTTCCAGTGACAACGGCGCGGCTGAGAATCTCGAGAAACGCCGGATCGCGCACCAGTTCGGGCACCGGGAGCCGTTCGGGAACCGGCAAGGACGCGTTCACGGCGCGCGCGAAGGCGGGATTGCAGAACATCACCCGCATCTCGTTGTCGACGGCCAGCACGCCTTCCACCATGCTGGTCAGGATGGCTTCGCGGCGCGCCGATTCCACGCTCAACCGGTCAATGAAGCCGCGCAGGCGCACGGCCGTGCGGTTGAGCGAGGCCGCCAGCGCGCCCAGTTCGTCGTCCGCGTCGCGCGTCAACTCGTCCGGGGAGCGCTCTTGCACCAGGTTGTCGGCGAAACGTTGCAGCCGGCGCACGCGCCGCGTGAAGGCCCGCGAAAACCAGAAGGCCATGGCGAGCGCCAGCGCGGCGGCTATAGCCGAAATTTCAAGGATGCGCCAGCGCACCGCCGCCACGGCTTCCGTCAGTTCGGCCTGCGGCGCGGCGAGGCGCAAAACCAACCCCGTGCTGCCGCCGTAAGCCAATGGCAGGGCCATGTAGAACAGATCGCGGTCGATAGTGGCGCTGTGGCGGGTGGCCGCGCCGATGCGGCCGGCGTAGGCTTCCAGGACCTCCGGACGCTGGCCGTGGTTCTCCATGGTTTCCGGGTCGTGCTGGGAATCGGCCAGCACGCCGCCGGCAGCGTCGATGATGGTGATCCTTGCCCGCGCGCGCGGTTCGGCCGCGCGCGCCCAATCTTCCAGGCCGGAGCGCGGAACCGCGTCGAGTTCGCCGCGCAGCACGCGCGCCTCGGCCGCCAATTGGAGTTTCAGGGCGTCCCCCTGTTGGCTGGCCGCGTAGCGCGTCCAGTAGAAATCCACCGTGACGAGCGTCAAGCCGATCAACGCGAGCGCGCTGAGGAAAAGTTTGCGGAAAATGGAGCTGCTAAACGGCAACGGACCGGCCCCCCACTCCGAGGCGTTACAAGAGACCGTATTCTAGCATCCGTCCGAGGCGCGGGCCTGGGCGGACCTATTGCGTGCAGCAGTGGCTGCTCAGAAGGACGCCGGGCGCGCCGGGCATGGGCTGCGCATCCGCCATGAAGTAGCGCTGTTCGGATAGGGTGCGGTAGATCGCGCCGGCCACCCCGGAGGCCACCGGGCCACTCACCGTCTTGGTGCCGAGCAGCATGACCACAATCACAAGCTGGTGGTGGTCCACTTCGTTAAACGATCCAAACCAGCCCATGTGGTTCGACATGCGGAAATCCGTGCACGTGCCGGTCTTGCCGAGAATAGGCTCGTCCGAGGCGTAGCCGGCCCGCCGGGCGGTGCCGAAATCGACGGCCCCCCGCATCCCCACCTTGACGTCGGCGATGCCGTTGGGCGCCAGTTCGAGGGACCGCTTGAGCGCCGGCTGGAGTTCGTCGGCTTCCAGTTCGTTGCGTGGATATTGCAAGTAGTACAGCTTGCCGCCATTGGCGATCGACGAGAGCAGGGCCGCCAGCTCGAGGGGCGTCATCAGGATGTTCTCGCCGTAAGCCGTCATCATGCCGACCCCGCCGCCCGCGGGCGCCTTCTCCGGCCACGATCCGGGCTCTTCGCCGTTAATGCCCAGACCCGCCTTCTCGCCGAGCCCGAGCATGCGCGCGTAGTGCGTCACGCGCTCGTAGCCAAGCTGGTTGCCCAGCCGCTGGAAGAAGGGGTTGTTGGAATGCGCGATGGCCGTGGTGAGGTTGAAGCTCGAATAGCGGCCCACATGGACGAAGGTGTCGCGGTCGATGATGCCGTCGCTCAAGGCCGCCAGGGAGGTGACCAGCTTGATGGTGGAGCACGGGACGAATCCGCTTTTCAACGCCAGTTTCTGGTTGACGATGCTGAGCACGCGTCCGTTGGCCGGGTCCACCGCCACCACCGCGCCGTTCATGGTGCCCAGCGCCTCGACGGCGGCGCGGCGCACGGTAAGATCGTCGCCATCCACATTGTCGCCTTCGGTGGGATCGACCGGCGGCGCCGGCTTGTAATGCGTCGTGCGCTTGGCGGGCGTCCTCTTGAGAGGCGCTTTCGCGGCGGGCGCTTTCTTGAGGGGCGCCTTCCCGGCAGGCGTCTTCCTGAGAGGCGTTCGCCTGACGGGGGCCTTGGCGGCCGGCGCCTTCGCGCCGGCGGACTTCCGGGCGGGCGTCCGCTTCGCATGCACGCTCCGGGCGGGCGTCCGCTTCTTAGCGACGGCTCCGCTGGCGGGAGTGGTTGCCGCGGTATCGGCGGCGCCGGCAAACCGGAGCAACCCTACCAGAGCCAGCACGACTGGAAACAGATTCTTCATGTATGGCGTACCGTACGCCAGGCCCTAGCCCAGACGCACCCGTTTAAGATGAATACACCCCGAGCGATTATTATAAGCATGTTCACGCTCCGGCGGGGGATCGAATCCGGCATCCGCGCATTGACAGCTCCCTTGGGCGGGTGCTATCCATGAAATCGATCCCATGGATGCCGCTACCGATATCAAGCTCATCACCCTCGATCCGGCCCACTTTCACGCAGCCCTCGTTCAGAAGGAGATGCTGCCGGGCGTCGCCGCGCGCGCCGCGGTCTACGCCGCGCTCGGCCCGGACCTGCTGGAGCACCTGCGGCGCATCGAGCGATTCAACGCCAGGCCCGATCGTCCGACCAATTGGGAACTGGAGGTTCACTGCACGCCTCAGCCGGTCGAGCGGATGTGCTCCGAGCGGCCCGGCAACGTGGTTGTCCTGGCCGGCCGCAACCGCGGCAAGATCGGCAAAATCGCGGCGTCTCTCGGCGCGGGGCTGAACGTCCTGGCCGACAAGCCTTGGATTATCGGCGCCGCCGACCTTCCGGCTCTCAAAGCGGCGCTCGACGCCGCCGCCGGCAAGGGCCTGATCGCGTACGATTTGATGACCGAGCGCTACGAGATCACTTCCATCCTCCAGAAGGAACTGGTGAACGACGCGGCCGTGTTTGGCGAGGTTCTGCCGGGATCGGACGGCGAACCCGGCGTATTCATGGAAAGCGTTCATCATATTCTGAAGACCGTCGCCGGAGCGCCCAGCCCGCGCCCCGCCTTTTTCTTCGATATCCGCGAACAGGGCGAGGGCCTGGCCGATGTGGGCGCCCACCTGGTGGACCTGGTTCCGTGGACCCTCTTCCCCGAACAGCCCCTACGATGTCCGGAAGACATTGAGGTCTCGGGCGCCACGCGGTGGCCTACGCCCATGACGCTTTCTCAGTTTCAACGCGTGACGGGCCTGCCTGGTTTTCCCGACGAGCTCAGCCCATACATCGGCGGAAACCGGCTGGAGTATTACTGCAATACGCAAGTTCGCTATAAAATCCGGGGCGTCCACGTTCGGCTGGACATTCTCTGGAATTACGAGTCTCCCACCGGCGCGGACCTGCACCATGCCGTTTACCGCGGGACTAACTCCCGCATCGAGGTGCGCCAGGGCGAGGCGGAAAACTATCGGCCCGAGGTGTACGTCGCTCCCAACGGGCCGGAGCGCCGCACGGCGGTAATCAAAGCTTTAGGGGACCGCGTCGAGCGGTTGCAGACGGCCTGGCCCGGGGTGGGCTGGGAGGCTTGCGGAGATGCGTTGCGCCTCGACATTCCCGACCGTTACCGGGTGGGCCACGAGGCCCATTTCGCGCAGGTTCTGGCGCAGTTCCTGGAGTATCTAAGAACTCCCGCATCAATGCCGGCGTGGGAGTTGCCCAATATGATCGCGAAGTATTATGTGACCACCACCGCCGCCGCCACGCGGAGTTGAGGAACGTGGCAGGACGCGGGACGTTGGGAATCCCGCGCTAGATGCGCGCCGCTGCGTTGCTATAATCTACCGATGCCCCTCTCTTGGAACGAAATCCGCCACCGCGCGATCGCGTTTTCAAGTGCATGGACGGGCGTCACAAGCGAACGAGCGGAGAAGCAGACTTTCTGGAATGAATTCTTCAATGTCTTCGGTCTCCGCCGTCGCGTCGTAGCGAGCTTTGAAGAGCCGGTAAGGAGAATCTCCGGCGAATACGGATACATCGACCTATTCTGGCCCGGCATCGTGCTCGTTGAGCACAAGAGTTTCGGCAAAGACCTCGGCAAAGCGGAGTCGCAGGCGTTTCGCTACCTCCAAGACCTTGCGCGCGACGGACGCACGGATGAAATTCCCCGCTACGTCATCGTCTCCGACTTCGCCCGCATCGCCCTGCACGACCTTGAACCCGAAGACCAGCGTGGCCTGCCGCTCTTCGACAACCGGCGCGTGGCAACCGTAGAGTTTCCGCTGGCCGACTTTCACAAATGCATCCATGCCTTCGCATTTATTCCCGGGTATAAGCAGCACAAATTCGAGGAGCAAGATCCGATCAACATAGAGGCGGTCGAAATCATGGGGCGCCTCCACGACGCGCTTGAGGCCGGCGGCTACTCGGGGCATCGGCTGGAGCGCTTCCTTGTTCGAATCCTCTTTTGCCTCTTCGGAGAAGACACGGGCATCTTCGAACGCGAGGCGTTCAAGCTCTACCTGCTGAATCGCACCGCCGAAGACGGCTCCGACCTCGGCCTGCACCTCGCGCGTCTCTTCGACGTCCTGAATACTCCGCCCGAAAAACGACAGAAGAACCTCGACGAATCCCTTGCGGCATTCGCCTATGTCAACGGCGAACTCTTTGCCGAGAATCTCGGTTTCGCGGACTTCAACCGCGACATGCGCAACGCTCTGCTGGCTTGCACGCGCTTCGACTGGTCGCGCATCTCACCCGCGATTTTCGGCTCGCTCTTTCAGGCCGTCATGGAACCGAAGGAACGGAGGCAAATTGGCGGGCACTACACCAACGAGCGCGACATTCTCAAAGTCATCCGCTCACTTTTCCTCGACGACCTGCGAACGGAATTCCAGCGCGCCAGAAGCAGCAAATCCGAACTGGAACGGTTCCATACAAAAATCGAGCAGCTCCGATTTCTCGATCCCGCGTGCGGCTGCGGCAATTTTCTGGTCATCACTTACCGTGAATTGCGTCTGATGGAAATCGAAGTCCTCAAGGTGCTTTGCAGCGACACGCAGGAGCAGGAACTCGACATCCGACGCCTCTCTCGCGTGGACGTCGACGCCTTCTACGGGATCGAGATCAGCGAATGGCCGGCGCGCATCGCCGAAGTCGCCATGTGGCTGATGGATCACCAGATGAACATTCTCCTATCGGAAGCATTTGGCCAGTACTTCGTGCGCCTCCCGATCAGGAAATCCCCCACAATCGTGTGCGGCAACGCGCTCCGTCTCGACTGGAAGAGAATTCTTCCGCCCGCGAAATGCGACTTCGTCCTCGGGAATCCGCCCTTTGTTGGAAAGAAGGAACAGACCGCTGGGCAAAAAGCCGACATGGGTTCGCTCTTTGGCGGCGTGAAGGGCGCGGGCGTGCTTGATTACGTAACTGGTTGGTACCGCAAGGCCGCTGAATACATCCAAGGCACGCGCATTCGGGTGGCGTTCGTCTCCACCAACTCAATTACCCAAGGCGAACAGGTTGGCCTTTTCTGGAATGAGCTGTTCACTCACTACCACCTCGACATTCACTTTGCCCACCGCACCTTCGCGTGGCAAAGTGAAGCTCGCGGCAAGGCTCACGTCCACGTCGTCATCATCGGCTTCGCGGCTTTTCCAGCCAAGCGGAAGACGATCTTCGAATACGAGGACATCAAGGGCGAACCGCATGCCTTCCAGGCCGGTAACATCAACCCTTACCTCGCCGATGCTAGAAATGTGGTCTTGGTCAAACGAACCAGGCAAGTTTCCGGTGGCCCTGAGATTAGCTATGGGAGCATGGCCAACGACAGGCGCAAGACGGACAAGGGCCTCGGCAATCTTGTTCTCGACGCTGAAGCGCGGAAAAAACTACTCAAAGAGAGTGACCAACTCAGGCCTTTCATTCGTCCGTTCATGGGCAGCGAAGAGTTCCTTAATAATACTCGGCGCTGGTGTCTTTGGCTAGTAGACGCGCCACCGGGCGTAATTCGCTCCAGTCCATCCGTGCTGCACCGTGTTGAGGCCGTCCGCAAGGCACGGGAGGAAAGCAACCGGCCGGAAACAAGACACCTCGCCAGGACGCCCGCCCTGTTTGGCGAGATTCGTCAGCCCAGTGGGCCGTATCTTCTGGTCCCGAAAGTTTCCTCGGAATCGCGGCCTTACTTGCCCGTCGGGTTCGTGAAACCCAACGTCATCGCCAACGGAAGCGCGCTTATCGTTCCAAATGCAACTCTCTACCATTTTGGCGTTTTGTCATCGGCGATGCACATGGCGTGGATGCGTTACACCTGCGGACGCATGAAGAGCGATTATCAGTATTCGAGCCAGATTGTCTATAACAACTACCCATGGCCGGAATCGCCGAGCGCCAAACAGCGCGTTACGGTGGAAGCCGCCGCGCAGGCCGTGTTGGACGCGCGCAAGGAGTTCCCCGACGCATCGCTCGCCGACCTCTACGACCCCCTAGCGATGCCGCCCGCCCTCGCCAAGGCCCACAGCCAACTCGACCGCGCCGTTGACCTCTGCTACCGCCCGCAACCTTTCGATACCGACCGCCAGCGCGTCGAACGCCTTTTTGCCCTCTACGAAAAACTGACCGCGCCTCTGATTGCCGCTCCCAAGAAACGGGGGCGGGAGAGATAACACGGCCGTAGACCCCTCTCAGCCGTCCAAATCTATCCGGAACGTGGTCCCCTTACCTCGATCGTTTTCGATCGGGATGCGGCCGCCGTGGTCGCTCACCACCGATTGCACGATGGCGAGGCCCAGGCCGGTCCCGTGCGTCTTAGCGGTGTAGTAGGGCGTAAAGAGGCGTTCGCATTCCTCGCGCGTGAGGCCCCGGCCGGCGCCGGAAACCTCCAGGCGCAGGCCGGCTTGGGTGGCGACGCGGCCATCGAAGTAGTTCCGTCCGGCGGCGAAATTCGCCGGCAACAGGCCGCGGCTGCCGGATTCGAGCACCCAGGGATCGTCGTCCGGCTGGCCCGCCAGCGAAGCCGGCGGCTGCCACGCGCCGACGCAGGCCAGCCCCGGCAGATAGGCCCGATACTTCGATCCCGCAATGCGCAAGCGGCCGCGCAGGTCCCTGGGCCAGGCTTTCGGCGCGGGCAGCGCCACGGACATGGAGCGGGTCCACTGGCCGTCCTGGCGGCTGAACCAGACCAGATTGGAGGGAGTCGGCAGAAGCATGCGGTCCGCCGGAAAGGCCGCGTCGAGGATCTGCTCGTCCTGTTCCCAGACAAGGCGCTTATCGAGAGCGGCGGCGGGCGTCGAGCCGGGACCTGGCGATGCGCGCCTCAACCACGGGGGCGGCGTCGCCGAGGTTTCCGCCGGCCGATTTGAAGACCGGCTCGAAGGCGTCGCGCGCCTCGCCCAATCCCGCGGAGCCCAGCGAGGAAAGATCGCGCCAGGCGACGGAGACCGTCTGTCCGGCGCCGTCGAACGCGGCGGTCTTGCGCGCCAGCTCGCGCGCCGCGCCTTTCAGATCGTCCGCCGCGTGGGCGCAGTGCGCGGCCAGCAGCAAGAACGCAGGGAATGCCGCGGACCACCGCTTCACGGGTGCGATGGTAACACACTGGGGGTGGAAGCGGACCGGAAACGGATGCGGAAACGGATGCGGAAACGGATGCGGTCGGGTTCCACAATCCAGAAATCCCCAGCCGGCGGCCGCGACTTGAGGGCGGAGATCATCCCGGGATGAGTTGAGGGAGGGTACGCCCGGATATCAGAATCTCGTCCCGATGCACGCCCGCAGCCAGATTGTCGAGGATTGCCGAGACCATCACGCGCGTGCCGCGAATGCACGCCTTGCCGTGACAGACCGCCGGATTGACGCTGATTCGCTCCTGCCACTCGGCTATGGCTTCATTCTATATCCACATTGGCGGCTCTGCGCGCCTGCAAGCCCGGTTCAGACCAGGCGGTCGTATTCGGAGTGGCGGCCGACCCAGTACCACACGATTCGGCCTTTCGTCATGACGGCTAGTGCGCGATATTCCAAACCGACGCGGGTCGAATAGATGTGATCTTCGCCTTCCAGCTTCTTAAACTGCAGACCGGGGTGCGCCGGATCGCTCTGGAAGAGACGATATGCGCGTTTCTCAAGCCGAACCAGATGCAGACGCATTAGACTAGCCAATTCTCGGTGGCCGCTCTGTGCATAGGCTCGACAACCGGGACTCCACCGGGCCGTTTTCATCTGAGAAGTGGCAAGCCAAGGGGGGCAGGTTGCCGGCCTGCGGCGGCTTACCAATCCGCCTTGCCGCCGCGTCTATTTGTGGTGTAAGAGAGCTGAAATGACTGATGCCATGTCGCGCCAGTCGCTGAAGTGGGCGGCTGCGGCGGTAGCCGCGCAGGTAGCGGTCGTCGTGCTTTCGCCTATCGCCGCGGTCTTGCAGGCACACCTCGTGCACTCGCCTTCCACCGCGGTCTTGCAGGCACACCTCGCACGAACCGCTCTGACCGAGGCCCCCTGGGCGACTCTGGCCGTGTTTCTGTGCTGCCTCTACCGGGAGCGGTTTCTAACGGGCAGCGCCGGCGCCCGGCGGGTCGCCGCGTGCGCCGCGCTGGTCTTCTGGCTGCTCCAAGGGCTGGCCGTTGTTTTTGGGCTCCTCGCCTTGGTCTTCGACCACGTGATCAAAGTCGGTACGACTGGGCCACCGGCGCTGATCCTGCTGCAATGCTTCGCATGGGTTGCATTCCTGGCGGTTTTCGTGAAAGGGCGGGCCGAAACGGGGTCTCCGTTCGTCCGCTGGCTAGCGGCTGTGCTTGGCGCTGTCACCGTCGTGAGGGGATTTTTGCTCATATACGGCGAGGCGGCCAAGGAAATTCGGGACTGGCCTATCGCCGGGTGGGGCCACCCCACGTTCGGCGCGTTCTGGTATTACGCGCTGTTCCCGGTCGTGTTCGCCCTCGGCTGGATCCCTCTCGCTGCGTTCCTCTTCGCCTGCTGGCGACCCACGGCCCAACCCAGGGCCGCCGCGGACTGATAGCCCGTCCTCGTTTAGTAAACTAATTTGGGCAGAACGGGTCAGACCAAGCGGTCGTATTCGGAGTGGCTGCCGATCCAGTACCACACGATTCGGTCCTTCGTCATGATGGCCAGTGCGCGATATCCCAAACCGATGCGGATCGAATAGACGTCGTCTTCGCCTTCCAGTTTCTTAAACTGCAGACCGGGGTGCGCCGGATTGCTCTGGAAGAGACGATAGGCACGCTCTGCATCCCGTCGAGCGCCCAAGGGAAGATGTGAAAACAACCGCCAGAACCGCCGTGTAGTCCGCGACTGCATCAGAGCAGATCGTCCAGGGGGAGCGTTTCACCCCGCTCGTCTTCGTCGAGGGCTTCCCGCGCCATCCGGCGGATCACGTCGCGTTTTCCGGCAAAGCGCGCCTTCCACTCGCAGTCGTCGGCTAACGAAGCGAGGATCTGCGACGCTATCGCATCCTGCTCATCCGGGGGCAGCGCAACGACCTTTTCGAGCGCCTTCTCCAATAACGTCGACATGCCTCATTCTAACAGCGGAACCGCGGCCGCCGCCTCCCTTACCTTCTTCTTCGCCGCTCGGCCGCGCGGACGCGGGATTCGTCCATGCCGAAGTAGTGCGCCACCTCGTGCCAGACGGTGTCTTCCACCAGGCGCGCCATGTGTTCGGGGCCATTGGCGAGGCGCTCGTGGGGTCCCTGGAAGATGGTGATGCGGTCGGGCAAGGTGAAGGAATCGAAGACGCTGCGGGCGGTCAGGGGGCGGCCTTCGTAGAGGCCCAGCAGGGTGCTGCCGCGCGGAACGCGTCCGCGGGCGAGCTGTTGGGGCGAAGGCTCGGGTTCCACCATGAAAGCGATATTCTTCATGCGCCCGCGGAAGCGCGCCGGGATGCGGGCGCAGGCGGCTTCCACCAAGCGGTCGAATTCGTTCGGACTCATGGCACTTGTTATTCTACTTACTTGGCGGAAGATAATCGAAAACGGGTGGTGGTGGCCATCGACGGTCCGGCGGGCGCGGGCAAGAGCACGATCGCGCGCCGCCTGGCGGAGCGGCTGGGGTTCACGTATATCGATACCGGCGCGATGTACCGCGCGGTGGCGTTGTGGGCGCTGCGTCAGAACGTCGATCCGGGCGACATGCATCGCATGGAGCAGCTTGCCGTCGCCGCGGACATCGCGCTGGCGCCGGGACGCATCCGGTTGAACGGCGAGGACGTCACGGCGGGCATTCGCGAGCCGGAGGTTTCGAGCGGCGCTTCCAAAGTGGCCGTGATTCCGGGCGTGCGCCGCGCCATGGTGGCCAAGCAGCGCGCCATGGGCGAGCGTTCGAGCGTGGTGATGGAGGGGCGCGACATCGGTACCGTGGTGTTCCCCGACGCGGAGGTCAAGATCTTCCTCGATGCCGACCCTGGCGAGCGGGTGCGGCGGCGGTTCGAGGAAGGGCGCGCCAAGGGCGAGACCATTTCCGAGGGAGCGCTGGCGGCGCAGATTGCGGAACGCGACCAGCGCGACAGCACGCGGGCCGAAGCGCCGCTGACGCAGGCGCCCGACGCGGTTTATCTGGATTCCACCGGCCTGAGCGTCGAGGAAGTGGAAGAGGCCATTCTGCGGATCGTGCGCGCGCGGGTCACCAACGGAAAGGAGTTCCATTGAAAGATCTGCTGGTGATGAAGTTCGGCGGCACCAGCGTCGGCTCGGCGGCGCGTATGCGGGTGGCGGCCGGTCTGGCGGCCAAAGAGCGCGCCCGGCGGCCGGTGGCGATGGTGGTTTCGGCCATGTCCAAGATCACCGATCTGCTGCTCGACGCCATGCGCCACGCCGAGGCGGGCGACCGCGCGGGCCTGGAGACGGATGTGGCTGCGTTGCGCTCGCGCCACGAGGATGTCTGCCGGGAATTGCTGCCGGAGCCGCGGCGGTCCGCCGCGATGGAGGAGATCCACAAGCTGATCGCGGAGTTCGAGCGCATCGCCGGCGGCATGGCCATGCTCAACGTGCGGCCGCCGCGCTCGGTGGATGAAGCCGTGGCCACCGGCGAGCGGCTCTCGGCGCTGCTGCTGGCGGAATACCTGAATGCGCAGGGCGTGCCCGCCGCGGCGGTGGATGCGGCCGGCGCGATTGTCACCGACGCCGTCTTCGGCAACGCTTCTCCGTTGATGGGTCCCACGCGCGCGAAGGCGCGGGCCAGCCTGCTGCCGCTGCTCGAGAAGGGCGTGCTGCCGGTGATTACGGGGTTCAACGCGGCCACCGCCGACGGCCGGCCCACCACGCTGGGGCGCGGCGGCTCGGATTTTTCGGCGTCCATTCTGGCGGCGGCGCTGGACGCCTCCGAGCTATGGATTTGGACCGACGTGGACGGCATCATGAGCGCCGACCCGAAGCTGGCGCCGGACGCCGTGGTGCTCGATGAAATCACCTACGCGGAAGCCGCCGAGCTGGCCTACAACGGGGCCAAGGTGCTGCACGCCAGGACGCTGGCGCCGCTGGTGGACAAGGGAATCCCGGTGTGGAGCAAGAATAGCTTCGCGCCGGAGAAGCCGGGGACTAAGATCGTGCCGGCGAGTTCGGCGGCCACGGGAGCGCGGGCGGTCACTTCCATGACCAAGGTGGCGCTGGTGTCGCTCGAACCGGCCAGCCCGGAATTGAGCGGCGTGCAGATCATGGCGCGGTCGCTCGACGCCTTGGCCCGGGTGAACGTGGAGGTGCTCGAGCTTTCCAGTTCGGGCTACCGCGGGAATTTCTGCTTCCTGGTGCGCGAGGAAGAGCTGGAGCGCGCCGAGGAGGCTCTCGAAGCCGCCCTGTCGCTCGAGTTGGCGCACGGCTACGTGCGGCGTCCGCAGGTGGATGCCAACGTCGGACTGCTGGCGGTGGTGGGCGAAGGCATGCAGGGCAAGCCGGGCCTCGCCGGACGGGTTTTCACGGCGATCTCAAGCGTGCAGGTGAACATCATCGCCATCGCGCAAGGGGCCAATGAATTGACCATCTCCATGGTGGTCCGCCGCGACGGCCTGGAAAAAGCCGTGCGCGCCGTGCACGCGGCCTGTGGCTTGGGCAAGGCATAGTGGGGCAGGCCGGGGCGCCCACGTAGTTTGTGGGCCCGCCTGCCTTCATGGTGGCGAGCACAAGCGAAGAAGGCAGGCCAGGAGGCCCGCCCCACGTTAAGACTTGGCGGCGCGGCGGAGCACTTCCACCAGTTCGGACATGGCGACGGGTTTGGAGACGTAGTCGTCCATGCCGGCCTCGAGGCAACGGGCGCGGTCCTCCGGGAAGGCGGCGGCGGTCATGGCGACGATGCGGGGCTGGCGGGCGGGCGGCCAGTCGCGGCGCAGGCGGCGGGTGGCTTCGAGGCCGTCCACTTCGGGCATCTGCACGTCCATGAAGACTACGTCGTAGTCGCTGCGCGCCAGGATGTCCAACAACTCGGCGCCGTTGACGGCCGCATCCGGCTGGTAGCCCAGGCGTTTGAGAAACGCCAGGACCACTTGGCGATTGACGGGGTTGTCCTCGGCCACGACGATGCGCAGCGCGGGCAATCCGGCGACTTCGAAATCCGCGCCGGCGGGCTTGCGGGCCACGGGCGGGCCTTCCGCCGCGGCCCGCGCCCGGATGGTGAAATGAAACGCGGCCCCGCAGCCGGGCTGGCTCTCGACCGAGATGGTTCCGCCCATCTGCTCCGCCAGCGACTTGCTGATCGCCAAGCCGAGGCCGGTGCCCCCGAACTTACGGCTGATGGAGGGGTCCACCTGGCTGAAGGAATCGAAGATGCGCTGCTGGTGTTCGAGCGGGACGCCGGGTCCGGTATCGCGAACCACGAATTCGACGAGGTGGCGCCCGTCTTCGGCGGGAGCGGCGGACACGGTGAGGGAAACCTCGCCGGCGGCGGTGAACTTGACGGCGTTGCCGAGCAGATTCACCAGGACCTGACGCAAGCGCATGGCGTCTCCCTCTATGGCGCCGGGCACGGAGGGTTCGATGTTGAAGCAGAGACGCAGCCCTTTTTGAGCGGCCTGGACGGCCAGCAGGCCGACGGTTCGTTCGACGACGCCGCGCAGTTCGACCGGCGCGGACTCCAACTGGAGGCGGCCGGATTCGATCTTGGAGAAATCCAGAATATCGTTTATCAGGCTGAGCAGCGCTTCCCCGCTCGAGCGGATGGTCTCGACGTAATCGCGCTGCTCGGCGGTGAGCTCGGTGTTGGCCAAGAGGTCGGCGAACCCCAGCACGCCGGTCATGGGCGTGCGGATCTCGTGGCTCATATTGGCCAGCAGGACGCTCTTGGCGCGGCTGGCCGCCTCGGCCTGCACCTTGGCCTGTTCAAGCGCTTCCCGATTGCGCTGGCGGGAACGAAGTTCGGCCAGCATCATGGCGGTCTCGGAGGTCAGAATGCGAATCTGATCTTCCCGCTCGGGGGCCACTGGGCCGCCGGCGCGCATGACCAGAATGCCCTCAAAGGCGCCTTCGACGGCAACCCGCAGAGCCAGGTCGGCGGCTTGAAGCAAGGGGGAAGAATCGGCGATCTCTATGGGCGGATCCTCCAGACCGGGGGCGTGCAGCGGAACGACGACGGAGGGCCGGATTACGCCATCGGCCGAGCGGCCATACCAGACGCGGCGGAAGCCGTATTGCTCGACCAGGGCGGCCAGGAAGGTCTGCCAGATCATCTCCTCGGAGGCTTCGGCGCCGGCGCCGCGCAGGGCCACCAGGACGCATTGAAAGGCGACCAGATCCGAGAGCCGCTGTTCCAGGCCGCTGGAGGTCATAGGCGCAGACCTTTACGGTTCAGTTCGAGGCCCTCGCGCGCGTGGCGATACAGATCCTCGACGCTATCTCCCGGGGAATACTGCGCGGCCCCCCAGGCAATCTGGATGGAAACCCGTTGCTGGGCCCCGCTGGCGTAGGTGGTATAGGTGGCGCCGGCGCAGGAGTCGCAGATGCCGCGGATGAGGTCCGCGCGCCCGGGAAGCGCTCCATCGGCGATGACCAGGAACTCGTCCGCCCCCCAACGGAACAGGGCGCCCTCTTCGGGAAACTTATGACGCAAGATCTGGGACACGGACTGCAGCAGACTATCCCCGAACGGAGGGCCGTAGCGCTCGTTGATGAGGCGGAAGCCCTCGATATCGAAGAGCACGATTCCCACCGGTCCGGCGCGGCGGGGGATCTGCTGCAGGTAGCGCTCCGCCACGCGGCGGCTGCCCAAATTGGTCAAGCGGTCGGTATCGGAACCCTTGCGGGCGTTCTCCAGGCGCTGCTCGAAAACGGCGATGCGCGACTCGAAATTGCGAGTGGATTCCTCGCTTTCGCGGCGCATGACCTCGACCGACTGGCGGAGCTTACCCACGTCTTCGCGCAGGCGGCGGCGGAGTTCGCCAACGTCCTCGACGCGCGCCAGAGACTCGAAACCGTCGGCCAGTTTGGCGAGGCTGGAGTTGTGACGCTCGCCGTGGCCTTTGATGGCGCCAATGGCCGCGGCCACGGTGGACGCCACGTCTTTCATGGTGGCGTCGAACTCGGCGAGGACGGCGTTGTTGGCGCGGGAGATCTCTTCGATGCGCTCGACGGCGCCCTTGCCCGCTTCGTCGATGGCCTTGACCTCGGGATCGTCCTTCAGGGGCGCGGTGACTTGATCGAGGCTCTCTTTGTACCGCTTGGAGGTCTCCGGGCTAGCCGGCACGGCGGTCTTGGGCAGAGCGGCGGCAACCCCCAGAAAGGCCTTCAGCAACGCCTGAAAACGCGTAGCGAATCGCTCGGATTCCCTCATCTCGTTACGAATTGAGATCAACGCGGCCTCCGCCAGAATGAAACCAAATGTTAGCAGAGAACCGGTCCTTTTTCGCTTTTGACGATACCCTGCAATTGGTTATCGGGCGCTCGAGGAACGGGGGCGGGTCTTCGGCCGGAAAGTTCCAGATTATTTTGACGCCCTATGCTATATTCAACGGTCTAGAACGGGTGAAGGCGCCTGCCGGAGGCCTGGGATAGCACCTCCAAATGTGTGGCATTGCGGGATTTACAACGCTGAATCGATTGCCCGACGGGGACGTCGCGCGCCGGATCACGGAAGCCTTGTACCATCGGGGACCGGACCAGCATGGCGTCTTTGAAGGACGGGGGGCGACGCTGTGCGCGGTGCGATTGAAGATCATCGACCTCGCGGGCGGCGATCAACCGTTCGTGACGGAAGACGGCGATACGGCGATCGCGTTTAACGGCGAAATCTACAACCACCGGGAAATCCGCGCCGAACTGGAAGGCCTGGGGCATCGCTTCCGGTCCAATTGCGACACGGAGACCGTGTTGCGCGCGTTTCTCCAATGGGACACGCAATGCTTTGCGCGCCTGCGCGGGATGTTCGGGGTGGCGCTTTGGAGCGAATCGCGAGGGCGCCTGGTGCTGGCGCGCGACCGGTCCGGCATCAAGCCCCTGTACTATTGCGAGCGGGCGGGCGACCTCTACTTCGGGTCGGAGTTGAAGGCCATTCTGGAGCATCCCGAGATATCGAGGCGGCTGGACCTGGCGGCGCTGGACAGCTATCTCTCGGTCAACTACGTTCCCGGCGAGCGAACCTTGATCCAGGGCATCGAGAAGATTCCGCCGGGACATCTGCTCGAATGGCAACGCGGCCGGACGCGGGTGGAAGCGTGGTGGAGATGCCCGGAGGGGCCGCCGCGGAAGCGCTCGCTGGAGGATGCCAAGGAAGAGCTGGACTGGCTGTTGAACGATTCCGTACGGGAGCAGATGGTCTCGGACGTTCCGCTGGGCGTGTGGGCTTCGGGCGGTCTGGATTCGTCGAGCGTGCTGCATTACGCGGCGGCGCATTGCACGGGGCGGTTGAAGACGTTCTCGGTATCGTTCGCGGGACGCAGCTTCGACGAAAGCAAGTACTTCCGCGAGGTGGCGCGGGTGTACGGCACGGATCACCACGAGTTCGACCTGAACCCCGACGTGGAATTGCAGACGGCCATCCAGGATTTCGCCTACTATTCGGACGAGCCGAGCGCGGACGCCGGGGCGCTGCCGGTGTGGTACCTGTCGCGCATGAGCCGGCGTCACGTCACGGTGGCGCTTTCGGGCGAGGGCGCGGATGAATTGTTCGGCGGGTACGCGACCTACATGGCCGACCGGCTGGTACGTCCGCTGAGAATGACGCCGGTCTCCCTGCGCAGGCTGCTGCTAAGGGCGCTCGACCGCTACGTGCCGGTTTCCGACGAGAAGATCAGCCTGGAGTACAAGCTGAAAAGGCTTCTGGAAGGAAGCTGGCTGCATCCGGACGAGGCGCATTTTTTCTGGAATGGGACGTTTTCGCCGGAGCAATTAAAAAGGCTGCGGCCAGGGACCGGCGGGAGCGGGCTGCGGGAACTGGCCGAACGGCTGGGGATCCGGGCGGCGGGCGTCGAGCGCTTCCTGCGCATCGACCAGAACTACTATCTGCCGGACGATATTTTGTATAAGACGGACCGGATGAGCATGGCGCACTCGCTTGAAGTTCGTCCGCCGTTCCTCGACCACCGCATTGTGGAGTTCGCGGCCGCGCTGCCCGCCAGCCTGAAGATCCGGGGCTGGAAACAGAAGTTCCTGCTTAAGGAACTGATGCGCGGGAAGCTGCCGCGGATGGTGCTGGACCGCGGGAAGACGGGTTTCGATATTCCGGCGCACGACTGGTTCCGCGGCCCGCTGCGCGGTTTGCTGATGGACACGGTGACGCCCAAAGCGATACGCGCCGCGGCGGTGTTCGACGAGGAAGCGATCGCGTCTCTGATTAGCGATCATATGGAGAGACGGACCAATGCCGGATATCACTTATGGGGCCTTCTGACGCTCTTCCTGTGGATGAAGAAGTGGAAGGTGGAGGTTCCTCCCCTGGCCGGCGCGCTTCGGCCGGCCGCGGCTGGCGCACTCGCCACGCGCTAATCGTCGCGCTGGTGGCGGCGGCCGTCTTTATGGGCTGCCTGGTCAGCCCGCCATCGCTGATGGACGACGTGGACGCCGTGCAGGCGCAGATTGCGCGCAACATGCTGCAATCGGGCGACTGGGTGACGGCGCGGCTCGACGGCGTCGCCTACCTGGAAAAGTCTCCCCTAAAATACTGGACCATCGCCGTCTCGTTCATGATTTTCGGGGTGCGCGACTGGGCTGCGCGCATTCCGCTGGCGCTGGCGACGGTGGCGCTGTGCTGGTTGACGGCGCGCTTCGGCGCGTGGGCGTTCGGGTGGCGCGGGGGCCTGTATTCGGGGCTTGCGCTGGCCACCAGCGTGGGGCTGTTTCTATTCACGCGCATCCTCATTCCGGACGCCATGCTCACGCTGGCCATCACGGCGGCGTTGTGGGGCCTGCTACGGGCCACCGACGAAAGCGAAGCGCGGCCGGGGCGCTGGGCGATGCTCATGTGGGCGTCGATGGGAACCGGACTCCTGCTGAAGGGGTTGATTGCGGCGCTGATCCCGATGGCGGCGGGACTGCTCTACCTTTTCTTCGCGGGAAAGCTATTCGATCGCGAGACGTGGTCGAGGCTGCGGCCGTTGCTGGGGACCCTGGTATTGCTTGCGATCGCGGCGCCGTGGCACGTGCTGGCCACCTTGCGAAATCCGCCGTACTTCGATTTCACGATGCACAGCGAGCGCGGGTCCTACCACGGATTCTTCTGGTTCTACTTCATGAACGAGCACGTGCTGCGGTTCCTGAACCTGCGCTACCCGCGCGACTACAACACGGTTCCGAGGCTCTATTTCTGGCTGTTCCACCTGCTCTGGCTGTTTCCGTGGAGCCTGTATTTCCCGGCGGCGCTGAAGCTCGGCTACCACCCGGCGGACCGGGCGTCCCGTGCGCGCCTGATGGCCCTGTGCTGGGCCGGGTTCGTGCTGGCGTTCTTCACGTTCTCGACCACGCAGGAGTATTACTCGATGCCGGCGTATCCCGCCATGGCGCTGCTGTTGGGGTCGGCCATGGCCGGCGATGGCCCGCTGTTGAAGTATGGAACCAGGGTGATCGCCATAGCGACCACACTGGCCGCGGCGGCGGTGGCGGCGATTCTGTGGATGGTGCGCGGAATGGCCGCGCCGGGAGATATCTCGGCGGCTTTGAGCCAAAACCCGGACGCCTACACGCTGTCGCTGGGGCACATGACGGATCTGACGCTGCAAGCGTTCGCGTACTTGAGACTGCCGCTGGCCATGGCGGGGGTGGCGTTCGCGATCGGCGCGGTGGCCGGCTGGAGACGGTGGGGCGGGCGGACGCGCGTGCCCGTACTGGCTTTCACGGCCATGATGGTTCTGTTCTTCCATGCGGCGCGCGTGGCATTGGTGGCATGGGACCCGTATATGTCGTCGCGTCCGCTGGCCGAGGCGCTGCTTAAGGCGCAGCCGGGCGAACTGATCGTGGACGACCAGTATTACGCGTTCTCGTCGGTCTTCTTCTATGCCAACCGGCGCGCGCTGCTGCTGAACGGGCGCGTCAACAACCTGGTGTATGGCTCGTACGCGCCGAATGCGCCCACCGGCGTGTTTATCGACGACCGCGACTTCGCGCGGCGATGGCGCACCCCGGTGCGGTATTACCTGGTGGCGGAAGCTCCGGCCGTGCCGCGCTTCGAGCGCCTGGTGGGCCGGGATGGGCTGCACGTGGTGGCGGCGAGCGGCGGGAAGTTCCTGTTCACCAACATTTGACGCGGAGAAGAGCAGGAATTCACCGCCGAGCCGCCGAGGCGCCGAGGGATCGGAGGAATGTGCCAATGCGTTTTCTTAGAAGGTTTTCTCCGCGTCTTCCATGAGAAGGCC
>Ga0182027_10001331_pt1 | contig 41614 bp, 30 predicted proteins | sample 712E1DmetaG_FD_121300 | JGI IMG/M metagenome (GOLD analysis project Ga0182027, IMG submission 121300) | Permafrost microbial communities from Stordalen Mire, Sweden - 712E1D metaG (Illumina Assembly) | ecosystem: Environmental > Terrestrial > Soil > Wetlands > Permafrost | place: Sweden...
GCAATCGTAAATGCCCAATTCCTCAAAGTTGGTGAGAATGGATAACGCGAGTTTGCCGCTAAATCCGTATCGCCGAAGCTGGAATGCCGGGGCGGGGTCGGTGCCGATGTTGACGGCGCACTTCTTGGCTTCAGCGTAAAACTTGCGCAGCGTGCCGACGCGGAAGGTGTAATCCGGGGCCTTCTGGTGCCCTTCCACATCCAGACTCTCTTCTGGAATGACTTCCCGGTACTGGGGCGCAATCATTGCCGCGTTGCGGACGTCCCAGCCAAGGGCTTCAAAGAGCGGGTCGATCAACGATTGGCGGATGTCAGCTTCCTTGACGCCGGGGGCGAGAAACGCCTGGCGGTTGGTAGTGAAGTGCTGGCACAGCTTCGCAACCTTCTCTTTACTATAGTCAATTGTATCGCTCATCCGTGCCTGCTCCAGCTCGGCAAGGTCATCATATTGTTTCCACTACGCAGCCTTTGCCGCTTCCCCGAAACCAAGAAGCTCCTCGACAGACCAAATGTGGTCTGTGATTCCAGCTTCCATCGCGGGAGTGACGCGCAAGGTCTGGTGCACGCGGACGAAATTGTACCACGCCATATAAGGAGCAACAGCGGCTTTTAGATGGTCAAGGCTTTTGCTGAAGGCATTCACCAAGCGCGTGAATCGACGAACGTGCATTCGCAGAGTCAGGTTGGAGCGCTCGACATGGCTTGTGGAGATGCGTTTGAAATCGGGGTTTTCGCTGACTGGGGTTGGGACCGCTTCAATGACCTTGGAGCCGGGGCCGTACAAGTCAGGGCCGGTGTTCTCAGGTGCGCCGTAAATTTTAATCAATTGCGCGAAGTCCACGTCCGCACCCCGCGCTTCTTCGACCGCTTCAATATAGGGCTTGAAACCGTCAGAAGTGACTTGGCAGCGTCCTTTAATCCGGTTGCTCAAATCCTTCACAAACTCATTCGCGCACGCGGCGTCACGCTTGGCATACCCGTTGGGTGTGTGCACTATGCAAAAAGTTCAAACTGCACCGCTACCGAAAAGTGTCCGAGGCACGGGTCGAAAGAGGGTCAGTTTCGAGTTTTGGGATTCTGCGGAGAGGCAAAACCGGGCCGTTCCATGGCCCGTGGAAGCACCCAGCACTGAAGACTCGACTGGACCTTGAATTCAGAGGCGCTCGGCTGTACATTACTCGCCGGGCGAAAACTGAAAATGGAAATTCTGGTCCTATGCGTTATTGGCGGGTAGTCCGCCAGTCGCCGGTCGTAACGCACGGAGCGCTGGTGCCGCTGGGCGGGTCCGGCACATGACGCCGTAAAGGGCGGCGCTACATCACCCAGACTGAGGGATTGCATTGGCGGTAAATCTCTGCTTGTCAAAATTGAGGGGCGGGTTTAGGCTCCTCAAGTTGAGGCAATCAACTACGCCAGCGCCGTGATTCATTCCTACCGGACTTGATGCCTCGTCATCAATGCCCGTCCACGTCCGGTCACGCAATAATGCCAACAAGCGCTGGCGGAAAAAACGGTCAGCGACCCCACAGAGGAGGTGAGACGCAATGAGGAAGGATTACGCGAGCAAGGTGGTTTTTCTTATGGGGCTGACTGTGGGTGCTTTTCTAATCGGGGTATCCTCGACGAAGGGAGCGGAAGAGGCAGCCCTGCAACAGGGCGGGCAGAAATCGGAGGCTGAAAGGACAGCCTGGTACCGGCAAGCAAAATTCGGGATGTTCATCCACTGGGGCGCGTATTCCGTGGCCAGCGTGGAGGCCTCGTGGCCCATCATGGAGCCTGATGTCGCCTGGGGTATCAGCGAACCTGAATATGTATCACTGTATAAGAGGTTCAACCCCACACAGTACGATCCTAAGGCTTGGGTGGAGTTAGCTAAACAAGCCGGGCAGCGTTACATGGTTATTACTACCAAGCATCATGATGGGTTTTGTATGTTCGATTCGGCGCTGACCGACTATAAGATCACTCGCACGCCTTACGGTAAGGACGTCATGGCCATGCTGGCCAAAGCAGCTCAGGAAGCCGGCATGCCCTTAGGCTTTTATTATTCACCGCCGGACATGCACCACCCTGGGTATCGGGATACTTCCAAGCTTGTCAAGGACACCTGGCACGGCGATCCGGGGAGGTCGGAGTGGGCGACCTACCTCGATTACATGCAGGGTCAACTCCGGGAATTGCTGACCAAATATGGCCCCGTGGCGCTGATCTGGTTCGACGGTCTCGACCGCGAGGAAAAGTATCAGGGCCAGCGATTCATCAGTTTGATTCATGAATTACAGCCCGCAACTCTGGTGAACAACCGGATCGGGGTGGACGGGGATTTTGTGACCCCCGAGCAGCAGATCCCGGACAGGATTCCGACTAAGAGTGCGGCAAAGAATTTGCCGGGTGGAGTGAAGCCTCAGGCTTCGGCGCCGGACACAGTCCCTCCTCCCGAGGATTTTCAGCTTTGGGAAACATGCATGACGATTAATGGCACCTGGGCTTACAACAAGCACGATCAGCAATTCAAGTCTGTTAAAGTGCTTATCCAGGATCTGGCGAACGTGGCAAGCAAGGGCGGGAATTTCCTCTTGGATGTTGGCCCAACTCCGGAAGGAACCATCCAGCCTGAGTTCGTTGAGCGGCTCCATGCGATGGGAAAGTGGATGGAGGTGAACGGTGATTCCATTTACGGGACGACTTATGGCCCGTGGCAGAACCTCCCATTTGGGAAGACGACCGCGAAGGGTAAGACTATTTACCTGCACGTGTTCGACTGGCCATCGAAACCCAAATTGGAGGTACCCGGACTAAAGGGTCGAGTCTCCCAAATCACCATGCTTGGGACTGGCCAGAAAGCTCAGTTCAAGCAGGAAAAGAGTCGTTTGATCATTGCCGTCCCATCCACGGCTCCCGACCCGAATGACAGCGTATTGCAAATCGACACCCTCTAGAAATTTCAGTAGTGGGCTAGTTTGGTTTTGTAGCGGAGATCCCGCAAGGCGGGATCTCCAAATGGCGGCGTCCCGATAAGATCGGGGCAGGTTCCGCCGCCTCTACATCAAACTGGCCCATCACCTGCAATCGGGTCGGCGTGCCTTGCCGCTTAGCCGGGAGTTATAATGGGAGTCCGCGTCAGGGCCGGCGGTGGTTGGAGACACGAGGCCTCGAGTTGCTGTTCTCCGGGCGCAAGGCGGTGGGCCTTGAGGAAGCCGGAGGCCCAATAACGGTGATCGGCATGATTTTGAGGGAGAAGGCGTCCCGGCAAGAAACTCGGTCCCGGAGCTTCAGTCTGGCGTCGGCGGGAGGGCGTCGGTCCCGGCCTGTCACTCGCCGACGGATTCCGCCCTCGGCGGCAAAGGTTGCGAAAACTCCTCCGTCGCCCTCGCCTGTTCCGGAGCGGGCTGCGTCCCTGCCGGATCGTGCCCGCGCACTCCTCCTCGCGGCCCTCGTGGCCTGCGCTGCCCTGCCTTATCTCAACATTCTGTTCAACGGTTTTGTCTATGACGACGACAACCAGGTGTTGAAGAATCCCTACGTGCGGAGCTTCCAGTACCTGAAGGAAGTCTTTACCACTAACGTCTGGTCATTCAGGGGCGTGGGCGCCGTCACCAATTACTATCGGCCGATGATGACGCTGGGCTACCTTGTCTGCTACAAGCTGTTCGGTATGAGGGCTTATGGTTTCCATCTGGTCAGCCTCTTGATCCACGTCCTCGTCGTATGCCTCGTCTTTGTACTCACTGAACGTCTGACCGGGGACCGCGTGTGGGCCTTCGTGGCCGCCGCTCTGTTCGCTCTGCACCCGATTCACACCGAGTCGGTGGCCTGGATTGCCGCGGTGACCGACCTCGAGCTTACGCTCTTTTATCTCGTCACTTTTGGGCTCTTCCTCGCGGTAGCAAGGCCAGGGGGTGGGCGATCGAATTCCATGCTGGCCGCGATGTCGGTCTCTTTTGTTTTCGCCCTGCTTTCCAAGGAGCAGGCGATGACCCTGCCGGCGCTCGCCACTGTCTACGAGCATTTCTGGCGCGAGGACCGCTCCGAAACAAGTACCTCTCAGAAGCTTGCCCGCTACGGTCTGCTGTGGCTCGTCGGCGTGGCCTACGTGCTCTTTCGCATCCACTTTCTAGGAGCGCTGGCGCCGGAAGAGAAGCTCCGCCAGGTTACCCCACCGCAAACTGTGCTCTCCGCCATTGCCCTGGTCGCCCAGTACGTTTGGAAGCTCCTCTGGCCGGTTCGGCTTTGCGCCTTTTACGTCTTCCACGCCAGCACGAGCGCGTTTGATGCCCGCGTTCTCGCCGGCCTTTTGGTTCTCCTCGCCCTCGCTGCCTTATTCCTAGTCTGCTGGCGCAGCCGCGAACGAAACGTCCGCTTTGCTTCCTTTGCGATCGTGTGGTTCCTTGCCACGCTGGCTCCCGTCCTCAACGCCCACTGGGTGGCCGCCAACGTTTTTACCGAACGCTATCTTTATCTGCCTTCTGTGGGCGCGGCGTGGCTCGTGGGTCTGGGCGCGTCGAAGTTGTGGTTTCGCGCCGGGCCACGTCCCGCCGGGCGGTGGGCCCTCGTGCTCGCCGGGCTTGCGATAGGTGGGCTTTTCGCCGCCCGTATTGTGATCCGCGACCGCGACTGGAACAATGACATCGCGCTGTACACCCGGACTCTCGAACTCTCGCCGGAGGCCTACATCATCCGAAACAACCTGGGCACTGTTTACTGGTACGCGGGCGCCCGGGACAAGGCTGAGAGCATGTGGCAAACGGCGCTCGCGCAGAATCCTAACCGGGCCGACGTGCTCAACAATTTGGGCTTGGTGGCAGGCCGGGAAAAGCAGTATGCCCAGGCGGCCGATTTCTTCGAGCGTTCCATAAAGCTCAGGCCGAACGAGGCAGATCCGCATCGCAATCTGGGTACAACGTACCGGCTCATGGGAATGTTGGGCCCGGCCGAGCGCGAGCTTCGGACGGCACTTGCGCTCTCGCCGCTCGACTACCGTTTCCTCAATGACCTCGGCCAGCTTTTCCTGGATGAAGGGCGCATGAGCGAGGCCGAAGAACAGTTCCGCGCCTCCGTCCGCAACTGGCCGAATCCATTCGCCTACGACTTTCTCGGCGAGATTAGTATCCGCCGGCACGCTACGGGGGAAGCGGAGCGTGACTTTCGGGCCGCTCTCAATTTGGATGCCGCTGACAGTAACGCCCACTTTGGACTTGGCTATCTATACAAGGCCGCGGGCCGCCGGTCCGAGGCTCTGCGCCAGTACCAAGCCGGCTTGGCGAGCGACCCGACCGACGCCAGAGCGCTGGTGGCTGTCCAGCAACTGCGGGAAGAGAATGCCCCCGCCGCGCCCTAACCCGCGTCACTCTCGACGTCACGTCCAACGTTTTTACCCGCGCATTCTGCTGACGAGCCGTTGTATATTGCCGGCTAGCATGAAGGTTTCCCGGCGAAAAACTCGGTCGAGGATATTCGGTTTGGCGCGCGGGCCGGGACGTTGGAGCCGGCCTGCAACTCGCCGGTCGGCTTCGTCGACGCCGGCCAAGGTCGGGAAAACTCCTCAGTCGCCGCCCTCTTGGCTCGCGCGGGCTTTGTCCCGGCTGGATCGCGCCCGCGCACTCCTCATCGTGGCTCTCGTGGCCTGCGCCACCCTGCCTTATCTCAACATTCTGTTCAACGGTTTTGTTTATGATGACGACACGCAGTTGGTGGAAAATCCTTACGTGCGGAGCTTCCACTACTTAAAGGAGATCTTTACCACTAACGTCTGGTCTTTCTCGGGCGCGGCCGTCTCCAATTACTACCGACCGATGATGACCCTGGGATACCTTGTCTGCTATAAGCTGTTCGGTATGCGGGCTTACGGCTTCCATCTGGTCAGCCTTTTGCTGCACGTTCTCGTGGTCTGCCTCGTCTTTGCGCTCACTGAGCGTCTGACCGGAGATCGCGTGTGGGCCTTGGTGGCCCGCCGGTCTGTTCGCTCTGCACCCGGTTCACACCGAGTCGGTGGCCTGGATTGCCGCGGTTACGGACCTCGAGGTCACGTTTTTTTATCTCCTCACCTTTGGGCTTTTTCTCGCGGTGGCAAGGCCAGGGGGTGGGCGTTCGGAGCCCATACTGGCGGCCATGGGAGGCACGTTTCTCCTTGCCCTGCTTTCCAAGGAGCAGGCGATGACTCTGCCGGCGCTCGCCACGGTCTATGAGCACTTCTGCCGCGCGGACCGCTCTGAAACAAGTACCTCCCAGAAGCTGGCCCGTTATGGTGTGCTATGGCTCATCGGGGTGGCCTACATGCTTTTCCGCATCCACTTTTTGGGAGCGCTGGCGCCGGCAGAGAAATTTCACCAAGTCACCCGGCCGCAAATCGTGCTCTCCGCCATCGCGTTGGTCGCCCAGTACGTCTGGAAGCTCCTCTGGCCGGTGCGGCTTTGCGCCTTTTACGTCTTCCACCCAAGCACGAGCGCGTTTGATCCCCGCGTCCTCGCCGGCCTGCTGGTGCTCCTCTCGCTCGCCGTCTTATTTCTAGGCTGCTGGCGCAGCCGCGAACGAAGCGTCCGCTTCGCTTCCTTCGGGATCGTGTGGTTCTTTGCCACGCTGGCTCCCGTTCTCAACGCCCACTGGGTGGGCCTCAACGTTTTCACCGAACGCTACCTCTATCTGCCTTCCGTCGGCGCGGCGTGGCTCGTGGGTCTGGGCGCATCGAAGTTATGGTCCCGTACGGCGACGCGTCCGGCGCAGCGGCGGGCCCTCGTGCTCACTGGTCTCGTGCTGGGTGGGCTTTACGCCGCCCGCATCGTGATCCGCGACCGCGACTGGGAGAATGACAAGGTGCTGTACGCGCGGATTCTCGATCTCTCGCCCGACGCCTACAGAGTCCAAGACGCCCTGGGTGCTGTTTACTGGCACGAGGGCGACTTGGATAAGGCTGAGAGCGCCTGGCGAGGGGTGCTCGCCCGGGACCCCAACGACATGGGTGCGCTTAACGATCTAGGTCTGCTGGCGCGCCAGAGACATCAGTATGCGGAAGCAGAGGCATTCTTCCAGCACGCGATGAAGTTGCAGCCAAGCGCTGCGGAATCGCATCTCAACCTGGGCGACACGTACCTGAAGATGGGGCGGAGGGGCCCGGCAGAACTCCAACTTCGGACGGTAGTCGCGCTTACACCGCTTGACAGCCGCGCTCGCAATAGGCTCGGTCAGCTTCTTTTTGATACCGGACGCCCGCTCGAGGCCGAGGAGCAATTCCGCGCCTCAGTCCAAAGCCGGCCGAATGCCCTCGCCTACGATTTTCTCGGTATGTTTAATATTCGCCGGGACGCTGTCCCGGAGGCGGCGCGTGACTTTCGCGCTGCCCTCAGCTTGGAGGATTCTGACAGCTACGCACACTTTGGACTTGGCGATATTTACAAGACCGCGGGCCGCACGGCTGAAGCTCTAAGCCAGTACCAAGCTGGGTTGGTGGCGGATCCAACCAACGCCCAGGCGCTGGCGGCTGTCCGGGAGCTGCGACGCCAGAGCGCCCGCGCCGCGCCGTAAGCCTCGGTACAACCGGCATCACGCCCGGCGATGGACCGGTCATTAACCTTCACAATTCTGGCTCCATAGCTCCGCCACTCAACATTTCAGGATTCGGGATTCAGGAAAGCGGGAATTGGAAATTAGAAATTGGATACTGGCTCTCGCGCTTAGCGGTTTCAAGTTTCGAATTTCCTCCGCCCTGGTTACTGGTGTCATTTGCAAGACACGGTCGACCCCAGGTGCAGTCATTCCCGTCCCGCAATGGCGGGAGGAATCTACTCGGCAAGCCATTGGAAATGCGCCGCCGACGGAGTGGATTCCTCCCACCATTGCGGGACAGGAATGACCAGTGTTTCGAAGTGGATGCCATTCCAAATGACCCCCCCCCTGACTCCTGATTTCCGACCCCTGCATTTTTCACGCTTTATTAAGCTTGAATCATCCTGTATCCTACACGGGCATAGGCCTATCGGCGGAAAACCCCTATCCCAGAGCCTGTTGGCCAGGGGAAATGGAGGTGAAAGGAGAAGAATAAGGAACGGTCGCGAGGCGCGCCGCAAACTTTCCCCCCATCTTTTGCGTCATCAGGAGTGGAATTGGGATTACAGATTTCTGATCGTCCGGACGCCGCGCTGGTACGAGACGCCGTGAGCGGGCAGCCGGAAGCCTTCAACGTCCTCGTAAGGCGTTGGGAGCGGAAGGTTTACAGTTTCTTGCTGTATTTGACGGGGCGACCGGAAGACGCCTTTGACATGTGCCAGGAGGTTTTTCTTTCCGGCTATCGTCATCTCGGCCAACTGAAGGATCCGAATAAGTTCCGCCAATGGCTGTTTCGGATCGCACGCAATGCGGCTCATTCACACGTTCGGCGGCAGCGTGAGGAAGAAACCAGCCTGGATGGTCTCGATCCGGCCGAGGGTTCTCCCAGAGTGAGGGTGGGCGAGGTTGGGCGGTGGGAACGAGGCGAGCTGAGAATCTTGGTGGAGAAAGCGCTCGCAGAGCTCCCAATCGAACAGCGGGAAGCGATTGTTCTGAAGTTCTACGATGGTTTCAAGCTGGAGGAGATTGCCGAGATCCAGGGCTGTCCGTTGAGTACAGCCAAGACCCGCATGTATTCGGGGTTTGAACAACTGAGGAAGTTTATCGAACGTAAATAGTGCACTTCATGGATTCGAGGGTGATAACGGAATCGCGTTCGTTTTCAGTGTGGCGGCCGGTGAAACGCTCACGGGTTACGTGCCGCCCACGCCAGTCGCCATCCTGTCCCGGCGGGAGAGGGCCTTGCGTCACACGATCTGACGTTTCTTTCCTCTCCTTGCTCTCTCCCGCGCGGAGAGGATGGCGTCACAGAGAACAGGCGCCTCGCCCGATTCCTACGCAGAAGGGGTGAACGTCATGGGATGTGGTGAATGGGGAACCGAGCTGACCGATTGGGCACTGGATGAGTTGTCCCCAATGAAGGCGCGCCAGATCGAGCAGCATATCGAGCGCTGCGAGGAGTGCGCTCGCTCGGCCCAGAGCTTGCTTGGAGTGCGGCAGGCGTTGAGGAGCAGTTTGACAGACCGCGAGATGCCTGCCCACTTGGTTGTTGTGGCAGAGAAGCCAAATAAGATCTTTGCGGGCTTCTGGCCCGCCCTCCTCCGGACGGCAGCCCTGTCCGCGGTGGCGGCTGCGATCTTCCTGGGAGTCGTGTGCATTGGTTTCCGGCAGTGGGGAAGTCGGGTGCTCCCGACCGCCGCGCGGGTGGAGCCTGCGTTGACGCAGACGACGCTCCAAAGTCTTGTAGCGCAGGCGGTTGCCGAACAGGCTTCCTTGCAGAGGAAAGAGACACAAGCTGCCACCGAGGATATGGCGGCGGGCCTGCGCCAGGAAGAGATGCGGAACTTGGCGCCCATTGCACAGCAGTTGCAATACCTGGAGTTGGCTCAGAATACGGTCTGGAGGGAAACGCAACAGCAGGATGAGGTCCTCAGCCTCGTCGCCCGCAATCACCTACAGCCACCCACCAGCGCACCAACAAGCCCCGCGAGGAGGTAAGGCAAATGTATCTCAAGATAGGGAGACCAAGCCTGACAGTCTTGGTCGCGCTCGCCTGCGGATTCTTGTGGGCGAGGTCCGCAGGAGCGCAATCGCCTCCTTCTAATCTCGGCCCGCTGAAAGGCGAAATGAAAGTCTTCGAAGCGGTCATTGATGGAACTATGTCCCAGGTTTTTGCCCCTCCCTTCGGAGTTCTTCAGAAGACTCTCGGTACGTACTTGCCCGGCTTCGGTCTGGCTTTTAGCCTGGAGGTCAACCTGCGTCCGATGCCCACCGCCACTCCGTTCAATACGCGTCCTTTGAGCAAGGCTGAACTCGAGGAGGCGCAAAAGGCAAAGTTGGAGCGGATCGAAACCATCAAGCGGTCGGTTCCCCGGCTGCTGGCTGACCATGCAAGTAGCTTGCGCGACCTTGCTTCGAATGATCATGTGGCGGTGGTCGTACACCTTTTCAGGCTGGGAGCCGGATATGATGGACTCCCCGGCCAACTGGTCATTGAGACCAGGAAGTCGGACTTGAATCAGTTTTGGGATAAGCAGATCACCTATCAACAGTTAGTCGCCAAGATGACGACGCTGGAACTCTAGAAACCCCTCAGATTGATGCCCCTTATGGCGAGCCACAAATTGTTGGGACAACTGCTCGTAGAGCGAGGCCTGCTGCCGGAAGACGACCTGCAAAAGGCGCTTTCGTTGCAGCGAGAGCGGAAAGGGCGTCTGGGCAAAATCCTATTGGACCTGGGCTATGTTTCGCAGCAGGACCTGCAGAGCGTTTTGTCCGAGCAACTCGGTATCCCGCGCGTTGATCCGGCCGAACTCCAGGAGGTGCCCGTCGAGGCGGCCATCTTGCCTTCCAGCTTCTTGCGCCAGTCTTTGCTTTATCCCTACCGAGTTGATGACGGCACAGTTTTCATCGCCATGGCCGATCCAGTCGACAGCGACAACATTCGGGCGATTGAGCAGTTGATGGGGCGAAAAGCGGAAGTGCGACTGGCGAGTGAAGCCGCCATCCTGAAGGCACTGGATGTCTGGCTCGGCGCGGAACAACCTGAAGAGGGCATGGTGGGGGCGGATTCCGACGAGTCGACTCGAGTCTTGGAGGCGGAGGCAGCCGACATTGACCAACTGCGGGACCTGGCTTCGGAAGCGCCGGTGATTCGCTGGGTGAACCAGTTGGTGGCGCGCGCCCTGGAGCGTCGTTCCAGCGACATCCACTTCGAGCCTTTCGAAAAGCAGTTCCGAGTCCGCTACCGGATCGATGGAGTTCTGTACGAAGTCCCGGCTCCGCCCCGCGAGATGCAAGCGGCGGTTACCTCCAGGATCAAGCTCATGGCGAAGCTCAACATCGCCGAGCAGCGCCTGCCCCAGGACGGCAGGATTCCGCTGCGGGTTTTGGGCCGCGAAATCGACCTGCGAGTTTCGACGCTCCCCACCCTCTATGGGGAAAGCGTCGTGATGCGCCTTCTGGACCGCAGCGCGAGCGATCGCTATTCATTGGCGACTTTGGGGTTCCCGGAAAGCCTGCTGCGAAAGATGGAGTATTACCTCAGCCTTCCCCACGGCCTTTTCCTGGTCACGGGCCCCACCGGCAGCGGCAAGTCCACCACGCTTTACGGCTCCCTGCGGCGGCTGAACACCATGGACAAGAAGGTGATCACGGTCGAGGATCCGGTGGAGTACCAGTTACCGGGTGTCAATCAGATCCATGTGAATCCCCAGATCGGTCTGACCTTTGCAGCGGGTCTGCGCCACATCGTTCGCCAGGACCCGGACATCATCATGATCGGTGAAATCCGGGATCTTGAAACCGCCGAGATCGCCATGCGCGCGGCGCTCACGGGTCACTTGGTCTTCAGCACCTTGCACACCAATGACGCTCCGAGCGCGGTCACGCGCCTCACGGATATGGGGGTCGAACACTACCTGGTTTCATCTTCCCTGGTTTCCGTGCTCGCGCAACGGTTGGTGCGCGTATTGTGTGCAGACTGCAAGAAGCCGTATCCGGCGGATGGCGACGTGATGAGGAAAGAAGGTTGGGAGGGTGCGAGTGGGCCTTTGACGCTTTACCGGGCGGAAGGGTGCGCGCATTGCTCCCAGACCGGCTTCCTCGGGCGCGTGGGTATCTTTGAATTCATGGAGCTGGACGAAGGAATCCGGCGGGCGATTGTGTCCCGCGCTGACGCCAGTACTTTGCGGGCAGCGGCGCGCGAGCGCGGTATGCGCAGCCTTCGCGAGGACGGCTGGCTGAAGATCGCCTCGGGGCAGACGACGGTGGAAGAAGTGTTGCGCGTTACCCAGGAAGTTTAGAAGAAGTCGTCAGTTGTCAGCAGTCAGTTGTCAGCAGTCAGTTGTCGGTAACTAACGGGGCCGTGTCATTCCGAGCGCAGCGAGGAATCTTGCTGTGCCTCGGGCCGGATCGCGGAAGAAAGACCAGAGCGAGATTCCTTGTTGCGCTCGGAATGACACCGTTACCCTGAATCCTGAATCCTGGATCCTAACGAGATGCCGGAGTTTTCCTACAGGGCGATCAAAGGCAGCGGCGAGCTGGTCCAAGGGACGCTGGTGGCGGAGACCGAGGCGGCATTGCTGGCGCAACTTCGCCGCATGGGATGCATGCCCATCCACGTGAGCGCGAAAGACGGCGCAGGGGGCACGGCTTGGTCACGGCTCACACGCCGGGGCTTGTCTTCAAAGGATCGCTTGATTTTCGCCCAGCAGCTCTCCACCCTCGTGCGGGCGGGCATCCCGCTCGACCGCAGCCTCTCGCTCTGCCGCGATCTGGCGGGGAAGCCTGCGCTGCGCGGAGTCATCGACAGTACGCTCAAGGAATTGCGGGGTGGACAGTCACTAGCCCAGAGCCTGGCCGCCAACGAGCATTTCTTCCCGCCTCTTTATATCGCCATGGTGCGGGCCGGCGAAGCCAGTGGTATGCTTCCGGCGGTCCTGGATCGCCTGGTGGAATTTGAGGAGTTCAGCGCGGAGCTTCGAGGCTATCTGCTTTCAGCTCTCATCTACCCCATGCTTCTCCTCAGCGTGGGTGGTGTGGCGATCGCTTTCTTGCTGGGGTTTGTGGTACCGCGCTTCGCGCAGATCTTCGAAGAGGCGGGGAAGGAACTGCCCTTGCCAACCCAGATTTTGATGGACGTTTCCCTGGCCTTTCGCAACTACGGCTGGCTGGCGGCCTTGATCATAGTCGCCGCCATACTGCTCGTGGGTCGCTGGGTGCGAACCGAGTCCGGCCGGCTGCGTTGGGACGAATGGCGTCTGAAGGCGCCCTTGCTGGGAGACGTCAGCCTGAAACTTGAAATCGCCCGATTTGCCAAGACCATGGGAACATTGCTGGCCCAGGCGGTCCCGATTATCTCGGCTCTGCGCCTTACCCGTGAAGTCTTGAGCAATCGCCGCGTGGCCGCTGCGGTCGAGCCACTCATCCAGGGTATCAAACGGGGCCAGGGGCTGGCGACGCCGCTGGCTGAAACCGGCTTGTTTCCGGTGCTCGCCGTGCAATTGATGACCCTGGGAGAGCAAACTGGAAAGCTGGATTCCATGCTGCTGGAGCTGGCCGCGATTTATGACCGGGAGGTCCGCGTAGCCACCAAACGCCTGGTGGCGCTGGTCGAGCCGGCCGTGATTCTGGCCATGGGTTTGGTTGTCGGAACCATTGTGGTTTCCACTCTGCTGGCAATTGTCAGCATCAACGAGGTACCCTTCTGATGCGCCGACCAAGAAAAGAGAAAAGGCATTTATCGGGACAGCAATCTATGCAGGGTTTCACTTTGATCGAGTTGATCGTGGTGATTCTAATCCTGGGACTGCTGGCCGGTCTGGTGGTGCCCCGTTTGTTCAGGCATGTAACGCAGGCCAAGATCACCGTGACGAAGGCGCAGATGTCTGCCTTCCAGACGGCGCTCGGGGCCTACAGACTGGACACGGGCAATTTCCCCAACACGGACCAAGGCTTGCAGGCTCTGCGAACACTTCCCCCCGGTGTCAACAACTGGAACGGTCCCTACCTTCCCAAGGACATCCCCATGGATCCTTGGGGCCGGCCTTATATTTACAAGTTTCCTGGGGACCACGGTGACGAACCGGACATCATCAGTTATGGGGCCGACGGGCAACCCGGCGGCGACGGAGAGAATGCGGACATCCTTAGTTGGAAATGAACGGCATCACCCCCGCGCGCATGAAGCCGGCGTGACGCTGCTTGAACTGGTAATCGTCTTGGCTATTATCTCGTTGGCAGTGTCGCTGGTCGCTCCGCGTTTCGGCAACTGGAGCGATGAATGGACGCTGAGGAGCGCGGCAGAAAGGGTTGCGCAGACGGTCCGCTACGCCCGCGCGCGTGCGCTTTTTGAGCAGAGCTATTACGTCGTGGAAATCGAACCGGAAACGCGCTCGGTGCGGGTTTTCAATCCCACCTCCGGTTTCTTACGAGGATTTGCGCTTCCCCGAGGCGTGAAGGTTGATGACGACGAGGATCCCTCGCCTCGGGTCGTACGACTCCTGCTCCCACCCTCCGGGGTGGTGGAAGAGCGGAACCTGTGGCTTAGTAACCGCCGCGGAAGCAAATTCAGGATCCATGTGGATTTTATGCTCGGCGCTCCGGCCGTTGAGGCCGTTAAACAAGGATCACGCTAAGTGCAGATTGTTATGCAACGTCATCGTGGGCCGCGGGAGGCCGGTATCAGCCTCCTGGAAGTTCTAATAGCGGTCTCTCTTCTGGGAGTCAGCTTTGCCACCATTTTCTCGGGTCTTTCTGCGGCTCTTCGCACCACCGACCGGCTGGACAGTTTCGATCGCGGCGACGAATTTGCCACCAGGAAGCTCAGCGAGCTGTTTTTGGACCCCTCGGTGGCGGCCGGGCAGGTGCGCTCCGGAGTCTCTCCTTCCGGTATCTCGTGGCAGGCGAGAACCCAGTTGGTTGAGGCGAGGCCGCTGGCCGATGCTAAGAAGCCGGCTCAACTGGTTCGGATCATACTGGAAATTTCCTGGCGAACGCGTTCGGGTCAGCAGAGTCTGAATCTGGAGACTCTTAAGCTCTGTATTCCGGAGCCGCTACCCGGTGGGTAGGTTCATGCAACCGCAAGAGCAGGATTCAGGAAAGGGGAAATTGGAGATTTGAAACTAGGAACTGGACATCGGAAACCGGAAACTGGGAACTTGTAGGCTCGGCCAGTTTCCGTTTTCTTCCCCGTCCAGTTTCCGATTTCTGGTTTCCAGATTCCACCCTCCTGAATCCTGCTGGGAGAATTTGTGGGAACTGATACAAGAGGATTCACGCTCTTCGAGATGCTGCTCAGCATATCGCTGACCGGGTTCGTAATGCTCGCCTTAATGATTGGGCTGCGAGTGGCAAGCCGGGCTTGGCGAACCGGAGAAGCACGACTCCGCCAGACGCATGCGGCGGCGGAGCGGAATGCTTTCGTCGTTCAGCAGATTTCGTCCCTGGTCCCTTATCAGGTGACGACCACTGACCCACATTTGCCGGGAACGTTCATTGTGCTTCAGGGAAGCGCCACCTGTCTGCGTTTCGTCAGCTCTTACAGCAGCGCTTATCGAAGCCGTTCAGGGCTGGTGCTGGCGGAGTACGGCATCGTCGAAGCCTCTCCCGAATACGCTGAGGTGGCCCTGCGCGAAACTGCGGTTGGAGATGATGACGCCCTTTTCCATAGGCTCGTCCAGAATATCACCAACGATACTGAGACCGGGGCGCCCTTGATCAACTACCAGCCGTTTTCATTAAGAGCGACAGACCTGCTGTTGATGACGGGTCTAAGGGCCGCGTGGTTTGAGTACTTGGACCTACACCCCGAAAAAGGCGGTGGTCCGGTTTGGCGGGAGAATTGGAAGGGTAGGGAAGGGTTGGCTTACCCGGAGGCGATCCGGCTTCGCTGGGAGCGTGGAAACCAGGCAGGGGAAGAGGTCATCCCCGTGCGGGCGAAGCCTGTGCCGCCTTCGCCCTTCGGGCAATGACGTAGGATTCAGAATTCAGGAGCCAGGATTCAGGGGTCAGAAATGCAAGGTTCAAGAGCCAGCATGCAGACGCCAGGGAGAAACCGCAAGTGCGCTTCACTGAACCCTGAATCCAGGATCCTGAAACCTGCATTTGCGGACGCTGGCGTGGCCTTGCTGGCGGTGATGTCCGCGGTCAGCGTGATGATCCTGGTGGCTCTGGTGTTTTCGGGTTCGGTTCAGATCGAGACTCGAACGGCTATTTATCGCAAGGAGGCCACTCAGGCTTATGCTCTGGCGGCAGGCGGAGTCGACGCCGCCATTCTGGAGATCGCCTACCCGCCTGCGGCTGACCAGCAAGATCAACCCCGGCTCTGGGAAAAAGGCCAGAGTTTGGTGCGGGTGCCTTATGAGCAGGGCAAGGCGCTGGTGCAAATTGTGAATGAGACCGGTAAGGTCGACCTGAACACTGCCGGGCGGGAACAACTGGCGCGTTTGTTTCGAGCGCGGGGCTTGGAACCGGCTGAGGCGGCCCAGGTGGCGGCGGCCATTGATCACTGGCGGAACCCTGCGGGGACTGACGACTCGGAGTCCGAGGCCTTGGAGGAGTACTATCGCGACGCCGGGTATCGCCCTGCCCACAATCGCTTCGGTTCCGTGGAAGAAGTCCTGCGCGTTCGAGGGATAAGCCGGGACATCCTTTACGGCGCGGCAGAGTTCAGCCGGCAAAAGGGAATTCGATACAAGTACGGGGTGGGCCAGGACTTGACGATTTATTCGAAATCTCCCCAAGTCAATGTGAATTATGCGTCAGAGGAAGTGTTACTGAGCGCGCCGGGCGTGACCGAGGAGTTGGCCGAGCCTATTGTCCGGGAACGAACCAACAAGCCCTTCAAGTCACTGGAGGAACTGGCGCAACGTCTGGGCGTATCGCTGCCGGACAAGGCGCTGCCATTCCTGACCACGGAAACCTGCCAGACTTACAGCATCGTCTCGGTGGGAGCGGTTAATGGCTCACGGGTTCGCCGGACCGTCAAAGCGGTTGTCCAGGTTACGCCCCAGGGCCCGGCCCGGCATCGCATCATTGCCTGGTACGACGACTTGACGGATTGAAAATATGTCTCACTCCTTTACTAAACTCGTTGTGGGTGTCGATTGCGGGGGTGGTGCGTACAATTTCACTGCGCTGGGCCGCCGATTCCGGCACTTTACGCTGCTTGACGAGCTGCGTTTGCCGGAGCCGCTTAAGGAGGATGCGGCAGCTCAAGTGGCCGGCTTTCTCGACCGCCATGGGCTCCGCGAAGCCCGCGTCACGGCTTGCTTGCCCCGAGAAGCGGTCCTGGTTCGATTCCTGGACTTGCCGGCGGAAGCGGAGCCGCAGTTGGCCAAAGTCGTAGGTTATCAGTTGGGCTCGCTGCATCCCTTTAAGGACGATCAGGTCTATTGGGATTGCGCGGTTGTGGATCGCGATGCAAAAGCCAAGCAGGTCAGCGTGATGGTGGTGCTGGCGGAGAAGTCACGGGTGAACCGCTGCAAGCAGGCGCTTCAAGAATTGGGCTTGCGGCTGAGCGGCTTGACGTTGGGAGCCGCGGCCCTGGCTGTCTTGGTGAAGCCCCTGCTGCCGCAGGCGGCGTTGATCGTCTGTGGCCGAAGTTCGGGGGTGGAACTGCTGTCCTTTCGCCAGGGGGTTCTGTGCGCCACACAGGAGATTCCTCTTGAACCGAGCGTCAGCGTCAGAGAGCGAGTCGATCGGGAGTGGCATCGCGCCCTGGCGGCTTTAGCCGTGTCCGACCCCGCCACGGTTCCCAAGTATGTCTGCGGGTCTATCCCCTCCGCCTTTTCGGAACTCCTGCAAGGCGCGTCACCCTTGCCGGCTCCAAAGCTGAATCTGACTAAGCGCAATGAGTCCGTGGGCTTCGAGTGGCCTGCGCTGGCCGCGGCCTATGCGGGCTTGTTGAGCGGCGCCTCGCCCTTCATCAACCTCCTCCCTCCGGAAGAGCGTTGGCAGCCGCAGGCCGGGGCGCGCCCGACAGTTTACGCTTTGGGCGGCGCGGCGGCGCTTCTGGCGCTCATCTTGGCGTCTCACGCCTGGATCGAAAGGGCCTTGTACGGCCGCGCCCTGGAGCGCGCACTGCGAGGCCTGGAGGCTCCTGCTGAGCAGCTTCGCCGGCGGAATCAAGAGACCAGTAGCCTTGAGACCCGCGCGGCGGCCCTCGAGGGTGTCCGGGCGGGCAACTGGCAGATGCTCCATCTGCTCGAGCAACTGACGAAGCTGCTCCCCGACGGTACTTGGCTCCAGCAATTGCAAATCAGCGGAGATACCGTCGAGATCTACGGTAATTCCAACCGCGCGGCGGATTTAGTTCCGCCCCTCGAGAATTCGCCTTACTTTACTCAGGTCGAGTTTACCTCCCCCATCACACGGGATAATAAGAATAAGGAGGTTTTTCGAATCCGCATGCGGCTGAAGCAGGCCGCGGCCAGAAAGGATTGACGATTGTCGATTTTCGATTGCCGATTTAGCAGGATGCTGAAAAACCTTTGTAAACGTCGTCATTCCGAGCGAAGCGAGGAATCTCGCTCTGGACGCAAAGGACGTTCGAGATTCCTCGTCGCCTCCGGCTCCTCGGAATGACAGGCTAAGAGGTTTCTTTGGCGTTCTGCCAGGTTTTTCAATCGTCAATCGCAAATCGCAAATCGGCAATGGTCTGGAACTCCAATGTTTGAGAAGCTTAGTCGTCGAGATCGAATTGCTCTGGGCGTCGGCGCGGGTGCTGCGGCCTTGTTCTTGCTTTTGAACTTTGGCCTGTTTCCCCTGTTCGAGCGCCTGGACACCCGCCCGGAGGCGGTCCAGCAGAAGGAAGTTCAACTGCGCCGGGAGAAGCGACTATTGGCTGAGGCGGAGCTTGAGAAGGCCCATCTCTCGGCCGCACAAGAGCGCCTGAAAGGGCTCGAAGCGGGCCTTCTGGAGAGCCTCTCGCCTTCTCTGGCGAATGCCGAGTGGCAGCGACTGGTGGCCCAGTTGGCCGAAAGCAAGGGCCTCGATCTAGGCAGCAGTGAGTTCCTTCGCGTCCAGGAGCTCGGCGCAGGATATTCCCTTGTGATGGGACGGGTACAGCTCCGCTGCCGCTTGGACCAGCTCGTCGATTTTCTGGTCGCTCTGGCTGACTTTCCCAGGCTCTTGTCCGTTACGGGCCTCACGGTTTCCTTCTCCCAGGGGGACCCGCAAGGAAGATTAAATGTGCAGTTGACGATTGGGGCGGCGACCCGGACGGTGAAGCCGGCGAAGGACGAGGCAGCCGCGCAGCACTAACGTAGGATTCAGGATTCAGGATTCAGGGGTCGCCGATGGAAGATTGCCGATTGTCGCTCGTCGATTTTCGGATGAGGATTCTCGATTTTCCCATCGGCAATCGTCAATCGAAAATCGGCAATCACACTGAAGGAGGCGCTCATGCTAGCGAGACGTCGGGAACAAATTCTCATGGTCGTGGGGCTCATCGGCCTGAATATCCTGCTGGGCTGGTTCCTGGGGCGGCTCTGGAAGGACTATCGCAGCCGCACCCAGTGGCTCTACGTCGGTGCGCGGGCGCAGCGGCCTGCCACACCCGCGGCTGGCCCCGATCGGCGTGGGCAGCCGCAAAGCTTTGTGGAGATCGTTGACCGAAATGTTTTCAGCCCCCTGCGCGGCAGCCCCCCGCCGCAGCCGCAAGAAGAGGCTAAAGCTCCGAAGCCGCCGTTCTTGTTCGGAACCATGAACCTGGGGAACGGTTGGTTTGCGTTGATGGCCGCGGGCGACCAGTCCCCACAAGCTTCCAAACGGGTCCTGCCCGGGGAGGAGATCGGTGGTTACAAGTTGGTTTCTATTGGCGTCAGGAATGTGGTGATTGAGTGGCAGGAAAAGAAAACCACCTTGGACATTTCCGAGTCTGCCCACCGTGCGCCTGACATGGGTGGGAGAACGGCCAGCGCGAGCCCGCGTCCCGCAGCGGTAACAACCGTGGGAAGCGCTTCTAACCCGGCCGCCAGCGCGCGTCCTTTTACCGGGCCGTTCAACTCTGCCGCAGCGTCGTCGCCGAACTCTCTCTCTCCAGACGCCCCTGTTGGCACGGTCATTGGAGGGAAGCGAAAGGTTCTGATCCCGACTCTTTTCGGCACGGCCGCCGTGTGGCAGCCCGTCGGACAGCCCGACTCAGCGGCGCCCCAACAAACCGGCAATCCCAACAAGTAAAGGATGGGGCCGCGACATACAGGTACAGGCAGTAGTCAGAAGTCAGAAGCCAGAAGGAAAACCTCCCGTCCCCCTCTGACTCATGACTTCTACGACACAGGCCAGGAGGCTGGAGTTAGACATCAGAGGACAGAATTCAGAGGGAAAAGTTCCGCGCCCATTCTGACTCCTGACTCCTGACTTCCACATTAGGAGGAACAGATTGTTTTTACTCTCTAACCTCGGCCGTCGTCAGTTGCGCACACAACGCATGATTCGTATCGTGGACTGCCTGAGCGCGCCAGTCCTCCGGCGCAGAGCGCTGTGGCTCTCGCTGGGTTTTGCCGCGTTCGTCCTCGCCGCCGCAGCCTCCCGAACCCTCAGTGCGCCCTCGCCCGCGGCTCAGCAACCCGGGCCAGCCGCGCCCCAGGCAACGCAGCCCACACCCCAGTCTCCGCCGCCGCAGACTCCTCCGGCCCGCCAAGCCAAGCCCGCACAGGCCCTGCCGCCCGCGCCTGCGCAGACTCCTCCCGGCCCAAGCACGCCGCCCTCGCCTGCACAGACTCCTCCAGTCGGCCCCACCCCGCCGGCCGCGCAGGCCCCGTCGTCCGCGCCTGGTACGGTTGCTGGTGGGGCGGGGGTCGGGTTCCGTCTCGATAATGCGGACCTCCTCCAGTTCATCAATCTTGTGGCCGGCGAGTTGAAGCTCAACTATGTTGTGGATCCAGCCGTAAAAGGAGTGGTGACCATTTCCACGGCGGGCGAACTCAAGCCCGAGGACCTGCTACCCATTCTCGAGACCGTGCTGAAGATGAACGGCGCCACCGCCGTCAAGACCGGGAATTTCTATCGCATCGTTCCTCTCGCGGCAGCCCCCAAGAACCCCTTGGGCATCTCGACCAACCCGGATGGAGCGAGTCTGCCTGAGGATGATCGCATGCTCATGCAGATTATCCCTCTGAAGTTCGTCTTCGCGGGGGACATGGCCAAGATGCTTTCGCCGTTTCTTTCCGAGGGGGGCACGGTGGCCGTGCACGAGGCCGCCAACACCCTGATCCTGGTCGATGACAGCCTGAACGTCAAGCGGCTGATGGAGATCCTCCAGCAGTTTGACAATCCCAGCTTTGCCGAGCAGCGCGTGCGGTTGATACCGGTGCGCAACAACGTGGCCTCCGCCCTGGTTCCCGAGCTCGAAGCGATTTTCTCCACCTACGCACTCTCCGACAAGGAAACGCCCCTGCGCTTCGTGCCCCTCGATCACATCAGTGGCATTCTGGTGGCGGCCGCTGATCCCGCCGCCTTCGATGAGGTCGAGCGATGGATAGCGAAGCTCGACCAGCCGGCCGCCCCGACCGCAATTCAGACCTTTGTTTATAGGGTTCAGAACTCCGAAGCCGATCACCTCGTCAGACTCCTGAACGCCCTCCGGGGTACTGGTGGAGGCGGAGGAGGCGGAGAAGCCCTTGGGGAAACCACTCCCGGCGGCACGGGAGGTGGCGGGAGGGGACTCGCGTCAGCCAGGGGCGGCCTGGGGTCGATGTCGGGGCAGGAACAAACTCTCCAGCCACGCTCCAATGAAACAACGGTGGGCGTGGGCACTTTCAGTCAGTTGGGCGGCGGGGGAACCGCGACGGCCCCCGGAACGAGGTTGCGCATCGTAACTGATCCGGTCAGCAATTCGATCATCGTGCAGGCCACCGCGCAGGAGTACGCCGACATTGCCAAAACCCTGGAAAAGCTCGACGTGGTGCCCCGGCAGGTTCTGATCGACGCCCGCGTCTACGAAGTGGACATTACCGGCGATCTTTCGTTTGGTCTCACCTACGCGCTCCAGCAGAGAGGTACCGGCACGACGCCTTTGCAGTTCCTCGGTGACTACGGCGTCACCTCCGCGGGTATCTTGACAGGTTCCACTGGAATCGTGATCGGCCAGACCCGCCAATTGATGGCTTTTCTGACCGCCAACGAAAACCGCACGCGGGTGAAAACACTCTCGGCGCCCACCGTGCTCGCCACCGACAGCACCGAGGCGCGAATCCAGGTGGGCGCCTCCGTGCCGGTGCTCACCTCCCAGGGTCTCGCCCAGGGCGGACAAATTGCGGGTAACAGCCTGTATACTAGTACTGTCAGCAACGTTGACACAGGCATTATCCTTACGGTGATTCCGCGCATCACCAGTACGGGTCTGGTCTCCCTTACCATCCACCAGGACATCAGCAACGAGGTGCCGCCTGCAGCGGGTAGCGGCATCCAATCCCCCAGCTTCACGAAGCGTTCGGTGTCCACCCACGCCGTGGCTCAGGACGGCCAGACCATTGCCTTGGGCGGGCTGATCTCGTACAACTACTCGAAAACCACCAGTCGCATCCCCCTGCTGGGCGACATCCCGTATCTCGGCATGCTTTTTGGAAGCACTGCCTACACCACCACCGAGACGGAATTGATTGTGCTCCTGACCCCGCGCATCATCAGTACTCTTCCCGGCGCCAACGACGCCACGCGCGAGCTGCGGGACAAGTTGAAGGACTTGCGACGCGAATTCAAGAAGGACCGATTGGTGAACCCGTCAGTGGGCCGTCAGGATGCAGGAGCGCGGGAACCAGAAATTCGAAAGTAGATTTTTCGCTCCGCCTGTTGCATGACACATTCTCCCGGGTTCAGCCGAGCGGAAGAACGCTGTGCCCCGCCGCGCCACTCCCACGAATGCGGGGGACCATTGCCATCGCTGCGGACTCCCGCTTGCGCGGGAGTGACGAGGTTGTGGATTCGCGCCTCGCGCAACGGGTCATCCCCGCGAAAGCGGGAATCCAGGGACTGGAGGACTTTCGACCGCACGCCGGTGACGGGCGACCCCCACCTTCGTCGCGATGACTGCCTTCTTCATTCGCGCCTCGCGCATCAGGTCATTCCCGCGAAAGCGGGAATCCATTAGAATGAGCAAATCGTGCGCCGCCAATACCATGTTTACATTCTTGCCAGCAAGCCGAATGGTACCTTGTACAGGCAATATCGCCCGCCGGGTGTGGGAGCACAAGCAGGGGCTGGTCGAGGGCTTCACGAAGAAGTACGGCGTGCACAGGCTCGTGTATTGGGAAGCGTTTGCGCGATCGCAAGAGGCTATTCAGAGAGAAAAACGTCTCAAAAAGTGGAATCGGGCCTGTAAGATCCACCTCATCGAATCGACGAACCCTGAGTGGAAGGATTTGTATGAGACGGTGATGTACATGGCGTAGTGCGACGTCCGGGTGATGTCCCCCCTTGCGCGGGAATGACAGGGTTGTGGATTCGCGACCCTCGCAACGGGTCGCCCCCGCGAAAGCGGGGGTCCATTCCCATTGCCGTGGATTCCCGCTTGCGCGGGAATGACGTGTCAATGTACAGCCTTACAATTTTGCGCAGGACGCGAAGAGATTGAGCTTGGGCAATGAAGAGAGCAATAAGCGGGGGCCTTTTCTCTGTAGACTTAGTCGCAAACTTCTTCGTTCTTAGCGACGAATTTTTGCCATTGTCACTCGGCCCACGTTGCTTGGAATTGCCGATTTTCGATTGCCGGCCGACAGTGGAGGGAGTTGTGACACCACTTTTTCTCTCGGCCCGCCACGGCGGGGCAATCACCAATCGTCAATCCTCTAGGGGCTGGCTCCGGAACCGCCCCTACGACAAGAAGCATCCCCCCCCCCAGAAGAATCCAAAAAATTTCTTGACAGCCCATCTTATTAATGCTAGGTTTTCAATCATTACTTAAGGACTGAGGTAGTTAACACACATGAGGACGGCGCAACGCGAAGGGGCGAAAGGGCCTTTGGAGGATACATCAGGCAGCGATGCTCGTTCCGATCTCACGCTCACGCAGAGCGGGAGGGTGGCGAAGAGAGTTGTTGACGTGAAGGTTTAGTTTTGTTAATCTCGACGGAGCTTTATGGTTCAATGTGGCTTTTTCAGTCAACGGGGGTTTGCGAATCCGATATACGCTCGCCCCACAAAAAAAAGAGAGGAAAAATGACGAAGAGAAACTTGTTGTTGGTAAGTTTGTTTTTGGTTTTCGGGCTCGCGGCAATGGCCACGAGCGCGGTGGCGCAAGTCTCCTTTGACGTAGGTTGGGGTCAAAATAGTGCAGGGCGCCACGAGGGCCTTGCCGAGGAGACTGGCGTGGTAACCCTAACTCAGACCAACTCCGCCGGCGGCTACGTCCAAGCGGGGAACAGTTTTATGATCACCTATAATGCGCCGATCTTGAATGTCGCCTCGGTATTCCTCGCATGCGAGAGCAGCACTGCTGGCGATCCCTACCCCGCGATAACGACGCCCTGCCCGACCAGCGGTCCCGGCGCCTTAAATGCCACTCTCGTAGGTACCATGGGTGTGCAGATATCCTTCACTCAGACCACGTTTTTTCCAGCAATCACGACGAGCACTAGCATCATCCAGGTCGTTGTTCGCGTGAATGCCAATGCGATGAGTGGAGCTTGCCCACAGTGGGTCACCGCTTACGGCTTTGCCCAAAGCTCGGGATCCTACTCTCTCAGCGTTCAAAACCCGTATATTACAAACCCAGTCATGGAGGTGAACTGCGAGCCGGCCCTTTCGCTAGGCATCGCGCCAGCCGATAAGTCGGTGCCAAATGCGAATGGTGTGACGGGTACCGTCTTGAGCTGTATTGGAGTAAAGGACGTTGCGTCGTATAATAATAGCTTCTGTGTTAACGTCGACGAGGAATATGCCAATGCGTTGACGAGCTTCAGTTACGAATGGGCATCGGATCCCGATGCTACGAACGGGACCAATTTTACTGTCACTCTCACGAACGTACCTCAAGGATTCGGGTTCTCGGCGCCGAATATCACCTATTGCGGTTCGTTCAATGCTAGCGACCCGAATTACTGCAGCGGTACGACGAGTCTGGCCGTCAGCGCGGGTGCGCCCGTGGTTGGCCCGGACTCGGGCACGCCGGCCACGCACACGATAAGTTGGACGTTTACCGTGACCAGTGAGGATGCGAATAAGAAAGAGAACATGGATATATGTTTCACGTACTGGTCACAAGGCCCACTGCCGGTTGGGTTGCCTCAGGTGACGGCTAATGTGGCAAAGGGTCCAACTCTCACAAGCCCACTTAGTATCCCGTACTTCACAGGTGTCCCGGAGTATGCGACACCGTTAAGTGTGATAGAAATCTACAACTGCGATACCAACCTACTGTACCCACTTGTGAGCAACTCTATGGCCGGGGCACCTTACGCGTTCAACAACCTCGGCACAGCGATTTTTGTGGCCAATACGTCGCTGGATCCGCTTCAGTATGCTTCAAATCCCCAAGAAGTGGAAGGAACTGCCACGCCACAGAATGGTACCTGCACATTCTGGCTATTCCCGTCGACTGGCGGCTTTGCCGATGCCACGGTGGGTACAATGCAAACGTTTGTTTCGCCAGTAATTCCAGCGGGTGGGACCTATGGTTTTGACATGGGGACGAAATTTACTGGTGGCACGACCGGGTACGTTTACGCGAAATGCCAGTTCCAGAACGCTCACGGAGTCGAGTACCTCACGGACAACTATGCACTTGGTGAGCCGGGATATGCGGCGGCGTTTCAAGCGATCGTCATACCGACTCCTGAGTTCTACCACCGTACTCCGGCTGGTGACGGGCTAGGCGAGTCGGCAATTGCACCTCTCGCTGTGAACGACCTCGTTCAAAAGCTGCTGTTCAATGGTGTCCACAACGCTCCTTAGTGTTGCCATAGTTGAGTTTTAAGACCGTTACTCGACGGTAAGTCACTCACGATGAGTAGCGGAAGGTAAATGCAGTCCGCCCCCCCCCGGGGGGGGCGGACTGCATCCCATCTCGCGGAGGAGTAGCCGATCCCACCAGTCCCACAAGCAGCGGAGCGTGGTCGGCGGTTTGAGTTGGCGAGTGACGAAGACGCACTTGCGCTGAACGGGTGGCTTCCCTGTTTCCCGTCAGGGCAGTTCGCTTTGAAGTTGCCGTATGTTGGCGAAGAAGGCTGCGCAACTTGGGGAGTAGCGCCCTCCGCATGATGTGGTGTACGGGCGACAGAGCGAACCCCAGGGCCGGATGGTCCAGTGCGAAGCGGGGAGCCCGCGCTCTGGAAGCCAGGGACCTACGAGATCCCTCGTCCCCCGAGGCTCATCGGAATGACAGGCTAGGGGGGGGATCTGCACCCTGCTGGAAGGCACTCTCTTCCGCCTCTGGTGGCCGCAGAGATTTTGCCCGTTATGTAGGGCCTAGCCGCCTGTGGTGACCATCGGCATCGGTTGGGGAGGCTCCGGCTCGACAAGACGTGCTGAGTTACAGGTGAATTCCGCTTCGGTGACAAACCTCTCGGCAAAACTGCTGTTACACATTTCCTGTGAGAAGGTCTGAGCGTCCGAGGGTTGCCTTGCAGCTTCTGCCCAGGGCAGGGATGCCTTCCGTCTCCTCGCGCTCTGCTCCTGATGTTCTTTCAGAAGCAGCAGTGGAATTGACAGAGGGCATAAAGCCGCACCTTTTGATCATACAGTAATTCCCCATTCCTTGGTGCAAGCATCGAAACCCATGCAGTGGCGCAACTCGCGCGGATGGGATCGCGGTGCTAGTTTTGGCGCGCGCCGCCGACCCTGACTTCGATGGAGCCGTGTCGCGTTGGTAGCGGTGTCCGTTGGCTGACGGACCGTGCGCCCCTGCATCGATTGCCGCGCCCGCGGACTGCGGCATTACATCGCAAACCGTCGCGCTGGTGTCGTTTGCGAGACATGGGCGTTGCAGGTGGCAGTCATTCCCGCTTTCGCGGGAATGACCGGAGTTTCGAAAGGGATCCGATCCCAAATGACACCAACACCCAAACAGTTTTTGCCTTGACATTGCGGCCTCACCAGGCCCAACATAATGAACATGAAGGCTGCGAAAAAAAGAGTGGACAGTATTTTACTGACTGCGGGGTTTTGCACACTGTTCTGCTTGTTCGCCGCGGGTGGCCCGGTCATGGGCTCGTCATCGGGCGAAGAGGCATTGCGGACTCGGGCGGAGAAGTTGTACGGCGCCATCCAGCAGGGCGATTGGGCGGAGGCCGAGAAATACATCACTAAGGAATCGAAACAAATATTCCGCAGTCAACCCAAAAGGCCAGTGTTGGCGTACCGGATAGGATCCATCAAGGTGGACGCAGGCGGGGAGAAGGCCAGCGTGGTCATACAAATTCCAGTCCGAACCGCATTTGCAGCCCAACCAGTTATCACATCTCAACCCACTTATTGGCGGCTGGTGCACGGCGTTTGGTATCTCGAATTCCCCAAGCCGGACCCCCATGCCATGGACTCGCTATTCAACCCACCGGCTCACCCACAAACTCCAGCGCTCCCACCCCCGTCCCCGCGAGGTCCACTGGAGCTCAAGTTTCAGTCCACGTGGGCCGGACTAGGGTACATTCACCAAGGTGAAGTAAAGGTGGCCCGGTTCCCCTTTACCAACGTCAGCCAGCATGTGGTCAGGTTGGTCGAGGTGCAGACGGGCGGTGACTATCTGCGGCTAAAGACCCAGCAGAAGGAGTTCAAGCCGGGTGAGGCCGAGGTCCTCGAGTTCGAGTTGGACCCCTCCGTCCTGGGAATGAACACCGAGCAGGCACTGAGCTTGGCCGTTGCACTGAAGACCGATCCTGGCGGGGTCTACACCAGACTTACCATAGGGGCCGTCTTCGAGCCTGCGGCGGCGGCGCCGGCCCCCTCGGGGGCTTCGCGGCAGAGCCCTTAAAGCAGAAAACGGATACATTCGCTCAACGGTGGCGTTGCAACAGCGGGCAGAAGCATGACCAGAGGTAGCCACGAGTTTCCATTTCTGATTTCAGAACATGCGAGGGAATTTTGAGGAGTCTGCCACCCAACTTGTTATCTCTGCTCATTTTCCAGATTGTGCTCTGCGGCTGCCCACAGTCCGCCAGATCTGCGCCCCAGGCTGCCTTGCCTCCGAAGACTCAATCCCTACCCGGCAATCGCGTCGTGCTCACCGTGGGCGACCAAAAGATGTCCGCCGCCGATGTCGAGAAATTCGTCCAGGCCGTGTCTCCCCAACTCCGTGCTTATTACGCTGGGGTAGGGAAAGACGCGCTGCCCCAGCACTTGGTCCGCATGAAGGTTCTCTTGGCGGAGGCTTCCAAGCAAAAACTCGAAGAGCAGCCCGACGTGGCGTATGCCCTCAAGGTAGACCGTGAGAGCATTCTGGCTGATGCAGCCCTCGTGCGCCTTGAGCAGAGCATCCCCATCAACGACCAGGAACTCCATGAACTTTACGGGAAGGACAAGGCTCAGTTTGAAGAGGTTCGCATTCGCCGTCTTCTTATCCGGACGGATACCGCCGGGTTGAAAAACGGCGACCCGAACCATCCTCCGCTATCTGAGTCAGAGGCGCGGAAGAAGCTCGATGACATCCGCAAGCAAATCCTGGCTGGCGCCGACTTTGCGCAGATGGCGAAGCAGTACTCGGAGGACACACCTACCGCGGCATCCGGGGGTGACATGGGCTACATCGTGCATGACCGAGTCATGCCCCCCATTGGCGACGTGGCGAACGCTCTTAAGCCCGGCGAAGTGAGTAACATTATGGGAACCCCCTATGGCTTGGAGATCTTCAAGGTCGAAGACAAGCGCACCAAGCCGTTCGAGGAGGTCAAGCCACGCCTGGAGTCTGAACTTCGCGAGTCCAAGGCGAAAGACGCCATTGAACACCTCGCGGAGCAGTACAAGGTGGTCATCGATCAGGGGTTCTTTTCCAGCCAGCAGCCGACAATGTCAGACGCGCCGCCCTCCCCTCCCACTCATTAACCCGATTTTGTCACCATAAATAGCTAACGGCGGGGTGCTAACCCCGCCGTTGCGTATGCTTCCAATTGTTCCTCCGCCTCTCGCCCCGCGCAGTCCATTGCGCGCGGGGTGACAAACGGACAGTCCTTCCCCTTATGCGAGATCCCGTCTGGAACTGCGAGGGAGGACGCGCAGGGCAAGCACTCGCCCTGCGCGCCTACCCAGAGACTCTACTTCTTCTCTTCGGCCTTTGTTTCCTTAGGTGCTGCTTTGCTCACCGCGGGCCCTCTCAGAAGCTCTCTCAAGTCCGCCGCTTTGTACGGGTAAAATTCAAGGGACCTCTTCCCAGTCGCGCTGAAAACAATATCAACCCGGCGATTGTTCGCCAGCACGAAAGTTGGGAGGCGGTGGTAAATCTTCCGGCGGTCCTGGTCCGTAAGATCGGGAATTTGTCCGGCCAACTGCTTCACGCCTGCGGCATCAAGGTTGTCGCTTTTTCCGTAACCCTTTGTCTCGAGGTTGGCGGCGTTGATGCCTTGTTCAACGAGATAGCTTCGGACGCGCTCGGCGCGCCGCTCGGAGAGCGCCATGTTGTAATTAACCGATCCGCGCTTATCCGCGTGGCCCTCGAGGGTCAGCTTCGCATCCGGGCTGGACTGGAGCAACTGCTTGAAGTTGTTCGCAAGTTGATTGAGCATCTGCTCCTGGCTCCCAACGAGCCCGCCCTGGGGTCTTTCCTTCTTGGGGAGGTTGTATGGGAAGTAGATGCTGTTCCCGAGCGTAATTTCACGTTGTAGTTCCCGATCAATGGACCCCACAATATGCAAGCTTGCGGTCTGTGTGCCAGAGCCCCCGCAGGCATTGGAACTGTGGAGTGTGTAGGTGATGGTTTCGTCGACCGGTCCAAAGTCGGTCTTGCTGGGCGTCGGTTGAACGGTGCGGCTACCAGTGGGTGACACTGAACCCAACGGATCCAACGAGGCGGTGTCAGCCCCGGGGGCGGACCAAGAGAGCGAAGCGCTCCCTTGCTCTTCAACCCGGTCACCGACCTTGTGGTAGCGAATCTCCGCCGGAGACACGCTCAGCGAGGCTTGAACGTTCGGATTCACATTGACCGTGGCGTCGGATTTAGCCACGCCGCCCGGCCCTGCGGCGGTTAATTTGTAATCGGTGCTCTGCTTGGGTTGGACTGTTTGCTCGCCGTTGGCGGCCACGACTCCAAGGCCGCTAATATCGACTTGCGGGGCTTCGCTGGTGGACCACTTGAGTTGGGTCGAGCCTCCACATTCAACCTGGCCTGAGCCGGCCGAAAGCTGCGCGGTGGGCCTGGCCACGGCTATTGTGACGCTGGCACCTGCTGCCTGAAAGCGTGGCAAGGAACCGAGAGACTTGCCCGCTGACCAGTCGACTGCCCTTTTCTCTCCTGGTTTGTTCAGGTCGAGAACCAATCGCTGGTTTTCGGGGACGGAAATCTGCCCGGAATATATTTCCTCACCAATACAATCAAAAACAATGAGCCGATGATCTCCGGGGGGCACCAGCAGTCGTTGCTTCCCGCCGCCGGCCTCACCCACGTGGGCGACAAAGAAGTCCGGGGAATTGCCATTAAGTAGCACTGCGCCCTTCGGCGGACCTTTAATCTCTATCCGTCCCCAGGGGCCGGGTACGGTCCCTGGAATAGGCTCCAGCACCACCGCCAGATGGACGGTTTTTCCGCTCTCCGCCGTGAACTTCGTGGTGTATGGCTTGTAACCGTAGTTGTAAACACCCAGCGTATGCTCGCCCGGCAAGGCCCAGAAAGAGCCGCTTCCCCATCCTAGCGGCACATCGTCAATATAGACAGTTGCCTGCTTTGGGGTTACATGTAACTTGAGGGTGCAGCATTTTGCCAGGAGAGGTGTGGCTCCCAGCAATTGAACCGCAAGGGACAATACGCAAACTGAAAGCACGTGACGCAATGTTCGCATAGGGTTTCCTCTCTTGAGAGTAAGGTACCAGCCCCGCTCCGTCTAGCCAGTTGCGATCTTAGCATTTCCAGTATCTCATATTTTCTTCCTTAACATCAACATCTGCTTTGCCGCAGGGGCGAGCCTCTTGGCAGCACCGGGAACGCTGGCAGTCGCGCCTTCTTTGCGGCCCGAAGTCGAGAATTTTCTCGTATCAAGGCGGAGGTTGGTTCCCGCAGAATTCCGCCGCAGACGGCCAGCATGGGGGGCGTTACTTAACCTGAACATGCGAACTCAGCTCCCGCACAGACGCGAGAGCGTCGCGGTTCTCCGGGTCGCTCTTCAGGCCCGCCTGATACTCCCTCATCGCCTCCGCCCTTCGGCCCTGGGCGAGATAGAGTGCGCCTAGTTTGAAGTGGGCTTGGCTGTTGTTGGGATTTAAGGACGTGGCACTGTTGAAAGCCCGTTCCGCCAAACTTGTATCACCCTGTCGCAGGTAGGTTTCACCAAGACCGCTGAAACCCGAGTCGTTCGGTCGGGTTTTAACCGAGAGGCGAAATTGCTCTTCCGCTTCGTCTAGCCGCCCCGCATCCAAGTAGATCATTCCCAGCCGATTTCGCGGCTCGAATTGCTGTGGTGAAAGGGACAGCACGGCGCGGAATTCTGTCTCCGCAGATGCACTCTGGCCCATCTTCCCATAAGCGATTCCCAGGTTTAAGTGAGGAGCAGCGTCGTAGGGTTTCAGTTCAATGGCTTGACGGAAGTAAGAGACAGCCTCCGTGTAGCGTCCCTGGTTGGTACACACCAACCCCAGGTTGTTCAAAATGGATGAGTCGTTGGGGGCCAACCTAAGGGCCTCACGCCACTCCTGCTCGGCGGCCCTTACGTCTCCCCGCTGCCAATGGATCAGTCCGAGCCTGCCGTAACCCATGACATTCGGCTCGATCTCGACGGACCGGCGAAACTGTTCTTCGGCCTCAGCACCCCGCCCCTCATCCAGATAGAGTTTTCCCAACGCATTTCGGGCGTTGGAATTCCACGGAAAAAGGGAGACGGCCTTGCGCAATTCAGGCTCCGCGAGTTCGAGCGAGTGCGTATCCATGTGGGTGAGGCCAAGGCACAGGCGTGCCTGGAAATTATTTGAATCGAACTCGAGGGCCTTCTTGAAAAACTCGATGGCTTCTGAGTATTGCTGTTTTTTCAGATACACCATCCCGAGGCCGCTTAAAGTCAACGAGTGTTGCGGCGCAATTTTGAGCGCTTCACGCCACTCTCGCTCGGCAGACTCCACGTCCCCTATCTGCCAATACGTTTCCCCCAGATCCCTTCTGATATAGTAAGCGTCAGGACAGGCCGCCAAGGTGTTCGCGTAGAGCGTGAAGTTATTCTGCCAGTCACGATTCCGCGTGACGATGCGGAACGAACAAAGCGCCACCAGGATGCTGAACGCGGTGGCAAGTGCCCTGCTCCAGATAGCGCCGCGGGCTGAGGCTCGATCCCACAATCGCAGGAATCCCCAACCCAGTAACCAGCAATAGCCTACAGACGGCAGGTAGAGATACCGTTCGGCGAAAACCACGACGGGCATCCAACGGGCGTTCAGAACCGGAGCCAGTGTTACCAGCATCCACAGAAGCCCGAACGATAGGGACTGGGCGCGACGCCACAAAAAAAAGAAAAGGACGCTGCATGCTGCCAAGGCAACCGCCCCCCCAACGACCGCCGGGTCAAACAAGCCGGCGGACGGGTGGAAAGGGCAGAACACACGCAGGTCCACGGGCCAAAGAACCTTCCAAAGATATTGCCCTACCAGGGCGATAGCGGATACAAAAGTTTGGTACCAAGTGAGTTGGATGACGTTGATACCCGAGCCCAGCTTCCCCAGAATGCGAAGGCGGAACAGAAGGTACGTAGCCGTCAGGAGCCACAGCACCGCGTAGCGCGAAAGTTTTTGAGCTGGTCTAGTTTCCTCGCGATCGGCACGGTAGAAGTGTTCGTAGAGGGTGGCGAGCAGTGGGAGCGTCACCGCCTGCTCCTTGGAGAGTAAAGCCAGCACGAAGCTCCCCGCCATGGCAAGCTGGGCGAAGTATGAAAATCTCCCTCCAGGCCGTGCCACTGCCAAAAAAAACCAGAAAGTGAGCAGGTAGAATAAGCTCAGCTCCATATCGGGGACGGCCGCGATCCACGCGATTGCTTCGGTGTGGATAGGATGGATTGCAAACAATACGGCTGCCATCAATGCCAAATTACGGTTCTGGAACATCCGCTTCGTAAAGATAAAGACAGCGCCCACGACCATGACGTGAAAGACGAGGTTGACTAGATGAAAGCCGAAAGGGTGAGGCCCGAAAACTTTATAGCAAAGCAGATACCCCACATTCATTAAGGGCCGATAATAATTCGGCCACCCCGAGATGTGAGACGTGGCCTGAGTCGTGAAAATTTTCGCCAAAAAGTGAAAATTGCGGATGTAGGGGTTTTGCAGCACCTGGAACTCGTCGTCAGAAACGAAGCCGTTGCGCAGGGTATTCAAATAGGGCAAAGCCGCACCGACCACCAAAAAGGCCATCAGTGTGAGGTCCGAAAAGCGTGATAAGCTCTGCCGCTCACCCACGTCTGAGAGAAGATTGGCCTGCTGCTTTTTCAGCCCAACGGTCAGGGGTGCCTGGGAGGAGCCTCCACTTCTTCTCCCGGACCCTCCGCGCCCGTGGCGTTGCGGACCGGCTTTGGCCGCACTTAGCGGGGCCATGTTATCGAGGGCGGACTTCCATTTTGTTTTCATGTCCGACAGCTAATGTACACCTGACCACCTCCGCGTACAATGCTCCGGCCCAGGGAACATCGCGACACCATTCATTGTTCTTCGTGGTTCTTTGCAGACGCGAAAGCCTGCGCAATAATTCTCTGCGCTTCCTCCTGGATTTTCCGCAGATGATCTTCACCGAGAAAACTTTCCGCATAGAGTTTGTATACTTCCTCGGTGCCTGAAGGACGCGCGCCAAACCACCCGTGGGCCGCCACGACCTTGAGGCCGCCGATCGGGCCCCCGTTGCCGGGAGCCGTGGTGAGCATGGCCTCGATCTTTTCTCCCGCGAGTTCAGGGGCAATCACTTGCTGGGGCGTCAAACGTTCTAGAACAGCCTTCTGCTCCGCGCTGGCAGGAGCGTCGATGCGCTCGTACACAGGTTCGCCAAACTGCCGCGTCAGTTCGCGATAAAGTTCTCCCGGGTCGCGGCCGGCGCGCGCTGTCATTTCTGCGGCGAGCAGCCCCAGGATAATCCCGTCCTTGTCCGTCGTCCAAACGGCGCCGGATCGGCGGAGGAACGAAGCGCCGGCACTCTCCTCGCCCGCGAATCCCAGCGACCCTGCCAGCAATCCCTCGACAAACCACTTGAAGCCCACGGGCACTTCGATCAGCCGCCGCCCCAGGCTTGCGGCGACGCGGTCGATCAGGCTGCTGCTGACGAGAGTCTTGCCTACGCCAGCGTCGGGTCGCCAGCCGTCGCGATGACGAAACAGGTAGTCAATCGCCACGGCCAAATAGTGGTTCGGATTCAGCAGTCCGGCGCTACGCGTCACGATACCGTGGCGGTCATGGTCCGTATCACACGCGAAGGCCACGTCAAACCGGTCTTTGAGCGCAATCAGTCCCGCCATGGCGTCGGGGGAGGAGCAGTCCATGCGGATCTTGCCGTCCCAATCCAAGGTCATGAAGCGGAAGGTCGGATCAACGGAGGTGTTCAACACGGATAGCGTGACGCGGTAACGCTCCGCGATGCGTCCCCAGTATGCCACGCCTGCGCCGCCCAGGGGGTCCACGCCAATCGCCAGGTTCGCGGCTCGAATCGCGTCCATGTCCACTACGTTCCCAAGATCGTTTACATACTCCGAGATGTAATCGTGCTTATGGGTAGTGGACGCCTTGAGGGCAGTCTCGTAAGGGATTCGAGAAACCTCGCGCAAACCGTCAGCCAATAGAGCATTGGCGCGGTCTTCAACCCAGCCGGTGGTGTCCGTATCCGCTGGACCAGCATGGGGAGGGTTGTACTTGAAGCCGCCGTCCTCCGGAGGATTGTGGGAGGGTGTAATCACAATGCCGTCCGCAAGCCCCGTCTTTCGCCCTCGGTTGTACATCAGGATGGCGTGGGAAAGAACAGGAGTGGGTGTGTACCCGGCGTCCTGGTCGATCATCACATCGACGCCATTCGCGGCCAGCACCTCCAGCGTGGAAGTAAATGCGGGCTCCGAAAGCGCATGTGTATCCATGGCCAGGAACAGTGGCCCGTTGATTCCCTGCTGCCGGCGATAACCGCAAATGGCCTGGGTGATCGCCAGGATGTGGTTCTCGTTGAATGAGTCTGAAAGGGAAGACCCCCGATGTCCCGACGTCCCAAAGGCTACGCGCTGGCTGAGCACGGCGGGATCCGGACGCCCGGTGTAATAGGCTACAACCAAGCGCGGTATGTTAACCAAGTCCGAAGGTTGAGCGGGCATTCCCGCACGAGGGTGTCGCTTAACGCCGTCCATGTCGCCCTCCAATTAAAAGTGCCTCGCTGTGGAGCGGTGCCCCGAAGCAGAACTACTATTTTGCCAGAAACCCGGAGGGGCGGAAACGATGATTTTGCGGCGGTGACTGGCCCAGGATTCTCGCCACGCTCTGCCGCCTTGAGCCGGGCGACCGGAAGGGCGGGGTTAAACAGGCTGCGGAAAAACTCTTCGAAACTGTCATTCTGAGCGCAGCCCCGTACCGTACGGTGCAGGGCGCAGCGAAGGATCTCGCTCTGCGTATCTTCTTGAAAACGCACAGGGCCAGATTCTTCGCTGCGCCCTGCACCGTACGGTACGGGGCTGCGCTCAGAATGACAGTTTCGAAGAGTTTTTCCGTAACCTGTATAGCCCCGCCCTTCCCTTTTCGTGGTGAGAAATTCAGAGTTGCCAATAATCAGAGGCGATAGGCGTGCACGCGATCCATCACGCGGTTTGCTGTGTTTGAGTCTGGGACGCCCAGAACCTTGTATAGGATGCCGCCGGGCAGGCGGTGGGCCTCGAGGGCGAGCAGAAAATCCGGGAAATTGACCTGCACCACCAGCGGCAGGTTCCCGGTGCGGAGCTTTATCTCAGGGAGTACCTCGAAGGCGGTGGGGAAGTCCTTGTCATCGCCCAGGAATATGGCCTTGAGGCCACGTAACGACGACACGGCTTCGAGCAGGTGCCGGCCGTTGCCGTGGATGTGTAATACGCCGCCGTCGAATGCGGCCAGGACACGCTCCGCCGGTTCCCGTCCCCAGCTCTCGAAATATTTAACCGAAGTCATGTGGAAGGGATCGACGCTTTCGGAGACGATGCGCCCCGGAATCCATTGCACCATGTTGCTGCATGTGCCGCCGGCAAGCAGGGAGATTTTCTCGAAGAATGTCCGCTGGACATCCACGTTAAGCCGATAGGCGAAATCCACAGCCTCCCGGACGTGCTCGGGATTGTCGAGCAATTCAAGGTAAGTCCGTGAGCCTCCGAAGAGCTCGAAGACGAAATTGAGACTGTCGATGAGAATGAAATGACTGATGCCGAATTTGCCCTCGCCGCCGCGCCGGAAGAGCTCCAGTTCGAGAAGGTAGAACTGGTACAGATCGCTTTCGTGGTCGATGGAGAGTTTTGCCAGCTCGGACCACTCTTTGAAAATCGGTGGTACCATGGAAGAGATCCAACCGTTCTCGGGATGGGCCATGAAGCGCACCTCACCGCCCACAATTCCACCGTAGAGGCCTTGATCGAGTTCGCTCAAATAGGCTGCTGGCACTGAGTCGTCGAGCACCGTGGCGCGCTCGGCGAGGTAAGCATCCCAAAAGGCAACGCGGTCATTCAGGTCGGGCCGCTGAGTTTGGCCGTGAGGATACCGTTCGGCGAATCGCCGCACAGCTTGCGTGGGCACTTCCATGCAGGCGAGGAACCGGTCCTGCAAACGCTTTTCGTAGAGTCCGCGCAGCCGCTCCAGCCGCTGCCAGCCGTCCGAACAATAACGCAAAGGGAAATCCATCATGCACCTTCCAGGTCGCTTGTTGTGACCGCCAAGTATAAACAAGAGCTCTGTCGGTTACAAGCCGACAAACGCGCTGTATTCACACAAACAGCTTGACATCACCCATAGCTCTTGATATTTGACGTTCGGGAGGACCTATGCTTGGCGGGAAATCAGGAATGAGACTTGGGCAAATTTGCACCTTGGGGCTGACCCTCGCGGGGACCGTCGGTCGCCTTTCTGGCGGTGCTTCGGCAGACGCGGGGGTTGTTCCCGTGCTGTCCGGTCTTAAGTCACCCCAAGCCATCGCGGCAGACCCTCAGTCGGCGCCGTTTATTGCGCTGGCAGATGGTTGGATCACGCAGCTAGTGGCGCGTGAAACTGCGGTCCCGCTGGTCGAGACGGGCGGCCGTCCGGCAGGGCTGGCCTTCGACGCGGCCGGGAACCTCTACGCGGCCGACACCCAACGGAAAGTCATCCTGCGGATTACCCCTTGGGGAGAGACGACTGTTGTGGCCGACCGGTGCAATGGCGACCTCTTTAGAGCTCCGGAAGGCGTCGCGGCCGCTCCGGACCGCGTCATTTACTTCACTGATCCCGAGGCTTCGCGCGTCTACCAAATCGACTCGCAGGGCAAAGTCAGCATCGCGATTTCCGATCTGCACGGTCCCGTTGGCGTCCTCGTCGCGGCCGAGAGCGGCGAGCTGTTTGTTTCAGACAGAGAACGTAAGATTTGGAAATTCGCGCCAGATTATAAACGCCGTGAGCTTTTCGCCGACCTGCCGGACGAGGGGCAACTCGGCGGCATGGCCCGGGACGAGAAGGGCAACATCTATGTAGCACGCGACGGGGCTGGAAAAATTTCTGTCCTCAGCGCCGAAGGCAAACTGGTCCGCAGCTTACCGATCCCGGGGCGCCGGGTGTCAGGTGTGGCCTTCGGCGGAGCCGATCTGAAGAGTCTGTACGTTACCGCCTCCGATACCGGAACCGTCTACAGGTTACGCGTGCCGTATCGCTCGCAGCGTCTGTTGTGGGAACCGGATGAACCGTTGCGCATTACTGACCCGGTTGACGGCGCAATCCTCAACCGTCACGACGGCGTGACGTCCGCGGCCGGGCTGCGAATCCTTGTACAAGGATTTAGCCGGTTGGCGGGCCCCGTCCGCATCAACAATATCAGTGTGCCAGTCCGCGAAGGTCGATTTCAAGCTGCGATAATATTGCATGACCGGGAGACGAAGATTGTGGCAGAGGGCGGAGGTCAACGCCATCAGATCACCGTCTTCTGGGACCGCGATTCCTTCAAGCGATATCGTGTTTCTACGGACGACAATATCTGGTGCCTGAAAGACATTGCGCTGAATGCCGCCACTTACAAATCAATTTTCGATAACGCCTATCTTGGGTTCTGGCGGCAGATGCACGTGAAGTACGGCACCAAGGTGCACTTCAACATCTACTATGAGACGCAAGGCTTTAACCTTTCCCAAATGCCCGACAAGTTTCGCCCTGAATGGCAGAAGAATGCTGACTGGATTCGATTAACATTTCATGCGCGCGCGAACGATCCTGATCGCCCGTATCTGCACGCCTCGCCGGAGAAGGTCCGGCAGGATTACCGCCTGGTTACTGAGGAGATCGCACGCTTTGCTGGCAAGGAATTGCTGAGCCCGTTCACCACGGTTCATTGGGGAACGATTCCGCGCGCTTCGGCTCAGGCGCTGCACGCTGAGGGAGTGCGCGGGCTTGTCGGTTACTTTGAGCTGAGCGACGGCCTGCCATCAGTCTGCTACTATCTTCCGCTTGCCCAGTTGCGGTACCTGATGGGGCATGACTACTGGAAAGACGTGCAGGAGGATTTGTTCTTTATCCGTCACGATATGGTCATTAACCTCTTCCCCGTCGCTGGCATTGGGCCGCGCCTTGAGCAAGTGGCCGCCGACCCTCACCAGGCGGAGATTATTGAGTTGATGATTCATGAGCAATATTTCTATCCGGACTACGTCGCCTATGAGCCGGACTACCGGCAGCGCGTCGAGCGCGCAATCGATTGGGTTAGCGGGCACGGATACAAGCCGGTGTTCTACGATGAAGGATTTTTGGGGGCATCGCCGGGCAAATAGCCGGCTGGCTTTCAGCCATCAGCGGTCAGCCGTCAGCTCCCCAATTACAACTCACGTTTGCGGCTCATCGCCCGTGGGCGGGTGCCCCTTGTAATTGCCGTAACTATGCAGCGCCGCGCGCTTAGGCTCGGGCACGAATTTGTCCCACTCGGTTACCGGCTTGATCTCTTCCACGGGAGACGCGGCATGGAAATGGAGGGTCACGATCTGAAGTGGGCGCACCGGAAAACGATAAGTAGGGCCACTGCCCACCAGGGGCTTGGGATTCCTGCCCCGCAGGTCGGTCAGGGCCGCCCCTCGATGCGGCAAGTTCATGCTCACTTCCGCAGTTCCAGGCAAGCCCAGGGACTCCGCCATGCGCATCTCAATATCTTTACCTTCCCGACGCACCACCTCGACGATGACGTTGCTCGAGGTGTGGACGAATGACTTCGCCGCCATCGCTTTTCTGCCCGCCGCCAGCGCCGGAGGACAATTGTATTCCCAGGCCATCTGGGGAATCCTGGCTTGATCCCAGGGGCCTTCGTGCACAACCAGAGCGTATTCCAGATGGTGTCGGCCTTTGCCACTCAGCCAAGCGTTCGGATATCCCAAATACTTATCCGTGGCGTTCAGCAGGTAAATGATGGGTGTCCTTTCGTTGAGCTCCCGGCCCGTGAGCCCCCGGTCGAGGATCGCCACTCCTCCTCCGCCCGCCAGGCTGTAATGACTCCAGCGCACAGCCGGCACGATGCCCTTCGTCCACCCTGCCAAATTCGGATTCGGCTTCGCCCACGCCCCATGTGAGAAACCGCAAGGAATGCCTCGCCGCACTTCCTCGATGTCTTGAGCCAGCGGGAATTCGGCAACCATTACCGTGATATTCGGAATATCCTGGACCTCCGTTTCAAAATCGAGGCGCGGGAAGTCCTTGTAGAAGCGCAGCACTCGACGGCTCGGCGCTCCGCCGTAAAACTCGCTCGATACCTCCACCGTGGTCGCCAGAGGCCCGCTGCTGACGGTTATCGTGGGCTTGAAATCGCTCGAGGAAGCCAGCCGAATACGGTCCGGGCGCCAAGTCATAAAGTTGCCGTAGTCATCTTCCTTTTGACCCTTGGGCTTTTCGGCCACGATGACATTGGCCGGCCCGCCCAAAATTTCCCGACCGGATGGTTTGAGCTTCAAACTCACCAAGGCCCCGGTTTTCCAGTCGAGCCGCGCCGTGTAGTGGCGTGTTTCTATGTTCTCGGGGAGCTCGATCTTCTTCGAGGTCTCCGGGTTCTTGGATTCGAGCCTTACTCCTGCCACTCCCACGGAGGGCAGGCGGAGACTGCACATCGTCTTGCCCTCGGGAGTCGTCTGGCAAACCGCTCCCTCAAGACCCTTCCCGTCCGGCAAATCCACCAAAACGGGATCGTTCCGCTCCCAGTTGAGCGGGTTGAACAGCGTCACCGCCTCTCCTTCCGCGCCGATCGAGTTCAACGCCGCCGCCTGAACTTTCTTATTGCTCGTTTCCACGTATTCCATGCGGTCGTGGACGTCCCATGAATTCTCGCTCTCATAAACCATGCCGCCGGCGGAACCCCAAAGTGTGTTGCGGTCCATATTCAGCAACATCAGGATCCAGGACTCGTAGAGGGTTTGGGTGGGGTACGTGAACCCGGAATGGAGGCTGGCGATGGTGGAAATGGTTTCCGCAGCCTGTAACCCGTGCTCATTGCGCCGATAGGAGGTCTTGACTTGGGGACATTCGATCCAGAATGCGTCGAAAGTGTATCCCGTTCCGCCCTTCATGGTTGGGACCTTGATTTCACCTGATTTGATTCCGGGCAGAATCGCATCCAGGTACTCACTGACGGTGGCAATGTGGATTTTGGTCTGGGGAAAGACCTGTTTCCACTGCTCGAGGAATTCTTTCGGGTATTCTTTCCTTAAGGGGGCCTGGCTGTAATCTCCACTCCCGGCCAACACCAACACGGGAGCGCCGTCCGGCGTTTTCTTCGCCCATTTCCCCAGTTCGTCCTCGAGTTTCCGGAGCTCGTCAGTGCTCAGCGGATCTTTCGTGCTGAAGACCGAGCTGAAAGAAGCATAGCCGTCCGGGCACAGAGCCAGAATGCGAGACCCATCCGGCGACTCGGCCCAGTGAATGGTGCTTCCCGTCTTGTTCATGCGCTCGTAAACCATGGCCTCCAGACCCAGGCCCGAAGAGATCTGGCCCATCTGGTCATGCAGCCCGCAGGTATCGATCACCCACATAAGGCGCGGGTGAATTCCCATCACCTGCTCCTGCCAGCGCAGTCCTTCCACGCCCTCCTTAATCAGGGCTTCACCGCCCGCGAGATTCACCGTCATCTCCAGGAAATTAGCGTTGACCAGCTCCACGCGGCCTTCCTTCGCTCTCTGCTTGATCTCCTCAATCCGCTGCGGCTGGAAGTTCATAATGGCGATCATATTATTGACTTCGGAAATCGCGAACTTGTAATCGGGATCGTCGCGCACTCGATCCAGATGGTCCAGATAGGTGTTGGCGCAATAAACACGTTCCTTGGAAAAAGTGGTCAACCACCCGCAACTGGCGGGATGGAAGTTGGGCACAATAAACGCTTCCCTGGCCGCATTTTCGCCCAGCGCGGGCTTCCGGCCACTGCAACCAAGCGACAGGCTGGCCACGGCGCCCCCCGCCAGCCCTCCCAAAAACTCCCGCCTGTTAACGGAATTCCGCGATGATTCCTTACTCATAGGGCTGCTCCCTTCTTGCTAAGACGTGAATGAAGACATACACCGAGGGTCAAAAAACTGGTGTCAAACCATATCAAGCCCCTCCAACACTTGTCAACGACCTCCGCGGTTGGGCAGTGTCCTAAATTTGTGTTGATCAACACCAAGGCTCTTAAAGCCCCAAAGGGGCGACCTAACTCAGCCCAGGCCAACGGTCTGGGGGACCAGAGGGTTTACCCGTCCAAGCCCCGAAGGGGCGATCCACAGAACCCGCAGTGAGCGCGCCCCTTCAGGGCTGAGCGTTGCGACAAATCACTGTTGCCAGTACAGCACACCCGA
>Ga0182027_10001332_pt1 | contig 41603 bp, 50 predicted proteins | sample 712E1DmetaG_FD_121300 | JGI IMG/M metagenome (GOLD analysis project Ga0182027, IMG submission 121300) | Permafrost microbial communities from Stordalen Mire, Sweden - 712E1D metaG (Illumina Assembly) | ecosystem: Environmental > Terrestrial > Soil > Wetlands > Permafrost | place: Sweden...
AGAGGCGGAAGGGGCGGCGGTTATCCGCCACGCACGGAAGAATCGCATCCCGACGGAAAGAAAGTTCTTAAACAGATGTCCGAAGCCAGCGGCGGACGCTGCTTTGAAGTATCCAAGAAAGAGCCCATCGACAAAATTTATGACGCCATAGATGAAGAATTACGCTACCAATACAGCCTGGGCTACACGCCGGTCAAGGCGGACACTCCCGTGGGCTATCACAAGCTGCATCTCACCGTGAAGCAAAAGGACGTCATCGTGCAAACACGGGATGGCTTTTACCTGGACCGCTAAGGCGCTCCACCCTGGTGTTACTGGCGCGGTAAAGGTTGCGCGTAATAGCCCTGCCGAGTGCGCGCGGTTAGGCCACCCTTTGCTAGTTTGATTTCCAGGTGGTGGTATTCGTCTCGCGTATCGGCGGGGGGTGGATCGAAGGAGATCTCGTAGTAGGCCTCCGTATCGGCGAGGCATTCATTGAGGCTGGCGGCGAGGTCGTTGCTTAGGTTGAGAGCAAGACCGCCACTCTGCGTGGCGAGTACCTGGAGCTCTAGGTCCCCAGGCTGGACTTGGCTAGGTTTTCTAATTCCTTTGAGGAACTGCTTATAGTAGGCGGCACTGCCGAAGTCGGTGGTGCCTAGAGGATCGATGCTGTAAAGGGTGATGCGGGCCTGCCGGAGCTGAGTCGAGAGGCTGACAATATCCGCGAAGAGCTCCTGCAGTTGCTTCGAGCCAAGCTCGGTGCCGGGGCCGGAGAGGAGAGGCCAACCGGGAGAAACCCAGAGGATAATCTTTCGCCCCGGGCGCGATGCATCGCGCGCCGTAAGCAGACGCAGGGCCTGGACGGAGAGCTGGTAGCGTTCGACCGCGCCGTAGTACCCGCTAGAGCGACGGATGGTACGGAGGCCCACCGAGGACTGATCCAGTGAGGCACTAAGCGCGTTGCCGTCGCTCGAGAAACCCTCCTGAATTTGCGTGCCTTTGTCTGTTAAGACGGCAAGGGCGGTGGGGTGTGCGAGGTGACCTCCATCAGCACGGAGGAATTTGTCGATCTCTCCGCGTACGTAGGAGACGTTCTCGTAAGGGGTGTTGACCGCATCGACAACCAGGATGACCTCAATGGGAGCCTGGCTTCCGCCGAGGGCCTGGAAAGAGGTGATGGTCCTCGGGACTTTATCATCCAGAAGAGTGAAGTCTTGCTGCTGAAGGCCGGAAACAGGCGGTCCGGATTTCGGAGTGACGACGACGTCCAGGTAAATCTTACCGTCGCCAGGTTGGGATGGCGGACTATACTGCTGGGCTGAAACTGCAGTGGTGGATAGCAAAAGCAGGAGAATAGAAAGGCCGAGACGCGCGCCGTTGAACATGAATTCCTCCCTTCGTCCAAGCAAATGCCGACGGATCTCCACGGGAGCACTTCGCTGATTTGGAGCGAACGAGGCGCTATTGAGATAGACGGGAGTCAAGGTCGATAAGGGTACAAGTTAAAGGCGTAGCTACGTGCCTCATGCCTAATAACTATACTTACCTCAGAATGGGAATCAACTCCAAAGCCACCTGGCAGATCTTCGGTCACAGTTGGCCCGTTGGTGCCAAGTCGGATAGCGCATGACCCGGCTCGGGGGTGTTGCCGAATGCGCTGGCCACGTCAGAAAGCGCAGCAATCCCAAGCCATGGATTTCAAGTCTCTCCCGCGCGCTTCGGCAGAGAGTTGAACCTGCCGACAATTTCTTGGGTGCGCTGGCTGAAGACGACGTACTCGCCGGGTGAACGCGCTTGGAGTTCCTGGATCTTGGCCTCGGCGGTTTGCAAGTCTCGAACGACTTCAACCCATTCGAAATTCACGACGCCTATCTTCTTCAGAATGTCGAAGCTGGGGTTCACGGGGGCACCTCTTTGCAACAAATCAGGCAAACTGAATAGTGCAAGACTCGATGCTGTTTCAGAATCCCCTAAGCCTGCCATCCGCTCATTTGTATTCCGACTATCGGAAAATCCTCGTACGCCGCTTCAATATCCTGCTTTAAAGGGTAGTTGCCTTGCATGAACACGAGAATCACACAGCATTTAGCCCGCGGGTGGATTTGGCTAACGGGGATTTTTTGTGGCCCTCGGGTGCTCGGCACAGACATGAGATGTGAACTCCTTGTCGCGCTGCTGTTCGTAGCGCTGCATCATTTCGACAATTGATTGGCCAACGACCGGCCCTATAGGGTTGAACGCCCATGCGCATTCGGAGCAAGCCCAACCCTGAAACTTTTCTTTTTTCAGCCATACCAATTTGCGACGCATCGCCTCCATGGCCACCTCGAGATTTGCCGCCGTTATGCTTGTTTGAAAGACGCTGTAGCATTGGTCTTCGACGGCACTGCGCCGATATAAGCGGCTCTTTTCGTTGACCGGAGCGAGGATCTGCCGAAGTTACGGCTTTTGAACACACATCAAAATCGAACGGAGCACACCAGGCCTAAACATTAGCGATAGGAAGAGGCTGCTGTCTGTGGGGTATCCAACACTAGAAAATTGTTATCTCAATCCGAGTTCATCCTCGAACTGTTGAATGACACCGTAACACTCACAAGCGGAGTTCTGGAGTTTCCTGCGGTTCACAACCTTCACTGCACCGCGCACATATTCTATGATGCCCTTTTTTTGAAGCACCGCCGCTGCCAGGCTCACCGTGGATCGGTCAGTACCCATCATGGTCGCAATGAAATCGTGGGTGATGGGAAGTACTCCCAAATGCACCCTATCCTGAGTCATCAGCAGCCACCGCGCGAGACGCTGCTGTATATCGTGCAGCCGATTGCACGCCGCGGTCTGTGCCACTTGCATCCCTTGAAGCCCCGAGTGCCTGCTCAAGATCATCTGCAATTGCGGAGCCGACCGCAGAATGCGTTCCAGCGCATTTCCCGCTATTCGGAAGCCATCGCCGGCGATCTGGACTATTTCACGTATTGAACTTCTGCTCAAACCGACTGCCAATCCTGCCCCAACATAGCCCTCGTTACCCACCACACCCACTTCCACGGTTCGACCGTCTTTGGTCACGACTACCTGCGAAACCATCCCTCGGTTCGGAAAATAGACGAACTCGATGGCTTGAGTCGCCTCATGAAGGCTCAGACGATCCGGCAGATCGACGTACCTCAAGTCAGGACGTATCAACTCGTATTCGTTATCGGGCATTGCCAACAAGACTTTATTGCTTACTGGCTTTCCATCGACGTTGGTCCGTTCGCCCGCCCGCATGACTCGAAAGCTTTTTCGATTCATTGCAATCCTGAATGGCAGCAAAGTGCCTTGCATTCACTGGGTGAAACTTCATGGGCCCTGAGATTCCATGTCAATTCAACCAGAAGAGGGGTCTAACAATCTGTGCGAAATGGAACACCGCTCAAAACCAAGGCGGAGCGAATCATGCGGCGGATCGCTGCGCATTGGCCGGGGAATCCGGCATCCTTACCGTGGATACTCGACGTGCTTGGACCAAATTGTCTCCGCGCGCTCCAGTCGGGGGCGAAGTATTCCTCTTCACCTCCCCTCTTATAGAACGCGCTAACCGGAAACTGGCCCAGTCCCACAACTCGGTAGTGGGTCAGTTTGAATCGGGCGTCTTCCCGTGATATTCTGCCACGAGTATGAGCCAATTCATATTTCAAGTTCTGCAGATGAGGTGCTGCACACCGCAAGAATGGTTGCGCGTGTGGGCTGGCCTGTATCAGGGATATGACGAGACGGAGTACATGGATCTGATTGAAAAACACAAGTCGTTTTCACCCGAGGACTTCAGACGGATCGGTAAATGGAAGGATGGCGTAACGACAGAGGGTCAGTGGAAGCCCAACGTAGCATCGGTGGCCTATCTAATCTGGGAGAAGGCGGCTGAGGAGTTGCCAAATTGCCCAGAGGAGAGCGAGATGGTAGCTTTCTTGGAGGATTGGTCCAACCGAGCGTACACGGACAGATTCAAAAAAGGACCTAAGGAGAAACACTTTGGGCTGTCCCGCGCGACCGCACTACTCCATTTCGTCAGCGGAGGGCGCTACCCTATCTTCGACTCTCGGGTAAAGACAGCAATCGCTCGACTGCTCGACCACCCAGAGTTGCCGGGCACTGTTAGCTCGTACTTGGATTCATACCTCCCACTTTTCAAGGAGCTGGCTGATCGCTGCGAAACGGACGATTTTCGCATGTTGGACAAGGCGCTCTTCAGCTACGGTGCGTTGGAAGAGCGTACATTCTCAAACTGACCCACTACCCACAACTCCCCCCATTTGCATTCTCCCGGCGGCCCACTTATCCTAATCTTTAACGCGGATGAAAATAGCTCTCGCCCAATTCAACCCCACGGTCGGCGACTTCGAAGGCAATTCCTCACGCATCCTTACGCTTGCAGCGGAAACCAAGCGGCGCGGCGCGGAACTCGCCGTCTTCTCGGAACTCTGTATCTGCGGCTATCTCCCGCTCGATCTCCTCGAACGCCCCGCCTTCATCCAGCGCAATCACGACACGCTGAAAGAAATTGCCGCGCAAATGCCGCTCCCGGCCATCGTCGGTTACGCCGGCCGCGTGGACCACCCCAGGGCAGGGAAGTCCATTGCCAACAAAGCCGCGCTCATCTGTGAAGGCCGCGTCGTCTTCGAGCAAAGCAAAATGCTTCTGCCCACCTACGACGTCTTTGACGAGTCCCGCTACTTCCAGCCCGGCGAAAAGCAGTACGTCTACGGCATGGGCCGCGAGCAGCTCGGCATCACCGTCTGCGAAGACGTCTGGAACGACAAAAACTTCTGGAACAAGCCGCTCTACGCCCGCGATCCGGTCACCGAACTCATCTCCCAGGGCATCAGCGTCCTCATCAACCTTTCCGCTTCTCCCTACACCATCGACAAGCGCTTCCTTCGCGTGGACATGCTCCGCTCCATCGCCATCCATCACCAGCGCCCGGTGATTTATGTCAACCAGGTGGGCGGCGACGATTCGCTGATCTTCGATGGCGCCAGCATGGCCCTGACCGCCAGCGGGGAAGTGGCCGCCCAGGCCAAAGCGTTTGAGGAAGACATCGTGCTCTTCGATACCGTCACCGGCAAGGGCGACCTCCACGAGCAGCCGGCCACGGAGATTGCTTACGCCCATCAAGCGCTGGTGACCGGTACCCGCGACTACGTCCGCAAATGCCGCTTCTCGAAAACTATTGTCGGCTTGAGCGGTGGCGTGGATTCCGCCGTGGTCGCCTCCCTGGCCGTTGAAGCCCTCGGTAGCTCCAACGTCCTGGGCGTCTCCATGCCCGGGCCGTTCTCCTCCGAGGGCAGCAAGACCGACGCGAAGGCCCTGGCGCAGAATCTGGGCATCCCGTTCCTGACAATTCCTATCGCCAGCGTCTTCGACGCCTACAATCAGGTTCTGGCTCCCGCCTTTGGCAACCGCCCGCCGGATGCCAGCGAAGAAAACATTCAGGCGCGCATCCGCGGCAATTACCTGATGGCCCTCTCCAATAAGTTCGGTTCCATGGTTCTCAGCACCGGTAACAAATCGGAGATCGCCGTTGGCTACTGTACGCTCTATGGCGACATGGCAGGCGGCCTGGCGGTGATTTCCGATGTGCCGAAGATGATGGTCTATGCGCTGGCCCAGGACATCAATCGCGAAAGGGAACTGATCCCCCGCTCGACCCTCGAAAAGCCGCCCTCGGCCGAGTTGCGCCCCAACCAGAAGGATACGGATTCCCTGCCGCTCTACAATGTGCTGGACGCCATTCTGAAGGCTTATATTGAGGAAGTGAAAACGCCGGAGGAGATTGCCGGTGAATTTGGCTATGACTTGCAGTTGGTCCGCGATATCGCGCTGCGCGTGGATCGCAACGAGTACAAAAGGAAGCAGGCCGCTCCGGGGTTGAAGATCACTTCGCGCGCCTTCGGTTTTGGACGGCCGTTTCCCATTGCGCAGCGCTTCATCCCATGAATACGAACGGAAATATAACGAGGAGTCGCGTGAAAAACACACTCAAGCTCGCCCTGCTCGTACTTTTCCTGCTCGCCGCGGCCGGCACCATGGCGCAACAGCCCGCGGCAGCCACCGCTGCGTCGCAAGCACAGAAGGTCGAAGCCTTTCTTCGCTATTATTTCGCCCTTGGCGCGGAAGTCCAGATCACCGTGAGCACACCCACGGAGCTTGGTACCTCCGGAATCCTCGAGGTGCCCATCGAGGTGAAGTCCGCGGAAGGCTCGGATAAGATAAAGATGTATTTGACAAAGGATGGGCGCTACCTTTTGCGGGGCGAAATATCGGACCTAACCACCGACCCCCTGGCAGAAAACATTGCCAAGATGCAGACCGCCAATGCACCCGTCCTGGGTGATCCCAAAGCACCCATCACGCTCGTTGAGTACTCCGACTTCGAATGCCCGGTGTGCCGCAACCTACACGATGCCCTGCGCGGCTTGCTGCCCAACTACCCCCAGGTGAAGGTCATCTTCAAGGATTTTCCCATCGACGCTATCCACCCCTGGGCGCGTACCGCCGCCTTGGCCGGGCGTTGCGCTTACCAGCAAAACCCCAAGGCCTTCTGGAAGATCTATGACCTGCTTTACGACAATCAGGACCTTATTTCTGCGGCCACCGCATGGGACAAAATGCTGGACCTCGCCGGGCGCGCCGGCCTGAACACAGACACCTTCAAGTCCTGCATGGCCAGCCCGCAAGCCGCCGCCGAAGTGGACGCCAGCCTCGCCAACGGACAGTTGCTGGACGTGCGCGCCACGCCAACGGTGTTCGTCAACGGACGCAGAGCGGCCAGCGCCGATCCGCATACAATTCAGCAATATATTGATTTCGAACTGGCGCAAATCAAAGCGGGGAAGAGCGCACCGAAAAAGTAGCTGAACGGGAAAAGAGCAAAGGGCACGAAAGGCCTTAGTTAGGGCGCCGGGGGTAGGGCGAAAAAGAGTCCCACTTACTAGTTAACATAATATCTGTTATAGGACGCACTGTCAAGCCTTTTCTTTCACTATTCCCATCTTTTCTGGGGATATCCGGGCTCATGGGTAGGTACTTCCCCGGCTGGCGCGGGGGGTGCGCCAGCCGGGACCACTGCTAGGGCGGAGGGTTTTCCTGAGGCTATGGGGTGAGCTCGTAAACGCGCTGACAAAAAGGCGCGCCATTCCGATCTGATCAATGCGCCGTCATTCCGAACGGATTCCGCGAAGCGCGGGTTTTGCGCCCCGTACGCTTCGTCGGGGTGAGGAATCTATCTTTTCTTTTCTTCAGATCTCCCGCGTACCTTTTATCAAGGGCAGGGTTTGGGACGGGGGAACGCCCCCGGCCCGGAGTAGACGACGGATGGCGCTTGCGCGGAAGGCGGCCGGTTTCGCACGGACCACAATGGTGCATGTCCGTCGATGCGGAAGAAGGCACGGGCCGCATTCGATGAAGGATGCGGCCCGGCCTGCGGCAGTCCACCGGCGCGCCGTGAGAGGCTGCCCGGAGCTATCCGCCGCGGGGTCAGGAACACGCGCGCGCTAGTTCGGAGCTTACGGCTGCGTCACGGTGATGGTCCATGTATCGGTCTGCGTGAGTGCGGAGAAGAGTGTATCTCCTTCGCAGAACACGCAACGAACGGCTTCCTGCTTCGTGGCGGCGGGGATCGCCGCGCTGGGTACGGTGTGGCTGTGCGTGTCGGCGATGGTCACCGTGTAGGTGTTTGTCGGTGTGGGCATTGGGTCCTCCTTTCTTTGAGGATGGGTCTGGGAAGGAGCGCGTAGCAGCCCTGTCCATCACATTTTTGTCAGGCGTTCGAGGTTCACGGCTTTGCTCTCGCCGATGATGGTGACAATGAGAGCGTCCGCTTCGGCGGTTACCGTGGGCGTCTCGGTGCGCTGAAAGTGTTGGAGGATTTGCACGGCGACGTCCACGTGCGTGGGTGCGCCGAAATCCTGGTCGAAGATCATGGCTCCGCCTTCCTCGCGGAGCTCCATCACCGCCAGCGTACGATCGCCCTATCGCGCCAATCTCGCGGCCACTGCGCCCGCCGCTGCGCCAATCACAAACCACTTCGCCGCGCGTACCACGCGCCGCAATACCGAACCGCCGCGTGCTGCCTGCAGGGCAGCGTCGCGTTCCCTGCTGAGCGCCTGCGTCTTCGTCTGTTCATCCTTGAGGTTTGCCTGGGCCGTGGCCAGTTGCGCCTGGCACTCCCGGCAGTTCACGGCAAAGTCATAGAGCGGCTTCAGGTCTTCGGCGGGCAACTGCACCTTGGGGTTCGGGGGCCCGACGGTCTGCTTGGTGCCTCCTGGGACTGCAGGAAGGCCCGCGCCGGCTGCCTCGGTTGGTAGGCTTAAAGGTGTGGGCAATGGCAGGACGTCTGGCAAGGCCTTCACAATCTGCGCCGGGTTCTGGACGGTGGTTTTCTTCTCATTAAGCTGAGCCAGGAGCTGTCCTAGTTCGGAGTTTCGCGATTGCTGGCGTGCGTCGGCATCCTCCAGCGCTTTCTGCGCGGCCTGTAACGCCGCTTTGAGTTGCGCCTGCTCCTGTTGCGTCCCGCGCCAGGCAAAATACACACTCACGCCCACCACGGCCGCAATCAGCACTGCCGCTATTTTGAGCCAACTCCCTGATGTCATGACGATCTCTTCTGCGGACAAGCGCCTCTACCGGTAGCGCGCCATCCGCGCCAGCACTTCCTCCGCGTAATCCGGATTCCCTCCGCCGTTCCATGCGAGCAACGCCTTTGGCGTGTCGCCACCCGCCACGTCCAGTTTCTGATGCAAAATCCTGCAACCCACCGCCAACCCCACCGCCGGATCGCACAATGTGGAAAGGAAAAGAGAAGCCACGCCCTTCTCGCGCGCCGTCTGTCCCATCACCTGCATCAGGCCCCACGAAATGCCTCGCGCATAGGCTTCCGTGGCGCCCACCTTGTTGTTGGTGTAGAGCGGCGCAACGTATTTGGCGAAAAAGAGCGGCTCGTAGCGCATCGCCCAGGGGTTCCAGTTGGACTCTTGCTCCACGACCGCGCACACCAGAGCCGGATCAAGCCCTTCGGCCTGGGCGGCGCGCCGCGCCAGTTCCATGAGCTTTGCATCGAGTGGCATTACGGCCGCCGGCCGCCATTCTGCAGATCCACGTAATTCACGATAGGCAGCTCTTCCAGCTCAATGCCCTGCCGTTCGGCCATGGTGTAAAGCGCGCGGTATATGCGTGGGAGGTGGCGTAACGCCAAGTCGCGCAGGAACACACGATTGATTTCGTCGTCGCGCATTCGACGGTGAATCCAGCGCAGGAATACGACAAATTGCGCGCCGATTGACACCACTGCCAGAAGAATTGCGGAGGAGATGGAAAACATGGTGGGCCCCCTGGGTTTCACTGCAGCGTCAGGGCATCGCTTTCGTCATGGCCTGCCCTGGTGTCAGGTCGTCGAGCGCGGCGACCTCAAGTCTCGAAGCACCGCAAGCGGTGCACTCTACATAAACAAACTCGGCATTCCGCCGAGCGTCCCACCTAGACTCGACCCCAGCGATGAGAAAAAGCCGCTGGGCCGCGAGGCATTCGCGCGCACATTCAACAACTGTGACGGAATCCCCAAGGTCTTCCCCAACAGGTTCGCATCCACCCCGTACAGCCCCGACAATCCTTGCAGCGCCGACATCTGCTGTTGCATCGCGGTATTGGCGAAATTCACCTGGTTCTGTTGCGCCGTGGTTGCTTCTTGGCTGGCTTTTTGCCGTGCCAACTCGTCCGTCAAGTCCGCGTATCCCGCGGAATTTCCCGTCTGTGCCACCCGGTTATTCGCCGACTGTTGCAGCGAGTCAAACGCGCTGGCCAGCGCACCCTGTGATTGACCCGTGATCGCCGCCTGGGTCGCGGGGCTATATCCCGGATTGTTCACGATGTTCTGGTACTGCGTTCCCACTTGGTTTCCCAGCGACTGCTGCTGTCCCAGCAATTGCTGATTAAGCGCGTTGGTCTGCGCCAGTTGCTGGTCCGTCATTTGCTGTGTTTGTGCCTGTGCCCCGCGTCCCATGACAATACCTCCAAGAGATCTATCTCTTTCCAATTTCGATAAAGTTTTAGGATTGCTATTGCTGGTGCGCCGCAGGCTGCATGTCTGGCATGCTGGAAACGTGGCGCAAGATTCCCCCGCGTCTATGTTTTAGATTACTTCGGGCGCGAACCCTCGCCATCCGGCCGAATGAGGTAACTGCGAATTTGGCGCGCCACGGAAACGATCCTCGAACCCTGCGGGAGACTGGAATACAAAAGCAGCAAAGTGGCAGGCTCACCGCCTTTGAGCGTAGTGTCCAGGGTCCGCATGCCGCAGTAATTGGCCCATTTCTCTGCCTCAACGTTGGCCACGATCTGCCAACTGTTTTTCGTTGGCACTAAGAGAAACAGACGAAGCGGATAGGTGCCCGGCTCATTTATCGAAGGAGCCTCTCTGGGGACTCTCGAAGCGACAACTATCACGAAATGTCCCTCAAAATTGGCTACTCCCTTTATCTTGGCGCCTTGAGGCAGCACCCTGCGCATCCCAGCGTCTAATCCCGCTAAGGGATCGTCAGGCAGGTCGATCTGATCAGCGGCGTCGCAGGGGCCAAAATCAAGATAACGCTTTGGTTTCTGAGTGAAATTCCGATCCCTGCGAATCCACTCTCCGTGACCCAACTGATAGGTTTCGTGGTAGTACGGCGCGTCTCCGCGAGCAAGTTCCTTTTCCGTATCCCGCAGTAACGCATATTGGCCCAAAGCGTTGTCCCAAATCACACCGGAATCCAGTCCGCCGTCGTAGACATCAAGCCGTCCATCTTCCACGAAGAAGTATCCTCTGTCGGCCCGGAAATAACCGTTTTCTCGGATGCTAACTGCAAACGAATTCGTCTTGGTTTGCCGAAAGCCGTAAAGGCACGACAGCACTGGCAGAAGCGCGCCTACCGCCCCGTAACGGAGCAGGCACCGACCAACTCTCCATCGAGAAACCTTATAAATCCATCCGCGCCTGAGGATCAACTCTCACCACCGCCTGTACTTTTCTAGAAAGTTCCGGTCGGCGCCATCCCGTGGCAATCCGTCCCTTCCTTGCTTTAAATACCGATCGCGCGTTCGCGGTGTGCCGTTATACTGCGAATAAGCTTGTTGTGCGTGGTCCTCTGCTGTAGCGCCTGGTTCTTGTTCCAATTCTGCCAGCCTGTAGGCTGGAGCCAATAGAGCAACCCCCGCGCGCGCGTTAGCTCTCCAATCCGTCTTAACATCCTCGCCAATTTTGAAAGGGCGTCCATGAGCGTCCTTCACAAGCCCCTTGTTGATGTCGGAACTGCCGACCTGCATCATCCCATAATCCCAACTCTTAATGATCGGACTCCCCTGCTTGTCATGGGCGATTTTCCCATTCCTTTTCAAGTAGTTCGGATGCGGTGGCATCTCAGGATTAACGCTGCTCTCGGCGTCAGCAACAGCATGCACTAATTTCCGCGGCAGGTGATATTCATCTGCTAACTCACCTACATAGTTAAGTACCTCCCGGCGGTTCGGCGCAGCAGCGGGTGGCTGGGGCGCACCTGGCTTCTGCGCTAGTAGCAGGTACGGAGATTCCGCTTCAGGGCCGTGGGCGATGCTCGGCGACTCACGGTCTGCGTGATGAGGAAGAGCGTTCCGGAGAATGTCAGCCAGTGATTTCATGCTTCTTACCCGTTGATCAGCTCGAATGTTGCGCCCAGACGCTTGCAATACGGCGTCCACTCATCATCGCGTACCCAGCCGAGCCGCGCGAGCCGTCTGCCAAACTTCGCCGCAATTTCCGGCGGCAGCCACGCGTGTACGTCTTCCAGCCCGCGCTCCCAGGCCTGGCGCCGTGTCGCTTCGTGCAACCCCAGCAGCCATTGCCAGCGCTCTTTCGGCGTGCCGCATTTCGGATCGAGCAGCAGATAGGCCTCTGCTGTCAGCCGGAGCAGGGCAGCGCCCGCAATTCCCTTCCCTCCGCCTGCACCCGTTTCATCGCCGGCGAGCACCAGCTTGGTCAGGAATAGCGGATTGCGCAGGTCAGGAAATTCGTACGGGAAACCCTGCGCCGCATGGATCGCCCGCAGCGCTTCCAGATCTCCGTCGTTATACTCCCGTATGCGCACTGCCACCCCGCACTTTTCTCTAAATCGTCACCGTCACCGTGATGGTGGCGTTATCCGTCTGCGCCAGGGTCACGCGCGGCGTTCTTCCTTGCAGTGTGGTTAGCACGTTCGCAACGTTTTGCGTGTCGCCCGGATCGTTCACATCAAATGTAAAGCTGGCGGACAGCGTCACCGTATCCCCCGGACTGAAATCCCAAGTGGCAGTGTGTATGGTGTTTGGCATGGCAGCTCCTTCTTCCTTCGCATCAAAAACTTACAAAATCGTCTGCTTCACAATCCGCGCGCCCGTTGGCGTCCCGAATCCGTTTCCGCCGCGCAGCAGCCCGTTCGGCAGGGTGCCGCTTCCGCTCGAGGGCAGCGGAGCAGGCCCGCTGGCCCCTCCGCCCGCTACGGCGATCGGCGGCGATCCAAAGCTCACCGGCGCCGAGGGCTGCGATCCGATGTACTGCGAGTAAGCGCGCCAATACAGCGTCTGGTTCCCCAGTTGCAAATACAGGTTTCGCGCCGCTCCCAGGAAATGTACGCGTGGCGCGGAAAACGCCGGCGTCACATCCGACTCCGCGAAATAAAAGAGCCCGGGCCGCGATGCCGCGGGATCTGTAATGGACAGGTCAAACCACCCGTTTGTTGCCTGCACCTGCAGCGAAGCGATCGGTGCAGGCGCCGGCGAGGGCGTCGCCGGGTCCACGCCCGCGTTCTGGCTCGTGGCGTTCACCGCCGACACAATCTTTGTCAGCGTTTCGTACAAGTACGGGTCCTTATCCTTTAGGGGTGCCAATTGCGCAACCGTCAACATGTGTCTTCAGCTCCCAACATCCGCCATCTGGAGCGGCGGCGCCTAATTCACACCGCGCACCGGGGCCCATGGATCCGTCCGCACGCTGGGCGTAAATCGCTGCAACTTAAACCACGCGCCGGCCTGCTTCGTGCTCACCTGAAACGCCACGCGTTCCCCCAGCACATTGATCGGCAACTCCAGATCCTTTTGTGCCGGCGAACTCAGCGGCAAGGGCTGCTGCGCCTGCGCCGCGCTCGAGGAATCCACATAGCTCGTCAGGCTCAAATTTCCCGCGCCTTCCACGTACATCGTCAAATAACTGAACAGCTTCCGGTGTGCTCCCAATCCCAATGAGCTTTCCACCGTGCGCTCCGGAAAGTAGTGCGTCGTGTAGTAGCTCAAAATCGCCGTGCCATCGTCGGAATACTGCGTGTCACTCAGTTGGTAGATTTTTCCGGTTGCTCCGCCGCCGCCCACGCCGGGATTCCCGCTCCCAAAGGCGGCGAGGGCCGTGCCGTCCGTGCGCTCAATCAGGGCGCAGCAATTTGCCCCGATGGACCACGGCGACCATTTGCGCGCGTTGTCCGTCGCCGCTTTTCTGCCCGTGTAGGTGATGTTTACCGGCGGACTCGATGACAGGGCGCTCGCCGTATCAAGGTCGTGATAGTCCAGCATCAGCACTTGATTGGGCGTGGTCGCACTTCCGAATGGCGCGCCCACGTAAATCCGGCGCTCTTTCGTATCCACCGTCACCCACAGCGTTTGCGCGCACTGCCAATTGATCTGGTTCCACGTGGGCTGAATTTCCTGCGAAATCTTCACCGGCTCCCCGCCGGAAAACAGGTACAGCCCCGTACGGTGCGCAATCACCACCCAATCCTCGCCAAAGCCGACGCCCCGCACCGACGGCGTCCCCACGCGCTGCGAAACTTCCGATATCGTCCACAGAGCCGGCTCGTTCGTCCCGTCGTCCTGCGTCACGTACATCGAATGTTCCTTCACGAAATACAGCCGCTCTCGCAACTCGAATGCCGCCCGAATGGCCTGCCCGTTGTTCTCCGCCACGCTCAGCATCCCGTCCAGCCCGTCGTAGCTCTCCGGGTCCTCCGCGCGGCTTGCCCGCACCAGCGAAGCATTCGCTGGCTGCGCGGTCGGAAAAATCTCAAGCGCATCAATGTAGAACTGCCCATTCTGGTTCGGCGTGCCGTCCGCATACACGCGCAGCACCAGATCGCCAGGAATCACGGTCAGCGAGGCTGTCAGTTGCGCGCTGTATTCCGCGTAACCCGTTGTCAGTTGCGCCGCGGTCAATTGCAGCCCCGCCGTATTGATTCCCGCGCTGGCGCTGCAGAGATGCACGTGCAGCGTCCCTTGCGTCAACGAAGCATTGCGCGCACACCTCGCCCGCGCGGTGTAACTCGTATTCGCCTGGATGAGTGGCGCCCCCAGCTCATCCTGCACCGCGCCCTGGGTCATCAATCCGCGCGTGGCTGTTGATCCGTTCCCTACGATCGAATACGCCGCGCCCCACACCACAAAGTTCTCTTCATCCGTGCCGCCCGGCGCAAATGTTCCGTCGGGCGTCCAGCCCAGCGGGTAGTGCGGCAGCGACGGCCCCGTGAACCCGCCGTCAAATCCCAGGTTCACCCAGTTGTCCATCTTGTTTCGCTCGCCCCACCAGAACAGCCGTTCCGAATAGTCGATCACTCCGGCGCAATCGCCAAGTTCTATGAGCCGGAACATGTCATCCACGTTTGTCCCCGCCAGAAGAATCGGGTCCGAGAAATCCACTGCCAGCGATGTCGTCGTGTTGTCGCTGATCACCATGTTCCCGGTGAACAGCGTCCCCCCGCCGCCCACATAGAAAAAGCTGGCGCCACCCGTTCCCGTGAAGCACAAAATGCGCGCCACCACATTGCTCGGCCCCGTCGGGATGTTCGTTACCACGGCGCGCTTTCCGCCGCTCGCCGTCCAGCTCGTCGCCGGCCCCGGTTTCGTTAAATAGCCCTGTCGCGTTTGGAACATCACGCACACCTGGTGCATGCCCGTGGCAACATTCCCAGACGCGGCCGCCGTGCCCCCGCCGGATGCCGCAAGGCCGCCGGTGGTGGCGCTATAGGTGAAGTGCGTCGAGTCGGGCACACTCGCGATCGCAAATGTGCCGTTGTACCCGCTCACGCCCACGCCGGCAATCGTCACAAGTTGTCCCGCGGACAAGCCATGCGCCGCGCTTGTTTGAATCGTGATCGTTGCGGAAGCCGCCGTGCCGCCGCCGGAACTTGCCAGCCCCGCAGCCCCCGCAATGTACGTGAATTGCGTCGGGCTCGGGACGGACACCACCGCAAACGTGCCGTTGTAACCCGCCACGCCGACGCCCGCCACCGTGACGAATTGTCCCGTGGACAATCCGTGCGGTGCGCTCGTTGCAATCGTTACCAGGTAGCCGTTTTGCGTCGCGCCATTCGGACTCGCCATGATCGTCACCGCGGCGGGCTGCGTCGCGCCATTGGGGCTGGCCACGATGCCCACAATTACGTTTTCATCCACCACCGTTGGCCCGCCGCCTGGTCCGCCCTGGCTCACGCGGTCGAAATTCGTGTCGTCGTACTGTCGCGGCAGATCATTGCCCGTCATGCCATCGCTGATCGCCAGATATTCCCTGCCGAACAACGTCGTCGAATTGGCGTACGCGTTCGCCGCCAGGCCGCTGGCAAACTGTGTCAGCGTTCCCGGCACCGATTCCTTGTAAAGATTCCCGGCGCCATCCATGGCCAGCGTGCGCAGTACGCCGCTGAGCGTCGCAAACGTCTTGAGGTAATTCACGGTGGGATTTCCCGCCAGCGGCCCGAAGAGCGCCTGCAGCCCGGGTCGGGTCATCACGCCGCCATTGCTGAAGGAGACGTCCTGGCAATCCGGCGACACCCCATGCGGCAGATCCGCGGGCGACATGTCGCTGACCAGCCCGCCGAAAATCTCAATCGGTGCATCCAATGATCCAATCGTCGACATATGTTCTTCTTTTGGAGTGCGGCAGCTTTGCTGCCGCTCTTACGGCGTGTCGAGCTGCTAAAAAAAGTTCTTTCTACAGGGAGTCTTGTGTAACGACCGCCTTCTTACGCAGGGCGTAGCCAAGGGCCGAAGCGGGCACCTCTGCCAGTTCCGCCTCGCCGCGCCTCGTACGCTCCCCAACCAACCATCACCCCAGCAACCCATCGCTTCCTGATCGCTGATATCTGCTATGCTGAATTTGCTTGTCAGACGTGCCCAGCGCACGTTGCATTTTTCGGGCGGCGATCCTTCGCCGCCCTTTTTACTTATTTCGCGCTTCCCTTTTCTCTCAGCTTCATTAAGTCCAGCGGTGTCTCCGTGACTCTCGGCACCAACCCAAACTCCGCTGCCTTCTCCCGGTTCAGAATCGCCCGGCAGGAGCGGCACACTGCCACGCCCGCCTTGATCTTTTCCCCGCACGCGGGGCATTCCGCCTGGGGTTTCGGGTCATACAGCCAGGGCTTATCCAGCTTCAATTCCCGGGCCGCGCGCCTCTCCAAGTCCGTGATGAACATCGGATTGTGCGAACGCTCCCACTCCAGGTCCGCCGCGTCCACCAATCGCCGGTGAAACGCATCCAACTTCCTGTGCGCCTCCGCCAACTCCGCTTCCGTCGGCAACGGCCCTGCCGCCGCAAACATGCCGTGAAAGCTTCCTTCGCCTGAATCGCCATTGAGCTCCCGCACCAGATCATCGGCGATCTCCCGCGCGGTAATGGGGAATTCCATAGTGCGCTTGTCCCCCAGGTCCATGATGCCTTTGCAGCCATGAATGGGGGTGACCGCGAACGCCTCGCCGGGCTCCGGCGTGCGGATCTCCAGCGAGCCAAAATAAGTACGGTGGCGCGGCGGCCACTTTTGCGTGGAGATATTCACCAACGCAACCACATCGTTCTGCGTGTTCATGTTTTCCTCAAATTGTTTTCTTGAATTCTGAAGCCCTGGGGTATTTCGGTGTTTCGCGTTCCGTCAGGACCGCTTCTACTGCATGCGATACTGGATGGTCACATTCGCGTCGGCGGGTGACGTTGTGCAACCCGCCGCGGCCGTTTGCACGCTCAACGTCAACGGCGTTCCCGCCGCGTAGTTCTGCGCGATGATGCCGGAATCGTTGGCCGCACCGGAGATCGTCACGTTGACGGGTGATGTGCCGTCCGTCAAACGCACCACCGCGTTGCTCGTGCACCCGGCGGGCGCCGTCTTCGCCTGCACCTGCACCCGGGTAACCGTGACACCCTTATCAGGGGTCCACGTCGCGCCCGTCCACGTCGAACTTAACGCACCGGGAAGGAAGATGTTTTGCTCGCCGCGCGGAGCAGCCGTGAGGGCTTCACTGCCCAGATGGAGTTTGTAGGTGGAGAGCCCTCCCGAGGAAACGAGCGTTGCCCCCGCTTGGTTCTGGTAAGGTGTGTTGCCGCTGCAATGATAAGCGTAGTTGTCCACGACCGTGCTGCCAGGCGCTGTCACCTGCGGCGTGCTACAGCCTGCGCCGTTCGGGTTAATCATTCCGCTATCTTGGTAGAGGTTCATTCCCACCGCGCCCGCAGGGAAGGAGGATGGAGCAGTGCAGGTAACGGTCTGATTCCCAGTCGTCGTCGTCGCGGAGATGGACGGTCCCACCGTCGTTTCATTTCCGTCCGCGTCCACCGCCGTGAACTGGAATGTATGTGCCCCTACCGCTACTGCGCCACCTGCACTTACAACGCAACTCTGCGGCGCTGCGGGAATGCCCATCTGATAGGCGACGTGCGAAGCGTTCTGCAGGCGCGTGCTCCAGTTCAACTGGTCGGTGAACGATGCGTTGTTGTAGGACACCGTGCCGTTGTTTGCGCCGAGATAGGAGCAGGGGGCCCCATAAACTTGAAGGCCCTGATAGTTCGTGCTAGTGCCGACTTCAAAAAGAGGCTGATAACCCGTCGCGCAAGCTGCGTTGGTAACAAGGATGTTCGCGTTGCTGGGAGAGTTCGTCAAGTCAATCGCGGGAGTCGCATACCCGCCAAGGATGTCCGCGTAGCTAAAGTTGTAGATGTTGATGTTGACCGCGCCGTAAGGTGGATTGTTGATGCGAATGGCGGGGATGTAGGCATTCTCCACGAGGAGTTCCGTGAACGTCCAGTGGTTGAAAGTTTGGTTCACCACGCCGCAGCCGTCCACCAGCAATCCGCCGTAGATGGACGTGTAGTTGGTGTAGCCAATGGCGGGAAACTGCGGGATGGATTGCCCCGTGCCGCAGTTGGTGGTGAACAGCGCCGCGGTCGGCGAGCTAAAGTCGTTCGCGCTCGTCTGCCAGATGCCGCGTGTCCAGAATCGCCCGAAGCCCGACTTGGCCACATAGGCGTTCGAGTATCCGTTCGCGTTGACGAGGTACACGTCGTCGTACCGGAAGTCGGTCGGGCCGTCGCCGTTCGACGCCTGGTCCTCATAGACGCAGGTTTGATAAGGACCAGTGCAGGTGATCTTGAAATTGGCCATGAAATCGTTCGTCGAAGCCTGCCCGTTAATGTAGATCATCGGATACGCATAGCCAGTCACGAGCGTCAGGGGGGCCTCGAAGTAACCCGACCCCGCGGACAGTTCTCCCCCGGCCCCGCCGCGCATCGTGATGTTATGTCCAAGCTGTATGGGCGCGTTCAGCCAGAGTTCGCTTTGAAAATCAATCTCCGTTCCCCCAGGGCAGTTTGCGGTGATTGGCACAGGGAGACCGTAGCTGAAGGTGAAGAAAGATGAGAACGGCGCATAGTTGTACGCTCCGGCTCCGGGCGTCGCGGGGGCAAATAAGATTGGCGCGCCCGTGTTTGCCGGGATCGCCGCACACGCTGCCTTGATGATGGGCGCATTGTCGTGCTTCACAACCGCGCCGGATACCGCGTTCGTTGCCGAAGCTGCGAGCGTCAGGCTGGTAGTCCCGCCGCCTGCGGTGATGGTCGTTGCCAGCCATCCGTTCGAGGTGCTTGTGGGAGCCGTCTGAGAGGCGTCGCCGTTATCCAGGTATGCCGCGCTGAAGCCATATCCACGATCAAGGAAATAGCTGTCCTGCCCCGTGGCCACGCCCACGAGATTATAATTGGCCGCGTTCGCTGGCAGAGCGCAGGAACCGCCCGTGCAGCGGTACACGAGGTGCTTCAGCACGGTGTACTGCGTCTCCGCTTGCCATTTCACCGCCACCATGCCCACCACGCGAGCGTTGCCGCTTGTCACCGTGCCGCTGGTATCCGCCACGCCGTATTGGTTGTACGTGAACGTGCTGCCCGATGCCGAAGTCAGCGTGAACGCGCCCTCGAAGCCCGACTGGCCCGTCGAGCCATTCTGAATCTCAATCTGCGAGCCATTGATGAAGTTGTGCGCCGCGCTGGTCGTACACGTCACCACGCCCGAAGCGCGGTTGCAGGACGAAATCGTGTTCGTCTGAATCCCCAGCGTGGCCACCGCATTCGCCACGCTGCCTGCCGCGCTGCAGGCGGTGCGCCCGTTCAAGTAATCTTCGTCCACCACGCAGTAGTAATACGTGGTCGAGCCTGTCGCTCCCGCCGCCGCCGCGGTCACGCTCGTGGGCGTCGCAATCGTCGGCGTCGGCCCCGCGCCCAGTACCACAAGCCCTTGCCCGTTGGCGAAATCCAGCGCGCTCGAAAGCGATAGCGTCGAGGACGACGCCGACATCGTGCCGGTCGTCCCGGTCTTGTAATACGTCGCGCTGGTGTACCAGCCATACCGCGACAGGTCGTACCAGGGATTCGGCCCCTTGGTGTGGAAGTCCGCGTCAATGTTCTGTGGCGCCGTGAACGTGTTCGGCGTATTCGTCTGCGCGCCGGTGCCGCTCGCAATCGGACCCACTTCCACGCCGGTGTCATCTTTGTAGTACAGCCGCTTGTCCGCCGTCTTCGTGTACAAATTCACGGAGCCCGCGCCCGGCGTGCCTGGCGCCGTGCTCTGATTCGAGAGGCTCAGCGTGCCGCTGGCCATATTTCCCACCACCGTGGTGCTGCCATTCACCGTCAGGTTGCCGGTAAGGCTCAACGTAAACGCGTTGATCGCGCCCGTTGAAGAAAGGCTGCTGAACGTTGGCGAGGAAGGATCGCTTGGCAGAATCACGTTCGGCAATTGCTTGGTGGTGATTCCCGGTCCGGAGATTTCGATTTCGTACTTCCCCGGCGCGGCGTAAAAAGTGTAATTCCCCATGCCATCCGTGGCCGTGGGATTCGCGAGCGCCTGCGTAAGTAGCGGATCGGAATAAATGAGCGCGAGTGGCGTACACGGCTGCCCGCTCGCCGGCATCGCGCACACTCGTACCGTGGCACCGGCCAGCGGCACCCCACGCGTGTTGAACACAATGTCGTCTTTGCGCGAGCCCTGCCCCTGCGCCGGCCCCACTATTCCCGGCAACAACTGCAGCGCCAGCGCCAATATCGCCCACAAAGTTCCCATACTGACTTTTGATCGTATCATGTGCTTCGCAGTCCTGTAGCTCAGGCCTTCAGACCTGAGGTTTTTCTTTTGCCATTCCGCGATTACAGTCCCGGCTTCAGAGCCAGCCTCGACTACCAATTCGGGAGAGGCCTCCAAGAACCGCCTCCTGATCGCTGATATCCGTTATCCGATTCCCAGCGCCCTACAACAATTTCCTCGCCGTTATACTCAGTTGCACGATGTCCGTCGTTACGCTGGCCGGATACGCTCCTGCCGTGATCTCTGTCCCGCCTCCCAGGAACGCTTTCAACTTCCAGTTATTCAGCGCCGTTCCCTGTAGCGGGATGTAATATCCGCTGTTGCCGTTCTGGCTCTCGGCGATCGCCTGCACCACTTGCGTCGAGGGCAGTTTGTCCGCCACTTGCGTGAAATCCAGCGTATCTCCGCCGGTGGAGTAGTTCCCCGAAAAACTCAGTGTTGCGATCGCGTACACAAAGTTGCTCGCGCTGCCGTCCACGTTCAGTGGCGACAGCGAAATCGTAATTGCCATCCCCGCACCCCTCTCTTTGCTCCGTAAAGGCCTTACTTAAAACTAAAAACTTAAAACTGACAACTTTCCTCAAAACGGCGTATACCCGCTCCTCGCCGAAAACGGCCGCCGCCTGCGGCTGCTCTGCTGCTCTCGGCGTACCCCCGCCACGATGAGATCTTCGATCGCGTCGCTTGCTGCATCGTCCCACTTCTCCGCCAGCGGGCTGCCCCTTGCCCATCCCGCCAGCGCCGCCGTGGCATACGCCAGAGCTTCCTGGGCGTTGCGTACCAGCACCGGAGAAGTCGCATCCGTGAAATCCGGATAGGCCTTCAAATACCGCAAGCGGATCTGCGTGTCCTGCGTCGCTCCCAGGAACCACAGCCCGTCGGCGCGCCATTCCCACACGCTTAGCGTGACGTCCTGCACGCGCGAAGGCAGCCCGCCGTGCCTGGTCAGGTCCACCATCTCGTCAAATTCTTGTGTCGACAAATTCGGCCGCTCCCAAAGCTTCAGCGGCACCAGCAGGTCCGTCGGGAGCTGATTCGGCGGCGCGCTGGCATCGCTCAGCGACACCTGCAGCGACGCATCCTGTCCCGCCACCGCGGTCACCACCAGCAGCACATCATCCTGGATGAATCCCCCGCCGCCGGCGTTCCCAATCGCACGCTGCACCTTGCGGTAAGCGGAATTCAGATACGGCAAGAGCAACGTATCCGTGAACAGGTTTCCCTGGGCATCATTCAGCAGCGACCTTACCAGCGACGTTATCTGCCCCGCCGTGTTATACGCACTCGATCCCACTACTGGCATGTTCTGTTCCCCAATCTCTGACGACGCACAACTCGCTGCTCACCCGTCACTCGTCCGGCAACGGTGACTTCTGCAAATACGCCGCCACGCCAATCACCGCGTTGATTAACGCCGCAGCCATCCCAATCCTGACTGTCGCTCCCATCCCCGCCTGCAAATTAAAATGGGCCGGATCGATTCCCACCGCCGCCAGCCCAGTCATCACTCCACCTGCAGCTCCGCTGATTCCCGCCGCCACGATCCCCTTCAGCCAGATCCGCAGGTGTGAAATTCTTCTGCTCATAATCAGTGCTTACTTTCTCGACCCGAGATCTTTGAACTCGGCGTTATTGCTAACTATCCTGTAAATCAAAGGGGGCTAAAACGAGTCGCGCCCAATCGCTATAGCCTGCACCGAAATCTAGGCTGCCACGCAGCGTAAGTCTTCTATTCGTTTCCTGCTCACTGGTCGCTGATATCTGATCGCCAAAATCTGTTTTCTTTACTCCCACCTACGCGACCGTCACAAACGGCTGCCCGTACAGCGCCGGCACAGCGTCATCCATCAAGGTGTACGCCCACTCCTCGTACTCCCGCTCTTCCCGCGCTTCTCTCTCGTACAACATCCCGCGCTGTTTCGCCTTTGGGAAACGCCTCGCCCACTCGATCGCTCGCGCCACATGCTCCACAATCGTCGGCGTCAACTGCACAAACTCGCCCTTCCGTCCCTGCAGCGTAAAGCAATGCTCGTACTCGCCCCGCTCCGGATACGGTCCCAGCGCCGGCACGCTCATCCCATTCACGCTTTCCACCGTCTTCGCGTACCACTCTCGCGGCGACCCGTACACCTCCGGCGGCACCCAACGCTCCACGTGCCAACGGTTCACTTGCGGATATTTCGGCTCGAGCCGCAATTCCACCACTTCCCGCACCAAATCCCCGTGCGCGTCGCGGTCCTCAAACTTCCCGGCAATCCACGCCAACCGGTTCCAGCCCCAAATCACGCGATAGTTGGGCTCGCCAAACCGATTCTGCCCGCCGGCAGCTTCCAGCCGCCGCGCAACCTCTTCCGGCGTCTCGTGTCTCTCTCGAATAATTTGGATTTTCACTGATGAACGCATGGATGTGTCATTCCGAGCGGAGTCCCGGCGTCTTTCGCCGGGATGAGCCCGAGGAATCGCGCCAAAGCCTTTCGGCTCAGTCGCGACTCCTCGGCTCGCTTCGCTCGCTCGGGACGACACGCCTCACTCCTAGTAGCCGCTTGGCCGCGCCAGCGTATCAATGTACGCACCGCTGCGCGGGCTGTCTGACCAGAGCTGGAACGCTGTGTCAAAGTAGAAGATATAAGACGCCGCCAATCCGCCGCTCGCCCCGTAGATCGGGAACACCGTGTTGCCATTGACCTCGTAGAAATCAATGTCCTTCAACACGGCGCGGCCCCAGTGCGCCAAGTCCAGGAAGTCCACGCGCGTCTGGTCCGCGTTTACGCTGGACTTGATCGGAATCCCGCTCATCGTCTTCCGTCCGGTGAACAGCAGGTCCAGGTCGTTCCCGTTTCCGCTGCCGCCTTCCTTGATGATGGAACTCACCGTGATGCCCAGATTTTCCCAGGCATGCTCCTGCTCGACCGCCATGTACGCGATCAGCTTGCTCAGATGGTTGATCCCCAACGACTTGCGCACCTTGTTGATCGCCAGGCGCACATTGGCCGGTGTCAGTGCCGCGTTGCCGGCGTTCACGCGGGGCGTGGCCAGTTGGATCGGATAGGTCGTGCGGTTCAGGTTGAGCCACGTGCCTGTCGTCGCGTTGTTCTGGTGATACTTGATCCCATACAACGAAACCGGCTGCGCCCCGCTCAATCCGTCATGCACGATCACATCCGTCGCGATCGTCCCTGTCGGGACGTTGTCCACGGTGATTTGCTGTGTGCTGATCGGATCCGCCGTCACCACGTTGGTCGTTACGCTCGCCGCGACGTTCCGGTTGGTCGTCAACGTGGTGTCGTAAATCTGGATCGTCTGTCCGGGATACACCAGCGCTGCGCCGTAAGGCACCGTCATTGTGAACGTGGTCCCGCTCACCGAGCTGATCGTTCCCAGCACGCCGTTCCCAGCGGTCTGTATCAGCTTGTCCAGGAACGAGCGGAACTGTTTCATTCCGTTGGCCACTTCGCGCTTGGCCGCGTTTTCAATCGCGCGGTCCCTTCCCGTCGTCGCGTATTCCACCAGCTTCGTGATTTCAATCGCGAAGCGGAAGAATATCGGCGACACCTGCGCGACGTCATAGGCGGTTCCCGAGCCGCGGCCCAGGTCGCCTCCGTCTGCGTTGTACGACCCGGCCTTCCCACCGGGATTGACCTGCAACGGCAGGCGCAAGTTTCGTGAAGAGATTTTCTCCACGTCGCCGCGTTGCTGGATCATCGTCAAAAGAATGTCGTCGCGCTCATACAGCAAAGGTACCTTGTCGCGCACCTTCTCGAGCTGCAACGCGATGACATTCGCGTTTGCTTGTGCTGGCATTGTTGTTTCTCCTTAGATGTGCTGCCCCGCTTCAGAAGGGCAGGCAGGCGTCTTGCGAGAAGGCGCCAAAACTTCGTTGTAGCGCACGGCAAATCCGAGCGCTCTGCGGCTTGTCTTTTGCTCTCGTGGCACAGTCACTCCTGACTGTGCTCTTGGGTTTCCCCTCGAACGTCGCTCTACCCCTGATCTTGAGGGTGCCCCATCCTTCGCGCCTTATGCGAAGGGTGGGCTCTTACGATCGAGCGCCACAATTCCTCTTCTCTTGGGTTTTTCGTTCGGGCTCTTCTTTAGGGGGTCGGATCTTCAGGTCCGACATTAGGTTTCTTGTGAATGGGGCTTCAGCCCCTGAGGAAACTCCCGGTTTACTTCAGTTTCGCTGTTCCCTTTGCGCTGAACTCTTCCTCACAAATCCAAAATCTGTTCGTCGCTCAACTTCCCGTAATCCACCCGCCCTCGACTCCCCGCTCGCGCGCCAGCCCGCGGCTCCTGACTTTCACTCCTCCCGGAGTTTTGACTGTTCTTCCCCGCCCGTGGCGCAGGCTTCGCAGCGGCTTCGCTCACCGCTGCCGATCCCACTTCCGCCGCGCGGCTCTTCCCTTTCGTCCCCAACGTCGCCGTCGTCCAACTCCCCACCACCCGCTTCACCGCGCCTGGCACCAACTGCTGTGCCCGCGCATCAATCACACGCACCACCTGAGCGCGCGTGGCATCGTCAAATCGCCGCGCCCCCAAAATCTTTGCCACCTGCTCGCCCAGTTGCGCGTCGCTCTTCAACGCCGTTTCCACATCCTCGCGCACCGCCGCGCCCAATCTTTCCTGCAAAGGTGTTCCCTGCGCAGCCCCATCTCGCCCTGCGCGATCCAGGCTCCTCAAGTTCGGCAGCGCCTGCTCCATCGCTCGCGCAATCGCCCCGCCCACGCTCTTCTCCAAATCCGCATTCGTCGCCTTCTCAAAATTCACATACGCCGGCGGCACCTGCGGCGCACCCGGCTGTCCACCGTTTCCAACCCTGTAGCTCACCCCTTCAGGGGTGAGGCCTTTCCTGGCCCCCGCCCCGCGATCCAGTTGACTGTTGTCATCACGAGCGGACGTCGCGATGTTTGCACCTCTTCCACGATTGTCATCCCGAGCGGAGGTCTGCGCATTTTGCAGACCGGAGTCGAGAGACCCCGGCTTGCTCCCCGCGTCTTGCCGCTGTTCGCTGCCCGGCGACGACTGGCCGCGCCCCTCCAGCAACCTCACTCCCGCCGCCACCATCTCTCGAAACGCCCCCGGATCCTGCTCCAGCAACCGCTGCGCCAATTGCACCCTGGCCGCGCTCAACGCCTCCGCCGGCCTCCCCGCCGCGCCAAAATACGCGGCATCAAACTCCTCCAACTGCCGCGCGCGTTCCGCCGCCGTTTTCGCCTCGTTCACTCCGCCGGGATAAATCTCCTTCAGGGCCCGAGCCTCGGCAGGCGTCGCAATCGCCTCGCGATAAGCCGCGGCCTCCTGCCTAGCCTGCACCGCGCCTTCCCACAACTCCTTCGCCTCATCCCCATGCCAGGGATCGCGCATCCTCTCCGCCAACCATCGTGGCGGCGCCTGCGCCCCAATCTCTTTCGCTTGTTCAGTGGCGTCCCGCCGCGCCGCATCCCCCGTCGTTGCTTTTCCGTCCGCAACGTTTTCCACCGCGCCCCGCTCCGTGCTCGTTCCGGCATCCTCCAGCAGTTGCTCGTCCGTCAGCGCCGCGCCAGGTGCTCCCTCCGGTTCCATCTCCAATATCTGCTCATCCGTCAGCGCAAACACTTCCCGCCCCAATCCGCCATTTTCAAGTTCGGTTGCTACGCTTGCACTCACTCGATTTCTCCCAATAAAAAAGGCCACGATCTCTCGCGGCCATTGCCAAACCAGTTTGACAACAGACTCAGCCCACTATTTCCAAGGTTGTACCTCAAGCAGGGCTGTCAATAGAACAGTACGAAACTCGTCTTTGAAGAAGAAATCCAGGACCGCCGGCGGCGCGCAAACAACTGCGTCCACCAGCCGCTCACTTAGGGTCAGCTCCTGTTGTGCGCAATCAGTCCACGAAGAATTCCCAAACCGCCGCCTACTTTCTTTGACGCAGGCAGATCTGGAAATGTTTCACTGCTACGCCTGTACCGGGCCCCTTGCAGGCGTTCCCACCGACTGCGAAGCTTGCATCACCCGCAAATGCGCTTCCGCGTGTGCTCGCACATTCGCAAACCCCACCGGATTCGTCATCTTCGCCGACTGCCCCGCCTCCGAATTCGCCCACCTCTTACACTCCTCAAACTCCACTGCATGATTATCTAGCAGCACATCCACCGCCACCGACGGCAGCACAATGGGCGCAGGTTGCAGATCTGACTCGGACCCTTCTTCCGAATTTCGATTTTCGAGTTTCGATTTTCGATTTTCCCCTGCCACCACGATCGGTGCGCTCCCCAACAACACCTGGATCTCCCGCAACTGCTTATTCCGCGAGTCTTCTCCCGGAATCACCAACTCCGTCAATCCCAGCACATTCTTGATGTATCCAAGATTCGCCGGCTCCGACAACGCCTCTTGAATCAGCGGATCCTTAAGCCCAAATAACTGCTGCAGCACGCCGCGCTGCTGCGACTTCAGCCGCGGAAACGTTTCGTCCGCCTCCGGATGCACGCAGATATTCCCTTTCAAATCCCCTATGCGAATCATCCGCGCATCCAGCATCCCATCCGGCCCCAGCAGCGGCACATCCACGTCCTCCGGCCGGTTTTTCCGGAAGCAATCCACGCCCAGCAGCAGCACTTCGCCATAAAACTGCTTCAGCCGCCTCCACACCAATCCCAATCGCCCCATCGCCTGGTCGCGAGCCATTGCATACCCGCTCGCCGTCTTCACATCCTCCATGTTTCCGCCGAACACCGCGGGAAACAGCCCGGTCAAGAATTGCGACACCGGCCCAATCAAATCCTGCTGATGGCGAATCATGTCCGGAGGCACCTGCGCCGCCGCCGGCTGGAAAAATCCCGCCGCCAGAGGCTGCCCCGGGCGCGCTCGCGCCGGAAAGTGCGCTGCCGGCTCCGCCACCTGATTTGCCAGCGCATCAAAGTCCAACACCTGCGGGTCCGCGTAAATCGGCGGAATCCCGTATTCATACGTTTCCGCCTGCATGTTGCTCAGCGTGTTGTAGCGCTCCTGCACCTGCACCAGCGAATCGCCCACGCTCGGCCGGTTCTGCCCGTCCCCTGGCAGTGCGTGCAGTACCCGCCAGTGATCGTCCATGCTTTCGTTGCGCGCTTCGCAGTACACATCGCCCGCAAAGCCCACGTAGCAGCCATCCGGGAATAGCGCCAGCAGTTCGCCTCGCACCTCTTCATTCTCGATGCCGTAAAACGCCCACGGCCGCAACCACGTCCGGTCAAACGTAATCAGGTTCATCAGCGCGTCGCCGGGATGAATCGACGGCAGCCCTTGCTCCACGCTCAGCCGCGACACGCGTGCATACACATCCTCGGGGCCCTGCGATGGCGCCGCCTCGATCTTTCCCGCCGCCAGCGGATACGCCGCCTTCAATTTCGCGCGGTGCACTTCCGCCTGCCATTGCAAGTACGGATACTCGTGCATCTCGTTCGCCCACACGGGCGTATTCAGTTCCAACCCGCCGGCAATCGAAATCACTTCCTGGCCATTCGCCACGCGCCGCGTCTCCACCACCCGCGGCACCGTCACGCGCTCCGCCCTCCGCAAATGCTTCTCGCCCAACTCCGCCCCGCACTTTGGACAGGTAAACGGCGTAGCTGTCATCCTGAGATCAGCGCCTTTTGCTGATCGAAGGATCTCATCGTCATCCGAATTGCGATCGTTCTGACTCGCTTCGTCTGCGCCCGTGCCCCCAGCCGCGCTGTTCGTGCCCCCGTCCCAATTGTCATCCCCAGCGGAGGTCTGCGCCTTCTGCAGACCGGAGTCGAGGGATCCCTCTTCTCCTGCTTCCTGATCGCTGACATCTGATTGCTGATATCCTCCGCCCGCGGGCGTCTCCTTCCCGCACTCTGGGCAAACCCACACATCCTCCCCCAGCGGAATCTCCACCGCCGCCAGGATACCTCCTCGCGAAACCCGAACCGCTGCCCATCCTTCACGTACCGCACGTACGCGCCCAGCTTCCCATCCGTCCACAGAAAATAACCGATCGACGTCAGCAAATGCTCCACATGGTTATTTCGCTCAACCAGTTCCGACACGTCGCTCGCCGCGCGCGCCGCGGCAATATCCACCAGCGATTGCGCCGACTGTGGATAAAACCGCACGCTCGGCACATCCTGCGAAAGCACCGCCACAAACGACAGCCCAAAGCCCTGATAGAAATTCGTCACAAACTGATACCGCGGCATCTCTTCCAGCGCGCGGTCGTCGTTGAACTTCTGCTCAAACGGCAGGTGCCAGTTCATGTCATTCGGGTTCCACCAAGCGTACTGCAGCCCTTGCCAGAAAAGCCGCGCCTGGCGAATGCGTCGAATCTCGTGTCGCCGCGCCGTCACGCCCTCTTGCCGGTACTGCCGCACCAGCTCCCGCAGCGCGTTCACCAGCTCCGGCCGCTCTTCCTCCAACCGCTCAAGATTCGGCCCCAGTGCCACTCCCTGGCTCACCTGACTCTGCAACCCGTCATTCCGAACGGAGTCCGCGAAGTGAGGAATCTCTCCGAAACTCCCCCCCACTTCTCCCGCCCCCGCATTGCCATCCGCCGGCGCCGTCATCCCCGACTCCCAATCCCTAGTCGCGTTTTCCATACGATCTCTCATCATCTCTTCTCTGCGCTCTCTCTGTCCTCTGTGCCCTCTGTGTGCTTCCCTCTGTGACCGGCGCCTGCCCCGACCCGGTCGGGGTGTTACCGTCCCTCTTGGGTTTCGCTTCTCTGCGTCCCTCGGCGAACTCCGCGTCTCTGCGTTAGATTCTTCTTCTCTGCTTATCTATCCGCTTTTCGGTTCCTCGATCTTTGACTCCTCACCCCTTCATCGCGTCCAATTCATTCTTCCTCTGCGTCTGTTGCCACGACCTCCTCCGCAACCTCGGCAACTCCACCGGCTTCACCGGCTCCGCAAACTCCACCGGCGGAAATCCCGCCGTTCCCAGCAGCGAATTCAGCAGCGCCCGGTTCTCCCCCCGCAGCCGCGCCACGTCCTCTTCCAGCAGCCCCACATACCGCGTCTTAAAGAATCTTTTCACTAGCTCCAACATCGCCTCACCCTTCGCGTCTCAAGTTCGCTTCGCCTCACCAATTCCAACGCCGCCGCGGCAATCTCTGTGGCCCGAACTGCTTGCGCGCCTCCGCCTCCAACCTCTGAAACTGGATCGCCCGTGAAGTCGCATCCTCCGCGGTCACTTGCCGCGCGATCTGTTCGCCCAGTGGCATTCCCGGCATGAATCGCACCTGAGAATAAAGGGGCGGAGCCTGCCCCGCCCCGGGCGCACTTCGGTGTGCCCCAACACCGGCGTATCTTGCGCCGGGAACTATTCCATACCGCGCCGCGTCCGCTGGATCGTCGCCTTCCACCTTGCGCACATCCTCGACCCGCCGGTTGTCCCGGACCAGTTGCGGCAAACATTCAATCAACTTCCCGCAATTCTCCGTGATCACCCAGGCGTCCTGCTCCAGCAACTGGTACATCAACTGCCATCCGCCAATCCGATCGTCATCAGCCTGTGAAGGCCGCGGCAATCCATTCGCCGCCAGCACCTCTCCCAGTTGCTCCGCAATCGAAGCCTCGCTCGTCCGGTGCGCAAACGCATCCGGCGAAAGGTAAATCTGCTGGATCTTCTCGTCCTTGCATCTCTCCGCGATCGCCTGCCCCAGCATCCGCGGCGACAATCCGTTCTGCACGAACTCCCGGTACGTTATGATCCGGCCGTCCGCTCCATCCTGAGCGCCGTCCGCCCCCCCCTTAAAACTGTCATCCCGCCTGCCCTGAGCGGAGCCGAAGGGAGCGGAGGCCGCTGCCTTTGCGGCCGAAGTCGAGGGATCCCTCTTCGATTTCTCTGCCCCCGCCCCCGCCCAAGGGTACCTTGGCATCGCGCAGTGCCAATACACCGCGCTCGGATGCTGGAATCCCCAGTCGATCGAAATCCATCGCGGCCACCACGCCTGCATGCCGATCTCTTCCGGCCGCGTCGTGTGCCGCCCAATCTCAAACAAGTCGAAATACTGCCCCGCGAAGACGTTCCAGTCCCCCTCCAGAAACGCCTTCCGCAATTGTTCCGGTAGCGCCTCCAGCGTCTTTCGGTAATTCAGGTCGTTCGCGTAAATCGGATTGTCCGCAATCCGCGCGCGTATGAAGTCGTAATCCCCCGCATCGTACTGCTCTGGCCGCTCGAATCCCGGCGGCGGCAGTTTGTCCACCCACAACGCCTTGACCCAGGCGTGCCCAATGTTTCCCGGGTTCGTCGCCCCTGCCATGCACGGGAATGTTCCCGGAATCGGGCAACGGTTGCGCGAAGTCAGGAATTGCCATTGCTTCAGTGTGAAGTGCGTAAGCTCATCGATCCCGATGAACAGAAATTCCGCGCCCTGGTACTGATAAACGTCATTCTCGTTCCGGCAGTACCCAAATCGCGTTGTCGACCCATTTGTCCACGTAACGATGTGTTTTGCTTCATTGAAACTGCGGTAAAGATCGCGCGGCACATCCCGCCGGAACTGCGCCACCAGCGACGCTTCCAACTCCGGAAACGTCCGCCGCATCAGCAGCGTGTCGCACCCTTTGTTAAATAGCGCCTTGCGGATCGCTTCCCACAACAGTGCCTTGGTTTTTCCCGGCCCCGCCGCTCCGCCAAACAGCCGGTATTTCTTCTTGGAGTTGTGAAATTCCCGTTGCCTATCGAAGGCGCGGTATAGCCTTCCAAGATCGAGCTGTTCGCCCACCTCGTGGGATCCTCTCTGCCTACGACGCTCGCAGCTTCTTACCCACAAAAAACGCCGCGATTCCGCCAATCAACGCCGCCGCCGCACCCCAGTGGTGCAGGCTCAACACGATCCCCGCCACCACCGCTCCCACTCCTGCAATCTGCGCCACTTCTCCAGCAAAAACTACTTTTGGACTTGCCATATCACGCTCCCTAGTCTCTCGTCATTCCTGGAATGTCAATCACCGTCGCCATCGATTTCTCTCCGCCGCGCGCATTCTTCCCGTACTTCATCTCCAACAACTGCTCCAATTGCCGCTGCGTCAGTCTTTCGTCACCCCGTCTCAGCACAAATACTGCCAGCTGTACAAGGTCAATCTTCTTCTGCACCGCGGCCACAAATTCCGCGCCATCCTCCGGGAGCAGTTCCCCGCCCCCCAATTCCGCTTTCTGGTCCCATAAACTTGGTGGCTCTTCCCGGTCCTTCTTCTTGGTCGCGCGTCCCGCCTCGGGCTTTTGCTCAGCCGCTTCTGCGTTCTCGGTGCGGGTCGTGGCGGCTGCCACGGAGGTTGTGGCATCCCCGCTAACGAGCGCTCCGCTTCCGTCGTCAGTCGCAGCCGGCTTCAACTGTTCTCTTTCGATCGCAGTGCCTTTCGGCGGGCGCGCTCCCCCGCGGGCTCGTGATCTGCCGTAGACGCGCAGACTCCCGGACATCAGATCCATGCCCCGGAATTCCCTCATCGTCACTGTCCGTACGCAAGCCATCCCTCTCCCCCCGCCCTGCTACTTCCTCAATCCCAGCACCGTAGGCGCGCCTCATTCTTCTTGTGGCACAGTCACTTCTGACTGTGTTCTTGGGTTTCTCCCCTCTGCGCACCAAAGCCGGGTGCCCCAGGCACGGAGTGTGTGCCTGGGTCTTGGGCTCCTCTTCCCTCTGTGAATCTCCGCGTCCGGCGTTTACCCCGACCCGGTCGGGGCGTTGCATTTCCTCTTGGTTTTCTCTTCTCCGCGAACCTCAGCGTTCTCTGCGTTATCTCTTCTTTCGCTCTCGCTCGAATCGCGGCCACTTCTCCGCCTCTACTTCCACCGCCTCATCCACTGCTTTTTCGTACACGATCGCCCCCAGCATCGCTCCAAAAATCGCGTCTCCATGCCGCCGGCAATATCTCGATTCCGCCTCCGCCTTCTGCACACACGGAATCCAAGCCGTTCGCGACCCCGCGATCGGGTAATATGCCTTGCACTTGTTCATGGGTTTCTATTGCGGCGAGTCCGTCAATCCACTGCGCACAGCCCACCAACCACGGCCCGCCCTCAGCAGGAGATCTTCGCCGTCACTGCCACGTTGTTGGTCAAACTACTGAAATACAGCCGGACAAACTTCGCCACCACATTGTTCAACTCAATGCGCGCCACGTTTGTCCCCGTGAGTGCAGTCACCGCCGATCCCTCGGGCGAATAGCTCGCATCCACGTCACTGTCGGCTGTTTGCAACTGGAAGCTGAACGCCCCAGGCGCGGCCGCAAACGTGACCTCCGCCGAAATCCTCTGCGCCGTCACGCGTAACCCGGTGGCCAGCGCCACTTGCGCGCTCTTGTACGGCAGGGCCGGCTGGGGGTTCTCATTATTGATGACCGCATACGAATCACCCGCGGCGATCGCGATTGGCGGCACTGTATTTGAATACGTTGGCATGTCTGAAATCTCCTTTTCGCTTCCCTCTGTTGGCCTTGTGACTTCCCCCGGCCGCAATCCCTCGAAAAAGCTCGCCTCAAAAACAAAAAGCCCCGGAACTCGTCCGGGGCCAGTTATACTTCTCTACGCTGCATAGTTTACCACATTTCACTAACTTGTCAAGAGAAATCTTCATTGCCCCTAAAAATATTTTCTACCTCGAGGCTATTTTGGAGTGCACCGGCTTGCCGCCGCTTTTACAGCCGCATGCCCCGCCGACAAATCGAAATCCCTCAGCACCTTAGCCGCGGCACACTCTCCGGCGCTCTCTTTTTCTTCTCTGCGCACTCCGCGTCCGGCGTTTACCCCGACTTGGTTGGGGCGCACTCTGCGTCAGTTTCTTTTTCGTGCTGGCGCCTCTACGCCATCCACTTTCCCTTTGACTTCTCCACCGGCCGGGCGCATAGTCCCGCAATCCCTCCGAAGGCCCCCTGCCCAACAAAGGAGACCGCCATGCCCTATTTCTGTCATCAAGTCAGCTACACCAAGGAAGCCTGGGCCCGTCTGATGCAAAACCCGCAGGACCGCCTGGAAGCCGTCCGTGCTCCCATTGAAAAGCTAGGTGGCAAGGTCCACGCGTCGTTCTTTGCTTTCGGAGACTTTGATGTCCTGGCCATCACCGAAATGCCAGATACCATCTCCGCCGCAGCCATCTCCATGGCCTTCGCGGGTGGCGGCGCCGTCTCCAAAATCAATACCACGGCGCTGCTCACCGCCGCGCAGGCCCTCGAAGCCCTGCGCAAAGCCGGCACCAGTGGCTACAAATCCATCAGCTCGGAATCCTCCGCTGGCCGCTGATCCACGACAACCCTTGCCCCGCGTGGCCCCCGGCCGAGCCTGTGCCCAGCGCTTGCCTCCGCCGCGCCCGGGTCATTGACCACGCCAGCGCTTTTCCCTATATGTATTTCCGTGGGTATCTTGCAATATCGTTATTCTTTATCTCCCACCTGCAAACGCAACTGCCGCTCTTCGCTTTTCCCGCGAATTCCCTTCCCAAACTCTATTATCCAGATAAATTCTCTTTCATATCTGTTCTTCTCACTTGACACGTGCGTCACAGCGGCGCAGGGTTACAATTTCAGACTTTTCGCCCCGCCCCCCAGAATCGAGACCGCTATGTCCCACTTTTGTCTCCAGATTAGTTTCACTAATCAGGCTTGGAGCAACCTCGCTCACAGCCCGCAGGACCGTTTCGCCGTGATTCGCGCTCCCCTCGAGAGGCTCGGCGGCTCCATCCACGCCACATTTTTCACCACCGGCCGCTTCGATCTCCTGGCCATCGCCGAATTCCCGGAGCACATCACTCCCGCGGAAATTTCCGTTGCTTTCGCCGATGGTGGTGCTGTCGCCTCCATCAACACCTCGCCGCTCCTGACCTTCGCGCAAGCCGTCGAAGCACGTAACAAGGAGCTCGCCGCCTCCTCCTGCACCATTCGCACGCAACGCCATCTGGTCGCCGTCGCCGGCAGCTAATCCCGCGCCTCTTGTAGCGGCCGCCTTCTGAGGCGGGCGCCCTTATGTAATCTCTGTCATTCCGAACGGAGTCTGCGAAGCGCGGGTTTTGCGCCCCGTATGCTTCGTCGGGGCGAGGAATCCCCCTTCTCTCTCGCCGCCTTCCAACCTCTGCTAAACTCTTTTCGTGCCCCCCACGAAAGCGACCCCGCGCCTCACGAATCTGCGTCTCCATCCCATCAAATCACTCGATCCCCTCACCGTCACCGAAGCGCGCATCAGTCCCTCCGGCGGCCTGGCGCTCGATCGCGCCTGGGCGCTCTATTCCGTGGATGGCCGGTGGGTCAATGGCAAGCGCACTCCCGCCATTCATCTGATCCGCGCCGCCTTCTCTCCCGATCTGCGCAGTGTCACGCTCTCCGTTCCCGGTGACCGCCGCAGCATTCCCGCGCACACCTTTCCGTTCCCCGATGGCCACGATGACGCCGCCGAATGGTTCAGCATGTTCTTCGAGCAGCAGATCCTCGTCCGCTATTCTCCCGGCGGTTTTCCCGACGACACTATCGCCAACGGCCCCACCATCGTCTCCACCGCTTCGCTCCAAGCCGTTTGCGAATGGTTCCCCAGCCTCACACTCGACGAAGTCCGCCTGCGCTTCCGCACCGCCCTCGAAATCGATGGCGTGCCCGCCTTCTGGGAAGACCAGCTCTTCGGTGAAGACGAACACAGCGTCGTCCGCTTCCAAATCGGCGAAGTCCATTTCGAGGGCAGCAATCCCTGCGCCCGCTGCCCTGTTCCCCCGCGCGATCCCTTCACCGGCATCTCGCTAGACGGCTTCCAAAAGCGCTTCACCCAACAACGCGAATCCACACTACCGTCATGGTCTCCTCGCGCTCGCTTCGACCACTTCTATCGCTTCGCCACCAACACCCGCGTCCCCTCCTCCGAATCCACCAAACTCCTCCGCCAAGGCGATCTTGTTCGCATGTGACGATGTCCTGATGCGGCACGGCTGGGCGCCTTCCAAAACGACACCATCAACGTGAATTGAATTCTGAAAAAATGTCGACTTACGGTAGGTCCAACGCAATTTTGAGTGCGTCGTTCAGTTGCGAAATGCTAGTTGCGGACAGATGACCTATCGCCTTTGTCAGGCGAGTAGTAGATATGGCTCGGACCTGCTCGCAGAGAGCCACCGAGTCCACTGTTAGACCTCCCTCGCCCACTTTTATTTCCACGTGGCTGGGAAGAAGTCTTTTCCTGTTCACCATGCTGGTCAAGGGAACAACAACAACGATTGGGCTGAGTTTGTTGATCGCGTCGCGAGTGACAACAATGACGAGACGCGTACCAGCCTGTTCAAACCCTTGGGAAGGGTCCAACGTTGCCAGGTAAATGTCCCCTCTTATCATTTAACCCTCGACCCCAGCCAATTCTCTCTCGCTGATCACTAAGGCTTCCCAATCTGTTCGGCTGAACTCCTCGGCGATGAGCACCTCTTGCTTCTGGTAATCGGCATCCTCTCCAATAGACGCGAATGCTGCATCGATTATGACCCTTGTCTGGGAGTCAGGGATCACTTCAAGCATGCCCGCCTTGACCAACTGTACCCATGGGTTCCATTCGACAGGAGGCTCGCGGAAGAACCAACGGGCTCCACTCTCAATCCACATCTCTCTCAACTGTGCATGGCTAAAATCCGCATCGTCGTTTCCAAATTCGGTCCCGCAACAGAGACAAATATGGTAGTCGGCGGGAGGATACGGCAAACCGTCGTAGAAACATACTGGACACTGATACTTCATAGGTCTATTCTCGCACATTCATATCTAAAGAAGGCGTCAGGCCCGCCGTGCCTTTGTATCTTGAGTAAACGCACCCTGTAAAACGTCCGAATAAACTCCGGAGTTACACAGGCTACCCCAAAACCCCTGTTGATTGCTCTGAATCGAAGCCGGTCGTTCCCCTTGGGACGCACGCATTGCCGCATGTGCGCTTCCATGGGACCAAATAAGAATTGCTCCGCCAGTACTTCATACTCAGCCTCCGTAGCGCACCCGAACTCGGCCCCGTGACGGACAAAATGGGTGGCTCTCTCGAGCGGATTGGCGAATGGCATCGGAAAGAATACTTTACTTAAATAATGTCATGAATGCAATAGGCTCTCTCTGGATGAATCGCCGTGTGGGAATCAGTCGCTCCCGTTAAAATACTTCCTCGGCGGAAACAAATCCCTCCGCAGCAACTCCTCCCCGCAGCGGCGGCGGATTTCCTCCGACCAATTCACCCAGCTCCGTTCGCTCAAGCCCAGAAAATGGCGCGCGCGATCATACGGCGTGAGCCCCAGGTAGTACAAACGGAACAGCACCATGCGCGACGCTTGCTGCGGTCCCCCCAGCGCCGCTTGCCCCGCCAGCGCAAAATCCGCCACCCAATCTTTCAGCTTCGGCCGGAGATCCGGTCGCCACGAATACTTCGCGTCCACCTCCCAGGTCAGCGCCGTAATCCCCCGCTTCGCTTCCAGCACTTCCCTGGCGCCGCGATACACTTCCCAGCAAACATCAAACGCCATCTCCGGCTTCACGCTCATCTTTTCCTCCGCTCGTCTCCGTTCTTCCTCCTCAACCTCCGCCGCATTCGCACCCGGCCCTTCGCCACTTCAGTGAACCGCCTTCCTCTGCTGCACTGCGTCCCACCGCCCGTACCGCATCTGGTACTCCCACACCTTTTCGTGCGCGCTCGGCCGCATCGTTTCCGCCCACAATCGCCGCCGCTTTTCCACCACGAATCCGCCGTGCTGCGCCTTGCGCAGGTGCCGCAATTGCGCGGAGATGCTCGCCTCCGGGTAGCGCGTCTTGTGCGCCAGCTCCTCCAGCGTCATCCACACGTCGTACCGCGCCGCGCACAGCAGCACCTCCTGTAAAATCTCCCGCTGCGTTTTCAACACGGGCTGTAGCACCTGCCAATCCGCCAGCTTCCTCATGCCGCCGCCGCCTCCGCGCCCACTTCCCCCAATTCCCGCTTGCCATTCCTCCAAGCGCACTGCCCTTTCACTCCGCCTCCGGCTTCTCCTCGTCCCCGGGCGCAGCCGGGCGTTCCTCTGCTGGGGATTCCTCAGTCGCCGTATCTTCTTCGTTCTCTTCGGTATCGGGGTCCCAAGCGCTGCGGTCTGGATCTTCGTAGTCGCCCGCGCAGCCGCTGCAAGCGCGCAAAAAGTTTTCCACTTTTTGCACAGATTTCCACAGGCTAGTAACCTTAGGATTACTAGTAACTATATATGTCCTGGTGGTACTGTTTTCTCGTCTTTTCCACAGCACCTTGTCCAGGAGGTTTCCGTGAACCCCTACTACACTCAGCCGCCCTGGGAATTCCTTCTCACCGCTTCCCGCAATACCCTGCAGAGCTATGAACTTTCCCGCCTCGCTCATGCGGCGAATCTGCGCAAGGAATTGGGGGCGCTCCTGGATCAGTACCTCGAGGAAAACACCGCGGCCATGCTGGCGCGCTGGCTGATGGATCAACGCGAACGCACCGTCCTCGGCGAAGAGACTGCTTCCGCGCCCGCACCCCCTGAAAACAAGGGGCGTCGTGCGTCCGATAACTTTTTGGGGGATCGTATCGTTCCGCCGCGCGCTTCCCGTATGCGAACCTGACGTTTCGTCCGCGCGCCGCAAGGTTTCGTGTCTTTTAAGTTTGCTTTTGGCTGCCGCTGGAATCACCGGCAGCCTCAGGAGAGGTGTATCTACATCATCGCGGTTCCACCACGCCGTAACGCCCGCCCGCTTCTCATCTCGCGCGGCTTCGCTGCCGCATGTCTGCGCTTCCCTCTTCGCCAAGCCCGTTTCAGCGCGCTGCAAAACCCACCTCGCTGCATTACGTCCTGGCACCTGTATATATATTATAAGACGTACCTACGTGGTACATACTTCGGCCGGCGGCTCTCTTCTCTGTGACCTCCGTGTCCTCTGCGTCAAAGCCTTTCTCTTTTTGGGCACCTGCCAAAAACAAAAACGCCCCGATTTCTCGGAGCGCTTTTCCCATTCCCAGTTTTAACTCGCAATCCCTACGATCTAGCCCCTACCGGCATCTCCCCGCCAACCTTCTCCAGCAATTGTTCCTTGCGGTACACCAGGGAGTTGATGTCATACGTGGCCAATTCAAACCCATGTCCGTGGGTAATCGCGTCCGTGGGGCACGCCTCGACGCAATATCCGCAGAAAATGCACCGCGAATAGTCGATGTTGTACACCTTCGCGTAGCGTTCCCCCGCCGAAATCCGTTCCGCGTCGGTATTCTCCGCCGCCTCTATATAAATGCAGTTTGCGGGACACGCCGCCGCGCACAAAAAGCAGCCCACGCACTTCTCCAACCCGTCTTCATCGCGCTGCAGCACATGAATCCCGCGGTATCGCGGCTGGAAATTCACCGGCTGGTGCGGATAATTTTCCGTCACCGTTTTCCGCAGCATGTTCTTGAACGTGACAGCAAATCCCTTCACTAGTGCCACGGCCGATTCCACGACTTCCCATAGAAACGATGCCATAGGTCTCTCAGTCTAACAAACCCCTCCCAACCCCCGCAAACGCCCCTTTTCCTTGCCCGCACCATCATCTGTCATCCCGACGGGAGCGGCCCGATTTTTTCTTTCGCGCTCCGCGATTTGTGCGCCCCGTGCGCTTCGCCGGGGCCGAAGGATCTCTCTTTGATTACAGCCGAACCTTCGCCTCTCTTCTCTGTGACCGGCGTTTACCCCGACCCGGTCGGGGTGTTACAGTCCCCGTACTCCACTTAGCCGTCACCGCGTCTTGGCTCCATTTGCGATTTTCGAATTTCGTTTTTCGAGTTTCGCTTTTCGAGCACCACCTCTTGGTCGTCGGTATCTACCCTTTCATCGCCGCCACAATCTGCTTCCCATGGAACCTTCCATTCTCAATAAAAATCTCATTCGTGTGCCGACCAGCCACCACCACGCCCGCCAGGTAAATCCCCTTCACATTGCTCTCCAGCGTGTTCGGGTCCAGCGCCGGCCGCCGGCTCTCCGGGTCCAGCTTCACTCCCAGCGCCTCGATAAACTCATAATCCGGGTGATACCCTGTCAGCGCGAACACCTGCTTCGCCGGCACCGGCCGGGTCGTTCTTCCGTCTTCGATCAGCACCGCATCGCGCACAATCTCCTTCACCCGTGCCTGGAAGATCGCTCGAATCTGCCTCGCTTTGATGCGGTGCTCGATGTCCGGTTTTACCCAGTATTTGATGGACGTGCCCAGCTCCGCGCCCCTTACCAGGAGGGTCACTCGCGCGCCATTCCTCCACAGATCCAGCGCCGACTCCACCGCCGAATTCTTCCCGCCAATCACCACCACATCCTCGTGCCAATACGCATGAGGTTCCGTGTAGTAGTGCGACACATGCGGCAGGTGCTCTCCCGGCAGGCCCATCTCATTCGGTAAATCGTAGTAACCCGTCGCCACCACCACTTTCTTCGTTTCGTAGCGCTCTTCCCTGCCCGATTCCGTTTGCGTCACCACCGTGAAGGCGCCATCGTGCCCGTCCACGTGCGTAACGCGCTCAAATAGCCGCAATTCCAGTTCGTAGTGCTGCGTCGCCTTCCGGTAATACTTCAGCGCCTCCGTGCGCGTCGGCTTCTCCCCGCCGCACACCATCGGCAAATCGCCAATCTCCAACAATTCCGGCGTGGTGAAAAACACCATGTTTACCGGATAGTGGTAAATGGAATTGCACAAGCAGCCCTTATCCACTACCAGCGCCCGCATCCCCGCCCGCTTCGCCTCCATCGCGCAAGCCAGCCCCGTCGGCCCCGCCCCAACGCACACAATGTCGTAAGTAGTCATAGTCCTTTGATTTTGCCGACCCACCCGCGCTTATGCAAATCCCGAATGACAAGGCCAGAGCTGCGCCCCGCAGGGAGGCGGTGCAAGAATTGCTGCCACGAAAGTTAGATCCGCAGGTTTCGGTGTGGACGGTGGGACGCTATTTGGGAGCCTGGGGTCTGACGCCCCAGAGGCGGAGCGCGTTCTGAATTGCGCCCAAAAATTCAGCGGCTTCAAACGGCTTTTGGAGGAACAGGTCCGCTCCTGCCTGGAGAGCGAGAGGTTCGTTAAACTTGGGATTGCGAGCGCTCACGACAATAATCGGCACCAGCATAAGGTCGGGGAGCGCCTTCAGTCTTTGCATAACCATAAATCCGTCTCCGGCAGGCAAGCCGAGATCCAAAACGATCAGATCCGGCTTTTCCTTTCGGGCCACGCTGATCGCTGAAATGCCGTCCTTTGCGACCACCAGACTGTAGCCCTGGGCTTTCAAACGCACGGCCATCGCGCGCACCATATCCGGGTCGTCTTCCACGATTAGTATCCTGTTTTGCATCAGAGTAGGGTCTCCTTTAGACGGGTTGGACTTTCAGCAGTTTTCCGAGGCAGGAGACAACACTCTGTACCTGCCTCTCAAAAGGCCAATCATTTTCAATGGCATCGAGGTGTGGCGTCCTAGTGGATACGCTGCAGGATATCCCTGCCAACTGCAGGTCCTCGCAAAGAGATAGCTGCTCGCGCATACGTTTGACGATAACTTCCGCACCTTTCTGGTCTGTGCAGGCAACAACCCAGAAAAGATTTCGTTCTGACTGCTGCTGACAAGGTAAGAGCACGTCTCAGTCCGGGAGTATGCATCGGCCTAAAACATCATGGATTCTAGAGAGCGCCCGCTCGCGCTGGCGGTCCGAGGACCATGCTTCGCTATGGAGTACTTCGATCGTCAACAGGGTAAAGGAGCTATCGACCAGAGTCCCTTGCCTAATGATGGGGGCAATCATCTTCCCGATCGAGAAGACAGGAAGGGTAAACGACAAGGTGCAGCCGTCTTTCCGGTTGTCGTCATTCCAGATTCTTCCGCCGTGCTGACTTATCAGCTCTTTACAGATATAAAGGCCCAAACCGAGGCCGCGTCTGGACGCCTGTAGCGAATTCTTGGCTTGGTAAAGGCGCTCAAAAATGCGGTCCGACTCTTCTGGTGCAATCCCGCATCCGCAATCGGCCACGGAAACGCACACAAAAGCCGGGTCCCCCTCCAGGACATGCGCTCGCACCGTGATGGAGGATTGCGGCGGTGAGAATTTGGCGGCGTTGTCCAGAAGATTTGTGAGCACTTGAGCAATGCGCGCGGGGTCCGCATGGACCAGAGGGAGATCATCCGCGATATCGGCTTTTAGCCCGCTTTATTCGCGAAGGGCAATTGAGTGAAGAGTTTTTGTACGAGCGCGACAATGGGCGAATCGTGGAGGAGTTTGGCTGAACCGGAGAACTGATTCCAATGTGCTTAGCAAGGTTC
>Ga0182027_10001333_pt1 | contig 41581 bp, 34 predicted proteins | sample 712E1DmetaG_FD_121300 | JGI IMG/M metagenome (GOLD analysis project Ga0182027, IMG submission 121300) | Permafrost microbial communities from Stordalen Mire, Sweden - 712E1D metaG (Illumina Assembly) | ecosystem: Environmental > Terrestrial > Soil > Wetlands > Permafrost | place: Sweden...
ATCAGTAGGTTTTAATTGTCCCTTTCTAATTTTTTCAGCGTCTTCCTTTTTTTTAGGGACCCAAATGCGGCCATCGTTCCGTAATGACTCGGACATCAGGGTAAGCTTACTCTGGTAGTCGCCATGAACTGGAATACATGTAGGGTGAATCTGCGTGAAACATGGGTTAGCAAACATCGCGCCCCGTTTGTAAACCTGCCATAATGCACTTCCGTTCGATCCCATTGCATTGGTCGAGAGAAAGAATACATTTCCGTAACCACCTGAAGCCAATACAACAGCATGGCCAAAATGACGTTCAGTTTGTCCGGTAATTAAGTTACGAACAATGATACCGCGTGCTTTGCCATCGACAACAACCAAATCGAGCATTTCAGTTCGGGGAAAAAGTTTCACACTACCCGTCTTAATTTGGCGGCTTAGGGCGCTGTATGCCCCTAACAACAATTGCTGCCCTGTTTGGCCACGGGCATAAAATGTGCGAGAAACCTGGGCCCCGCCAAATGAACGATTGTCCAGCAGGCCTCCATATTCCCGGGCAAATGGTACCCCTTGTGCCACACATTGGTCAATGATATTGCCACTAACTTCAGACAAACGATAAACGTTTGCTTCGCGGGAACGAAAGTCGCCCCCCTTTATAGTGTCATAAAATAAACGATAAACAGAATCGCCATCGTTTTGATAGTTCTTAGCAGCATTAATACCTCCCTGAGCTGCAATACTATGCGCACGGCGAGGGCTATCCTGGTAGCAAAATATTTTTACATTAAACCCAAGTTCGCCAAGACTTGCAGCGGCCGAAGCGCCAGCAAGTCCTGTCCCAACAACAATAACGTCCAGTTTTCTTTTATTTGCAGGGTTTACTAAGTTTTGAGTAGCCCTGTAATTTTTCCATTTTTCGGAAAGAGGCCCCTGTGGTATTTTTGAATTGAGTTCCATTATTTTGAATTTGATAAATTACACTTGTTTTTCTCAGTACTGAGTACTCAGTACCAAGTACTTTTATTTATAGAAAAACAAAAAATAAAGAGGGATCATAGCAAAACCGGTAGGAATCACAACTGAATAAAGTACTCCAATAATTTTAATTGTTGGAGTGTATTTTTGGTGGTTAATGCCTAATGTTTGGAATGCGCTCTGAAAAGAGTGGTTCAAATGAAATCCCAGAAATATCATGAACCCGATGTAAATGGTCGAATAAACCGGCTTTGTAAATAAGTTGATGGCCATGTTGTAAAAATCATGCCTGCCTTCCGCACCGACAGGAACAGCCACTAAACCAAGTTTTACAAAATAAAAATTCATAAAATGTATGCCTAAGAAAGCAAAAATGATCGCTCCCGTATGAATCATATATTTTGAAAAAAAAGAAGTTTGGGAATAGTTAGTCATTTTATATCGATTAGGTCGTGCCATCCAATTTTGCACCTGGAGTATCAGGCCCCAGATGATATGGATAATAAATCCACCAAAAAGAAAAATCTCCATGGCTTTAATCAATGGGTTGGTAGTCATAAAGCCTACAGCGGTGCGAAATGATGCACCTCCGTCATTTCGCAGCAACAATATATTAATACTTAGGTGAACAACCAGAAAGGTGCATAAAAAAAGTCCTGCCAATGACATCAATAATTTTTTACCTATTGACGAACTAAAAAAATTACTCATATATACTATCTTTAAAGTAAGTTAATTATCTTGCAGTAAATAAAACTCTACAAAAAAATAAATGCAAATGTATTTGCTTCTTATGCTATTTGCAACGTTTGCCCCCAAATTAAATTTGATTTGAAAACATTTTAATTGATTATGAACAATATAGTTTTATCCCGAAGCTTATTTGAACGCAACCGAATTAAATTGAGTAAGCATCTAAAGAAAAATGCTGTTGTCATTTTTCATTCAAATGATGAAATGCCCAGAAATGGCGATCAATTTTTCCCTTATCGCCAAAATTCAGATCTTTTCTATTTAACCGGTATTACCCAGGAAAAAACAATTTTGGTAATATACCCAGATAATCCGATTGTTAAAAACCGGGAAATTCTGTTTGTTGAAAAACCAGATCCAAAACAGGAAATATGGATTGGGAAAAGGCTTTCTAAAACTGAAGCTACTGAATTATCTGGCATTCAAAATATAGTATGGGTAGAAGAATTCGATCATTTACTTGATGAAATGGCGTATTATGCAGAAAATATTTACCTAAATCAATACCTTAACCCCCGATTTACCAGTGAAGTAGAAAGCCGCGAATTACGGTTTGCCCATACCATTAAACAACGCTATCCATTGCACCATATCGAAAGGCTCGCACCGATCATAACCGAATTACGACTGATCAAGGAGCACGAAGAGATTAACATAATACGCCACGCCTGTTCAATAACAGCAAAGGCTTTCGACCGGGTGCTTAAATTTGTAAAACCCGGTGTTTTTGAATTCGAAGTTGATGCTGAGATTAGCCATGAGTTTCGCCGAAATGGTGCCCAGGGACATGCCTACCCTCCTATTGTAGCTTCAGGAGAAAATGCCTGTATATTACATTATGAAAAAAATCAATCATTATGTAATGATGGTGAACTGCTCCTGCTCGATTTCGGAGCCGAGTTTGCCAATTATACATCAGACTGCTCACGTACCATTCCAGTAAACGGCAAATTTACACAACGGCAAAAACAACTTTATAATGCCACACTTCATGTGCTTAATAAAACCAAAGCCATGATGGTTAAAGGCACATCCTTAAACCTAATTAGCATGCAAGTTGGTAATCTTTGGGAAGAAGAGCATATAAAACTCGGTTTATATTCTTTAGAAGACCTGCACCGGCAGTATCCCGAAAACCCCTTATACACCAAGTATTTTATGCATGGCATATCACATTTTATGGGGCTCGATGTGCACGATGTTGGCACACGTTTCCACACCCTGGAACCGGGAATGGTGCTCACCTGCGAACCAGGCATTTATATACGGGAAGAGGGCATAGGCATCCGTCTGGAAAATGATATTCTTATCACCGAAGGAGACCCTATCGACTTAATGCAGCATATACCTATGGAAGCAGAGGAAATTGAAGAAAAGATGAATTCAAAAATATAGATAATTAACATTATTGTCTTATTATCAACTTTTTGTCTTAAAAATTTCGATTGCTTTATGCATTGTATTATCTATAGAATTAATCATAGGGTAGAAACCTGCATTATCAAAAAAATTTCGAACAATGGTTGCCTCTAAATAAACTTGAAGTACTGAGGATGATATCTTTAAATCGTTGAAATTTCTTTTAACCCCATGTTCGTCAGCATATTTAACAAATTTTTCGAGAATATTCTTTTTTTTGAGATAGTTAGCAAGATCATGGTAAGTTTTAAATTTGCTCAATAATGGCCGGTTTGTATCTGAATAATAAAAGGCATAATTGTTAATTAGTCCCTTTTCCCGTACCTGGTAGAAATATTCGCTGAATGCAGAGGTATCAATAGGTACAAAAAAATCGGGCATGATACCACCACCACCGTAAACTATGTGACCCCGGGGAGTTACATATTTCAAGGAATCATTGAACTTAATGCTATCTGCTTGTTCCATCTCACCATGCAAAAACCGTTTGTGGACTTCTTCTAAATAATTGTCTTTCCCCTTATTATAAGGTTTTTGTATGCATCGCCCGGTAGGTGTGTAATATCGGGCTATAGTCAAACGTATGGCAGATCCACCTGGCAGAAGTGATTGTTCTTGTACCAGACCTTTTCCAAAACTTCGACGGCCTACAATCAAACCACGATCATTATCCTGAATGGCTCCGGCAAAAACTTCGCTGGCTGAGGCAGAAGTTTCGTCGAGGAGTACTATTAATAAATCGTGAAGGCACTCGCCACCAGGGGTTGAATATGAGTTTGAACGCGATCTTGCCCGTCCTTCGGTATAAACAATCAATTGCCGGTCGTCAAGAAACTGGTCAGCAATTTTGATGGCTGTTTCTAATAACCCTCCGCCATTGCCACGTAAATCAACAATCAGTTTTTTCATCCCACGGCTATGTAATTTTTTTACAGCTGCAATAAACTCGTCAGAAGCAGTTTTCGAAAATTTATTGATTTTAATATACCCGATTTTGGGTGCGATTAAATAAGATACATCTATGCTGCTCAAAAGAATTTTGTCCCTTGAAATTTTAAAATCTATCAAACCATTAATACCCCGTCTTTTAACTGATATTTTTACCAGGGTGCCTTTTTCTCCTTTTAGTTTCTTAATAATATTGTCGTCTGTCATTTTTACCCCGGCTATAATAGAATCGTTTACTTTAACAATACGATCACCAGGTTTGACCCCAACTTTTTTAGAAGGCCCATTAACAATGGTACTTGTAACAACAACTGTATCGTTTTGCATATTGAACTGAATACCAATTCCACTGAAATTACCTTCCAGAGGTTCATTCATTTCCTGAAATTCATTGGCAGGAATATAAACCGAGTGTGGATCAAGCTTCTGAAGAATGGATTCGATGGCCACTTCCTCAAGCTTATCGCGCGAAACAGTATCGACATAAGAATCTTCAATAAGGTTGAGCACATTGTTTACTTTATCGGCCCTGGGATAAATTAACAGCCGTTCACTTATACCCGAATGGCTTAGCTTTACCCCAAAAAGCATCCCGATAATTAAAACCAAAGCCAGAATTAACGGGAATAATACAACCGATTTTTTATTTTGAATGCTCATTAAAATTCAATTAAAATTACTTAAACGCAAGGTAAGGAAAATTATTATATGTGGAAGCTGGCAGTTAGTATACTAATATCAGGATTTAAGGGAGAAGATTATTAAAAAAGCGGTATTTTATGTTTACCGTTCCAAGAACGGTATATAGTATGGCAAAGTCTGAAACGTTTATTGCAAAGTTCCGTCGCCTCATTCTTCACTTAACGGGGGCATTTAAGCGTACATAAGTTTACCTTTAGGTTCAGGAACTGGCCTACCTATGTTTTGAGCTGTTTCAATCCATTCGTCAATTACAATCTGAACGTTTTCAACTACTTGAATATAAGTTTCACCATCGGCCATGCATCCAGGCAATTCAGGTACTTCGGCTATAAAAGCATTATCTTCCTTGCTCCAATAAATTATAATTTCATATCTTTTTGTCATCGTGTACAAGTTTATATTTTACAATAATATTTCTAACCTGCTTTATCTGGTAAGCTTTTGCTTTCCCTTCCTTTGGTTGAATATTAATAATTTCCTGAATGTCATCTCTGTAAAAAATGTGGTGACTACCTTTAATTCGCTATTTAAAACTTAAACGAATAAGCAATGAACAAAGTTCGTTAAAATTAAAATTTGTGTTTGAACTCCCTGATAGAAGTTTATGTAATAATTTATCAAACTTCCCCATGAAATAGATTCAATTAATAATTACTTTAACAAAAGTAACAAGTATCTTGGTTATTTGGTTTTCAAATTTTTTCGTTAATGAATTTTGCATGTCCTTAAATCTTACAACTGTGAAATTATCTGTCGCTCCCTCTCCCCTTCTAAATCAATAAAGACAATTTCTATACCCGCACGTTCAAGTAATTTAAGGCCATCTTCTATACGATATTTGTCGCAGTAAACTACCCTTCGAATGCCTGATTGTATGATAAGTTTTGCACATTCGAGGCAAGGAGAGGTTGTTACATAAAGTGTAGCATTCTCGCTACTGTTGTTTGATTTTGCAACCTTAGTCATAGCATTGGCTTCGGCATGAAGGACATAAGGTTTGGTTTTATTGTTTTCGTCCTCACAAATATTTTCAAAGCCGGCAGGTGTGCCATTGTATCCATCGCTGATAATCATTTTCCCTTGAACAATCAATGCCCCAACCTTGCGACGCTTACAATATGAATTTTGCGCCCATATAAGCGCCATTTCGAGGTATCTGTGGTCGAATTGTGCCTGTTTATCTTTGTAAGGAATTGGGGTATTGTCAATCATAATTATTTGAATATTAATAAAGAAATTGAGAAGAGAGAAGATGAGAAGTAGAAGGTAACAATATTCTCAATTTCTCCATTCACAACTTCTAACTTCTATATTTTATCTTCCTCACTAAGTCTGAAATCAAGCTGTTTTTTAGGCATATTTGCACGGTAAACTTCCACTTTCAACTGATCGCCAAGTTGATATTTTTTATGTTTACGACGGCCTATAATGCAAAAATTATCTTCGTCAAATTCATAAAAATCATCAATAAGCTCACGCATGGAAACTAATCCCTCGCATTTGCTTTCAATTAACTCTACAAAGAAACCCCATTCGGTAACGCCCGAGATGACCCCTTCGAATACCTGACCAATTTTATCGCTCATGAATTCTACCTGCTTGTATTTAATAGATGCCCGCTCTGCATCAATGGCACGTTTCTCCATGTTTGATGATTGTTTGCACATGTTTTCGTAAAGGTCAGGGTTGGGAGTTTTACCATTGCTTAGGTAATAATCAAGCAGCCTGTGCACCATAATATCGGGATAACGGCGTATGGGTGAAGTAAAGTGCGTATAATACTTAAACCCTAATCCGTAATGACCTATGTTCACCGTAGAATATTGGGCTTTAGCCATAGAGCGGAGTGCAAGGGTTTCAATAAGATTCTGTTCGTTTTTGCCTCGTACATGTTCAAGCAAATTATTCATAGATTCGGAAATCTTTTTGGCTGAAGTGGTACGTAAAGTGTATCCGAACTTTGTAATAAACGAAGCAAAAGCCTCAAGTTTCTCCATGTTGGGTGTATCGTGAACCCGATAAACAAATGTTTTCCCTTTGCCAATTCGCTGAGGGCTGTCAACAGCAATTACTCCGGAACAAAACTCTGCTACCATTTTATTGGCCAATAACATAAACTCTTCAATTAGTTCGTTGGATTCCCCATATTCCTTTGAAAATACCCTGAGTGGTTTACCAGAAGGGTCTATCTCAAACCTTACCTCATCACGTTCAAAAGCAATTGCCCCCTTTTCGAATCGTTCTGCCCGCATAATTTGGGCCAAACGATGTAAAGTAAGTATTTCATCTTTAAAATCACCTTTGCCTGTATCAATAACTTTCTGGGCTTCTTCGTAAGTAAACCTTCGATTAGAAATTATAACCGTATGGCCAAACCATTGATTCTGAAGTTTAGCGTCATCGTTCATTTCAAACACAGCCGAATAGCAAAGCTTTTCCTCATTAGGCCGAAGCGAACAAATGTAGTTTGATAACCTTTCAGGCAACATAGGTACAACCCGATCGACTAAATAAACTGATGTTGCCCGATTAAGCGCTTCTTCGTCCAGGGTATCATTTGGCTCGATGTAATGAGTAACATCGGCAATGTGCACACCAATTTCCCAAAGTCCGTTTTCGAGTTTGCGTATCGAAAGGGCATCGTCAAAATCTTTAGCATCAGTAGGGTCAATTGTGAACGTAGGTATACCGCGAAAATCGCGGCGCCTTTTATATTCTTCTTCTGCAATCTTATCGCTAATTGCATTGGCTGTATCTTCAACTTCCTGTGAAAAACTATATGGCAATTCAAACTCGGCCAGGATAGCGTGCATTTCTGTTTCGTGCAAACCTGGAAAACCAAGAACTTCTATAACTTCTCCAATTGGATTTTTTGTACCAGAAGGCCATTCTACAATTTTTGCCACAGCCTTCTGGCCATTCTCAGCTCCTTTTAAACTACGTATAGGTATAAATATATCAAAAGGTATTTGTTTTCCGCCGGGAACAAGAAATGCAAAATTTTTCGACATTTCAATAATTCCGACAAAGGTAGTGCGAGCACGCTCAATAATTTCAACTACTTCGCCCTCCGGACGGGATTTTTTCCGCTTTGCAAATAAATAAACCTTAACCTTGTCGCCATGAAGTGCGTGATTAAGGTTTTTCATTGAAACAAAAATATCTTCCGGGTATTCGTCTGTTATAATAAATCCGTAACCGCTAGCTGTTAAATCTACTTTTCCTACAACATAACAGGCCTCGGACTTTATACGAAATTTACCGAGATGTATTTCTTCAAGATGCTCTTCTTCAACCAGTTCGTAGAGAGTTTCTGTAATCATCCTTTTTACAGGACTATCCTTTATATCGAGACGCTTTGCCAGCTGTTTGTAATTATAACTTTCGGACGGAGCATTTCGAAATATAGCTAACAAGTTTTCCTGCAACGATTTTTTATTGATCATTTGCTTCTTAACTTCTTCTTTGTTTTTCTTCTTCTTACCTGACATACAATTAATTCGTGTAAATAATAAGCCACAAATTTAGCAAGTTAATTTCCAATAAAATATCATTTATGATAAAATTTTAGAAAGTATTTTTGCTATAAGTGGTTACGCTTATTACTGATTTATGAACCTTTAAAAGTTTCTTGAAACATATTTCTTCATTATTGCTTCAACAATTACCAAATCAAGCGAATCGGTTATTTTAATATTTTCGCGGTTCCCTTCTACCAGCTGAATTTTAGCGCCTGTTCGCTCAAGCACACTGGCATCGTCAGTAAAATCAGGATCAAAAGGCTGTTCAAAAGCCTTCTTAATCAGGGAACAGGAGAACACTTGTGGCGTTTGAACCAACCTCAGCAACGATCTGTCAATCATGGCATTTGTGTCGCCATCAATCTGTCGCACTGTTTCATACACCGGGAAACAAGGAATAGCATTACCATATCGAGCGGCAGTATCGAAACACCGGGCAATAGTTTCGTGGCTTACCAATGGCCGGACGCCATCATGGATAGCAACCATGCCTTCTTCCGGTATAGCTGATAATCCATTTTTAACAGAATGGAATCGGGTTTCGCCACCTGCAACTACCTGATGTAATATAGTAAAATCATATTTTTTGCATAGTTGCTTCCAGTAATCGAATTGTTGGGCAGGAAGCATAAGAATAAAATTCAAGCTATGATCGAACCGATAAAAAGCTTCGATAGTATGCATGAGAATTGGTTTGCCACACAATTCGATAAACTGTTTAGGCATCGACAATTTCATCCTCGAACCTGAGCCTCCGGCAACAATTAAGGCAAATTTTTTCATAAAAACATACTAAGGCTGTTTAGACTATAGGCTGAAGACTATTAGCTTTATTGCATAGTCTGAAATTAAGCTCCCAGAAACATTTCAGTCTTTGGTATAATTTTATCCTACCGTCTTATAGCCTACGGCCTATCTACCTGTATTTTGAACTTTTTGTAATATTTAGCGTTCATTTTAAAACTCTATCACAAAGATAAACCAAGTTATTACCATCTTAAACAAGATAGATTTATATTTGCACAAATCATCATTAAATACCAAAAATAATGCTAGAAAAATCCCTTGCATTTCTTACTGTTCTTAAGGAAAACAATTACAAAGAATGGTTTCACGAAAACAAACCTTTGTATGAAGAAGCCAAGAAAGAGTTTGAACCCTTTGTAAATATTCTTATACAAGAAATACGGTCTATAGATAAAGAGGTAGGCCACCTGGAACCAAAGGATTGTATTTTCCGTGTTTTCAGGGATATCCGTTTTAGTAAAGACAAAACACCTTATAAGACCAATTTTGGTGCGTTTGTTGCAAAGGGTGGAGGCCGTAAGAGTGAATTCGGAGGTTATTATTTCCATCTCGAACCAGACAATTGCCTGCTTGCAGGTGGAATTTGGATGCCACAACCCGATATTCTAAAGGCAATGCGCCAGGAGATATATCATAATATTGATGAATTTCTTGAAATCCTCTCAAACAAGGAATTTAAAAAAAATTTTGGTGAAATTGATCAGGATCATATGCTAAAAACTTCTCCAAAAGACTATCCAAAGGATTGGGCACATATTGATTTATTGAAATTCAAAAGCTATACGATATCAAAAGCGTTGACCAACGAAATGGTTGCAGATGCTAAACTTTTGGATGAGGTTCGAATTGTATTCAAGGCTATGTTCCCTATTAATAAATTTTTCAACCGTGTAATTGAGGATATAAGGTAATTTTACTTCTTATGAAGCAAAAAAAATAATTAACCATGAAAAAAGTATATATTCATTTTGCCGATGGCTTTGAAGAGATTGAAGCCATAACCCCGGTGGATGTTCTCAGAAGGGGTGGATGCGAAGTAACAATGGTCTCTGTTACCGGGAATAAGCTGGTGAAAGGCGCACATGATGTAACCTTTACTACCGATAAACTATTTGAAGAAGTGACTTACAAAGATGTTGACATGATAATGCTTCCGGGTGGTATGCCTGGTGCTAAAAACTTAGATAACCATGCAGGGTTAAAAGGGAAAATTCTGGAAATGAATCAAAAAGGGAAATGGGTTACTGCCATCTGTGCTGCTCCTATGGTATTAGGGCATTTAGGGTTGCTGAAAGGTAAAAATGCAACTTGTTATCCAGGGTTCGAAACTGATTTGACAGGTGCTAACAGCACTGGTAATTCCGTGGAAATAGACGGCAATATTATTACCGGAAAAGGTCCCGGAGTAGCAGCAAAATTTGCACTCACTTTGCTTGAAGTTCTTGAAGGAAAGCAGAAAGCTGATGAGGTGAAAAAACAGATGATGATGGAATAATCAGAATTCTAAACCTAAACGTTTATTTTGAGTACTTAACCCCTTCATTCGAATAAATCAGATATTGGTTCGTTTTCGAGATGATACGCCAGCAGCCCAACCTTTTGGGCCCCTTTAATATTTGCTTCTGTATCGTCGATAAACAGGGTTTCTTCTGCATTTAAACAGGCTTTGGTCATTACGTATTCGAAAATTTTTGTGTCAGGCTTACGTTCGCCTATTTCGAAAGAATAATAAGTTTGTTCGAACATATCGGGCAAAGGGTTATATCCAAATGTTTGCTCAAGATAATGCTCGAAATAATCGACATGGATAGCATTGGTATTACTGAGCAGGAAAGTTTGATAATGACTTCTAAGCTTTTTCAATAACGCAATATGAGATTTGGGCATATCGCCGATCATAAAATTCCATGCATAGTCGATTTGCTCATCAGTAAGTTGGTTTTTATACTTGCGTAACTCATTGCGAAAGGCTTGTGGTGGAATTTTACCTGTTTCTAATAAGTCAAACAAACGGGTTTGTTTTATTTGATTGTAAATATCATCAAAATCGTTAAATCCAAACCTCTTAAATTGGTTTATTGTTTCCTGAAAACGAATATCGATAATTACTCCACCCAAATCGAAAATAATGCTTTTTATATTTTTCAACTTCTTTTCTGTAATTCCCAATTTATTAGCGACCCGAAGATGAAGCATAAAATTTATGTTTATACTTTTGATAAATTTCTTGTAATTGTGTATTATTGCAATCCCAAAATTATAAATTATAATAACAATACACACTATCACGCTCACACTCAATATGGGCCCATAGCTCAGCTGGTTAGAGCACCTGACTCATAATCAGGGGGTCCCTGGTTCAAGCCCAGGTGGGCCCACAAATCCCGGTAACACGGGATTTTTTGTTCCTATACATGCCATTTTTTACTTTCCTATTCAATCATAAGATTCAGAAGTATTATTTTGGAATTGCTAACAATCTGAATAAAAGAAAAAATTTTTTTTAGTAACCAGAAATATCTTTACATTTACTAATAATTAACAAAAAATTTCGAAACATGGCTCGAAAACTATTCATTTCACTTCTCTTTTTTGCTTTATCACTAATTATTGGATATCAGGGATTTTCCCAGGGATTTACTGTTTCAGGAACACGTTTGCTCGACGCTAACGGTAAGGAGTTTATTATTCGGGGTGTGAACAATCCTCATATCTGGTTTCAGGAAGAATCGCTAAAAGCTTTAGACCGAATTGCTGAACTTAAAACAAATTGTGTCCGTATTGTTTGGCAAACTAAAGGAAAAACAGATCAATTGGAAAAAGTTATAAAACGATGTATTGAATTAGACATCATTCCCATGGTAGAACTGCATGATGCTACCGGTAGTCCAAAAACTGAAAAGTTGCTGGAAACCGTTGCATATTATACCGACAGTCTGGTAAAAAAAGTTCTTCTCAGGTATGATAAATATATCCTTATAAATCTGGCAAATGAATGGGGCGATCATACCGTTACTGCTGACTATTGGAAAAACAGTTATATGCAGGCAATTGAAAAATTAAGGAACTCCGGAATCAGAACTACACTGGTAATTGATGCACCAGGTTGGGGCCAAAACCTTCAACCTATTCTACAATGCGGGAAAGAACTACTTGGTTATGACCCACAGAAAAATTTACTTTTTTCAATCCACATGTATGGCTCGTGGAACGATCAAAAGAATATCGAAACCGAATTGCAAAAGGTCTATGATTTATCACTGCCTTTGATTGTGGGAGAATTCGGATATAATTTCGACAATGGCAATAATAACCTGAAGTGTATGGTCGACCACAAGGTTATTCTCCGCAAATGCCAGGAACTAGGTTATGGCTATATGCCATGGTCATGGACCGGCAACAACAAAGAAAATGCCTGGCTCGACCTTAGCGACTGGAAAAACCTTACGTGGTGGGGCAAAGAAGTATTTCAAGGTAAGAATGGTATCACTGAAACAGCAAAAAAGGCCTCTGTTTTTTCGATAAAGTAACAATATCTTCTGGCAACAATACCCAAAGCTATCAATTGTGTGCGCCTGATTAAATTAAAAAAGCCCGGTTTACTAATTTAAATCGCAAACCGGGCTTCATTACAATTTTGACAAACTTCTATTTTAAAACAGCTGCGGCAAGTTCAGCGCCAGCTTTGAATTTCACTGCTTTCTTTGCAGGAATTTTTATGGATTGTCCTGTCCGTGGGTTTTTACCCATTCTAGCAGCTCTTTTTACTACTGAGAAAGTGCCATAACCAACTAAGGTTACTTTTTCGCCTTTCTTCAACGATTTCTTTACACTCTTGGTTAATCCTTCTAATGCTTTTTTAGAAGCGGCCTTCGAAAGTTTACTTTCTTTTGCAATGGAATCAATTAATTCTTGTTTGTTCATGATAAAAAATTATAAGGGTTAGTAATTAATATTATAAAACAGATATATAATCCATGTAAATATAAATAAATAAATGCTTTATATCTGTACCATTTTTTCAACAGGTTTATTAACAATTTGTTTTAAATAACTTTCTAATAATGAGCAATATAATAAAATATTGGAAAAAAATGAGAAAAGAAGGTTGGAAAAAATGAGACCTATTTTAGGTCGTAAAACGACATGTAAGGTCAAATTTTGGAAATTACTGTTAAGTCATTATCATCTACTTTAAATAATAAGGTAACATGGCGGTCTTATCAATAGATACTCCATAAATAGGGTAATAGAAGCAGTTTTATCCGATCTTCAGCCTTACTTTTGTAGGGAGGGCAACGAAAATATGCAAATCATAATACCGTGAAATTACCATAGAAAAAAAGAGGTGTAGAATTTTTTTTTATTTTTTGCGTATTTTTTTATTTTTAAGCGTATTTTCGCATACCAATCGTTCAGTATGTAATTAAATGAGTGACACGAGAGAATATATTATAGACCAGGCATATAGCTTATTTTTAAGCAGAAGTTATGAAGCAGTATCCATAAGCGATATTAGTAAAGCCATTGGTTTTACAAAAGGCGCTTTATATCATCATTTTACAAACAAAGAAGAACTTTTCAAGGCAGTAATAGACAAGTACCTTATATTTACAGAAATTGATGCGGATATTGAGAATGTAACCTTATTAGAATATAACGATCTATGTATTCAAAATGTGAGAAAAACAATTGACAATTTATTTAGAAAGTTCCCTGAATATATCCCTATAAATTACATGTCGTTAATTATTGATGGATTCAGACATTATCCCGGTTTTGCGCAAGAAAAGGAACGTTTCTTTAATACTGAAATAGATAAAATAAAGCATATATTAGATAATGCCATTAAAAGAGGTGAAATCCGCAGTGATATAAATACTTCGCTTTGGGCAGGGATTTATTTCTCTATCGCTATCGGGCTTGCAGGAAATCTTCTTCAGGATAAGTCAGTTGAATTAACCGTAGATACTTTAAAAGATCAACTTGATGAATTATATAAATTGTTAAAAATCTAATTTTTTTTCGCATATAACATACTAATCGTTCAGTATCAAAATAAATTAAATATAAAATATGATGAAAAAAGTAGTTAGTCTGGCAGTTGTAATGACCATTATTGCAGGGTGCAGCCCAAAGCAAAACCAAGAAAAAAATGTAGCAGAAAAAAGCATTAAAATATCCACCACCGAAGTAATATCGGAGAAGATAGAAGTTGATCTAAGGTATAGTGGTACCATAGAACCGTCGCAAACCATTCCGCTTTCGTTTCAAACAATAGGAACAGTTGAAAAAGTGATGGTTGATGCTGGTGATGCTGTAAAAAAAGGCCAGTTATTGGCAACAATTGATAAAGGCAGCATGCTAAACATGTACGATATAGCTCAAGCTAAATACCAACAAGCCAAAGACGCTTACGATCGGTTGAAAACAGTACACGAACAGGGCAGTCTGCCGGAAATTAAATGGGTTGAAATGGAAACCAATCTGGAACAGGCAAAATCTTCCCTCGATTTATCCAGAAATAACCTCGATAAATGTTACATGCGGGCGCCAGAAGATGGGATAATTGGTCGTCGCAATATTGAACCTGGTATGTCATCTATTAGCCTCACTGCATCCCCTTTAGAACTGGTAAAAATTAACTTGGTATTTGTTAAAATATCCGTACCTGAAAACGAAATAGGCCAAATTCACAAAGGAATCCAGGCAAATTTTACGGTTTCGGCGCTAAATAATAAATCTTTTAAAGGCGAAGTAACTAATATCAGTCCTGTAGCCGATGTTTTTTCACGTACATACGATGCCAAAATTACGGTCAATAACTCAAACCTCGATTTAAAGCCTGGCATGGTTTGCGATGTTACCTTAAACCTAAAATCGGAAAAAGAGTTGGTTTTAATCCCATACCAAAGCGTAACCAAGGATAAAGAAGGCAATGCGTATGTTTATGTAGTAGACACCGCGCAGAAAAGGGTAAAGAAACAAATCATCCAACCCGGTTATTACCATGGTAACGATTTGGAAGTATTTTCCGGCTTGAAACAGGGTCAAATAGTAGTGAAAGAAGGGAAAGAAAAATTATCGGACAACAGTTTAATCAGTTTGTAAAATGGATTACAAAAAATCAGGAATTATTGAGGCCGCAATGCGGAATCATAATATCGTAATTATTATATCTGTGCTACTAATGATAATTGGCGTTGTAGCGCTGATAAAAATGCCACGGAATGAGTTTCCTCAATTCACTATTCGTCAGGGTGTAATTGTAGGTGTATATCCTGGCGCTACCTCGACCGAGGTTGAAGAACAACTAACCAAGGTTGTTGAAAACTATATATTTGGTTATACGGAAGTTAAGAAAGCCAAGACTTATTCGCACTCAAAAGAAGGTATCATGTACATTTTTGTTGAACTGAATGACAATGTAAAGAATGCCGATCAGTTCTGGTCCAAGCTAAAACATGGACTGAGCGAACTTAAGATGAGCCTTCCAACAGGTGTTGTTGCACTGGTTGCTAACTCCGATTTTGGCGATACTTCAGCGTTACTCATTACCTTATCGTCGGATACCAAAAGCTATAAAGAACTGGAAGAGCAATTGAAAAAACTGGAAGCCGAATGCAGGAAAATACCGGCTACCTCAAAAGTGAAGCATTATGGCTTACAAAAAGAAAAAATATATGTAAACGTGAAGCCCGAAATGCTGAATGAATATAATATCAAATCCATTTCGTTATTAGGCTCATACCAGCTGAACGGTATGATAAACTATGCGGGGGTATTGAAAGATGGCAAAAACAACCTGGCCGTTCATTTGCCTGCCAACTTCGAATCGGAAAAGGATTTGGCCGACCAGATCGTATATTCCGATCCGCGGGGTAATGTGGTACGTCTTAAAAACATTGCTACCATAGAGCGTCGTTATGAAGACCCGGACAACTATATAAAACAAAACGGCAAGAAAACTATACTTCTTTCGCTCGAAATGCAACCGGGCAACAACATTGTTGAGTATGGTAAGGATGTGGATAAAGCCATTGCAACCTTCAAAAAAAGCTGCCCTGAAGATATTAAAGTGGCTAAAATTTCGGAATTGCCAAAGTATGTAAACGATTCGGTAAGCGATTTTATGCGCGAGTTTCTCATCGCAATTGTAGCTGTTATCCTGGTAACCATGCTATTACTCCCGTTCCGGGTAGCCTCGGTGGCAGGTATTACGGTACCTATCTCGGTACTTCTAACCCTTGGGTTTATATATTTCTTTGGGGTTGAATTACATACTGTTTCGTTGGCTGCATTAATTCTTGTGTTGGGGATGATCGTTGATAACTCGATAGTGATTATTGATAACCATGTTGAAAAAATCGATCATGGAATTTCGCCCTGGCATGCGGCCATAACAAGCGCAAAGGAGCTTTTTATACCTATTGTTACTGCAACACTGGCTATTATTGTAACATACGTTCCACTCGGTTTAATGGTGCCGGGCACGGCAGGTGAATTTCTTATGACCATCCCTATTGTTGTGAGTACAGCGTTGATAGTATCAATTATTGTGGCCGCTTTATTGGTACCCTACCTGAATTTTGTTTTTATCAAAAAAGGGTTAAAAAACAACAGCAATTCGAAAAAAGGCAAGACGTTCTTAGACTGGCTTCAGGGCTGGTTTGATGTTACGCTCGAAAAAGCATTCAAACACCCTAAATTAGTTATTGCTTCAGGTATTTTGTTAATTGCATTGTCTGTTATATTGTTCAAAACCACAGATCAGCAGTTGTTTCCCGAACTGGAACGTAACCAGTTTGCCGTAGAAGTTTACCTGCCTACCGGCTCGTCGCTCGAAAGCACTGCTAAAGTGGTGGACAGTGTGGAAAACGTATTGCTCCATGACAAGCGTGTAACCAATGTAACCAGTTTCATAGGTACCAGTTCGCCTCGTTTTCAAGTGGTTTATGCACCCAACATGCCTTCGCCAAATTACGGCCAATTACTGATCAACACTATTTCAGACAAGGCTACACGCGCAATAGTGAACAATTACACTGCTAAATATGCCGACAAATTCGAAAATGCCCATGTGAAGTTCAAAATACTTGCGCTTCAAATGAATAAAGCCCAAAATGAAATCCGTATTTCGTCCGATTCGATAAAAGATATCCGGGCAGTCCAAGAACAGGTAAATGCTATTTTAAATAAAACGCAACATATTGCCTGGGTGCGCACCGATTGGGACCAGAAACAGCAGAACATTAAAGTTAACCTTGATCGCGACAAAGCCAACCGGATAGGATATTCAAAAGGCTTGATCGCTACATCGCTCATGGTTGGTTTGGATGGTTTGCCATTAACAACGATTTGGGAAAACGATTACCCTATTGAAGTGCGCCTTACGCAAGAAAGTAAAAACAAAAAAAGTATAAAAACGATTGAAGATCAATATATTACTTCGATGTCAACTTTTTCCGCTTTACCATTACGTTCGTTTGCCAGTTTTTCGCCCGAATGGACGGAAGGGAATATTGTGCACCGCAATGGCACACGTACACTGACAATTTTCATTGACAACGACTCGAAAGGTGTTGCTGCAACAATTTTTGATGAAATCAAGCCTCAAATCGACAAACTTGAACTTCCCGACAGGACCTCAATCAGTTACGGCGGCGATTATGAAGCCCAGGTAGAGGTTTTTAATCCTATGACCGTTGCATTGGCATTGAGCATTGTCCTTATTTTCTTTATCCTGTTGTTTCAATTTAAGAAAGAAAAATTATCACTCCTGATTATGTCTACTATGTTGCTGACACTTCCCGGTGCAGCCATAGGTTTGAAGCTGATGGGATATCCTTTTAGCGTGACTGCATTTGTTGGCATTTCCAGCCTCTGTGGAATGGTTGTACGTAATGGCATTATCCTTATTGATTATGCCCGTGTATTAAGGGAAAGGGATAAAATGCCTATACATGAAGCAGCACTGGCTGCCGGCAAACGTCGTATGCGCCCAATCTTCCTGACATCAGCAGCCGCTTCAGTAGGGGTTATACCCATGATCCTTAGCCGTTCTCCGCTATGGGGTCCTTTAGGTACAGTAATCTGCTTTGGGTTATTAATCTCTATGGTACTTACCCTCTACATTCTCCCCATACTTTATTCTTTAGTTTATAGCGATAAAGTTAAGAAAGCCGGTTTCTGGTCAGTACCAGCCAAAGGTGCAGTAGTATTATTAGTATTGATGCTTCCTTTATTCTCATCCAATACAAAGGCTCAAACATTAAGCCTTGATTCTTGTAAAAATCTGGCATTATTGAATAATCATAAAATAAAAGAAGCGAATTACGAAGTAATCCAATCGGCAGAACAAAAGAAAAGTACATTCACCAATTATTTTCCAAAAGCAAGCGCCAGTGCAACAGCTATGCGATCATCCAATTATCTGATTAAAGGCGCTATCCCGCAAATGAACCTGCCCGTATACGATGGTAATCCGGCAAACCTGGCAACTGCGACCCAGTTTGCTTATATCCCGTCTATCCCGATAAATATGATGGATTATATAAACACAGCTGCAGTAACAGTCACACAACCAGTTTTTACCGGGGGAAGGATTATCAATGGCAATAAACTCGCAAAGGTTGGATATGAGATAAACCGCGAAAAGCAGACCCTTACCATAACCGATGTTTTGGTAAAAACAGAAGAGCTTTACTGGACAGTAATAACGTTACGTGAAAAAATAAAAACACTTGATAGTTACCGTAAATTGCTCGATACACTTCATCGCGATGTTACAGGTGCATACAAAGCCGGGTTAGTTCAGCGTACGGACTTGCTGAAAGTAGAGTTAAAGCAGAACGAAGTGGAAATAAATACTTTGAAACTTCATAACGGAATTAACCTTTCGCAACGTGCGTTATGCCAACATATTGGCATTGCTTATGACAGCACATTGATGCTTGCAGGCCCGGCAGCTGAATTAGAACTGCCACAAAAGTATTATGTCAAACCCGATATTGCAGTCACCAGCCGTTCGGAATATAAAATGCTCAGTAGTGTAATAGTTGCAGAGAAACTACAAAAAAGGATGGTAATTGGAGAAAATCTTCCACAGGTGGCTATTGGCGGTGTCGGTCTATACATGGATATCATGAATAGCAGTAGTACAAATGCATTAGCCTTTGCAACTGTAAGCATTCCTATTACCGACTGGTGGGGAGGGATGCATAAAATTAAACAGAGTAAGGCTAAAGTTGAGAGTGCACGTAATAAACTGTCGGAAACATCCGAATTACTGTCTCTTCAGATAGAACAGGCTAATAATGAGCTTAATGAAAATTATTTTCAGGTAAGTATAACTCAAAAATCGATAGAACAGGCTATAGAAAACCTTAAGGTAACCACCGACTATTACAGGGCAGGCATTTCCACAATGTCCGATCTTCTCGAAGCGCAATCGGCATATCAAAGCACCCTCGATAACCTTACTGAATCCCAGTGTAATTATAGAATTAAAAAAGCTAAATACCTGCAAGCAATTAATAATTACAAATAGTATGCTATCCCAATATTTGCAAATGTCAGGTATCAATAAATTAGTTCTTTACAGACCCTACTTTAACCCCGAAAACTGAGTAATCAAATTAAGGAGCTCCCCTGGTAGTGTGCCCAGCCAAAGAATGCCAATGGCTATAACAGCCAAAACAAAATTACCGGTAAACGAAATAGCTGGTATTTCTTCCTTATTAGCAATAGAAAACATGGTTGTTACAACCCTCAGATAATAATAAAGGCTAATTACACTATTCACAATTAAACTGAATACTAGCACCCAGAGACCGGATTTCATGCCTGCAAATATGATGTAAAATTTCGCCATAAATCCTGCTGTAATTGGTATTCCGGCAAGAGAAAGCATGACTAGTGTAAATACAATAGCAACCCACGGGCGCTTCCAGAAAAGCCCTTTATAGTTTTCGAGCTGGTCGGCATCATCTCCACATACAGACAATAGCGAAACCACACCAAAAGCCCCGATAGTGGTAACAAAATAGACAATAAGGTAAAAAATAGCAGCCTGAATACCATTCGTGCCACCTGTTAGCAAAGTAACTAAAAGATATCCCAGATTAGCAATAGATGAATAGGCCAAAATCCTTTTCACGTTTTGTTGTCTTAGCGCAAGCAGGTTTCCCACAAACATAGAAAGGACGGCTATTACGGAAATAACCACAACTAAAGCAGGATACTGAAATCCATTAATCCCGTAAAAAAATCTCAGCAAAAGCGCCATCACAGCGCCTTTAGATGCAGTAGCGATAAAGGCAGTTACAGGAGCAGGCGCTCCCTGGTAAACATCAGGAGTCCACATGTGGAAAGGCACTAATGCCAATTTAAAACCAACACCTACCATTATCATTCCAAATCCGGCAATCATAATTGGAGATAAAAAATCCATAGCCTTTATGGCAGAACCTATTCCATTAAATTCCATAGTTCCTGTTCCCCCATAAATTAAAGCCATTCCAAACAATAAAAATGCCGAAGACACAGAAGCCAGAATCAGATACTTTACACCTGCTTCTATGGAATAATCACTGTGCCTTTTATAAGCAATCAAAACATATAGTGAAACACTTAAAGTTTCTAAACCCAGAAAAAAAGTTACAAAGTGTTTTGCAACTACCAGTAAAGCAGCGCCGAAGGTAGCCACAAAAAGAATAATATAATATTCTTCTCTTTCTCCCAATTGCTGCTTAAGATAATCATACGATAAAAGAGTAACCAGCAAGCCTGCTACAATGATCATTCCCAGGAAAAAAAGACTGAAATGATCGAAAACAAATAACGGATTGATGTTGTGTGGAATTACAGGTATTATAAAGAAGATGGAAACAAACGCAGCCAAAAATGCCAGTACAGAAAAACCATATATTACTTCATAACTCCTGAAAAATGCTATGGTAAGCATCATAATAAGAGGTGCACTTGCCAAAATTAAAAAAGGCGCTAAACATAAAAAATCTGTTGCTGTCATAATTTATTTCAATTATTAATATCGAACAAGGAACATCGATTTTAGAATAATGAAGAAGTACGAACACTTCTAAAATCAAAAATCGTTAATCCTTGTTCATTATTCTATTTTCTCTTAAATCATTAGTCTTCTTTAAGTTAATACTCTTATTCACAGTTGTCGATTTTATCTGAACCGTCGAATCAAGTGTTTTTAACAGGGCTGGCTTTGCTGTATTCAAAATAGGCTGGGGGAAGAGCCCCATCCAAACAATAGTAATGATGAGTGATGCAGAAATTATTTTTTCACGTACAGAAAGATCCTTGATTTTCCATTCTGTGCTTTCTTTTCCGAGGAAAACTTTTTGTAAAATTCTTAGTGAATATATTGTAGCGGCTACCAGTCCAATACTTGCAAGGCAAGTCATTAATATGCTTGCTTTGTAAGTGCCAGTTAGTATTAGAAATTCTGCAACAAAATTTCCTAACCCTGGCAAACCAAGAGATGCCATAGAAAATATAAGCCCAATGCCACCTAAAATAGGTATTTGCTTCCACAAACCACCCATTTTGTCAATATCACGGGTATGAATACGCTCTTGAATTTGTCCCACCATTATAAATAATGCCCCTGTGCTGATCCCATGCGCAAGTATTTGCATTACCACCCCCTGATAAGCTATTGTATTAAAAGCAAACACCCCCAGGATAACAAATCCCATGTGACTAACACTGGTATAGGCAATCAAACGCTTCAGATCAGTTTGGGCAAATGCCAGTTTAGCGCCATACAAAATACCGGTCACTCCTAAAATCATTCCAATTGGCGCAAAACTTACAGCCGCAGAAGGAAATAAAGGTACCACAAAACGAATAAGACCATAAGCCCCTGTTTTTAGCAATAAACTTGCAAGAATAAGACTGCCGGCAGTTGGAGCTTCGGTATGTGCATCAGGCAACCAATTGTGCAATGGAACAACAGGCAATTTGACCAAAAAAGCAGTTAGAAATCCCAGCATTAACAATATCGAGGCCGGTAAAGACATGGTAGTACCTAACAATTGCTGGTAATCGAACGTGTATATTCCTGTACTGTTCCCATGCATAAAGTATAACGCCAGGATTGCCAAAAACATAAGCAATCCACTTGCCTGTGTGTAAATAAAAAACTTGTAAGAGGCGTAAATGCGGTTTTCGTGTCCCCATATTCCAATAAGAAAATACATGGGAACCAGCATCAATTCCCAGAAAAAATAAAATAAAAACAAATCCATCGAAAGAAATACACCAACAATGCCAGCCAATATCCACAAAATATTAAAGTGGAAGAAGCCAACGCTTTCATTAATCTCTTTCCAGGAAATTAAAACAGCTAAAATGCCCAAAAAGAAAGTAAGTATTAACATCAACAGGCTTAATCCGTCCAAAGCAAGGTGCAAACTAATTCCAAAATGTGGTATCCATTTAACACTATAATCAATCATCCATGCATTATTACTATTTCCTCCATGCTGAACTGCGATAGCCAATACCAGGATAAGGTCAATAGCCAAAGCTACCAACGATATAACACGGGGTAGGAGAGAGCTCCGTTTTCCAGCAATCCCTGCCAGGAATCCACCTATTAATAAGATGACAATAAGAAGTAAAAGTATCATAGTTTAAGCATAATAGTTATTATTAAAACAATACCTATTGCCAATGCCATGGCGTACCATCTTAACTTTCCATTTTGTGTAAAACTGAGTAAGCTATTGATATAACTTGCGAATGCAGCTACACCTTTACTCCATAAATCAATAAAATCATTTTTATCTATCTCTGAAAGCCAAACGACAGGCATTACAAACAGTCTATCATAAATCCAGTCAAATGCCCAGCCCTTATAAAAAAAGTTACTTAACCGGCTGTGGCTAAAAGATTCAGCTAATTTGTTCCTTCTAAAAAATAATAAATATGCTATAAAAATACCTGTTAATGAGACAATAGCAGAAAGAAACTGAAACTGTAATTCAAAACTGGATCCATGCTTTAACACCGTAACGGGCAATACGATATTCACAAACTTTGAGAATAGGTGAACCGCCCCGAAATTTTCCGGTAATTCAACAAACCCTCCTACCAACGACAATATAGCAAGCACAATCATGGGAATAATCATGAAATTTCCAGGCTTATGTGATGGTTCGGTTTTAACTTCACCAAAAAAAGTAATGAAAATCATCCTGAACGTATATAGTGAAGTAATAAAGGCCCCAAAAAACCCGGCTAACCATAACCAAGTGCTGCCATTACTTGCCGACCAGGCAAACCATAATATCTGGTCCTTGCTGTAAAAGCCGGCAGTAACAAGTGGTAAAGCTGCAAGGGAGGCTGAGCCAATTAAAAAGGTAAAAAAAACAACAGGTAATTTTTTCCATAAGCCCCCCATTTTAAACATGTCATGTTCCTCGTGAAGCAATAATATAACAACCCCTGCACCTAAAAATAAAAGTGCTTTAAAAAAAGCGTGGATCATAAAATGAAAAATAGCAGCAGACCATGCACCTACTCCTAACGCCAGGAACATATATCCGATCTGGCTTATGGTTGAATAAGCTAAAACCCGTTTCAGATCATGCTGGGTTAATGCGCTGATTCCTGCAAACAGCAATGTTAATGCACCAATGATTGCAATTGCTGTTTGCACGGATGGTGCAAGCGCAAAAAGAACATGGGTTCTGGCAATTAAATAGACCCCTGCAGTAACCATTGTTGCAGCGTGGATAAGGGCGCTCACTGGCGATGGACCTGCCATTGCATCAGGCAACCAGGTTTGTAACGGCAATTGGGCTGATTTACCCAATGCTCCACCAAGCAACAAAACAGCAGTTATTATTGCAATAGGAGAACCAACAGCCCACCTCGTCTGAGCTTGTTGCATCAGCTCACTAATATTAAGCGTTCCCAGGTTGATGAAAAGAAGGAAAAGCCCTATAATCATTGCTGTGTCCCCTACCCTGGTAATGATAAATGCTTTTCTCGCTGCATAACCATTAGCAGGGTCTTTATACCAAAAACCGATCAGCAGATAACTGCACAGACCTACACCTTCCCATCCCAGGTAGAGGAGCAGCAGGTTATCGGCCAATACCAGTATCAACATCGAGCCCACAAACAGGTTCATGTAAGCAAAAAATCGGGAAAAGCCTTCGTCCTTTTTCATGAACTCAATTGAATAGATATGAATGAGAGCGCCGACAAATGTGATGACAAAAACAAAAATCAGAGAAAGAGCATCAAGTCTGAAAGCTATATTTGCCACAAAACCTCCCGTATTCATCCATTCCCAAAGATTAACAGCATAAGCTCCTCCCGGAGAAGATGATATAAATGCTATACCAATAATAATGGTCAAAAGAGCCGAAATAGCCACTGAACCGGCCCCAACAAAAGCAGCAACCTTACGAGTAAGTTTTTTCCCGAATAACGCGAGAATCAGGAAACCCAATAGGGGTAGAGCAGGAATAAGCCAGATTAATGAATGCATTGTATTATATATTTTCTTTTGGTTTCTTATCTCTCAATTTATTAAAGGCATCCGCATCGAGCGTTTTATAATGATGGTACATCTGCAGTATCAAGGCCAAGCCAATAGATACCTCGGCTGCAGCCACTGTCAGAATGAATATAAACATTACTTGCCCATCGGTCTGCACCCAGTGAGAACCGGCAATGATAAATACCAGACCGGCACTGTTAAGCATCACTTCAACTGACATCAGCATGAAAATGATATTCCTGCGCACCAACACACCAATAAGACCCATCAGAAAAAGGAGTCCAGCAAGCAATATCTGAGTTTCCATTGAAACTGTTAACATAATTTTGTATTTTTTTAATAACTCAAATTATTGATTGACGAACAAAGAATATCGATCTTTGATTTATGAAGTATTTAAAAATCAGTATTCTAAAATCGTTAATCCTTGTTCGATATTCATATATAGATAAATTACCTTTTCTCTAGAAACCTATGAACCACCTTTTTCTTTTGCTTTCCAAGATGATAAGCTCCAATTATACCTGCAAGCAAAAGTATGGCTGATATTTCAACTGCCAAAAGGTAAGTGGTAAACAACGATATGCCAACCTGTTTGGGAAGCACAACTTGCCCGCCAATCTGTTTGTAATGAAAACTTTTCAATACATAAATTAAATTGAAAAGCAGGATAGCTGCTAATATGGAAGGTAATATCCACATCCGGGGTGTGAGCCATTTCTTTTCCATTTCCTCTTCTATACCAACATTCAACATCATGATCACAAAAATAAACAGCACCATGATGGCACCTGCATAAATAATAACTTCTAAAGCTGCAATGAACGGCGCTCCCATAATATAAAAAATGACAGAAATGGATAGGAGTGATATGATAAGGTAAAGTAATGCGTGAATGGCATTTTTCCTGGAAATAGCCATTCCTGTGGAAATTAAAGCAATTGCAGCTGCAATAAAGAAAATAGTGTTCATTAAAATTTATTTAAAAAAATCATTTACTCAATTGTTTGTAAATAATTATAATAGTGCATTTTACTATCTTGGCTCCTGGTTCTTGTCCCTTATATCTTAATTTAAGGCATTAAACTATTCACATCAACCGGTGGGTCTTCATTTTCACCCTCACCTTTTGCTTTGATTCCCATTTCAACACCAGCATATTTATAAAAATTATATCCGGTGTATTTACCCTCGCCATTGATTAAGAGATGTTCCTTCTCATATACCATGTTCTGCCTGTCATATTCTGCCATTTCAAAATCAGGAATTAACTGGATAGCATAAGTGGGACAAGCTTCTTCACATAAACCGCAAAAAATGCAGCGTGAAAAATTTATCCTGAAAAATTCAGGATACCTTCGTCCATTTTCATCTTCAGTGGCTTGTAAAGAAATACAATCAACCGGACAAGCAGCAGCGCATAGATTACATGCCACGCATCTTTCTTTACCATCAGGATCCTTGGTAAGTACTATTCTACCCCTATATCGTGGAGGTAAATACGGCTTCTCCTCAGGGTATTGCACCGTTTCACGCTTATGAAAAGCATGAAGAAAGGTGAACCATATACTTCGTAATATGCTGAACATTGTAATTTATTATTTTAAATAAATTAGAACTGCGCCAGTAACCAAAAGATTAAGCAACGCCAAAGGCAGCAATATTTTCCAACCTACTGACATCAGCTGATCGTAACGAGGTCGAGGCAAAGAGGCTCTAAGCAATATGAAAAAACAAATAAAAAACGCTGTTTTGAAGAAAAACCAGAACACTGGTGGAAGAAAAGCAGGACCAAGCCACCCGCCGAAAAATAAAGTAATAATAATGGATGAAATAAGCGTTACACCAAGGTATTCACCTACAAAAAACATTCCGAACTTCATCCCGGAGTATTCCGAATGATAACCCGCAACCAATTCCCCTTCTGCCTCAGGAATATCAAAAGGTGTTCGGTGCGTCTCGGCAATACCGGCAATAAGGAAAATTAAAAACCCAATAAATTGAGGGAAAATAAACCATACATGACGTTGTGCTTCCACAATTTCACGTAAATTGAAGCTATCTGCCATCATTACCACACCCATAAGTGAAAGTCCCATGAAGACCTCATACGTGAGCATCTGTGCAGAACCCCTCATAGCTCCTAAAAGTGAATACTTATTGTTCGAAGCCCATCCACCCAGTACTAAACTATAAACTCCAAGAGATGAGTTTCCCAGAAAAAAAAGAATACCTATGTTCGAATCAAGTACAAAAAAGTTTGGAGCAAACGGAATAATGGCAAACGTGAGCAATATAGTAGCCACAAGTATAGCAGGCGCTAAAACAAACACAGCTTTATCAGCAAATGGAGGCACCCAGTCCTCCTTGAAAAATATTTTAATCATATCAGCCGGAACCTGTAACAAGCCGAAAAATCCAACACGGTTAGGACCATAACGGTCCTGCCACAATGCGAGCAACCTCCGCTCAACATAAATAAGCATAGAAGCAATCGTCAGCACGATCAATAATATTCCGGCAATGATGAAAAGGTATTTCATAATCTGTTAGTTCTTATTACTCTGTACTTACTCCTTTTTAAATTTGCTATAGGTGTTCTAAAAAACCGTTTTTCAACTGTCATTCTGAACGAAGTGAAGAATCTATATTTCTGTAATACAGATGTTTCGCAATCGCTCAACATGACAAAGAGAACAATTAAATGACTCTTCAGACAGCCTCCTCTAAATACTAATTACTTACTACTGGCTAATAATTTTCCCCATCCTGGCAAATTCAAATAAGGCATTCCCGGCAGGTTAAAAGATAAACCAGCTATTCCATGAGGCAAGCTGTTATCAATTCCTGCCTTTATTTCTAAAATATTTTCTGAAATATGAAGTTGTATCTTCTGTTTGTCAACAATATTAATCCTTTCAGCATCACGCTGATTAATAAAAATTTTTGATTCTGGTATACGTTCTCTAATGGCAGAGCCCTTTGCACTTAATTCCTCTGATCCAAAAATATGATAAACAGGAATAATCAACCATTCATTGGTTTTCGGCTCAAATGAGGCAGGAATAGAATCAAAGTAAACAACCTGTGACTTTGCTTCTGCTTCAATTAATCGAACGCCTGGATCACCGTTTTTTATGGAACCATTGGGCTCGTTAAGATATTTAGTTATAGCCTGCACCGAATTCCAGCCAGGCGACCAGTAATGCGATATTAATGAAGATGGAGGCTGTCCTTTGTATCCTTCCATGCTGAATGCCAAGGGCGAATCCATATCTTGTGGTGGTTTTGGCTCGCTTACAGCAATATTGGCATTCATAGAAGTACGCCCGCTGAAACGCATTGTTTGCCTGGGAACCTTTTCGTTCAGCATCATAAAATCAGCATCTGGGTTAAGACCTTTTATCTTCGAAAATGCTGGTATTACATTAATCATTGCAGACACAACATCATTAAAATATTGCCATGTTCCTGCTTCTTTTTTATCCGAATTTTTCATCAGGTGACTAATCCAGCGCCAGCTCTCAATTACAGGTTCTTTTACAGGAAAAACATTGTAAAACCTCTGTGCCCTGCCTTCATTATTTACCAATGTTCCATCTGATTCTGCAAAAGTCCCTACAGGTAAAAGCATGTCAGCTTTCCTGACTGTTTCGTTCATCAGGTAGTCGAGAACAATGACCTGACGGCATTTGTTGAACATTTCATCAACTAGCTTTCTGTCGGTCCTTCTATATAAATCGTTTTCAAGAATTATTAAAGTGTCGGCCTCACCCTTCCTGATCTGGTCTAATACCTCATCAAGCGGGCCTCCATCCATCATGCCAAGTCCTATACTGTTGCATTCAGCAACAATAAAACTCAGAGAAGCCTTTTTATCAGTTGTTGAAAGCGCCCAGGCTATGTTAGCAGAAGCATGAAGCATATCTTCACTGCCGCTATGAGTTCCGGAAATAATCAAAGGGTTCTTAGCATTTTTTAATACGTATGCAATCTTTTCAGCCAATTCCTGTTGTAATGGATTCAAATCTTTCACCCTTGAAGCATTGGAATTTAAAATTGATGCGACAGCAAATCCAAGCCTGGCAATATCAGCTGCAGAAGCATGATAGGTCTGCTCAGCCAATTCATCCAATTTGGTTTTGTAAGAAGTAGCTATGAAAACCGGACTTTTCAAGTCCTGGGATATTTCCCTTACGGCTGCATCGTTCCAGCTTGCAACTCCCATTTTAACTGCCATATCAATTGGTTTGGTTCTGGCAGCCTGTCGCAATGCCAGAGCAACCATTGGCGCTGTATTAGTTACATCTTCACCCAATATGAATACAGCATCAGCCTTTTCCATTTCTTTTAACGAAGGAGAATGTGCATGACCCTGGTGTAAAATGTGAATTGCTGTTTTAACTAAATTATATTCATTCTTTGGAATACCGTGATAGAAGTTCCCTTTCCCAACAAGTGCTGATAAAGCAAAATTAGATTCCAACGAAGCTCTTGGTGAACCTATACCAATCACTTTCTTACTTTCAGAGAATAGGGTAGTTATTTTAGATAAAAAGTCTTCCTTGCTAACATCTTCTAAATTTTCTCCTTTCGAAGAACGCATTTGAACTTTCCTGTTTCTTTTTTCATCATTCACAAACTCATAACCAAACCTTCCACGGTCACAAAGGAAATAACCATTGACCGCACCATTGTAACGGCTCATAATCCTTTTTAGCGAGCCATAACGCTCACTGCCAATGGTATTGCAACCAACACTGCAATTTACACATATTGAGGGGGCATTAGTTAAATCCCACTTACGTGTATATTTTTTTTTAAGCGTTTTATCGGTAAAAACTCCTGTAGGGCATACCTCAACAAGATTTCCGCTAAATTCATTTTCTAATATCCCGTTTTCATGCCTTCCAAAATATACATTATTGTGCGAAGCAAAAGCATCAAGGTCTTTTCCTCCTGCATAATCCTTATAAAACCTTACACACCGGTAACATTGTATGCATCGGTTCATTTCATGATTAATAAAGGGGCCTATATATTGATTTTTATAGGTTCGTTTTTTAAAGTCAAACCGCCTGTAATTGTGACCTGTCATTACAAGCATATCCTGCAAATGGCATTCACCACCTTCATCGCATATCGGACAGTCGTGAGGGTGATTAGTCATAAGGCTTTCGAGGATAGAAGAACGAAATGCCTTAACTTCAGCGTCTTCAAGTGAAATAATAAGCCCATCAACCACAGGTTCCATACAGGACATCACTATTTTTCCTTTTTGGTCACTGGCATCTTTGAACTTTTTAACTGCACATAGACGACAAGCTCCTACAGAGCCTAATGCAGGATGAAAACAAAAATAGGGAATATCAAAACCAAGTGCAATACAGGTTTCGAGTAAATTTTTCCCAGGCTTAACCTCAAAAAAATTTCCTTCTATCTGAATTTTTATCATAATTCCCTCCAGGGACAACTTTTCTCATTAATATGCCTCATAAAATCATCATGAAAATATTTGAGTCCGCTTTGCAGTGGCTCCATAGCACCAGGAGCATGTGCACAAAATGTATTACCAGGCCCAAGATAATGTGTATGAAATTTTAAAATATCAATATCACTTGGTTTGGCCTTTCCTTCCTCGAATGATTGTAATATTTTTTCGACCCATGGTAGTCCTTCGCGGCATGGAGTGCACCAACCGCAACTTTCCAAAGCAAAAAATTTCTCAAGATTGTGGATAAATGCTACTGGACAAGTTTTATCATCAAGAACAATCATGGTACCTGTCCCTAATCTGCTCCCTGCCTTTTGTACAGAAGAAAAATCCAATTTTACATCTAAATGACTGTCAATGAGAAAATCAGTGGATGCCCCTCCGGGAAGCGCTCCTCGGAATTTATAACCATCTGCCATGCCGCCCGCGTGCTCTTCAATAAGTTCTCCCATTGTTATACCCAATGGCAGTTCCCAAAGCCCTGGTTTTTTCACCTTACCACTTACTCCATAGAGTTTGGTGCCTCCTTCGCCTGTTAAACTTAATTTCTTAAACCAATCAGCCCCATTTTCAACGATATGTGGAATCCAACAAAGGGTTTCCACATTATTGACTACCGTGGGTTTGCCAAAAAGTCCACTTGTTGCAGGATAAGGAGGTTTTGCTCGAGGAATCGCCCTTTTTCCCTCAAGTGAATTGAGCAGGGCTGTCTCCTCACCACATATATAGCGACCAGCACTTGTGTGCAAATGCAAATCAAGATTATATCCGGTTCCAATTATATTTTTCCCCAAATAACCAGACTTATATGCTTCATCAATAGCCTTCTGGATCAAAGTTTCTGCCTTTTTATATGCCCAACGTAAAAAAATATAGGCCTTTTCCGCTTGAATAGCATACGAAGCAATAATCATTCCTGCTATTAATTGATGAGGGTTACCTTCAAGAAGATATCTGTCCTTAAAAGTACCTGGTTCCATTTCATCGGCATTGGTTATTAAATATCGTGGTTGGGGCACATTCTCAACCTTAGGGATCAGGCTCCATTTAATGCCTGTGGGAAAGCCCGCGCCTCCTCTGCCTAATAAATTTGAAGCTTTTACCTCATTTGTAATCTCATGAGGCGTCATTTTCAATGCCTTGCGAACAGCCATATAACCCCCAACCTTTTCATATTCTATCAAACTAAGCGGAGATTGTGTATCTCTTATATGTTTTGTCAAAGGCCTTTCCATAATCTATTATTCATATTTTTCGAGTAATTCCTCAATTTTGCTGATGTTTAAATTATTATGCAAATCATGATTAATCATTATCGCCGGGGCATGATCACAATCGCCAAGGCACGAAATAGGAAGCAGAGTAAACCGGTCATCAGGAGTGGTTTCCCCAAAACGTATTCCCAGTTTCTTTGAGATGTGATCATAAATAGGCTCATAACCCATAATCATACAGCTCAAACTATCGCATATAAGAATAACATTCCTTCCTACAGGTCTACGATAAATCCTGCTGTAAAAAGTAGCCACACTGTCAACCTCTTCAGCAGACATTCCAAGTATTTCAGCAATATCTTTAATGCTTTCGTCTGTCACCCATCTCCTGTAATGTTGAACTACCTTCAATGCGTCTAAACAAGCCGCTTTAGGGTACGGATAAAGCTTAGTTTCCTCCAAAATCTCTTGTCTTTCCTGTTGAGTTAACATAATTATTATAAAACTATTTTGTAATTCATACTTTTTACTTGATACTTAATTTTCATCTATCCAAATCTGCCAGCACAAAATCCATAGCTCCCAATATTGACAATAGGTCAGCAACAGTATATCCTTTGCTTATCAATGGTACCATTTGCATGTGTGGAAAAGACGGGGTGCGAATTCTTGAACGGTAAGCAGAAGTGCCCCCGTCACTAATAAGGTAATACCCATTACTCCCTTTTGCAGCTTCTATAGGAACTATTGCCTCTCCTGCCGGAATGACTGGTCCCCACGTTACAGCCAAAAAATGAGTGATAAGCGTTTCAATATCCTTCATTGTCTTTTCCTTACGAGGAGGAACAGCAAGAGGATGACCGGATTTATAGTCTCCGGCAGGCATATTCTTTACACATTGTTGAATAATCCGTAGGCTTTGGCGCATCTCTTCCATACGGACTAAAGCCCTATCATAGCAATCGCCATTTTTACCAATAGGAATTTCAAAATCAAACTGATCTATACCAGAATAAGGTCGCTTTTTGCGATAATCCCAGTTAAAACCTGTTGCCCGCAAGCCTGCACCTGTAATTCCCCATTCTATGGCTTCTTCTGTAGTATATACGCCTATACCTACTGTCCTTGCTTTGAAAATACTATTTTTAATTACTACCTGATCATATTCTTTAAGCCTTTTGGGAAAATAATTCACAAAATCCTGAATCATTTTTTCCCAACCATTTGGCAAATCATGGGCTACTCCGCCTATGCGGAACCAGGACGGATGCATTCGTCCGCCGGTTACCGCCGAAACAATATCGAAAATCCTTTCCCTATCATTAAATGCAAAGAACACTGGTGACATTTGCCCTAAATCCTGTGCATAAGTACCGAGCCAAACGAGATGACTGGCTATGCGGAAGAGTTCGCTCATCATAACCCTGATCACTTTAGCCCTATCTGGCACTTCAATACCTGCAAGTTTTTCAATTGAAAGAAGATATGCCAGATTATTCATGACTCCACCCAGATAGTCAATACGGTCAGTATAAGGGATATACTTATGCCACGTTTGCCTTTCTCCCATTTTTTCAGCTCCCCGGTGATGAAAGCCTATATCTGGCACAATATCAACAATATCTTCGCCATCTAGTTGCAGCACAAGCCTTAATAGTCCATGTGTACCAGGGTGCTGTGGCCCAATATTAAGAAACATAAAATCGGTATCTTCACTTTGCCTTTTTAAATCCCAGTCTTCTGGGTTGAAAGTTAGGTTATGGTCGTCAAGTTCGCGCATTTGCTCTTCCAGCACAAATGGTTCCATTTCAGTAGCCCTTGCAGGATATTCTTTTCTTAAAGGGAATCCCTTCCATGACTGAGGCATTAAGATACGACGCATATGCGGATGACCAGTGAATGTAATGCCAAACATATCATAAACCTCCCGCTCGTACCAGTTGGCAGAAGTCCAGATGTTGGTTATACTTGAAGTAGATGGATATTCTCCTTGAAGGGCGGTTTTTATGCGGATGTCTTGGTTTCTTTCAAATGAGGTAAGATGATAAACTACTGTAAAATCAGATGCTGGTTGGTCTTCACGTTTTGTTCTTCTGCGTTCATCAATAGCAGTGATATCATATAACATCCGGAAAGGACGATCAATTTCATTCTTTAGATATATCAGTACTTGACTAATTTTGTCCGGATTAATCCATAACGTAACAATTCCGTCAGCTGTGTTCTGTTGAGCTATAATTGCTGACTCTCTAAATTTTTCCTTTAAATTGGATATTAAAGAATGAGCATCATCCATAAAAAATTAATTTGTACCAAATAATCTTGGCTCATGGTTCTTATATCTTGAATCTAATAAATCAAATCTCATCCATAGTACGAATGGTTCCCATCATCTTGCGTTCTTCCGCTTTTTTATCTCTCATGCTAATTTTTTCAGGTCTAATAATGTTTTGTGAACCTATTGTCCAGCTCAAAGGACGTTCTTCTTTTCCAATTGAATCTCGCAAAAGCAACAGACCTTCCAAAAAAGCATCTGGTCGCGGAGGGCAGCCAGAGACATATACATCAACAGGCAAAATTTTGTCAACGCCCTGCACAACGCTGTAAATATCATACATCCCCCCTGAATTGGCACAGGAACCCATGGATATAACCCATTTAGGTGCCATCATCTGTTCATGAAGCCTTTTAATAATGGGGGCCATTTTGATAAAAACAGTACCTGCAACAATCATTAGATCCGCCTCACGTGGTGTGCCACGAATTACCTCACCCCCAAATCGTGCAATATCAAACCGACTTGTAATGGACGTTGCCATTTCGACAAAACAGCAAGAAAGACCAAATGCAAAAGGCCATATAGAATTTTTTCGACCCCAGGCAACCATATCATCGAGCCTACTGAATAAAATAGACTTCTGTATAGCTTCATCTAGCAAAGCTGTTTCGACATTAGCATTTATGTCACTGGGTTTATGTAAGGTCCATTTCATTTTAGCTTGTCTTTATATTGAAGGATTTTTTTTCCATTAGGCCCAAAATTAAGGGCTCCAATACTTAGTTCATATATAAGCACCACAACCAGGATAAGAATAAAAACAACTACTCCTAAATAACCTGCAAGCCCCAATTCACGAAACGATACTGCCCAGGCCATAATAAAAGCGGCATCTAAATCGAATATCACAAAAAACATTGCTATCAGATAAAAATGTGAAGTAAAGCGTAGACGTGCATTTCCTGTTGGAGGAATACCTGATTCGTAGGGCGAGTTTGTGAGTTTTTCCTGATGACGTTCACCCAAAATGTAGGATAATCCGATCATTATTCCTACAATTGCAAATGTTGCTGCCGCATACACCAAAAAAGGCCAAAAAGTAATCGCTTCTTTAGAAACCATTTTTTTGTTATTGTTAGTTTAATAACAATTTAAATTTTCAAAAGTTTCTTATTAATAATTTAGCAAAGTTATAGAAGTATATACGACATCAAAGTAACTTTTCAAAACGAAACATGCTAAATATTAATCTCCTAAACTTTTATTTATTGCTAATAATCAATATAATGATTAAACAAAGTTAAAACTATAACTTTGTTCTTTAAACAAACTATTCTTAAAACTTGTTCATATTTCGTTCGCCTTTTATAAAAAATTCTAATAAAAAATATTGTTTTATCTCGTTTATGCTTTGTATAGAACTTTCTTTCAAACTTCCAAATAAGTTAATTGTTATTTTGTATTAAATATTCAACCCTTTTTAAACATAAAAACTCTGGTTAATAAGTCAATTTTTTCAAACTTTGTATTTCTTAACCATTGTTAAAAACTTTTAAAAAATAGTGATATTTAATGATATTTGTTTTAGTTGAATTGTTAATTACATGTTGCTAAACTTTTAATTTCTATATGACAAGTATTTTGCAAAAAATTTACCAACACAATTAACAGGATATAATCATTATCATTAAAGATTTTTTAAAGATTAAATATAAAATAATATAATGTTAATATGATTAATGTATTAAAAAATAGAGTTTCAGAAGTAAATTTAAGCCAAGATGAATTAATAAGCGAAATCAATAGATTACGTAAAGAACGTAATGCAATTATTTTGGCCCATTATTATCAGGAAGCAGATATTCAAGATATTGCTGATTTTATAGGTGATAGTCTTCAACTTTCTCAGCAAGCTGCAAAAACCAATGCTGATGTTATTGTTTTTGCCGGTGTTCATTTTATGGCAGAAACAGCTAAAATTTTAAGTCCTGATAAAACGGTATTAATACCTGATTTAGAAGCTGGTTGTTCACTTGCAGATTCTTGTAAATCAACTGATTTTAAAGCATTTTTGGATAAATATCCAAAACATACTGTGATATCTTATGTAAACACTACTGCTGAAATTAAGGCCTTAACTGATATTATATGTACTTCTTCTAATGCACTAGCTATTGTAAAGTCTTTACCAAAAGATGAAAAAATAATTTTTGCTCCTGATAAAAATCTTGGAAATTATATAGTTAGTGTTACTGGTCGTGATATGGTTATTTGGGATGGAGCTTGTCATGTCCATGAGCGTTTTTCTTTAGAAAAAGTTTTGCAATTGAAGGAAGAAAATAAAAAAGCAAAAATTATATCTCATCCTGAATGTGAAAAAACAATTCTTTTGATTTCTGATTTTATTGGTTCAACCTCTGCTCTGTTGAAATTTACTGAAAATGATGATTCTAAAGTTTATATAGTTTGTACTGAGTCAGGTATATTGCATCAAATGAATAAATTACATCCTGAAAAAACTTTTATTCCAGCTCCTCCAAATGATTCAACATGTGCTTGCAATGATTGCCAGTTTATGAAGTTGATTACATTAAAAAAGATTTATCTTAGCTTAAAAAATAATCGGTTTGAGATTACTTTAGATAAGAATATTCGGGTAAAGGCAGAACGTCCTATTCGTCGAATGCTTGAATTATCAGAAAAATTGGGGTTTAAATGAATTTATAAGGTACACATGTTTTCAAAGTGATATTAATTTATATGAAGGAATTCATAAATAAACTGTTTCGTATAAACTGGAAATTTTTTGGGTGTAATTTTTTGCAAAGTAAATATTTAATGTTTATTTTTTTTATCCTTTACAATACATTGTGTTTATCACAGAATAAACAACAAAATGGTTACGTTAAATTTACTTATCCAAATGGGAAAATTTCAAGTGCAGGTTTAATGGTTAATGCAAAACCTGATGGTTTTTGGAAGACGTATTATGTAACAGGTGTTGTTAAATCTGAAGGAAATAGGAATAATTTTTTATTAGATAGTATATGGTTGTTTTATAATGAATTAGGAGACACTACTGAGAAAATAAGTTATGTACTGGGTAAAAAGAATGGTTATTATTATCAATATTCGACAATAGAAGAAAAGAACGAAACAAGAAAAAATATTATTGTTTCTAAGGAATTATATATTAATGATATAAAGGAAGGCCTATCTTATTATTATTATCCTAATGGGAAAGTACATGAAATTATTAATTATAAGAAAAATAAACGTCAGGGAATTGGAAAGGAGTTTAATAATGACAGTTTAGTAATTACAATTTATGAATACTTTAACGATTATTTGATTGATAAACAAAATATAAATAGGACAGTAAAGGGACAGAAAGATGGTCTATGGAAGGAATTTTACAAAAGTGGAATTGTGAAATCGGAAAAAACTTATAGAAGTGACCAATTAAGCGGTTATTCAAAAGAATATGATAAGAAAGGAAATATTAGCCTTGCTCTACTTTACGATTCTGGTAAGCTCGTACAAAAAGGGAAAGATGATACTTTAAATATCGATGAACGTATTGTGTATGACGAAAAGGGCAAAATGTTGAAAAGGGGATATTATAAAAATAACATCCCAACGGGTATTCATCGTGAATATGATTCCAACGGGAAAGTAACAAATGCATTTGTTTATGATGAGAACGGTAAAATTGTCAGCCAGGGCATTATAAATGATGATGGAACACGAGAAGGAAAATGGGATTATTTTTATGATGATGGTGAAGTTAAATCAGAAGGTTTATATGTTAACAATAGACAAGATGGAGAATGGAAGTTTTTTTTCAGGGGAGGAAAAACAGAACAATTAGGAAATTTTTCTAGTGGTGTATTAAATGATATTTGGAAATGGTTTTATCCAACTGGAAATGTTTTGCGTATAGAAAATTTTTCAAAGGGGAAAAGGGAAGGGTTGTATGTTGAACTTAGTGTTTCGGGTGATACAATTGTCAAGGGTACTTATTTGGATGGGGAAAAAAATGGTTTTTGGAGAACTAAATCTGGCGATGTTATTGAGGAGGGCAAGTACGTCAATGATTTAAAGGAGGGCGCTTGGGAAACTTATTATTTGAACGGAGTACTAATGTATCAGGGAAATTATATTCAAGGCAATGCTGACGGGAGGCATATTTATTATTATGATACAGGGAGAATAAGGGAAGAACAAAATTACGTAAATGGCATTAAGGAAAAATTATGGAGAAAATTTAGTCCAGATGGAAATATTTTTCTGACAGTTTATTTCGAAAATGATATAGAAACCAGGATTAATGGGATCAATGTTCAAAAGATAAAAAGGAATTAAATGGTTGAAGATTTTAAATTCCATGATAATGCATTAGATGACAATGACAAGGATTTTGAGCGAAGTGTTCGTCCTCTGGAATTTGAAGATTTTTCTGGTCAAAATAAAGTAGTGTCCAATCTTAAGGTTTTTGTAAAAGCTGCAAAACTTCGTAATGAAGCTTTGGATCATGTATTACTGCATGGGCCTCCTGGGCTCGGAAAAACAACATTATCTAGTATATTGGCAAATGAATTAGGTGTCAATATGAAAGTTACTTCAGGACCTGTCCTTGATAAACCTGGAGATTTAGCCGGAATACTTACCAATCTTAATGAACATGATGTTTTATTTATCGATGAAATTCATCGGCTGAGTCCGGTCGTTGAGGAATATTTATATTCTGCGATGGAGGACTTTAATATCGATATTGTTTTAGATAAAGGCCCTAACGCACGTTCCATTCAGTTGAAACTGAATCCTTTTACATTAATAGGGGCTACTACAAGATCTGGATTGTTAACAAGTCCGCTTCGTGCACGATTTGGAATTACTTGCCATTTGGAATATTATGATGTGCAAACATTAGATAAAATTGTAAAACGTTCTGCATCAATATTGAAAGTAAAAATTAATAATGATGCAGCTATGGAAATTGCCTCGCGAAGTCGTGGAACACCTCGCATTTGTAACGCTTTATTACGCAGGATAAGGGATTTTGCCCAAGTAGAGGGTGAAGGGTTTATTGATTTAAAGATTACACAATATGCTTTAAAGGCCTTAAATATCGATCGTAATGGTCTGGACGAAATGGATCATAAAATTTTACGAACAATAATTGAAAAATTTAAAGGTGGCCCCGTTGGATTAAGTACAATTGCAACTGCAGTTGGCGATGATGCCGGAACTATTGAGGAAGTTTACGAACCATTTTTAGTTAAGGAAGGTTATATCAAACGAACACCCAGGGGACGTGAGGTTACTGAAATTGCTTATAGAAATCTTGGTATTATATATCCTGGGAATCAGAAAACTTTGTTTTAGCATAATTGTTTATATCGAAAACACGTTAAATAAAGTAATTATTATGAAAAAGACGGTACAGGTAACTTGGAAAAATAATATGAAATTTGAAACCATTGTTGATGGACATCAATTGGTTATTGATGCGGTGCCAGAGGTTGGTGGGAATGATGAAGGGCCGCGTCCAAAATCTTTAATGATGGTTGCTCTTGCAGGTTGTACAGGTATGGATGTTGTATCTATTTTAAAAAAAATGAAGGTTGATTTTACTTATTTCAACTTAAGGATTGAAGGAGAAATGAGTGACGAACACCCGAAAAAGTTTACGTCTATGAAGACAATCTATGAATTAAAAGGAAAGGATCTTGCTTACGAGAAAATAGAGAAAGCTGTAAATTTATCCATAGAAAAATATTGTAGTGTGAATGCTAATTATAGCGATTCAATGAAAATGGAACATGAGATTAAAATTTTATAAATGACATAGCACTGGGCGGTTATTTATAGTACAGATGAGAATTGCCGTAAAAATCTTATATCATTTTCAAAAAAGAATCGAATATCTTTGATTTGGTATTTTAAGATGGCCAAACGATCAATACCCATTCCAAAAGCATAACCAGTATAAATTTTAGAATCAATGCCAGAATTATCTAATACCTGAGGATCAACCATTCCGCAGCCTAGAATCTCAAGCCATCCAGTATATTTGCATAAATTGCATCCTTTTCCTTTGCAGATAGTGCATGAGATATCCATTTCGGCTGATGGTTCTGTAAAAGGGAAAAAGGATGGCCTTAGTCGGATTTGTGTTTCCTGCCCAAAGAATTCCTTAGCAAAAAATAATAATGTTTGTTTTAAATCAGCAAATGAAACGTTTTTATTGATATACAATCCTTCAATTTGATGGAAAAAGCAATGGGAACGAGCGGAAATAGCTTCGTTACGGAATACCCTGCCTGGCATTACCACTCTAATTGGGGGTTTTGAATTTTCCATTACCCGAACTTGCACAGAGGAAGTATGGGTTCGTAATAAAATTTCAGAGTCCTTATTAATGAAAAAAGTGTCTTGCATATCACGTGCAGGATGTTCAATAGGAAAGTTTAATGCAGTAAAAACATGCCAATCATCTTCTATTTCCGGACCTTCTGCAATAGTAAAGCCTAATCTCTCAAAAATGTTATTGAGTTCATTTCTTATTATTGAAATTGGATGGCGTGAGCTTAATTCGAATGAATCACCCGGTAAACTTAAATCAGGGTTAGAAGATTTTTCTTTTGATTTTAAATTTTTGGATTTGAGATCGTTATACTTAGCGTTAAGATACTCTTTTAACTCATTAAGTTTCAGTCCGGCTTGTTTCCTTTGATCTGCAGGGAGACACTTAAAATCTTCAAACAACTGGTTCAGAATTCCCTTCTTGCTTAAATATTTAAGGCGAAAAGCTTCGATATCATTATTTGTTTTTGCAACAAATTGATTTGCTTCATTTAATAAGTTTGTAATTTTTTCAATCATTTTGCTATTTAGTAAATTTTTATTGAAAATTTAATGTCTTTTTCAGGTCGGTCACCTGGCAATGTTTTCACTGCGGCAATTTTATCAATAACATCGAAGCCATCAATTACTTCGCCAAAAACAGTATAATTTTCATCTAAAAAGGCTGTTCCACCTATAGTAGTATAGACTTTAATTTGTTCTTCAGTATATTTAAACGGATTTTTTTCAAAGTCTGCCTTGGCTTTATTCTTAGCAGTTGTTTGAATCGATTTATAATCTAGAGGTGCATCTTTTTGCATCATCTTATTTTCTTCTTCTTTGTAGTACTTTTTATATAGTGAGTTAGTAATTTGATTATTAATTTGAATCTCAATTTGTTTCAGTTGTTCTAATGTATAAGTTTGACCTTGAATAATATAGAATTGAGTTGAAGAAGATTCTTTGTTGGGATTTATTTCATCACTCTGCCTTGCAGCTGCCAAAGCGCCTTTTTTATGATACAATATTCTATTAAACTCAGCAGGCACAGTATAATTGAAGGTACCTTTGATGTTATTTGCTGATGGTTCAGGAAGTGATTCATCTCCACCCTGGATCATGAATTGATTTATAACTCTGTGGAAAATTCGGTCCTTATAGAAACCGCTTTTAATCAATTTAATAAAATTATCACGATGTAATGGGGTTTCATTATAAAGTTTTAGCTTTATATCACCTAAGTCGGTTGAAATTAGGACTTTTACTTCCTTGTTTTTCTGAGAATTACACGAATAATTGAAAAACGGAAGAAATAAAATGATTATTAGAAAATACTTAAATTTCATAATATTATAGTTTTGATAAAAACATTAATCGTATTTCTATTGGGTTTTAAATATGCAAATATTTTTAAAATTATTAACTAATAAAAATAAATAGACCAATAAATCAGTTTAATAAAATTTAAGCTCTCCATTCAAAAGCACCCACAGGAATTATTTCTTTCAACATGTATTATTAACTTTGATGCGTTTTAAATGAATATTAAAATTTTATAAACACTTCAAATATAAACACTTGAATCAT
>Ga0182027_10001336_pt1 | contig 41534 bp, 31 predicted proteins | sample 712E1DmetaG_FD_121300 | JGI IMG/M metagenome (GOLD analysis project Ga0182027, IMG submission 121300) | Permafrost microbial communities from Stordalen Mire, Sweden - 712E1D metaG (Illumina Assembly) | ecosystem: Environmental > Terrestrial > Soil > Wetlands > Permafrost | place: Sweden...
GGGCGAGATCACTCTGTGAAGCTTGCAGTTTTGCTGTGATGGCTTTTAGCGCTTTATCAAGTTCCTGAATCTGGGCGTCGAACTGTTGTAGTTCTTCCAAACGCTTAAGCTGGGCGCGCAACTGTACCTCCTGAGCTCTTGATCGAGCTGCTCGTGCTGCTAGGGAAGAAAGACGTTCCGGCGGCTGTGGGTCGAGTGGGCCCACCTGGATTCGAACCAGGGACCGAGCGGTTAGGAGCCGCCAGCTCTGACCGCTGAGCTATGGGCCCAGCCTTGCGAAAAGTTCTTGTCAACAAGAACACGAAGAATACCGATCCCTACCCGACCTGTCCAGGTAGGAGTTTAGATCACCGTTTTTCGCATTCTCTACCCAAGCTTTCCCGCCAGCACGGCGGCGAGAAGCAAGAGCCCGAGCGCTACGCGGTAGATCACGAAAGAGTACGTGGTTCGTGTCCGGAGAAAGCGCAAGAGCCATCGAATGCAGAGATATCCTGACACGGCCGCGGCGGCCAGACCAGCGAGGAAGGCCGAGATTCCGACGTCGCGATTGTGCAGCAGCGTTGGAAGTTCGAAGACGGCTGCAGCAGCCACCGCGGGAATCGAGAGCAGAAACGAGAAGCGGGCGGCTGCGTCGCGCCGCAGACCGATGGCCATGGCAAAGGCTAAAGTGATCCCGGAACGCGACACGCCGGGCACCAGCGCCAGGGCTTGCCCGAGCCCGATGATGAGAACATCGCGCAGGCTGAGCGAATCCATGGCGCGCTCGTGGCGCGCCAAACGTTCGACCAGGGCCATCACCAGGCCGACTACGATGAGCGACGTGCCGATGACCGCCAGCGTACGCAGCGGGCCCTCCACTGCGTGCTTGAAGATGACACCGGCGATGCCGATGGGCACGGTGCCCACGACCAGATAGAGCGCCATGCGGCCCTCGGGTCCGCGCCGTCGATTAGGATCGGCAAGCGCGGTCACCATGCCGACTAGGTCGCGCAGGAAGAAGAGGATCACAGCCAGCAGGGTGCCCAGTTGGATGACCGCGGTGAAAGCAGCCCCGCTGTCCGGCCAGCCAAGCAGGGCCGGCGCGATCCGCAGGTGCGCCGTCGAGGAAACCGGGAGAAACTCGGTGAGCCCCTGAATGATGCCAAGAACGATGGACTGGGCGATGGTCAAAGTGGGCCGAGCATAGCGCGCGGGCTCACGCTAGCCACTTTCCCCCGAGACCATACGATGGACATGTCCGGCGTCGTCGCGCACCAGCAAGGCGCCGCTCTCGTCGATATCGGTCGCGACCCCCTCGACCTTGGTCCCGTCCTGACCGATGCGACACACCCGACCGAGATCCGCATGGCGACGCCAATCGGCCAAGCCCGACGCAGGTCCGCGAGCCAAGAAATCATCGTAGGTGGCCTCGAAGGCGGCCAGAAAGTCGACGAGCAACTGGACGCGGTCGAAGGCGCGCCCGAACGCCATGCACAGCGAGGTCGCGCGTCGAGCCAGCTCGGGTGGAAGGTCTTGGCTGTTCACGTTCAAGCCCACGCCCATGACGATGTGGCGAACTCCTTCGCCGTCGGTCGCCATCTCGCTCAGGATGCCGGCTGCCTTGCGAAATTCACCCGCGGCAGGAACCAGCAGATCATTGGGCCAGCGCAGGCGCGGCGTTGCCCCGGCTTCGGCCAGCGTCCGCGCCAAGGCTGCGCCGGCCAGCAAGGTGAGAGGCGTGACTTGACGGGCAGGCAGGGCAGGGCGCAGGAGCAGGGAGAGGTACAGATTCTGTCCTGGGGGCGAGTGCCACGAGCGCCCTAGCCGGCCGCGGCCCGCCGACTGGCTGTCGGCCACGATCACGAGACCCTCGGCCGCGCCCGCAGCCGCGCAACCGCGAACCACATCGTTGGTAGAAGTGCAGGCAGAGAGGAACTCGTAGGCCCGTCCTAGGCGTCGGGTTCGCAGACGCCGGAGCACCGCCCCTGGCGTCAGGTCGCTTTCGGGCAAGGGGCTCTGGCTCACGCACCTTGCCCCGTGGGGCCTCTCGTGATCTCCATGTCCAAGGCCAGGTCCACCGCAGGCGCCGAGTGGGTGAGCGCGCCTACCGAGACCAGATCCACGCCTAGCCGGGCAAGCTCGGGGATGCGCGCCAGGGTCACGCCACCCGAGACCTCCACCAGCGGACGAGACCGGACGGCGCGCACCCGCGCCATGGCCTTCTCCAGATCCGCGGTGCTGAAGTTGTCGAGCAGAACGATGGCGACACCTGCGGCCAGGGCTTCGTCGAGCTGGGCCAGGGTATCCACCTCGACTTCGATGTTCAGGCTGTGGGGCACCCGGCCCTTGGCCCGGCGCACCGCCTCGGTGACCGATCCGGCGATGGCCACGTGGTTGTCCTTAATGAGCACGCCCGAGCCCAGGTCGAAGCGGTGGTTGCTGCCCCCGCCCATGCGCACGGCGTATTTCTCGAGCATGCGAAAGCCCGGGGTGGTCTTGCGCGTGTCGGTGATGCGCAGGCTGGTGCCTTGGGCCGCGGCGGTGAAGGCTCGCGCTAGGGTGGCAACGCCCGAGAGTCGCTGCAAGAAATTGAGTGCCGTCCGCTCAGCGGCCAGCAAGGACGCCGCCGAGCCCCGATAGGTCGCGATCCGCGCTCCAGGCGCGGCCTCTGCGCCGTCGGGAATCTGGGTGTCGATGGCGATCGACGGATCGACACGGTGAAAAACCGCGGCTGCAACCTCCAGACCCGCCACGGTCAGGCGCTGGCGGGCCGCGAGATGGGCCGCCCCCGTGGCTTGCGGCAGAATCACGGCCTGCGTGGTTGCGTCCCCGCGTCCCAGGTCTTCTTCGAGCGCTAGTTCAATTAGCCGCGCCACCGCGGGCGTTAGCAGGAGAGAATCTGGCATGGGTAGCAGGATAGCCCGGCCGTCCGTTGGTTGACTACTCTGCCCTGCACGCGGTAGGTAAGCCGTTCATGCGGGTCACTGCCGGCGCTGACCGTGGGCGCAAGCTGCGTGCGCCACGTGGAGCCACTACCAGGCCCACTGGGGCAAAGGTGCGCCAGGCCATCTTCAACATCCTGGGCCCGCCCCCGCCACAGCCTGTTCTGGACCTTTTTGCCGGGACTGGCTCGCTTGGGATCGAGGCTCTTTCCCGTGGCGCGGTAGCGGTGGACTTCGTGGAACGTGATGCGCGAGTGTTAGGGGTCTTGCAGCGGAATCTGCGCGAGCTTGGGTTCTCCGGACAGGCTCGTGCCATCGGATCTAGCGTGCGCAGCGCGTTGCAACGCATGGCAGGTGAGGGGGAGGGCAGGGTCTTTGGTTGGGTCTTCGTGGACCCGCCCTACGCGTCGGGCGAGGTCGAGCCGGTCTTGTCGATGCTGGCGGGCGGCGAGCTTCTGGCTGAGGGCGCGGTGATCGTCGTCGAGCACGACCGGCGACACCTGCCGGCCGAGGTTTTCGGCACCTTGGTCATGACCGACCGGCGCTTCTATGGTGACACTGGGGTCTCTTTCTACCGGCCGCGGAGAGGACTGGCATAAATGCCCAACCGCCGGTCGATAGCCGTCTATCCCGGGATGTTCGATCCCATCACGAATGGCCACGCAGACATCGTGCGCCGCGCTCTCAAACTCTTTGACCGGGTGGTGGTGGCATTGGCCGACAACCCGCGCAAGCGTCCGCTCTTCTCGTGCAAAGAGCGCAAGCGCATGATCCACGAAACCTTGGCAAATGATGTGGGGGTGGAGGTGGATTCGTTCAGTGGCCTGCTCGTCGAATACGTACGGCGCCGGGGCGCGAGATTCGTCATCCGCGGTCTGCGTGCCGTGGCCGACTTCGAATATGAGTTCCAGTTTGCCCACATGAACCGGCAGCTCGCGCCCGAGGTGGAGACCATTTTCTTGATGACCAACGAGGACAATTTCTTTGTATCTTCTTCGCTGGTCCGTGAAGTGGCGGAAATGGGTGGGGACATTGGCCGCGTGGTCCCGCCCGTGGTTCTTTCTGCCTTAAAGAAAAAGCTGAAAAAACCGAGGTAACATGTTGATTAAATTGGCAAAACGTCTGTCTGTGGTTGAGCCATCCATGACCCTTAAGGTCTCCGCCAAGGCGGCCGAGCTGCGTGCCCAAGGCGTGGACGTGGTGAGCTTCGGCGCTGGCGAGCCGGACTTCGACACGCCGGCTCACATCAAGGAGGCAGCCAAGAAGGCGCTCGACGCCGGTGCCACCAAGTACACCGCAGTGGAAGGAACGCCTCAACTCAGGAAGGCGGCGGCCGTCTGGCTGGGCAAGGCCCATGGCTTCGAAGTGAACCCCAAGGAGGTCATGGTCAGCGCAGGCGCGAAGCAGTCCCTGTTTAATGCATTCCACGTGCTGCTGGACGAAGGCGACGAGATCATCATTCCCGCGCCCTACTGGGTGAGCTACGCCGAGATCGCCAAGCTGGCCGGCGCCAAGCCGGTACCGGTGGTTTCCCGGCCGGAAGACGAGTTCATTGTCAACCCCGAGGCGGTGGCCCAGGCGATCACGCCGCGCACGCGTATCATCCTGGTGGTATCGCCCAGCAACCCCACGGGTGCGGTCTACGACGAGAAGACCCTGCGTGCCTTGGCCGACTTGGCTATCAAACACGACATCTGGCTGCTCACCGACGACATCTACCGCAGCCTTTGCTACGGCAATGCCCGCTTCGTGCAGCCGGCCACCTTCAGCCCCGAGGTGCGCAGGCACACCATCATCGTGGACGGGGTATCCAAGACCTTCGCCATGACCGGGTGGCGTATCGGCTTCTGCGTGGCGCCTCTGCCGGTTATCGAGGGCATGTCGACCCTGCAAGGGCAATCCACGACCAACGCGGCTGCGGTCAGCCAGGCGGCAGCGGTGGCGGCGTTGGAGGGCCCGACCGACGAGCTGGAGCGCATGCGGCTGGAGTTCGACAAGCGGCGCCAGTTCATGGTGAAGGCCCTGCGGGCCATGCCCGGGGTCAAGTGCGTCGAGCCCAAAGGCGCGTTCTATGCCTTCCCAGACCTGAACGCGTTCGTGGGCCGGCGCACGCCCGCGGGCAAGGTGATCGACGGCGATCCGGCACTGTGTGAGTACTTCATCGATGAGGCCAGGGTCGCGGTGGTGCCCGGATCGGCCTTCTACGCCCCTGGTTACGTGCGTCTGTCGTACGCCACCTCGCAAGCCAATATCGAGAAGGGCCTGAGCCGCATCGGCGAAGCCCTGGCTAGGTTGAAGTAAGCTATTTCGCACAGAGGTCACAGAGGCGGATGAGGCGGATGAGAAGAAGGGAAAGGGTTGGGTCCGGTTCGGTCCGAACCCTTTTCTTCTCCTCCGATCTCAGTGATCTCCGTGCATCTCTGTGTGGAATAGGTGACTAGTCGCTACGACGCCGCGGGCGGCGGCATGGTGCGCTTGCGACGCAGTTTCTCAACCAGGGTCGTGCGGTTGAGCCCGAGCAACTCGGCCGCGCGGTTCTTGTTGCCACCCGTGCGCACCAGAGCCTCGGCAATCATGCGGTCCTCTACCGATTCCAGGATAGCGCGCAGATCGGTCCGGTCGCTGGGCCGTTCGGGTACCGGGGTTGGCACCGGGGTGGACGATCCGTCTTGGCCGCTGCGCAGCTTGGGGGGCAAATCGGACAAGACGATCTCGCCCGAGCCCTTGAGAATCACCGTGCGCTCGAGCAGGTTCTCCAGCTCGCGGATGTTGCCCGGCCAGTAGTGGTGCTGCAGGGCAAACATGGCGTCGGGGTGGATGCCCGTCACCTTGCGTCGATTCTTCTCGTTGAAGCGCATGACGAAATGCTCGGCCAGAAGCGGGATGTCGGTCGCACGCTCGCGCAGGGCTGGTAGCTCGACCGGGATGACATTGAGGCGCCAGTAGAGATCAGCCCGAAAGCGGCCAGACGCCACGTCGTTCTCGAGCTTGCGATTGGTGGCGGCCAGAATGCGCACGTCGATGCGCTGGTCCAGCTCGTCGCCCACTGGCCGCAGGACCCCGTCCTGGATCAGGCGCAGCAGCTTGGCCTGCACGCCCAGTTCCATCTCCCCGATTTCGTCGAGCAGGATGGTTCCACCGCTGGCTTCGGCGAAGCGGCCGATGCGGGCGGAGTTGGCGCCGGTAAACGCGCCTCTGGCGTGACCGAAAAGCTCGGACTCGACCAGGTTGGTGGGGATGGCGGCGCAGTTCACGGCCACGAACGGCTTCTTGGCCCGCGATGAACCGGCGACGATGGATCGAGCCACCAATTCTTTGCCCGTGCCAGACTCACCGGTGAGCAGCACCGTGCAACCTGTGTCCGATACCTGGGCGAGCAGGCTCAGCACCGCGAGCATGGCTGGATCCTGGCCCAACAGCCAAGGTGCGGTTCGGTCGCGCCAGGCTACCGGGTCAGGGCCCTCGTCAGGGGCCGGGTTGGACGTGCCCACCGCACTGCCGAGAGCTTCCTCTAGACTTTCGACCCCGACCGGCTTGACCAAGAAATCGCGCGCCCCCAAACGCATGGCGCGTACCGCATCCGAGATCTGTGCGCTGCCGCTCATCACGATGACCGGGGTTCGTGGGCACTTCGTGCGCACCGCCTCGAGGATGGCGAACCCGTCGGCGCCGGGCATGCGCAGGTCGGTGATCACCGCATCGAAGGTCTCATGATCGATCTGGGCGAGGCCGCCCGGGCCATCCGCAGTCACCACGTCATAAGCCACTGAACGGAGCAACCGCGCCAGACTGCGGCACAGGGCTTCCTCGTCGTCGCAAAGCAGGACCTTCGCCGTCATCGCCAGGCCTTGCCTCGCCTCGCTGTATGCACGCATAGTGCGTCGTCCAAAAGTCGTTTCCCAGGAGCGATCAACACGAGACCTGCTTCAGTGTCGCGCCTTCCGGCGCTCGGGTCAAGACGAGCGAGTCCGTCTTTGCGCTTGATCGGTGGCGGGGGCATGCGTATATCCCCCCTCGTTAATGTCCGAACCCATCAACATGCTTCTACTCGAGATCGAAGGCGAGTGTGCGCGCCTTCCAGGTGCGGTGCTGGCCAAGGCCGCAGGGGGAGAGGCGCAGTTGGGCCGGCTCAATGACTTACTTGGCCGGGCTGCGCCGGGGGGCTATGCCGCGTTTGCTTCGCGTTATGACGGCGGTTGGCTGCCCGCGAACAGGTCTCAGCCTGAGCAGGGCGCGGGCGGTTGCAACCACGGTGCGTGCGATCCCGGGCTGCGGCTCTTGTCTTTCGAAGAGAGTCTGCGCCGGGCCAGCGACCCCGAACGCCCGGCGGAGTTGAAGGGCTTGTGGCCAGTGGCGGAACGGGGCCTGCGGTTGTTCGCGCTAGACCTAGAGGCGGCAGAGGATGGAGAGTGCCCTGTGGTTGAAGTGGCGGGGCGCAGCGTGGACCGCGTTGGCTCCAGCTTCCTGCGGTTCATTCACGCCTCTCTGGGCGAGCTTCTCGCTGGCGAGGGCGCGGAGCCGACGGCGGTGGCGCGCGAGCTGTGTAGGCGCGATCCAGGTCTGGCCGAGCACTGGGTTCGTCTGGTCGACCACCTGGAGGACCAAGGCAACAAGGACGAGGTCGATCGGGCGCTGGCCGAGGCGCTGGGCTGCACCAGCCCACCGGGGCCTGCCTTGCTCACTGCGCTCGCACTGCGTGCGCTCGACCGGGGCGACAACGCGCGCGCGCACGCGGCCTTGGATGACGCTGTCGGGTCAGATCCGATGACCGCACGTGACGATGACGCGCGCCTGGACGCAGCGGCGCTTTCATTTGTACTAGCACGGGACCGGGGTGACGAGGCAGCCGCAGCTCGGGCCAAAGACTTGCTGGGTGCTGCGACGGCTTCGACCGGGGCCTACTGGCGCGGCGAAGCCATGCGAGCCCATGCAGTTGGCGATGGGGTGCGTGCGGCTTTGGCCAGCAAGGTGGTGGACGCGTTGGTTCCCGGTGACACGGACATCGTGCGGATGCGTGAGTCCAGCGCCAATCTGGAGACGGCATTGCGGGCGCTGGCGGCCGCGCGCGATTCGCTGGACCAGGGCGAGCTGGAGCAGGCTGTGCAGCAGGCGCGGGCTGCGGTCAACCAGCGGCCGGACCTGGCCATCTGCCATGCAGTCCTGGCTGAGGGCCTAAATGCGTGCCGCGACCAAGGCGCGCTGGAGGCTGCCCGTCGCGCCACTGAACTTAACCCCGCGTTGATTGATGGGTGGCGCGAGCTGGGAGACGCCTGTCTGGAAGCGCGCCAAGCGGTTCGCGCCGAAGAGGCATTTCGCGAGGCGATCCGGCGCGACCGCAGCTTTGCCACGGGATTTGCCAAGCTGGCCCAGGCGCTGCTGGAACAGGGGAGGACGCGGGAAGCGCTCGAGGCCACCATCTCTGCCCAGGAACTCGGAGGCGATCCGTTTTTCGTGGCTGCGGTCAAGGGTGACATCCTGGCTGAGATGGATCGCCATCCCGAGGCAGCGGAAGCCTACGACCAAGCCATGCACATGGAGCCCGAGGACCACTGGGTGCTGCACCAGGCGGCGCGGGAACACAGCCGGGCCGGGCACGATGACCGCGCCGCCGAGCTTTTTGAACGGGCGCTGCGCTTCGACCGCGATGGCTGTCACCAGACCTTGATCGACTATGGCGATCTTCTCCGTCGGGTGGGTCGCATCGGCGACGCCGTCCGCATGTACCGCAAGGCCGTGGCTGCCTGCCCCAACGACGTGGAATGGCGGCGCACCTTGCGCGAGGCGGAGCGCGAGCTGATGAGCGCTCCGAGCTAGATCAATCCGACGGCGGCGCGGTCTAGGTACCAGACCAGCTTGCTGTCTTGGGCGGGCCTGATGCCTACGATGGGATACGCGTGCGGATCGTCGGGCGCGCGGGCGGCTTCGAGCAAGGCTGCGTGCTTGCCGGTGCCGGTGACCAGCACGGCCACGAAGCGAGTGGCGCAGAGAACGGGGTAGGTGAGGGTCATGCGCGGGCGGGGCGCCAGCACGTGCTCGCCGTCGTTGAAGCGCACCCAGGCATCGCACTCGTCGAGGGCCGGCGAGTACGGAAACAGGCTAGCGGTGTGGCCATCAGGACCCATGCCGAGAATGGCAACGTCAAGACGGCCGCTGGCAAGAACCCGGCGCAGATCGTCTTCATAGCGACGATCGCCGTCGGCTAGACCGACTGGCATGGGATGGACCTGGGCAGGGGGGACGGACACTTTTTCCATCAATGCGGATCGAATCGTAGCGAAATTCAGTCTTGGATCGTTGTGAGGAACACAGCGCTCGTCGACCAGCCACAGGTGGGTTTGGGCCCAGTCGTTCGCGGCATAGCGCGCATCGGTTGCCAGCAGTTGGTAGAGCCCCTGCGGGCTGGCACCGCCCGAGAGGGCCAGGTGCACGGTGCCGGCCTGACGAATCCGCTGGTGCAGAGTGCGGATGAGATCATCGGCCAACCGCTGCGCGACGGCTTCGGGCGACGCTTCGACGACCAGCCGACCGCGCAGTCCGCGAAGATCGTCCTGCGCGCTCATGGCGGCAAGTCGAAATCCGGCGGGGCCCCCGGCTCGGTGCGCGACACCGTGGTCTCCGGGTTGCGCCACGGTCCGTGCGACTTGATCAGCTCGTCGGCCGCCGCCGGTCCCCAGCTTCCCGCAGGGTAGGCGACGATCCCATCGCCGGGGTGGTCGCGCCAGTAGTCGAGCACCGGCATGACGATGCGCCAGGCGGCCTCGATCTCGTGGCGATCCTTGTAGAGTGACTGGTTGCCGCGAATCGCGTCCAGCAACAGCGTCGCGTATGCCTCGAACGGCTCGGCTTTGAACTGCTGGCGATAGTCGAAGTCGAGCACGGCCGACTGGATGTGCAGGCCCAACCCGGGAACCTTGCCTTCGAAGCGCAGACTGATGCCCTCGTCGGGCTGCACGTTGACCACCAGGCGATTTGGGCTCGGTCGGATTTCGCCGCCGTCGACGTTGCGGAACAGGTGGGGCGCGGGCTTGAAGTTGATGACGAACTGGGTGAGCTTGCGCCGCATACACTTGCCCGTGCGCAGGAAGAAGGGCACGCCTTCCCAGCGCCAGTTGTCGATGAAGAGCTTGAGCGCGGCGAAGGTGTCGCACGAGCTGTCGGCCGGCACGCCGGGTTCCTCGCGATAGCCGGGCACGACCGCGCCGTCAATCTGGGCGCGGGCATACTGGGCGCGCACGGCGAGACGGGGCACCTCATCCGGGGCGATGGGTCGCACAGCCTCCAACACATGGCGCTGCTCGCTGCGCAGGTCAGAGGCGCGGAACGAGTTGGGAGGTTCCATGGCAACCACGGCCATGAGCTGTAGCAGATGGCTCTGGATCATGTCGCGCATAGCCCCGGCGGTATCGTAGTAGGCTGCGCGGCTGCCCACGCCCACGGTTTCGGCTGCCGTGATTTGAACGTGATCGATGTACATCCGGTTCCACAGCGGCTCGAAGAGCAGGTTGGCGAAGCGAAAAACCAGCAGGTTCTGCACCGTCTCCTTGCCCAGGTAGTGGTCGATGCGGAATACGTCTTCGTCCTCGAAGACACGGCCCAGGACGCGGTTGAGATGCTCCGCGCTCTGCAGGTCGCGGCCAAAGGGTTTCTCGACGATGATGCGGTGTCGGGCGGCCGGGTTGGTCTCGGCAGCACACCAGCGCCGCGGGCCCCGGTTTGGCTGAATGGCGCCGATGTTCTGAATGATGCTTTCGTATAGTTCGGGACCGACGGAGAGATAGAACAGGATTTCGCCGCCGGTGGCGTGGGCTATTTGCTGCTGGCACATGGCCTGCGCGATACGCGGCCAGTCTCCGGTGCGCGTGGCATCGGCTGCCAGGTAGTGCAGGCGGCCGGCGAATTCGCGCCAGCGTTCTTGGTCAAAGCCACGCCGTTCCTGGCACGCGCCTTTCACCCGTTCGCGAAACTGGTCGTCAGAAAGTGGCGTGCGGCTGATGCCGAGCACGCCCACATGCGCGGAAAGCAGCCCGGCGACGTGCAACTCGAACAAGCCCGGGATGAGCTTGCGCCGCGTGAGATCGCCAGAGGCACCGAAGATGACCAACAAACACTGTCGCTCGTCCATGTTGGAGGCAAGCATAGCGTCTCCGGCATGCGCAGGCGACAGAAGGAGCTGACCCGCCCGCATCACCTCTCATTTCGCGGCGACCGCAGGTCGCCCCTACCGGACGGGGGCATCCGCACCGGCCGTTTCCGGGCGGTCCGGCGAAGGGCGGCGTGCGCGCGCTGGCGAACGTCCTCGCTGGAGTGTTTCTTCTCGCCACGGGCAAGCGACTCTTGGCTTTGCGCGAGCAGCTTCAGCATTGACAGCGTGGCCTGCGTGTCGTCGTGCGGTCGCGCACCCATCGCCACACCGCGATTCCGGCCTTTCTGGCTGATCAAGACTTACTCCCCGACGCGGGCAGTTTATCCAACCAAATCCTTCGCATGATTGTTCATGCCTGTGCTCTACACTCGAATCTTCTCGTCCGGTCCCGGAGCCTGCACGGTGGCGAAGCCATGCTCGGTCAGCTTGGCGATCAGCGCCGCCTGCGCCGGGGGCTCGCCGTGGACCAGCAGCACCTGACGGAGCTTGCCCTGGCTGCGCACGCCCTCGGCGAACTCGATGAGATCCTTCTGGTCGGCGTGCGCGGAGAAGCCGTTGAGCACCACCACCTCGGCCGCCAGTCGCCGCATGACCCCGAAGACCTTCACCTCACGTTGGCGCTCCACGATGCGGCGGCCTAGGGTGTGCTGTGCCTGATAGCCGACGATGAGAATGGTGTTGCGCGAATCCTCGATGCCTTCGCGCAGGTGATGCAGGATGCGGCCGGCTTCGCACATGCCGCTGGCTGAGATGATGATGTGTGGTCCAGCACTGGCGGCGAGGGCTTTCGATTCTTCCTTGTCAGACACGTAGTGGAGGCCGTCGAAGTCGAAAGGCGAATCGCCGCCGACCAACAGGGCGTAGGTTTCCTTGTCGTAGCACTCGGGGTGCATCTTGAAGACGTCGGTTAGCTTGACGGTCAGCGGAGAGTCCACGTAGACGGGCAGGGCAGGCACCAGGTTGGCCTTGCGCAGGCGTTTTATGGAATAGACGACTTCCTGCGCTCGCTCGAGGGCAAAGGACGGGATGATGATCTTGCCGCCCCGCTTGGCGGTGCGGTTGATCGCGGCGGCCAGGGCGCTGTCCACCTCCTCGATGGGCGCGTGGAGGCGATCGCCATAGGTGCTTTCCATGATGAGACAGTTGATCCCGCCCGGGATCTCCGGTTCGCGCAGGATGGGCAGGCCCTTGCGCCCCAGGTCCACTGCGAACGCGATGCGCGTGTCATCTTCCTCGACGTCCAGCACCACGATCGCGCTGCCCAGCACGTGGCCGGCATCCAGGAACTTCAGCACCACCCCGGGCGCGATCTCCTGGCCGAGCCGGTAGGGCAAAGCCACCATCTGGCCTAGCAGCGCAGTGACATCGTCGTGGTTGTAGAGCGGTTGCGCCGGTTCCATGTCCAGATGTTCGCGCTCTATCAGCTTCTGGATGTGCCGGGCGTCGGCTTCTTGAATCATAGCTGCGTCGAGCAGCATGGGCCCGCACAGATCACGGGTTGCTGGCGTGGCATAGATGGGCCCTTGGTAGCCCAGCTTGGCGAGCAAGGGCAGGGCGCCCGCGTGGTCGATGTGCGCGTGTGAAAGCACCACCGCGTCCAAGTCATCGATAGGGACATGTTGTGCGATGGCGCGGTTCTGTTCTGCGGTTTCCTTGCGGCGGCCTTGGTACAGGCCACAGTCAAGCATGATGGTTGCCCGTGAGGTCCGCACCACGTGCTTGGAGCCGGTAACCTGACGGGCTGCCCCGATGCATTGGATCTCGATCAATCGCCGCTCCTTTGATAGAGCCAGGTGTTGTGGGAGGTGCGCGAGCGCGCGAACGCGGGCGTGGGCGCCTGCAGTTCGGCGGCCAGGCTTTCTGTAAGCAGAGCGAGTGCAGTCTGCGGATCGTCGGCGAAGCGGAAGAGATCCAGGTCGTCCTGGCCGATCATTCCGTAGCGGACCAGGGCATCGAAGTTGATGATCTCTTTCCAGTAGCTCTGGCCGTAGAGGAGCACCGTGATCCGGCGGTCCAGCTTGTGGGTTTGCGCCAGGGTCAAAATTTCGGACATTTCGTCGAGCGTGCCGAAGCCCCCTGGGAACACCGCAATGGCGCGCGCCATGTGGGCAAACCACAGCTTGCGCATGAAGAAGTAGCGGAACTCGAAGGATAGCTCGGGCGTCACGTAGGGGTTGGTGTGCTGCTCCTCTGGCAGACTGATGTTGAGGCCAACGTTCCGACCACCCGCCTCGGCGGCTCCGCGGTTGGCGGCCTCCATGATGCCGCCGCCGCCACCGGAGCACACCACCAGGCGTCCCGGGCCCTCGGGCAGGCTGGCGGACCACGAGGCCAGCAAGCGGGCCAAGGTGCGAGCCTCTTCGTAGTAGCGGCCGAGCGGTCCGTTGGGGTCGAGCCGAGCGGAGCCGAAGAAAACGATGGTGCCGCTGACCCCCTGACGGGCGAAGCGGTGCATGGGCTCAAGGTACTCGGCCAGGATGCGCAAGGGGCGTGCATCGTCGCTGGCCATGAACTCTTCGTTCTTGTAGGCAATAGGATTGTGGGCCGTGGCGCCGGGCGGGGATTCCTTCATGAGTGTCTCCGTGTCATCAAAAGAGATATCGGTCGACCAGCCACGCAACTAATGTTCCGGTAGCCGTGCCGATGGCGTCCCAGGTGAGGTCACGCCAGGACGCGTCCCCTCCGCTCGACCGGTCGTACAGCTCCTTGGCGATTCCTGCCGACAAGGCAACACCGGCGCCCGCCAGCACCCGGACGCTGGTGCGTTTGCTCACGCCTGCTGCGGTAGCGTAGCTGGTACCGGACAGGGCAAAGCTTACGCTGAGGTGCATAACCTTGTCGCGGCCGAACCATGGGTCAGGCTCGGCCGCCTGGGCCGACGGCCGGGCCATGAGAAAGACCGCCACTGCGAGCGCGACCGCGAGTGACCGGCGAAATATCGTGCAACCCGAAAGGGAAACGTGGGACGGCGAAAACTCGGAAATTCGGGCCATCAGATAGGCAAGGCGCAAGGTTCTATGCGCTACGTCCCATCATAGCCGTCTGCCGAGGTGAGTGCACCTTTCCCTTCCTCCGGTAATTGACCCCCCCTCCTCCGCGTGTTATCGAAGAAAGACTGTTTGGATACTTGATGGGCAAACGCATACTGGTTGCCGACGACAGCCTGACGATTCAGAAGGCCTTCGCTATGGTCCTGGGCGGCCAGGACTACACTCTGCTAACCGCCCGATCGGTCGACGAGGCCCTGGTCGCTGCCAAGGGCGGACGGCCCGACCTGGTGATCGCCGACGCGGTGCTGGGAGCGGGCAATGGCTACGACCTGTGCGCGTCTTTGAAAGCCGATCCATCTCTACGCGGCGTGCCTGTGCACATCCTGGCGTCCAGCCAGAACCCTTTGGACGAGGCGCGCGCTCGCCGGGTTGGTGCCGACGGTCACCTGCTCAAGCCGTTCGACAGCCAGACCATGCTTGACAGCGTGAGCGCGGCCCTGCTAACTCCGGCGCGACCGGCGCCGGCCCCGGTGGCAGAGGTGCCGGCTGCGCGGGTAGCCCCTATTCCTCCTTGGCCGTCCTTTGAGCACGGCGTCGTCACGGACGAGGTGCTCGCGCCCGAGGACGAAAGCTACGGTGAGTTCACCATCGAGCGCGGCTCCGCGGCGGGCCCGGCAGCCTGGACCGGGCGGCCGCCGACCTGGCCCGGGGCACGGCCGGCGCCTGCCGCTACACCGCCGCCCAGCACGGCGAGCAGACCCTCGCTGATTCCAGGTGTGTCCCCGCCGACTCCCGCACCGGCGAGCCGGCTTGCGCCACCGCTGCCTGGCGTGACCGCCGCGCCAGCGGCGGCAAGTGCCCCGCGCCCCACCGCCAACCGGACCATCATGGGTTTCCCTGGTGTGGGCGGGCCCGCCCAAGCCCCGTCAGCCCCGCCCGTTTCTTCGGTGGCGGCGCGGCCTCCGGTGCCCCGCCCGAGTGCTCCTGCGCCCATACCTCGAGCTGCACCGCCGATCCCGGTCGCGCCCTCGCCACCAGCCGCTGTGGCTGCCCAAGCACCGGCCCGGCGATCGGGAACCATGCCGGTGGTGGCACCAGCAGCCACTCCAGTGCCGCCAACCACTGTGGCTGCCCAGGCACCGGCCCGGCGATCGGGAAGCATGCCGGTGGTGGGGCCAGCAGGCGCGCCTGCGCCCCTGGTCGCAGCCGTGTCGTCGGCCATCGATCAGAAGGTCGCGGCCATCGCGGCCCGTGGGCGCGAGTACGAGGCGATCGCCAAGCTTTCGCGGGAGATCATCGAGCAGGTGGTGTGGGAAGTGGTGCCCGAGCTGGCCGAGGTGATCATCAGGCAGGAACTGGATCGCCTCACCGCTTCCAAGAAGTAGAGAACGCGCCGGAAGCCGGGGGCCAGATCCGAATCCGGTTGCCGGTCTCGGATCCGCAGTCGGATCCGGCTCCGGTCCCGGAACCGGCAACCGAACCAGCCACGGATTTCCCGGTGGGGGCGCTAGGAATTTTCGGTGTGCGGTACTACTCTCTGTCCCTTCCACGTTTTGCGCAGCACCCCCATGACTGAACTTGCGAAGACCTACGATCCTGCCGCTGTCGAGTCCCGTTGGTACCAGGAGTGGCTCCGATGCGGCTACTTCCACGCCGACGCGGCCACACCCAAGGCGCCCTTCTGCATCGTGATTCCGCCCCCCAACGTGACTGGGTCATTGCACATGGGCCATGCGCTCACCTGCACCATCCAAGACATCTTGGTGCGCTGGCGGCGCATGGCCGCGTACAACGCCATGTGGCTTCCGGGTACCGACCACGCCGGCATCGCCACCCAGATGGTGGTGGAACGCGACTTGCGCGCCACCGAGGGCAAGTCCCGCCACGACATCGGACGCGAAGAGTTCGTCAAGCGCATTTGGAGCTGGCGCGAGCGCTATGGCAGCCGCATCCTGGAACAGCTCAAGGTGATGGGCTGCTCGCTTGACTGGGAGCGCCTGGTGTTCACCATGGAGCCCAAATACTCTCGGGCGGTCATCGAAGCCTTTGTGCGCCTCTACCAAGAGGGGCTCATCTACCGGGATCGGCGCCTCATCAACTGGTGCGTCTCCTGCCGGACCGCGCTGTCCGATCTCGAAGTTGAGCACGACGAGGGTGCGCAGGGCGAACTGTGGGAGTTCGCCTATCCGCTGGCCGACGGAACTGGCGAGGTCGTGGTCGCGACCACGCGGCCTGAAACCATGCTGGGCGACACGGCGGTAGCGGTGCACCCTGATGATCCGCGGCACAAGGCGAAGATCGGGAAGATGATCCGTCACCCGTTTGCCGCCCGCATGTTTCCTGTGATTGCAGACCCCATCTTGGTCGATCCCAAGTTCGGCACGGGCGCGGTGAAAGTCACGCCGGCACACGACCTCAACGACTTCGAATGCGGCCAACGCCACAAGCTAGGCTTCATCTCCATCTTCGACGAGAAGGGCGTGGTGACCAGCGAGGGCGGGCAGTTTGCAGGGCTGGATCGATTCGAGGCGCGCAAGCAAGTCAAGGCCAAGCTCAAAGATCTGGGTCTGGAGCGGGGTGGGAAGCCACATGTCCACGCCATCGGGCACTGCCAGCGCTGTCACACGGTGGTGGAGCCGATGCTGTCCACCCAGTGGTTTGTCAAGATGGAGCCGCTGGCCAAGCCGGCCATCGAGGCGGTCGCGCAGGGCAAGACCCGCTTCGTGCCGGAGAGCTGGAGCAAGACCTACTTCCATTGGATGAACAACATCCGTGACTGGTGTATTTCGCGCCAGCTTTGGTGGGGACATCGCATCCCGGCCTGGTATTGCGGAAGCTGCGCCGGCATCACGGTGGAGCGCACGACTCCGCGGGCGTGCCGCCACTGCGGCGGCGCGAACTTGAAGCAAGACGAGGACGTGCTCGATACTTGGTTTTCGTCGTGGCTGTGGCCCTTCGCGACCCTGGGCTGGCCCGACGAGACACGCGATCTGCGCACCTTCTATCCCACCAGCGTAATGGAGACCGGTTACGACATCCTGTTCTTTTGGGTGGCCCGCATGATGATGGCCGGGCTTCATTTCATGAAGAAGGTTCCCTTCCGCACGGTGTACCTGCACACCATGGTGACCGACGAGAAGGGTGACAAGATGTCCAAGGTCAAAGGCAACACCATTGACCCGCTGGAGGTGGCGCAGAAGCACGGCGCGGATCCCTTGCGGTTCGCGCTGGCCTGGATGACAACCCAGGCTGCGCAAGGCAAGAACATCAAGTTTTCCCTGTCCCAGGTCGAGGACGCGCGGCGTTTCGCCAACAAGATCTGGAACGCGACCCGCTTTGCGCTGATGAATCTCACCGACTACAACGCCGACCAGTTTGCTGACCGGACCGCAGAGGATCCAGACAAAGTCGAATTCGATCTGCCCGAGCGTTGGATCCTGTCACGGGTCCAGCGCACCAGTGAGGAGATCAACCGGGCCCTGGATGACTTCAAGATCGCCGAGGCGGCGCAGGGGCTGTACCACTTCATCTGGAACGACATCTGCGACTGGTACATCGAGCTGGCCAAGACGCGTCTGCAAGACCCCAGCAAGGCGGCGGAGCGCTGGAAGATCCAGGGGGCTCTGGTTACCGCGCTGGACGTGGCCATGCGCCTTCTGCACCCATTCATGCCGTTCCTCACCGAGGAGATCTGGCAGCAGCTACCCAAGGCGGAGGGGTCGCCCCAGAGCATCATGATCACGCTCTACCCCATCCCGGATCCGCGCTACGTCGACGACGCCAGTGAGGCGTCAATGGCGTTGGTGCAGAAGGTGGTCACCACCATCCGGATGCTGCGCACCGAGAAGAATGTTCCGTCGATAGAGCGGCCCCGTGTGATCCTAAACGTGGCTGACGACTACAAGAAAACCATCCTGGATGGCTACCGCCGCCTGGTGCTCGAGCAGGCCAAGCTGGGCGACTTGCTAGTGCGTCGGACCGGCGAGGCTCCGGGCGGGCCTGTGGTCACCGGCCTGGCCGGAGACGTGGAAGTCATCCTCGTACTGGAGGCCCCGGCCGACTCCGCCGCCGAGCGCGCCAAGCTGGACAAGGAGCGCGCCAAGCTGGACAAGGATCGGGATCACCTGGCGAATAAGCTGACCAACCCTCAATTCCTCGAACGTGCGCCTGCCGCCGTGCTTGAGAAGGACCGCGCCCGTCTGGCCGAGATCGAAGCGGCCCTGACGCGCCTGGATGCGACGCTCAAGGGGCTCTGAATAGTATGGGAACCCTGAAAGGGTTCCCATACCCTCCCGCGATGGTACGCCGCTGGCGAGGGCGCGCGCGAAGCGCGCGGGGCGGGCAGGGTGGGCCGTCCGTCCCGAAGGGCCGGCGGGCTCCCCACGCGACTAGCTTTCAGCTTTCGACGTACAGCTTGAGCTGCTCGCGAACGACGTCTTCGTTCAGTCCGGTGCGGAGTTGTTCCTGCAGGCAGTCGGCCAGGGTGAGCTGCATGTCTTCTACCCCGCCATCCTGCATGATTTTGGCCAGCAAGGCGCGTGCCTCCCGGCTCTCGTCATCGCGAATGAAATCCTTGACCATCTCGATCGTGAGCCCGCCAGAAAAGTCGAGCATCGCGTGGTCAAGAAGAAAGGCGATGAGTTGTTTCACAGGGACCTCCGGCGGGGGTGGCAATCAATCCTTGGAGCGATTGCTAATATCCCGAAAAGGCTATGAAAATCAAGGGGGAATCGGATGTGGGTCGGTGCTTTTCTTCCTCTCGACCTCCTGCGGCTATCGCGGAACCAGGGTACGCGCGCTACGTCTTGACGGTTTCCCAGTATTTGTCTACGGTCGCCCGGTGTTGTCCCGTAGCTGCCTTTGGGCGCTCGTACTGGGCATGGTCATTCCGCTGGGCTGCGGACCGATCGAATACCTGACTCAAGTCAGCTCGCGCGCTTCCTCTGCCTTGGCGCAGGCCAAACAGGCAGGAGCGGAGCAAAAAGCGCCCTACGAATACGCGAAGGCAGACGCGTACCTTCGCCAGGCTCGGCAGGACGCGGCCCACGCCTACTTCCAAACTGCCCTCGATTGGGGCCGCCGCAGTGAGGACTGTTCACAGAGGGCGATCGCGCGCGCCCAGCAGCCCGAGCCCCCGAGTGCGAAGGATGAGCACACAACATGTGGGGGGCCATGAACCGCCGACGGCGAGCGGCAATTGGGTGCGCTGCCCTACTGTTGCTCCTGGGCTGTGCCGGTCAGGACTTGGCGGTACGGGCAGATGGCGTTCGCGCTAGCCTGCACCGGGCGCGCGAGAGGGGAGCCTACCCATGCGCTCCTCGCCAACTGGCTCTTTCCGAGGCCAACGTGGAGTTTGCCGAGCGTGAGCTTGACCGGGGCGAGTACTTCCGGGCGCTAGACTACCTTGAGATCGCGGAGGCCAACGCGCAGCAGACCCTGCGTTTGTCAAACGATGCTTGCGGAAAACCGCCCCCGCCGGCGCGCCCCCTGGACACGGATGGCGACGGGATTCCCGACGCGCTTGACAAATGCCCCAACGAGCCCGAGGACAAGGATGGTTTCGAGGACGAGGATGGTTGCCCTGACCTCGACAACGATCATGATGGCATCCCCGACGCGCTTGACAAGTGTCCCAATGAACCCGAGGACAAAGACGGCTTTGAGGACGAGGACGGCTGCCCCGACCTGGACAACGACAAGGACGGCATCCCCGACGCGTCTGACCTGTGCCCCAACGAACCGGGCCCGCCTGAGGAGCGCGGTTGCCCCAAGAAGTACTCGCTGGTTTCGGTCACCCAGGAGAAGATAGAGCTTCACCAGGCGGTCTTTTTTGCCACCGCCAAGTCAACCATCATGGCGCAGAGCTTTCCCCTGCTGGACGAGGTCGCGGACGTGTTGAAGACGCGGTCCACCATGCAGGTCAGGGTCGAGGGACACACGGACAGCCGCGGCAGGCGGGCCACGAACATGCGCCTGTCGCAGGCACGGGCCGATGCTGTCAAAGCCTACCTGGTGGGCCATGGCATCGATGGCAGCCGGATGGTACCGACAGGGTTTGGCCCTGATCAGCCAATCGAGACCAACCGGACGGCGGCGGGACGTGAGAAAAACCGACGAGTCGAATTTGTGATATTGCAGCAGTAGCGGAGGACAAGCCCAAGATGGGAAACACGACTACACGAAGGCTGGCGGTAGCATCGCGTGCAGACCGATGGGCGTCGCTGGCTCTCCAGGTCGGCCTGATCGGCGCTGTGTTGGCGGCCTCGGCCACCCCGGTGCTTGGCCAAGACGATGAACTGGCGGTCAAGAAGATCATCGATTTGAACAAGAAGGCATTGGCTGCCATCGATGCCAAACAGTTCAATGCCGCCCGCGATGGCCTTTTGCAGGCGGTGACCGTGGCCAAGCAGGCGGACCTGCTCACGCACAAGATGCTGGCTCGGACCTATGTCCACTTGGGTGCGGTCTATTTCATGGGTTTCGACGACCGCAAGTCCACCTTGCGGTATTTCGGCTTGGCCAAGAGCGTTCGCGCCGACATCAAGCTCACGCCGTCGCTGGCGACCCCGACCTTGACTGCCATTTTCGACAAGGCGTCAGCCGAGGGAGGGTCAACCGAGGCATCAGAAGACACCTCCAAGCCGAGCCGCCGTCCGCCCCCGCGTGCACCTACCCCTGCGCAGCCTGTGGCGCCGGCACCCACGCCTCCCGCGGCCCCCGTGGTTGCGCGCGGCGAGCCGGAATTGCCCATGGTGTTGCCTGCCGACCTCTACTGCCCCGCGGTGGAAGAGGCGACCGAAGGTCAGGAGATCATCATCCGCTGCGCGGCCAAACCGACGCTGAAGGCGGAGCGGGTCTTGCTCTACTTTCGGGCGTCGGGCGCTCCCACCTACGCCGTCGCGGCCATGCAGAACTCTCCCAAGGGCTGGTTGGTGGCTAGCATCCCAGCCGAGGCCGCTACCGGAGAGAGCCTGCAATACTACTGCGAGGCCAGAGACAGTGCCGACAACGTGGTGGCCACCAACGGGCAAGAAGACATTCCCAACCCCATCATACTCAAGCCCGCCGCGCCCGGTGCGACTCCGTTGCCACCAACGGTGGCTACCGGCGGCGGGGGCGAAGGGGAGGATGCCCTGGCGGGGATCAAGCACGAACAGCAGAACGAGATTCTGGAACAGGGCATCCATCGCCGGCGTAAAGGCGCTTTTTGGGTGGGCGTGGGGTGGGGAACCGGCTGGGGCTACCACCGGGCATCCTTGCTGGAATACAGGCGGGACGCCCCTGCCGTCAGCGCTGGGGTGCACAGCGTGGGCTGGGCGAATTTCTATCCCGAGGTCGGGTATCTCATCACCGAACACATCGGGGTCGCGGTCCAGGGCCGGTTGGAGTACATCCCTATTCAAGGCTCCGGGGACACCCACAAAGGCGGGCCGGCCAACGGCGCGTTTGGGGTGCTGGGGCGAGGTCTGTATTATCTAGACTTGGGCGCGGGCAATGCGCAGCTCCAGTTCTCGGCCAATCTCGGCGGTGGCGACTACCGCTTCGCCTATCCGCCGACCAATCCCAAGGGTACGGCCTATCCGGTGAAGGACTCCAACGGCAACTACATCAAAGACGCGAACGGCAACTATGTAACCACGGTGCCGCCCACGCAGCTCACGGATACCGTTCGCAGCGGGACCTTCCTCTACGGCGTCGGCGCTGGCTTCGTCTATCACTTCACCCACTGGGTCGCGGCCAACTTCGAGCTGCGTTTCTTGGGGGCTGGCCCGCACCTTGGGTTTCTGTTCGAAGGCTACGCTTCAGCGCAGTTCTCGCTTGGTGGCAAGCGACCGGCTCAACCGGGAGACGCCCCGCCGATGGAGCGATTGCCAGAGGAAGACGAGGAGGACGAGTAGTCCGCCAGTCTCTGCGGCGCCTGCCCTGCGCGGTTGGGCCGCTTGCCCGGCTCGCTCTCCGTCAGGCACGAGACCAGCTCGGCCAGACAAGCCTATGGTTGCTCCTGTCGCGATTGGTCTTTCGGTTTGATGGCGGAAACCCCGGGATTGGCGCTGTATCGCCCGGTCACGGACGGCGTGGCGGTCGCCGCCGGGTATCGCCATCCCGTCAACCTGGCGGCCTGTCGCGTGTTGTTTCCTGAGGGTCGCCTGCTCCTTCTGGCTCCACGCCCGACGCGGTGCGGTCTTAGATCGTTTCTCCACCTTCCGCCGGCGCAGGTTGGGTGGGCGCGCCGGTGCGCAGGTAGCGCGACGCCATCTCGTACTCGAAGAACGAGGCCATCTTAGTGTCGATGACCTTGGACCACAGGGCGTGCGCATCGTTGCTCCTGCCCTCGGCGAGCAAGCGCATGGCCTGGTAGAAGAAGACCTCGGCCCGCTTGCCGGGCGTGTCCGCCATGGCCAGCAACTGGTCGTAGCCGATGCGGCCGAGCGCGTAGCGCACGAGCTGCCGGTACCAGGCCGACGCGCGCCGCGGACGTAGTTCGACCTGGCGGGCATCCAGCGTGCGCAGGTAAGCCAGGGCGGCGGCATCGGGGGCATCAGCACGGCGCCGGGTGATGTCCAGGATCCACAGCGAGGAATAGACCTTGACGTATTCCAACACCGCGCGGCTCGACTTGGAGATTGCGCGCCGGTAGATCTCAAGCGCGGGCTCGGCGTCGCCCCGTTGCACCAAGAAAGCGATGGCGTCGATATAGCTTTGGCCGCGGGCTTCGTCCTGCTCGATGGCTTCGTCGAACTTGCGCAGGCCGTCGTCGCGTCGGCCGAGCAGGTAGTAGAGCCGGCCCACCTCGAAAATGGCCTCCGCGGAGGCGCCCAGGCTCTTGCGGCGCAATTGCTCGATCATTAAGCGCTCCCAGCCGCGCACCGCAAACCGCCAGGCCTTGCGAGCATCGTCCATGTTGCCGGTAACTTCGTAGGCCACGCCCAGGGCATAGGCCAGGCGTGACTGCCCCTCCACGAACGACACGGTTTCTTCGGCAGGCGCGTCTCGCTGCCGGCTGTCGAGGGCCTTGCGCAGAAGAAGCGCGGCTTGTGCCGGACGGCCTCGCTTGAGAGCCAGGTTGGCGATTTGCAAACTCCCCTCATAGTCGCCAGGGTTCTCGCGTTGGGCGCGCAGAAGCAGGGGCTCGGCCTCGTCCAGCCTGCCAGCATCCACCAAACCCCCCGCCACTACGAGGTCCACGTCGGCCTCTCCCAGCCCGATGCGCTTGCTGCCGAAGCGCGGCTGGCTCTGCGCAAGTTGGCTGCGCAGCCTCTCGGCCTCGCGCAAGGCCGGCTGCATGTCGTCGGGGTCGATGCGCGACTTGAGGCACAGGAAGGCCAGCCCCATCCGCTCAGCGACCAGATCGGCGATTCTGTCCACGCCAGCGTTCTGCTTTTCCAGCACGGCCAGCGCCTCGTCGAGGTAGCGCAGGGCCAATAAGGGAGCCGGGGCAAAGCGCGCCACGCGAGAAGCGAGGACCAACATCTCGGCGTCGGCGGGGAAGCGGTTGAGCCCGCCGCGCAGGATCTCGGCCGCGGCCGCGGGATCGATCCGATCCGAAGAGGTGCCGAGCAGTAGCTCACCGCGCGGCAGAAAGAGTCGGGCCAGAGCCAGATAGTCAGCAGGCTGGGCCGCCGGGCGATTGGCAGCGGCGAGGCGCTTCCGGAAATCGGAATCATCGTCGGCAAGGTGCGCGGCCACCTGGACCGCGCCGGCCATCTGGTCGCAACGAAGGTAGAGCGCTACGGCGTTGATCGCCATAGCCGAGAGGGACTCAGTGTCGAGCAACAACTCGCCTAGCATTCCGCGCCCGCCGACCCCTGTGCGGGGCGGCTGGGGCAACATTCGGTTGAGCTGCTCCTGGCGCTCCCGGGCGAGTCGGGCCACGCGCTCGACCACGGCTGGGCTGGGCCAGCTTGCCGCGACACCGTCCAGAATGTCGGCCACGGTCGGCTGGGCGCGAGGTCCGGGAGTGCCCTCGGAGAGCTGCGTCTCCGTGTTCAGCCAGGCCAGGATTTGCTCGACCCGCGCCGCCCAGTCCGGGTCCTGCGGCTCCAGCGTGTGCAGCACGAAGAGGCCAGTCGCCACGGGCAGCTCATTGCCGCGGGGGGAGTAGACACCTACGATCAGACGGGCCGCCGACCCCAACAAGCTCCGTTCACGATCGGACAAGGGCAGGCCCTCGGGCCGCCAGAGCAAATGCGCGGGATAGAGTTCCAGTGCGTCGCGAAGGGAATCATGGATACGGTCGAAATCATCCTCGCTGCCGAGGATGCCCGAATTGCGGCGCAAGAGCTGCGGGTCGAGAGTAGCCAAGGGGCCAAGCAGGTATTCGACCATCTTGAGGCGCAGGCGCGCTTGCTCGTCCACACCATCGGGCAAGGCTTGGTAGAGCAACTTGGCTTCGAGGTAGTCTTCTTCGGTGGTGATGGTCGCGACGCTGTCAGCCTCGTGGGCGATAGCTTGAGACGCCTTGGTCAGCAGGCTGGGTTTCGAGCCAATAGAGTGGGCGCAACCAAGCAGACCGGCGATACCCAGAAGCGTGGCGACGGCGGGCTTGGTTGGCGAAAAGGACTTCATCCATGAAGTCTAGCGCCGTGCCTGCGCTGATGGTGAGCCAAAGTCGTCGGTCAATACACTTCCAAGGGGGCCGGCAATACACCGACGTCCTTCAGGGAATCCGACAGCATACCTACAGCTTTCTTGACATCATCTGCGACAGCTTAGGGCACGCCCGCGCGCAGGTAGCGCGACGCCATCTCGTACTCGAAGAACGAGGCCATCTTGGTGTCGATGACCTTGGACCACAGGGCGCGCGCATCGTTGCTCCTGCCCTCGGCGAGCAAGCGCATGGCCTGGTAGAAGAAGACCTCGGCCCGCTTGCCGGGCGTGTCCGCCATGGCCAGCAACTGGTCGTAGCTGATGCGGTCGAGCACGTAGTGGACAAGCTGCCGATACCAGGTCGAGGCGCGCGGCGCGCGCAGCTCAACCTGGCGGGCATCCAGGGCGCGCAGGTAAGCCAAGGCAGTGTCGTCGGGCGCTTGGGCGCGGCGCCGGGTGATATCCAGGATCCAAAGCGAGGCGTAGACCTTGACGTATTCCGAGACCACGCGGCTCGACTTCGAGATGGCGCGCCGGTAGATGTCGAGCGCGGGCTCAGCATCGCCTCGCTCCACCAGAAAGGCGATGGCATCGATGTAGCTTTGGTCGCGGGACTCATCCTGCTCGATGGCTTCGTCGAACTTGCGCAGGCCATCCTCGCGCCGGCCGAGCAGGTAGTAGAGCCGGCCCACCTCGAAGGTGGTCCCCGCGGAGGCTCCCAGGTTCTTGCGGCGCAATTGCTCGATCATCAAGCGCTCCCAGCCACGCAGCGCGAGCTGCCAGGCCTTGCGGGCATCGTCCATGCTGCCGGTTATCTCGTAGGCCATGCCCAGGGCATAGGCCAAGCGTGACTGCCCCTCCACGAACGTTACGGTTTCCTCGACAGGCGCCTCGTGCTGTCGACTGTCGAGGGCTTTGCGCAGCAGAAGCGCGGCTTGTTCGGCATGGCCTCGCTTGAGCGCTAGGTTGGCGATCTGCAAAGTCGCCTCAGGGTCACCCGGGTTCTGTGCGCGCAGAAGCAAGGGCTCGGCCTCGTCCAGCCTCCCGGCGTCCACCAAGCCGTGCGCCAGCGCGAGGTCGACATCGGCTTCCTTCAGCTTGAGGTCTTTGCCGGGGAATCGCTGCCGGCTCTGCGTCACCTGGCTGCGCAAGGTTTCGGCTTCTCGTAGGACCGACTGCATGTGGTCGGGATCGATGCGTGATTTGAGGCGCAAGAAGGCCAACTCCAGCCGCTCGGCCACCAGATCAGCGATCTTGTCCGCGCTGGCCTTCTGCCTTTCCAGGACGGCCAGCGTCTCGTCGAGGTAGCGCAAAGCCAAGAGGGGAGCCGGGGCAAAGCGCGCCACGCGCGAAGCGAGCAACAACAGCTCGGCGTCGCCGGGAAAGACAAGGATCCCACGGCGCAGAATCTCGGCGGCGGCCGCGGGATCGATCCGGTCCGTGGAGGTGCCGAGCAGCAGCTCAGCCCGCGGCAAAAAGCGTCGGGCCAAAGCCAGATAGTCGCCAGGCTGGGCGGCCGCGCGATTGGCAGCGGAGAGGAGTTGCCGGAGCTCGGGATCGTCGCCCGGTTTGTCGGCAAAAACTGCGGCCGCCTGGGCAGCGCGACCCATCTGGCCACAACGAAGGTAGAGCGCGGTTGCGTTGACCTGCATCGCTGAGAGGGACTCAGTGTCGAGCAACAACTCTCTCAGCATGCTCCGCCCACCAACCCCTGTGCCGAGCGGCCGGCGCAACATGCGCGCGAGGTGTTCCTGGCGCTCCGAGCCCAGGCGGGCCACGCGTTCGACCACGGCTGGGCTGGGCCAGTTGGCCGCGACACCATCCAGAATGTCGGCCACGGTCGGCTGGGTGCGAGGTCCGGGAGTGCCCTCGGAGAGCCGCGTCTCCGTGTCCAGCCAGGCCAGGATTTGCTCGACGCGCGCTGCCCAGTCCAGGTCTTGCGGCTCGAGGGTCTGCAGCACGAAGAGGCCAGTCGCCACTGGCAGCTCGTTGCCGCGCGGCGAGTAGACGCCAACGATCAAACGGGCCGCCGACCCCAACAAGCTCCGCTCACGATCGGATACAGGCAGGCCTTCGGGCCGCCAGAGCAAAGGCGTGGGGTAGAGATCCAGGGCGTCGCGGAGGGAATCATGGAGCCGGTCGAAGTCATCCTCGCTGCCGAGGATGCCCGAATTGCGCCGCAAGCGCTGCGCGTCGAGAGTCGCCAAAGGGCCGAGCAGGTACTCGACCATCTTGAGGCGAAGCTGTGCTTGTTCATTGGAGCCCTGGGCAAGCGCTTGATAGAGGAACTTGGCCTCGATGAAGTCCTCTTCGTTCGCAACCGGGGCCAGGGAGGAGGCTTCGTTGGCCAGGCGCGTCGCCGCCTCGCTCGGCTTGCCGGCCCCTGCCGAGCCTCGAAAGACACAGCCGGATGCCACCGCCGCGACGACGACCAGAGCGGCACGGCACCAGATTCTGTTCATGCTGGCAGTTTAGCCTGTGCCGGTGGTCTTCGGCCACAGACGATAGGTTGCGAAGGCTGCTTGACCCGAAGATCGACGGGTGGATAACATCCCTGGCCATGCGGACTCTGCTAGTCGCGTGGGGAGCCCGCCGGCCCTTCGGGACGGACAGCCCACCCTGCGCACCCCGCGCGCTTCGCGCGCGCCCTCGCCGGCGGCGAACCATCGCGCGAGGCCGAGCGAAGCGAGCGGGGAGGTGGTGGGGGTGGGGGGCCGAAGGGTATGGAAACCCTTTCAGGGTTTCCATGTTAATCGGGCTCGGGCTCCTGGCGGCCTGCGAGGGCGTCAGCTCGGAGAAGATTGAGCAGTGGAAGGGTACGCAGAAGGGGCCTGCAAAGATCGAGCAGGCCCTGCGCAGCTCCGGCGTGGCGCCCAGTCTGCGCGCCCAGGCTGCGGCCGCCTTGGTCGACTTGGGCACGCCCGAGAGAGTCGACGAGGCGATGGCGACTTTGCCGGCTGACCAGCGCTGGGAGATCTTGAAGTCGCTCATTCCCGTTCACGTCAAGTCCATGGAGAGTGCGCCGGTGCCCAAGGCGCGCGACGCCCGCGACGGGCTGTTCAGCGTTCGTGCGTACGCTCAGCCCGAGGAGCAGATGCAGATCGACGCTGCGATTCTGACGTCAATGGAAAAGGATTTGAAAGACGGCCGATTTGTGGGGGGGAGGCACTCCCTCGACAAGATGTTGGCGGTTATCGGTGCCTCGTCGGGACCCATGCTGGTCAGGCTGCTGCTCGACCCCAAGGCGCCCTACAAAGGACTGGCCGAACTCCTGCTCAAGGTGGGTGACGAGTCGGCCCGCGAAAAGGGTGGCGCGGCCTTGGTGCGGCGGGCGGCGGCGGAAAGCGAAATCCCCAACGACATGTGGATTGCTCTGGGCACCTTGGGTGGGCAAAGCGTGACAGAGTTTCTCACCCAGAAGCTTCTCAAAAGCCCGCCGGCAGAGGCGGCATTGGCGGCCAAGGCCCTGCAGCAAGCGCGCTACCCCAGCGTGCTCCCGTTAGCGCTCAGGATCGCGGCCGACCCTAAGGCCAACAACTTGGTGCGGGACGAGGTCTTCGGCGTGGTAGAGAAAATAGGCGGCCCGGCGGCGCAGAAAGGCCTCGTGGAAATCATAGCCAACGACAAGAAGGATCTGGTGCGCTACCGGGCGTATGAGGCCGCCTTGGAGGCAGGCAAGGTCGCGGCCGTGTTGCCTGCGCTGCAGGCTTTCTCCGACAAGCTCAGTTTCAAGAAGGAAGACGTGCTGGATTTTCTGGTCAAGGACATCAGCAAGCTCGGTTTGCCGGCCAAGCCGGCGGTGCTGGACGCCCTCTCGTCGCCGTCGGCCTTGGCGCGCATCACGGCGGTTTGGGCGCTCGAGGCACCTCTGGCCAATCCCAGGCAGTCACTGGGCAAGGCGAGCGATGCCGCCGCGTTGCTCAAGCTGGCGGATGACAAGGGGAGCCCCAAGGGGTTTCCCGCCCGCGTGACGGTCGGCGGAGAGGCCAAACGCGTAGCGGCGGTGTTGCAGAAAAGGGGTAGCTAGCCGCGAGACGAGGTAGAAAGTAGCCATGGCGAACGATCCCACCAGAAAGACCTTGCGGCATTTCTACTGCCGCGATGTGCTTTGGCAGAGCTTCGAGCGCATGTCCGAGGTGCTGGACCGGGGGGTTGACGAGCTAGTGAATGAGGCGATGCGGGCCCTTGCCCAGCAGCAGGGTTTTCTCCCCTCCGACTTCGTCATGTCGCCGGGCAGCGGACTGTCGCAACCTGAGCGAGGGCTGCCGCGTCCCGATGCGCGCAGCGACAGCGGGCAGGCGCCGTCCGATGCGCGGGTAGACAGCGGGCTATCCCGCACCGGCCTTCGCCGGTCCGGGCCTCCGCCCGTGCCGTCGGCGCGCAGCACGGCCGAGCAGCCAGCCAGCCGTCCACCCGCGGTGTCTGGTTTCTCGGTCCCGGCGCCGACTGAAGCTGGGGCCGCGCCACCCTTGTATCTTATCTTCGGGAACCAAAGATACGTCATCGACAAGGATCAGTTCATTATCGGCCGCGGAACCAAGTCGTCGGACTTGCCCATCCGCGACGGCAACATCTCGCGCAAACATGCGGCGGTGATCCGGCGCAACGGCGAGTACTACATCAAGGACCTGGGTTCGACCAACGGCATCGACTACCAGGGCGAGCGCATCGAGGGTAAGAAGATCGAGGAAGGCGACATTTTCTCGATCTGCGAATATCAGTTGAAGTTCACGTTCCAGTAAGAGCCGACCGCTGCGCGGAACATGGCCGGCGCGCCCACACCGTCGCTGCTCGACCAGCCCGTGACCGCTCTGGCAGGGGCCGGGCCGGTGACGGCAGCGCGCTTGGCCGAGCGGGGGCTAGAGAGCGTCCGCGACCTTCTCGACTTCCTGCCGCTCGGCTATCAGGACTTTCGTGCCCTCTATCCACTCTCGGCGCTGGCCGGCTTGCCCGAGGGCCAGATGGTGGTGGTGAGGGCTGTGGTTCGTCGGGCTCGCCCGTTTTTCCGGCGCTTGCTCGATGTGTACCTGGAGCAGGACGGCGTGCAAGTGCGGGCACGCTGGTTTCGGCCCAATGCCGGCATGGTCAAGACCTACGCCAAGGGGAACCTGGTGGCCCTGGCCGGATCCTTGCGCCGGGCGAAGGACGGCACGGTCGAACTCATCCAGCCCCGCAACGTCACAGCGCTGATGGCTGGGCAGGCGGGCGAGAAGTCCGGCTTGGGGCTGCGGCCGCGCTACCCAGTCGTAGAGAAAGTTCCCGGCCGGGTCATTGAAAAACTAGTCACTACGGCGGTCGAGCAGGCGGCAGGTTTGGTGCCTGATGTGCTGCCTGCGGGTGTGGCCAAGCGCCTCGGCCTTCCTTCCATTGCCGATTCGCTTCGCCAGGTCCATCAACCCGATGCCTCGCTTTCCGACGAGAAACTGGCAGAGCTTTTGGCCGGGCAAGCACCCGCGCAAAGGCGTCTGGCCTTCGAGGATCTGTTCGTCGTGCAGGTCGGGCTGGCCCTGGAGCGGGACCGTGCCCGCCGCGCCGCGGGCTGGCGCTGTGACGTCGACGGCGAAGAGGTGTTGGCATCGGCGCGAGCCGCGCTGCCCTTTGTGCTCACTTCCGGCCAGGAACGCGCCATCCGAGCACTGTTTGCCGACTTGACCAGCGCGACGCCCATGCAGCGGCTGCTTCAGGGCGACGTGGGCAGCGGCAAGACCGCGGTGGCCTTTGCCGCGGCCTTGCTGGTCGGGCGCAGCGGCGGGCAGAGCCTGCTCATGGCGCCCACCGAGGTCTTGGCCGAGCAGCACGGACGTACCTTGGCCGCCTGGGGTGGCAAGGCGGGCTTGCGGGTTGGGGTGTTGCACGCGGGGCTGGATGCGCGGGAGCGCCGTTCTGTGCTGGGTGCTGTCGCGACTGGCGATATCGATCTGCTGGTGGGCACGCACGCGCTGCTGGAGCAAAGTCTGCGCGTTGCTCGGCTTGGGTTGGCCATCGTGGACGAGCAGCATCGGTTCGGAGTGCGCCAGCGGGCAGCCCTGCGCCGCGCCGGCGGCTGGATCCCCGACGAGAAAACCGGCATGGTTCCCCACCTTCTGGTGTTGTCCGCCACGCCGATCCCGCGCTCCTTGGCCCTGACCGCCTACGGCGATCTTGACCTCACCACCCTCGACGAATCTCCGCCGGGCCGACAGATCGTGGCCACGCACCTGGGGGTGGGTGAGGCTGCCCGCCGCGAGGCACTGGCCGCGGTCAAGGCAGTCGTCGCAGCCGGCGGGCAGGGCTTCGTGGTTTGTCCGGCCATCATCGAGCAGAAGCAGGGAAGAAGCGGTCGGCGCGCTTCGGCACTGTCCCGCTTTCGCGAGCTGGGGCCGCTGCTGGCGCCGACGCGCGTGGGTCTGCTGCACGGACAAATGTCGAGTGCTGAGCAGCAGGAAGTGGTAGCGGCCTTTCGAGCCGGCAAGATCGATGTTCTGGTCGCCACGACCGTGCTGGAGGTGGGCGTGGATGTGCCGCGCGCCTCAATCATCGTCATCGAGGACGCGGAGCGCTTCGGTCTGGCACAGTTGCACCAGTTGCGCGGCCGGGTGGGACGTGCAGGGCAGGAGTCGAGTTGCTTCTTGCTCACCGGCGCGCAAAACTCCGAGATTCTGGACCGATTGACATTCGTGGCCGAAACCAGCGACGGGTTCCGCATCGCCGAGGAGGATCTGCGACGGCGCGGCCCGGGCGAGATTTATGGCGAACGCCAGACCGGCGTGGTGGGCCTGTGGCTGCGCAATCCAACCGGGGTTGCGGGCCTGGTCGAAAAAGCGCGCCGGGAAGCCGAGGTGCTATTCGCCGCTGACCCGGCCCTTGCCTCGCCTGAAAGCTCACCCTTGCGCCAGGCGGTCGAGGCACGCTGGCTACGCCGGCGCCCCATAGCCGAGGAAGCGGGATGAGCAGCCGGCTTCAGCGTGCCCTGTGGGCCGGACTGCTCGGCGGTGTATTGGCCGGCGGCGGGGATGCACTGGCCACCCTGGCGGCTGCGCCAACCCGGCCTTCGGCCTTGGACGCGCTGGTGCTGGGCAGCGCAGCGGGTGCGCTATTGGGCCTGGGGCTGGCTCTGATAGCCGTATTTCTCCATGCGGTCGCGGCCCCGGTGGCGGCGCGCATGCACCGGATTTCTTCGACGGCCCTAGTCGCGATGACCATGGCAATTCCGCTAGCGGTCTACGACGCCTTTGCCCTGTTTGCCGGGGCCAAGGCCTCGCGGGTGGCGGGACATCGGGCCATCTCCGTGGCGCTTGTCCTGTTGTCACTTGTGCTGGTGGTGCTGGCGGGCAGCCTGTGGCAGCGACTGCTCGTCTATCTGGAAAGTACGCCGGGACGCGGCCGCACGGCCCTGACCGTGGGCCTTTTGCTTGTCGCGGCCGCGGCAGAGCAAGCCAATCGCGTGGTGCTACCACGGCTCTATCCGTGGTTTCACTTGTCGTTGGGTGTGCTCTTCGTCGCGGCCTGCGTGCTGGCGACGCGCGTCCTGCTGTGCGGCCGAGCGTGGCAGCCGTCGGCGCGCATGCGCACGGTGGCGCTGTTGGCAAGTGTGCTGGTCCTGGCCAGCCTGGGAGCACACGAATTTCTTGTCTTGGGCCAAAGCCAGAGCCTGCGCTTTTGCGCGTACGAAAAGATCCAGGTGGCCAGCCTGGCGCTGCGCCTGCTGCCCACCCGATACGGAAGGCGTGGCAGCGCCCGCCCAGATGCCGTCCCGCTGCCCGCGGCCAGCCCATTGCCCGAGGGACCGCACCGGCCTGGGGCCGACGTGGTGCTGATCACGGTGGATGCCACGCGCGCCGATCACGTGGGCGCCTATGGCTATGGCCGCCCAACTACGCCCAACATCGATGCCCTTGCCCGGCGCGGGGTGCGCTTCGAGCGCGCCTATGCCCAGGCCCCGCACACCTCGTTTTCCATCGCATCACTGATGACCGGAAAGTACTACCCGACGCTGGCGCGCCTGGCCCCGCAGAGCCAGCACGAAACCCTGCCCCTGACCATGCGCCACTACGGTTGGAAGACTGCCGCATTTTTTCCACCTGCGGTCTTCTTCATCGATGCCCAGAAGATGAAGACATTTGAGGCCAACAACTTCGACTTCGAGTACGTGAAATACGAATACCTGGACGCCGACCGGCGGCTCGATCAGATCGACGACTTCTTCCGCAAAGAGAATCCACAGAAGGTTTTCCTTTGGTTGCACCTGTTCGAGCCACACGAGCCCTATGAGGCGCATAAGGGCCATGACTTCGGCAACCGCGACATCGATCGCTATGACAGCGAGATCGCATATTGTGACGCCGTGGTGGGTCGGGTGATGGCGTATGTGCAGGAAAAGCGGCCCAATGCCATCATCGTGATAGCCGCGGATCACGGCGAGGAATTCGACGAGCACGGTGGGCGCTACCACGGCACCACGCTTTATGACGAACAGGTACGGGTGCCACTTATCATCTACGTTCCCGGCGTGGCCCCACATGTGGTGGCCGGCCCGGTCCAGCTGATCGACATCGCGCCGACCATTCTGGGGCTGCTCGACCTGCTCGCGCCGGTACGCATGCGCGGGACCGACCTCGGGCCTTGGCTGGCCGTGCCGCCCGCACCGGAGGACCGCTTGCCCCCGGTGTTTGCCGAAGTGGAGGACAAGCGCATGGTGGTCAAGGGCCAGGACAAGCTCATCTGCGATCTGGCCAAAGACTACTGCGCCTTTTTCGACCTGAGCGCCGATCCTCGTGAGGAACACGACCTGGCCGAGGCGCGACCAGAGCGAGCGGCGGCTCTCCGCCAGCTACTCGACACGTGGCTAGATGAGCAGGCCCGTTTCGAGTCGAAACCACTGGCCGGCGCAGACAGCGCGGACGTATCTCAGGCGCTCGAGCGTGGCCGCATGGGCGATCCGGCGGCGGCGGCGGAGTTAGCCACCATGCTGCAATCAGGAGCGCCCCTGGAACTGCGGCGCGAGGCGGCCCGTTTGCTAGTCGAGGCGCTGCCGGCCCGGCAAGACACGCGGGCTTTGGTCGTGGCGGCCATGAACGCGGCTGACGACGACGAGGTTCGCGACTGGGCAGCCGTGGCGGCCATGCGGCTGGGCGAGCCGGCCGGCTCGCCGCGCCTGCTGGCCATTGTCACACGGCCGGGCAGCGAGGCCCGCTGGGCGCTGCGAGTCCACGCTGCGCTAGCCCTGGCACGCGCGGGTGACGGCACAGGGGTCGTGGTGTTGGGCGAGGCGCTGGATGCGTGCTCGGCCAATGAGGCGTTGTGCAAGTCGATCATCGCTGCCTTGGGCAAGCTGCGCGACCCGCGCGCCGTGCCGGGCCTGGTCGCGCGCTTGCCTGACGTATTGACCCGAGTGGAAGTCGTGCAGGCCCTGGGAGAAATCGGCGATGCCGCTGGCGAGTTTGCGCTGATTGAGCGGTTGAAAACCGATGAATACGTGCCCGTGCGCGTGGCCGCGGCTCGCGTTTTGGCCCGCATGGGCGGCGCACGGGCGGTGCTGGCACTGAAATGGTCCGTCGCCAACGAGAAAGAGCCGCGCGTGGCCGAGGCCGCGCGGGCGGGGCTGACGGCGCTGCGGCGAGGACGGTGACCCGGATCGGGAGGATGCTCGCAGGCTCTCTTCTTGCGCGCGGTCAAGAAGCAGCGAAAGCCCACGAGCACGGTTTTGTCGTACACTGGAAGACGGCAAAGAGGACTTACCCATGATACTTCGACCAAACCTGTGCGTTCTTGCGCTGCTCGCATCAACGATTCTCGCCTGTAGCTCGTCAGGTGGAAAAGTCGGGCCGGGTGGCGCTGCTGCTGGCGGCGCTAGCCCAACTGGCGGGGCTGTCGCCGGCGGAACCAACGCTGCAGGCGGCGTCGCCACAACCGGAGGCACCACTCCGACGGGTGGCACGACCTTGACCGGCGGGGTGGGCGAGGGCGGCCTCACGAGCACTGGCGGCACGACGAGCACCGCTGGCACCGCAACGACCGGCGGCAGCAAATCCACGGACGGCACGACTTCAACCGGCGGAGCCACGCCAGCGGGTGGCACGAAAGCCGCGGGCGGCACGACTTCAACCGGCGGAGCGACGCCACCTGCCGGTGGCACCAAACCCGCGGGCGGCACGACTTCAGCCGGTGGAACGACGGCCAGCGGCGGCACCACGTCAGATGCGGGGGCAACGACCGGCTCAGGCACGGTGCTTCAGTCCACCGCTCTCAAACTTGAAGTCACCGCCAGCCCCTACTCCTACAAGGTCACCGAGATGTCCTCCGGAGACGTGCTGGTATCCCAGTCGACCTCCACCTTTACCGTCGGGGGCACCGCCTATGCCACTTCTGGCGCCAGCGGGTTTACCACCACCGGCACTACCCTGGATGCTACCCTCGCTTTGAGTGGAACCTCGAACACTGCTCACGTCAAGTTCACCTTCACCAGCCCGGAAGTGCTGCAGGTGCTATTGACCTATAATAGCGGCACCCCCACCAATGTGAAGGAGCAGTTCAACGATCAGAGCGAGCACTACTACGGAATCTGGGGCTATCACCTGGGTACCAGCGGCAATCTTGATAACCGGGGCGCGGACCAAGACCTGCTCGGGTTGCAGACCTATTCCGACAACAACTACAGCAGCGCCCGAGCACCATTCTACGCGACTTCCAAGAAATACGGCATCTATGCCGAATCAATGGCCAAGGGCCACTATACGGTCGCGGTGAGTAACAAAACCAGTTTCAACTTCGACAGCGCGCAATTGCAGTACGACCTCATCTACGGTCCCACCTACGCGGACATCCTGGGCCGCTACAACACCCTGGCCGGCCCATCATTCATGCCTCCGACCTGGGCCTTTGATTCCATCTGGTGGCGCGACGATCATCATGCCGATTGGGCCGCGCAAGGGGTCACCAATAGTCAGGCGCTGGTGATCAAAGATGCGGACAATCTGCGGCTCAACCAGATCCCAGCCTCAGTTATGTGGATTGATCGCCCGTACGGCACCCCACAAGGTCAGTCCGGTGCGGCTGGAGGATGGGGAAATATGGATTTCGACAGCACCTTCCCCAATCCCACCCAGATGATTAGTGATCTGAATACCAGGGGAATGAAACTGGTCCTTTGGACGGCCAATCGGTGCTACAACGGGCTTCTGACCGATGCGAAAGCTAGTAGCTACAATTTTGCTGTGGGCACCTATGGCGACTCCCCGGCGGCGGATGTGCGGATCGCGGGTGCCTATAGCTGGTTCAAGTCGAAGCTGAATGCTTTTGTGACCCTGGGTGTGCGCGGCTACAAGATCGACCGTGGCGAAGAAGGCGAACAGCCGGATTCGGCGCAGAATGAGAACGTCTATTTATTCCACAAGTTGTCCTACGAGGGGATGGCGGCTGTTTACCCCAATGATTTCCTCATGTTTGCCAGGAATATATACGATAAGTCCCGGCAATATATTGGTCACTGGGGCGGCGATTCGAGTGCTAGCTTCGCCGGATTGATTGCATCGATCAAGATTGGGCTTAGGGTCGGCACCATGAACTTCCCAATATTCGGTTCGGATGGAGGGGGATATAACGGCACGCCTACCAAGGAGGTGCTTGGCAGGTGGCTGGAGTTCAACGCCTATACCCCGATGATGGAGGTATTGAACGGGCCCAGCCGAACCGTGTGGACGAGTTTTGATGCCGAATTGATCGGTATTGCCAAGACGCAGGCCCAGGCGCATCACGACTTGATTCCGTATGCCAGGTCCTATGCTTACAAAGCCACCCAGACCGGCATGCCAATCATGCGGGCCATGATCCTGGCATACCCTGACGACACCAGTGTCTTCGACACCTGGAATCAGTACATGTTTGGCGGGGAGATTCTGGTAGCCCCCGTAACCACGGCAGGCGCCACAAGCCGTTCGGTGTACTTGCCGGCCGGTAATTGGATGAACTACAACGACAAGTCGACGATCTCTGCTGGCGGCACTTCCATAACCGCTTCCGCTCCTCTGGCGACCATCCCGCTGTTTGTGAAGGAGGGGGCGATCATTCCGCGGGGTGACATCCTCAAGTCGAACAACAACTGGACGACAAACTGGACTGCCAACTTGCGAATTGAGATCTTTCCGGCGGCCAGCGGCAGCACTTCGTTCGACTACTATACCGGGAGCGCCGTGCAGACCATCACCTCTTCGCTTTCCGGCGGCACGCTGACGGTCCAGTTTGGAGACTTGGGGACCGACGGCACGCTGGAGGTGTATTGCAATGGGAATTCCAGTGTTGTGCGGAATGGGTTGACCCTGAGCTCAGGAAGCGACTTTACCTATGATGCGTCCAAGAAGCTGCTGACCGTATCGTACAGCGGGGCGACGACCCTTCAGATCAATGGTACGGCGAGCATCTTCTGACCGGTCCGTGACAGCCCCGGTAGAGTGGTCGCGCTCGACATGGCTCGCGACCGCGCGATGCCGCGCGACGGCAGGGTTGCAGATGGCCCCTGTGCCCTCATTTGCATGCGGAGCGCCTTCCCGGTAGGCTGGCGACAATGATTCCTCACGCCGAATTCGAACGGGCCATAACCCAGTGGAAGATTCGCAAGCAAGGCGGCCAAGTGGCCACGCAGTCCCCGGAGGTAGCCTCGGGAGCCGTGGTGGGAGAAATGGCGCTTGCCAACGCCGAGCCTGGGCTGCTTTCAGGCGAGATATCCGGCGGCGAGATAAACAGCGGTCCGACCCGGAGCGATTTCGATCCCGAGTAGGCGCGTGGGGAGCCCGCCGGCCTTCGGGACGGACATCCCACCCGCCCAGCCCGCGCGCTACGCGCGCGCCCTCGCCGGCGGCGCACCATCGCGGGAGAGTTTGGCGAGGCCGAGCGCGAGGGCGCGAGCGTAGCGAACGGGTGTGGTGGGGAAGGTGCAGGTCCCGAAGTCCCCGAAGGGGGAAGTGAGCGGGGGGTGGTGGCAGGTGGGGGGCCGAAGGGCGAAGCGAACCCTCCCAGGGTTCCCATGTCACTAAAAGTACGCGCGCACGCCTAGAGCGACGTCGATGGTGAAGTCCAAGGGCGGGAAGACCACCAGGGCGGGCGCGATTTCGAGGTAGGCTTCCAGAAAGCTGGGGCGCCGGAATGTGGCGGCGAGCCCTATCGGAACCCGGGCGAGGAGCACCACGTCGTGGCCCAGGTTGTTGGACCCATAGGCCGACATGATAATCCGGCCGCCCACGCCCACGTACCAGTCGAGGCGGTTCGTCATGTTGAGGATGTTCTCCTGGTACAGGTAGTCCATGTGCAAGCTGATGTCGTGATTGAAGCTGCCGCAGCGGTAGGTGTGGCCGTTCGCATCCGTGCACCAGTCGTAGCCCCAGCCGCCGAACCCGAGCCCGAAGTCGAAGGCGTGGGGCCCCCCGGCAAAGAGCTTGGCCGTGATGGCGGTTGGCTCACCAAGCTGGAAGCCCAGGCCGAAGGTGCGCGAGGTCCCAACCTCAGTGGCCTGCGCACGGGGTGCGCCGAGGCCCACGATTGCCACGGCGGCCGAGATGAGAAGAACGAGGCGCTTCATGGGGGGGCATAATAATACGCATTCGAGCCGATCGCTCCGTGCATTTCTGACCTCGCGTCTCGTCGGCCGAGGGGATAGACCTTGGGTGTCTTGCCCCTGCGCTCTGTCGCTGTCTACTCGCTGCTGCCTGCGCTGCTGGCCGGTGTTGCCTGTCATCGCGGGCGTTCGGGCTCGCCTGCCCAGGCGCCGGCGGCTTATTCCGCGCCCACGCTGCCTGCACCTGCGGCGCGGGTCGAGGAGCCGATCTTGCCGCCCAGGCCTGACCCCGATGCCCTGCCCGAGGCCGCCCCACCTGCCGAACATCGTGCCATCCAGGTCGTGGCCGGCAAAGAGCGGGTGGTCGACGCCGAACAAGCCGTGCAGCGTGGCCAGACCCTGGTGGATCTCTCCGACGGATGGGCGCCCTACATCTTGCAGGACGGCAAGGCGGCCGACGGCGCGCTTCTGCCCAACCGTTACCGGGCCGTGTTCGTCGGACTGGCCAACGATCGCAGTGACGGTGATGGCCAAGCTCTGCCACCGGGCGAGCGCAACTACCTTGAACTCTATGGCATCCCGCCTTCGCTTTCGGTGGTGCGGGCGCGCTTCCTCGCGGACGTTGCCCGGACCTGCGAGGCGAGCGTGGACAAGGCCCGCTTACTCGCGGTGGACGGCATCGAGACCTTCGGCCACACCACGGAGAAGAAGGAAGCCAACAAGCACCGGCTGCGCGGGCTGCGTTTGGAGGCCGCACGTGCCAAGGCGGGCCTAGCGACCTTGGAGGAGTTGGCGGGCGCTGACCCTCGCTACGCGGGCGAGGTTAAGACCCACCTGCGGGTGGAAGCCGAGCGTGCCGCCTTTGTCGAAGTGGAGAAACGCCTGGCTTGCGAGGGTTTGTTGGACGCGGCCAAGCACAAGCCGGGCACCTACGACGCGCCCATGCGCTCGGCCGTGTTGGATTTCCAGCAGAAGAACGGTGTCTTCGCCCAGGCCGACTTCACCCGCGCCACCCTGGAGGCCATGGCCCGGCCGCTCTTGGCCAATGACTTCGCCACCCTGCGCAGGGTGCTGGCCGAACGGGCGGCACACGCCGGCAACTTCGTCGAGGACGGCACTGCTATCCTAGCCATGCCGCTCGGCAAGCACGGCAAGCCCCGTGCGATTCCGACCTATCGGACCGCCGAGGGCAAGGCGGTGCCGGTGCCGGACCTCGTGGGTCAAGCTACCGACGCCCTCATGGCGCGGCTAGGCCTGGCCTCGCCCGAGGACGCGCTGGCATTTTTCCGCCGCCATTCCGAGAGCGACTTTCGTTGGCTGCGGGTCGCGGTACGTTTCCCCGACCCGCCCGAATACTACGGGCCCAAGATGGACCTTGTCGCAGAAATCGACCGCGGTGATGTCTGGTACGACTTCCCCTTTGACAGTAAAGGCAATCGCCTGCCCCAGCCGCGCACGCGCTACCCGACGTTCAATCTCTATGTGCGTTGGCGGGGGGAAAAGGTTCCCTTGGTCAGTTGGCGCACCACCATCGGCGGCTGGCGCTCCGAGCTCGCCGCTGACGGCGAAGAGTACTTTCGCTACAAGGATTCCGACGTGGGCAAACGGGTGTGGCGGCACATAGTGTCTGCGCCGGTGTGGTTGCCCCCGCCCAGCTCACCACTGGCATCGATGGTGAAGACCAAGTGGGTCGCAGGCGGCTACCCCCGCGTGGTCAACTACGATGAGACCGGGCCCGGATTTCTGTCGGCCTATGGTCTGGTGGCGGGCATCCACGTGCAGGCCAAGCAGCGCAGCCAAGGCGTCGCCTATTTCGACAACGGGATTCGCACCCACGGCTCGTTCGACTACATGTCTCTGCGCGGCCGCTTCTCACATGGCTGCCATCGCTTGTACAACAACCTGGCCGTGCGCCTGTTCTCATTCGTGCTTGGGCACCGGCACGCCAAGGTGCTGGGGCCCATGGCGCTGGGCTTCCGGCGCGTCTTCTATTGGGACGGCGAAGTGTACGAGATGCGCCTGCCCACGCGGGGCTTTTACTACGAGCTGGAGCCTCCCCTGCCGGTCGAAACCTTGAAGGGAACGATCGCCGGCCAGTTGCAGCAGCCCATGACAGAGTACGTTCGCAAGCCCGGCGTGACCTACGCCAGCAGTAAGCTTCCGACCGTATCCACCGGTCCCGAGAGCAAGGCGGGTGGTGGCGGCCACGCCGACCCCAGCGCAGAGGGCAGGGCACCGTGAAAGCTCGTGGGGTTTTCCGGACCTGCTTGGGGCTGGCGCTCGCGGCCAGTTGCCGCCAGTCACCGGTCGATCGCACGACGCCTGTTGCGACCGAAACTGCTTCGTACGCGCGGGTAGCCACCCAGCGAGGGGCCGGGGCGCCACCGTCGTCGGGGTCGTCTGCGAGCAAGGGAGAGTCGGGCGACACTCCATCCAAGGCCGCGATCGCCGCAGCCCCTACTGCAAAGGCTGAAGACGATCTGCAGTCCGAGGAGCGAGAAGCGAACCCGCTCTCGGAAACCGTGACCCTGACCCTGTCCATCAGCCCGCCGGTCAAAGCGCAGGTCATGTGGGGCAGCAAGCAGCTCGCTCGCATCGCGCCCGACAATCCGACGGTTGAGTTGCAGCGCCCGCGCAATACGGGTCCGTTGGATCTCGAGATTCGCGCCGAGGGTTTTCTGCCACACCACACGCGCCTCTATTCCGACCGCAACGACAAGGTGAGTGTGCACCTGGTGCGTCCGGCAGAGGCATCGAGCCTTCTCGGCTACCGCAGCTCGGCCGCGGCCGCGGCGGCCAAGGGCAAGACGAAATAGGCGCCGCAAGTCGCCCGCATCGACCGCGTCGAACTCGGTGTCTACTTGAGGTTGGGCACCTGGTCGCGAGTGACGGTGTAGGTGCTGTTGAAGGCCGTGGGTATGCTGCTGTTATTCTTCTGGGAGCCGGCCCAGGTATTGAAAAGCACCCACGGCGCCGAGCTCGGGAACAGGGTGCTGGGGTTGGGGAAGTTGCTGGATTCGTGAAGCGGGATGGGCATGGTGGCCCCGACGACGCCCTTGACCTTGGTGTAGGTCGCGGAATCGCTCGAATAATCCGGACCCGAAAGATCGACAACGCTCTTGCCGGGGAAGAAGGCACTGAAGCTGGTGGCGGCTATGCTATTGAGGCCACTGAAAGGCATGAGCCAAATGATATTGTTCAGTCCCTTGGTGGCGGTCAGATAATTGTAGGTGTAGTTCCACAGAGCAACGTACTGGGCTCCGGTCCCTTTGCTCCACCAGAACCAGCCGTTGGGTTGCGCCTCGTGGAAGATTGCCAGGATGATGGGCACGTTGGCGGCTTTCATGACCCCGATTTGATAGGCGATA
>Ga0182027_10001337_pt1 | contig 41532 bp, 38 predicted proteins | sample 712E1DmetaG_FD_121300 | JGI IMG/M metagenome (GOLD analysis project Ga0182027, IMG submission 121300) | Permafrost microbial communities from Stordalen Mire, Sweden - 712E1D metaG (Illumina Assembly) | ecosystem: Environmental > Terrestrial > Soil > Wetlands > Permafrost | place: Sweden...
GCACATGGCCGGCGGACGCATGGCTGAGCTCACCCCGGACGGTCTGGCGGTGAAAACCCCTCCACGCAAGGTCTTCGACGCCTGGCCCATGCCTGCCTCCATCCGCATGGAATGCACCTGTCTGGAGGGTCCCAAGCTGCTGGAGCGCAATGGCTGGTTCTACATGAACGTGGCCGAAGGCGGCACCGCTGGCCCCGGCACCAGCCACGGCGTCATCTCCGCCCGCAGCCGTCACGCCGACGGCCCCTGGGAATACTCGCCCTACAATCCTGTCGTCCACACCACCTCCCGCGACGACCGCTGGCTCTCGCTCGGCCATGGCCGCCTCGTCGATACTCCGGATGGCAAGTGGTACATCACCGTTCACTCTTATGAGAACGGCTACCGCACTTTGGGCCGCCAACTGCTGCTGCTGCCCATTGAGTGGACCCCGGACGGCTGGTTCCGCGTTCCAGCTGGCGTCACCGCCGACTCCGCGATTCCCATGCCCGTCCCCGGCGCCAGTCAACAACCGTTTCTCGACCCATCGGACGATTTCACCGCTCCTGAACTTGGCCTCCAATGGGGCTTTTGGCGTGAGTTCGATCCCGCGCGTTTCACGACCGGCAACGGCGCGCTCACTCTGCAGGCGCGCGGCAGCTCGCTGGCCGACTCCAGCGCCCTCACTACCGCCGTCGGCGGACACTCCTACACCGTCGAAATCGACATTGAACTTTCGTCCGGCTGCGAAGCCGGCCTGATGCTCTTCTACGATCCCGGCCACACCGCCGGCATTCTCATCACTCCCGAAGGAATCGAGATCAAGATTCCCAATGGCTCGGTGAAAAACCGCACGGAAAAGGGCGCCACCCGCGCCACCTTCCGCGTTGTCAACGACCGCCAGGAGGTGGATTTCTACTACCGCCTTCCCGGCCGTCCCTGGCAAAAGACCGAGTCCTCGACTGAAATCTCCGGCCTGCACCACAACGTCCTGGGAGGCTTCCTCGACGTCCGCCCCGCCGTCTACGCCTGCGGCCAGGGCCAGGCCACCTTTCGCGGCTTCCGCTACTGGCCGGAGGTGAAAGCGCCGGCCCTCTGAACCCGATTCCGCTTCATCCTGTTGTATCGTGGTGAGTAATTCCCGCAAGAGGTAGCTTTCGGTGAACTTTCACGACCTTCTCGAGTGGATCAGGCAAATCCGGTGTCGTTCTGGATTGTCGTGATTGCCGTGCTGGGAGTGTGACTGGCGCGGATTTGGAAGCGGCAGACGGATCAACGTAAGGCCCGAGCCGCGGAGCACTGGCCAACCACGGAAGGAATGGTTCAATCTATCAACGTAATCGAGCCAAACCCTCAAGCCGCAAACATCGGGATGGGTTACACCGCTACTTTTACCTACTCCTACAGCATTCAGCAGGGCGGCGAGGTCGAATACTACTCCGGAGACCACGCGCGCCTCTTCACGGACGAGGGCGCAGCGTGGGATTGGTTGCGAGCGCTCAAAGACAAGCGAATCCGCATTCATGTCCGGCCCGGCCGGCCCAGCGTATCGGCTGTCTTGCCCGCCGACCTGGACCATCTGGCTGTCTTTACCTCAGCCCCAAACGCTGCCGGCGCACTGGTAATGCCCGGAAATGCTCCCAGACTCTCACTTGAACTCCGCGGAGCCACAGACATGGCAGCCTGGCTGACCACGGCGGGCTTCTGCCTGAGCCTCGCCGACCATCTCTGCCGCCTTCTGGCCGGCAAGCCGCTCCATCCGCAACTCTCCATGGTGCTTTGGATCGGTATCCTGGTCGGCGGCATTCCCTTCGCGCTCTGGTACCGGTCGAAGGGCGGCGAAACTCTCTTCGGCAAGCCGAAGGAATGGGGTAAAGTACCCCAATGGCTGCGCGTCTCCGTATACGTCATAAATCTTTACGTCGGATCGTTCTGGCTTTTCAACATGGTGCTCACGAGCGGCGCTGTCCATGGCCCAGGTCACATCCATCGGCTTGAACCCGTGTTCAGCGGCGTTTTTCTCGCGCTATTGTACGGAGATGCAGCAGCAATCCTTTACGCCCAGCTAGAGAACTCCGAGGATCCGTACAACCTCTCCGCATCCGGTATCCATCCTAGGTAGAATCGCCGATGATACTTTGCCCCGCTGCCCGCTACCCGCTACACTTCTTCCAGCATGGCCAACGTTCGTGACAACTCGCCTGATCGGCTCGTCAGCGCATCGCGCGCTGAAGAAGAGCAGGGCTTTGAGCTGAAACTGCGCCCCCGATGGCTGGGCGAGTTCATCGGCCAGTCGAAGGCCAAAGAACAGCTCTCCATCGCTCTGGAAGCCGCCAAATCCCGCGGCGAGGCGCTGGATCACGTGCTGCTCTCCGGCCCTCCCGGCCTGGGCAAGACCACGCTGGCCACCATCATCGCCAATGAGTTGGATGTAGGCTTTCAGCAGACCTCCGGCCCCGCCTTGCAAATCCAGGGCGACCTGACCGCCATCCTGACCAACCTGCGCGAGCGCCAGGTGCTCTTCCTGGACGAGATTCACCGCATGCAGCCGGTGCTGGAAGAAAAGCTCTACACCGCGCTCGAGGACTACAAGCTGGACATCATCATCGGCCAGGGCCCGGCGGCGCGCACCCACGTGATGGAGATACGGCCTTTCACCTTCATTGGCGCCACCACCCGGCCCGGCCTGATCAGTTCGCCACTGCGCTCCCGCTTCGGCATTCTGCTGCGCCTTGAGTTTTACACAGAAGAAGAATTGCGCTTCATCGTCACGCGCTCCGCCGAAGTATTGCAGATCGAGATTGACGAGGACGGCGCGGCGGAGATCGCGCTGCGCTCACGCGGGACCCCGAGAATTGCCAACCGGCTGCTGCGCCGCGTCCGCGACTACGCCCAGGTGCGCGGCTCCGGAGTCATCGACCGCCCTACGGCCAACGCCGCCCTCACCCTTCTCGAAGTGGACGCGCACGGCTTCGACGAGATTGATCGACGGCTGCTGCTGACCATCATGGAAAAGTACGACGGCGGTCCGGTGGGCTTGGGCACGCTGGCCGCAACCCTGGCCGAAGAAGAGGACGCGCTCGAGGAGGTTTACGAGCCCTTCCTCATTCAGATTGGGTTCCTTGACCGCACTCCGCGGGGCCGCGTCGCCACGCGCCTAGCCTATGAGCACTTTGGCCTGGCCATGCCGGGCCGCCAGACGGGACTGTTCTAGCGCTTGCCGCGCCATCTTGTCTTGACGCCGGTTGCAGCACGTCCAGAATCGATGTATCTTCTTGATTGCGCGGAGGAACAGACGGAGTACGCTTTCAACCGCGCGAAGGGAAGCTTGCCATGCAGCCTTTAAGATCGGATCACAGGTTCGATTTCGTGCGATGGATTTTTCTGTTAGCGCTTCTGGCCGTTGTCTGTCCTGCACAAATGGCCTTTGCGGCTACCAAGGTGGTTACGGATGCGGACAAGGGCGGCGATGTTCAACTAAAAGCCGGAGACACGCTGGAAGTGCGTCTGAGTTCAATTCCCAGCACCGGGTACATGTGGTACGTCCATCCCAAGTCGACCGCCCTGCTTCGGCTGACCGGCCAGACCCAGACCAAGCCCCCGGAACCCGGCGCGGGCCAGCCAATGATGGTCGGCCAGCCCATCGTCCAGATATTCTCGTTTCAATCTAAGCGCAAGGGTGATGGAATACTGCTGCTGCACTACGTTCGCTCCTGGGAAAAACCGGTGCTGGGCGAAGTGCAGTTCACCCTTCACGTCGTGGTTGAGTAAAGCCGAGCCGGCGGTGCGGGAGCGGTATTGCACACTCTCTTCACCGGCGGAGATTGGCTCCTTGTGCAACCTGCCGTCGAAACGCATACAATTCTGAATGGAAATGGCCAAAGCAAAAGAAAAGATATTCGAGGTTGCCTGCCCGGATTGCGCTGCGATGCTCAAGATCGACGCCGCCACCGGGCTGGTGGTGAGCCATACCCCGGCCCCGCGCAAACGAATGTTCGAGGACCTGGAGACGGCGGCCCAGGCCATGCGCGAGCAGGACGAGCGCAAGGAATCGATCTTCCGCCAGTCAGTGGACGCGGAGAAGAACAAGGCCGACTTGCTGGAAAAGAAGTTCGCCGAGGCGATGCGCAAGGCCAAGGACGCCCCCGAGGGCAAGCCGCTGCGCGACTTCGACCTGGACTGAAGGCCGCGCCCCGGCAAAACAGATCGGAATCCGCCGCGCGTTCCACAGATTTATTCCGCGCTCCGCGAATTGGAGAGATACTCTATACACCGTTCCTTCGACCCAGTGATACGGTCCGGGACGGTATAGCGGTTTTACAATTGCTGTATAGGGAAACCAATGCTGCTAAGTGGCTTTTTCCTTAAGAAAAAGCCACCATAGAATGCACTCGAAACGCCGCATGTACTGGAGAACCGCTCAAGGAGAGAAGATGGTGGTCGTGCCGCTTCACCAACAGGCAAACGATTTTGACCCGGAGTTGCGCGCCTCCGAGGCCGAAGGCATGAGCTGGGTGGGGTATGTCGCGGGCGGAACCTTGATCGCAGGCGGCTTGCTGTTGCTGGCCGGCAAGCGCCGCGCCGGCACGGTTGCGGCTGCCGCGGGCGCTGCCCTCACCCTGCTTGACCAGAAGGGGACGCTGAACGCCTGGTGGAATGCGCTTCCCGTCTATATCGACGACATCCAGCGGCTGCTCGACCAGGTGCAGGAAACAGTTGAGGAGATTGCCATCCAGCGCGAGAAACTGCACCGGATTATGGCCCGATAATCCAGTCCTGGAGCTTTTTTATAAAAGCCGTAAGGTCATGGGTTCCCTACCAGTTCCACGAGCTTTGCTACCGCCTTTGCCAGCGTAACTCCGCGCAGCAGGAAGACTTTGCTCCGTGATAACTCGCCTGTAACCAGCTCAACCGCGTTTTTGGGCACGCTGAAGGTCTCTGCCAGAAATGCGATCAGGGCCTGGTTAGCGCGGCCCTCCAGCGGCGGCGCGTGGACGGCGATCTTCAGTTGAGCCGCTGGCCCCTCGCCGTAAATGCCGGTGATGGCCGTCTTCTTCGCTCCCGGCTGGGCACGCACGGCCAGGGTAACTCCGGCTGAGGCAGCGCGCAGCATCAGGCTTGCTCCACATCTGAACTACGCGCGCCAAACAGCGCCGTACCGACGCGGATGCGCGTCGCGCCCTCGGCAATCGCCAATGGGAAGTCTCCGCTCATGCCCATCGAAAGCACATCCAAACTCAATCTCGGATGCGCTGCCGCCCAGCGGTCGTGCCACTGGCGCAGGTTGCGGAAACAGGCGCGGGTCACATCCTCGGCTACACCAAACGGAGCGATCGTCATCAGCCCACGCGTCTCCAGGTGAGCCAACTCCGGCAGCCGCTCCAGCAACTGCGCGGCCTCCGCGGACTCCGGCTCCAGGCCGGCCTTCGACTCCTCGGGGCTGAGCTTCACTTCGATCAGAATCGGCAGCCGTTTGCCCAGCTTGCCCGCCGCTTCATTCAGCCGTTCGGCCAGCCGCAGCGAATCCACCGAATCCACGGCATCGAAAAGCTCCGCCGCCCTTAGCGCCTTGTTCGATTGCAGATGGCCGATGAGATGCACGCGGAGATCGTCTTTCCCACATGCCGACCGAAGGGCTGCTGCATGCAATGCCTTGGCGGCAAACTCCTGCACGCGATTCTCGCCGAAGAGCGTGAGCCCCAGAGCGGCGGCCTCGGCAATTGTGGCTGCCGGGAAAGTCTTGGAGACGGCCATCAGCTCGACCTCTGCGCGCTCGCGGCCAGCTCTTCGGCAAGCCGCCGCAATCGCTTCTTCCAGCCGTTCGAGATTTTCGGTTAATGCGTTCACTTCAGAATTATCAAATCCTTTGACCTCACGAGCTCCGAGGCCTATCGAAAACCGTCCAAGCAAATCAGGATGGTAGCGACTCTGACACTTTTTCAAATCAAGTGAACGGGCCACAACTTTTCAATCTGTGCATAGACGTCAACTAGGATGAATTTTCCCCGCCCAATCGCGTCTTTCAGTTTTCTTGGGAACTTCGCCATCTCTTCATAGCTTGGCAAGACTACAAATTGGATTCCGTCATAGTCAAATCTGAAATCGTGAGGTACACGCCATTCTCGCTCGTGCGAATAATCGATCGGCTTATGATCCTTCCAGTATGTTTCTCTATACTCCGTAGGTGCATAGGGCGGAGAGAAGGGCGTCACAAATGCATACAAATCCTGATGGAAGCCTTTCAGGGTTGGGTTGTCTTTATGACAAAACTCCCCTTGTTTTTCGTGCAGGTCTGCACGTAGGTAGATTGCCGGACCCCCGCCTGCAGCGAACAGGTGTGGCTTCGTAAACCCGATCCCGAACGGCGAGTACTGCTTTGTGTGAGACATCAGTGATCCCCACGGGCACTCGGTAAACGCCACTGCCTCTCGATTGGTCCATGGCATGCGTGTTGCCGTAATAGTCTTTGAATTGAGGATCGAGACCAACCGCGTCGCAGCGTCGCCCTTGATTTGGGGTTCATTCTTGCCCAGCGGTTGAGCATCTTTTGTGAAGTGCGCCACAAAATCGGAAAAGTCCGGCCTCGTTAACTTCGTCATTGTCTTCACCATCAGTGACTGTATACTTCGAGAAACTTCTCTGCCTCCAATGCCGCCATGCAGCCCGAGCCGGCGGCGGTAATGGCCTGGCGGTAGCGGCGGTCCTGCACGTCGCCGCAGGCAAAGACGCCCGGCACAACCACCCCGTTGCTCGTGGTCAGCACGTTGCCCGTGGTGCGAATGTAGCCGTCGTCGTCCAGATCGATCTGCCCGGCAAACATCTTCGCATTCGGCTCGTGGCCGATGCCGAGAAACAGCCCGCTGACCGGCAAGATGCTCTCTGCGCCGTTGGTTACGTCGTGCAGCCGCAGCCCCTTGACCTCTTTCTCATCCGCGCCCAGCACCTCCTCGACCACCGTGTTGGCGCGCAGTTCGATGTTGGGGTGAGCCATGACCCGCTCCAGCATGATTTTGGATGCGCGGAAGCCCGAGCGCCGGTGGAGCAGCGTAACCCTGGAGGCAAAGCGGGTGAGGAATAGCGCCTCCTCCATCGCCGAGTCGCCCCCGCCCACCACGGCAATCTCCTTGCCGCGGAAGAAGAAGCCGTCGCAAGTTGCGCAACTGGAGACGCCGTGCCCGATGAGCGCCTGTTCGCTGGGCAGTCCCAGCCAGCGTGCGCTGGCCCCGGAGGCCACAATCAGCGTCCGCGTGCAGATCTCTCCCTCTGAAGTGTGCAGCCGGATGGGATGGGCGCCGAGGTCAACACGGTTCAGATGGGCCAACTGGAAGGTCGCGCCGAAGCGCGCGGCCTGCTTCTTCATGTTCTCGATCAGTTCCGGACCCTGGATGCCCTCCGGCCAGCCGGGAAAGTTCTCGACCAGGGTGGTGATGGAGAGCTGTCCGCCGGGTTCGTGGCCTTCAAGGACTAACGGATTCAGACCGGCGCGCGCGGTATAGATGGCCGCAGTTAGGCCGGCGCAGCCGGAGCCGAGAATAACGGTGGAGCGAATCTCTGTCATGGGTCTTCCCGTTTACATTTTAGATGCTGCGGCAGGCGGCCTTTTGCGTTATGTTCCTACGCGCCAGTCCCATCGCGCTCTTCATATAAGATGAGGAAAATGGCGAATCTGACTCTTATCTATGGATTGCGGCTGCTCCCCGAAGGCGAAGTCTCCGAGATTCAGGACGCTACGCTCAAGCTGGCTAACGGCCGCCAGGCCCACGTCACCATGCATAGGATCGAGGGCTCGCGCCAGGAGATCGAAACCCAACTCAAGCGCAGCCTGGACGCCTTCTTCGACTTCTACCCGGAGATTTGAGTCCCGCGGTCCGAAGAACCCTTCACCTCGAGCGCCGGGTGCCCCAGGTCTCGATTTTGAGACCTGGGAAACTACGAACCTCCATACAGGTCTAGTAAACTAGAGAGCGATGCTCGATCTGGGATATGTCCGTGCCAACCTGGAATTGGTGGAAGAGAAACTGCGCGCGCGCGGAGCGGACCCGACTGCGTTGCTGGGCGATTTTCGCGCCCTCGATCAAAGCCGGCGCGAGGCCATTACATTGGCCGAGCAGTTCAAGGCTCGCCGCAATGAACTGAGCCAACAGGTTGGTGCTTTGAAGAAGGCCGGTCAAGACGCGGCTGATCTGATAGAAGAAACCCGCACTCTCAAAGAAAAACTGGACGAACTGGATACCACCGCTGCGACTCTGGACGACCGCTTGCGCCAAGTGCTCGCCGGCATTCCCAACCTGACGCGCGACGAAGTGCCCTCCGGGCTTTCAGAGCACGACAATCTCACCGTCAAGACATGGGGCGAGAAGCCAGTCTTTGATTTCGCTCCTAAGCCGCACTGGGAACTCGGCGAGTCCCTCGGCATCCTCGACCTCGAGCGCGCGGCCAAGCTGAGCGGAGCGCGGTTTGCAGTCTACATGGGTGCTGGAGCGCGGCTGGAGCGGGCGCTCATCAGCTTCATGCTCGACCTGCACACGGCGAAACACGACTACACCGAAGTACTGCCGCCCTTCATGGTCAACAGCAAGAGTTTGTTCGGCACCGGCCAGTTGCCCAAGTTTGCCGAGGACCTCTTCCGATCTTCCGACGCCGATGTCGAGGCCGTCGCCCGCGGGGAGTACAGAGACAACGACCACTGGCTCATTCCCACCGCCGAAGTTCCGGTAACCAACCTCTACCGCGACGAAATCCTTGATGATTCCCGCCTTCCTATCCGCCTCACCGCCTATACGCCCTGCTTCCGCGCCGAGGCCGGCGCCGCAGGCAAGGATACGCGCGGCATCATCCGCCAGCACCAGTTTCAAAAGGTCGAGCTGGTCAAGTTCACCCGCCCCGAGGACTCCGACACCGAGCATGAGGCGCTGACCCGCGACGCCGAAGAAATCCTCGAAGCTCTCGGCCTGCCCTACCGCCGCGTTCTACTCTGCACTGGCGACACCGGCTTCTCCTCTGCCAAGACATTCGATCTGGAGGTCTGGCTGCCGGGCCAGGGCTTGTACCGGGAGATATCCTCCTGCTCGAACTTTGAGGCCTTCCAGGCGCGGAGAGCCAACATCCGCTACCGGCCCGGCGGCGCCAAGGGCAAGCCGGAGTTTGTCCACACCATCAACGGCAGCGGCCTGGCCGTGGGCCGCACCTGGCTGGCGATCCTGGAGAACTACCAGCAGGCCGATGGCTCGGTCCTGATTCCAGAGGTCCTCCGGCCCTACATGGGCGGCCTCGACCGGATTGTGAAGGAGTTATGATGCAACCTGTGAGCACCACTGAACCGGTTTCGCAGCCAAGGCGCGGCGTCAAAAAAATTCTATTGAGTTACTTCTACTGGACCTATCCGCGCGGCTGCTTCCACTACGACGTGATGGTGACGCTGATCCTGATCTTCATCTTCCTCACGCCGCAAATCCCCGGATGGAGTTATGGCGACAAGCCATCCTTGATCGCCGGGTCAGTACACCCCATCCAGGTGATCGGCGATGGCAGCCATGGGATGATCGTCACCGTTGCGGCCTCGGATGTGAACCTGGACGTGCGCACCACCGCATCGAAGGCCGTGATTAAGAAGGCGCTGCGCAAGGCCATCGAGCCGGTCACCGGCGATGCCGTCTTTGTCGATGATTGGAAGACCGTGACCGACGCCCAGGGGAATGTTACCTGGGAGGTCAGGGCGCACCGGTAAGCCGCTGTCACATGTCTATTCGGCGCATATGCGCGTCAAACAGTATAAGGAAATCTATGCATTTGGGAAGAAAGCTCGTCTATACCGCATTGATGGCACTCGTCCTACTGCCGGTCCGGGCCGCCTTTGCGGCAGACGATCTGGAGAAGGTGCTGCGCAGGCTCGACTTCGCGGCGGCCAACTTCCACACGACCTCTGCCGACTTCCAGTTCGACACTATTGAGACCGAACCGGTACCCGACAAGGACGTACAGGAGGGTACGGTCTACTACCAGCGCAAGGGCGTTGCCTTCCAGATGGCCGCGCACATCCGTGAGGTCAACGGCAGGGTGGTGCCCAAGGTATATACCTACTCCGCCGGCATCCTCAAACTGTATGAGAAGTTGACCAACCAGGTCCGGAACTTCACCAAGGCCGGCAAATACGAGAGCTATCTGATGCTGGGTTTCGGCGCCAGCGGCAAAGATCTGGAACAAAAGTGGAACATCAAGTACCTGGGCTCCGAGATCCTTTCCGACGGAAAGTCCGCTGTGAAGACCGAGAAGTTGGAACTGGTGGCCAAAGATCCCGCCGTTCGCAAAGTCCTTACCAAGGTGACCATCTGGGTCGACCCCGAAAGGGCCGTGAGCCTGAAGCAGGTCTTCGACGAGGGCCCCGGCACCTATCGCGTCTGCTTGTACTCCAACTTCAAGACGAATCAGCCTCTGCCGCCCGACGCCTTTACCTTTAAGACCGACCGCCAGACCGAGTACATCAACCAGTAAAGGGAAATCCACCTAGCATAAAGAGCATGGGAAAGCACACCAGCGCGTAGCGCGCCTCCGGAGCTTTCACAGGCGCAACATCAGACCGGGGGTAAGGACCAGCACGGCCGGCAAAGATGATCGCACAGGGGCAAAACCTACGCAAGGCCGCCAATTGACTCTCTTTCGCGGCTTCCATACGATTCGAACTGTATAGCGTTGACCGTTTTCGCGGTTTTCGAGCACGTAGAATAAACGAGACTGGCCATGCCCGATAAACAGATATTTTTCGACCCGCAACGGAAGCGCTGGAAGCGGCTGCGCCGCATTCTGGACGTTGTTGCCGTGGTTTCCACTCTGGTTGTGGCCGTTTTTACCTTCAATGTGCTGCGCAATCAGCATTTGCCAGAGCTGCTGCTGCCTGTTCCCAGGCACAACTACAAGGCTTTGCCCGAACGTCCCCCCTCCCTGCGCGGAGCCAAGAGCCCGCGCCCCTTGCGCCGTAAAACCAACCGCAAGCCATCTGAAATTCCCTTCAACACCGGCGAAGGTTTGCGCGCAGCCTATTACGTGCAGGACGACGCGGCCAGCTACTCCTCGTTCAAGGAGCACGTGCACCAGATCGACATGCTCTTTCCACAGTGGCTCCATGTCAACGCTCCCAGCGGAACGCTGTTGGCATTGACCAGCGACAACCGCGAGTATCCGGTCGTCAATGGCGTAACGGTCTACGATCCCGACGAACTGAACAAGATCAAGCGAGTTATTCAGGGAGCCAGGGAAGACACCGAAATCTATCCCCACCTGAACAACTTCAACCCGCACAAGCAGAGCTTCGATCCGGACGTCGGCGCCGTGCTTACCGACGTGAACAAGCGCACTGCGCTGCGCCAGCAGATCGTCCGCTTTCTCACCGCGTTCAAAGGCCCCAAGGGAGAGTGGGTCTATCCCGGCCTGTCGCTGGACATCGAAAACCTCCCCGACGACGCTGACACGGCATATCTGAGCTTTATCCAGGAGCTCTATGCCGACATGCACCCGCGCAATCTCCGGCTTTATGTCAACATCGCGTTCTCCACGGAGGACGACGACCTGAAGCTAATCGCCGCCAACTCCGATGGCATTCTGCTCATGAACTACGACGAGCACGATATCGACAGCAACCCCGGCCCCGTCGCCAGCCAGGAGTGGTTTGTCGACAACCTCCGCAGGGTGATGAAGGTAGTCCCCAAGGAGAAGCTGATCTGCTCTCTGGGCAGCTACGGCTACGACTCGACGCTCACGATTCCCAATCCAAAAGCCAGCAAGCACTTCAAGCCCACTGTGCTCAGCACCGACGTTCTGTCGGTTTCAGAGGCATGGCAGCGCGCCTCGGACTCAGAAGTCGACCTCGACCTGGACGACGACTCCCTCAATCCCCACTTTGAGTACATCGACGAGGATCGCAACGAACGGCACGTGGTGTGGTTTCTGGACGGAGTGACGCTTTTAAACGAATTGCGCGCCGCGCGTGGACTGGGCCTGCAGACCTTTGCGCTCTGGCGGCTGGGCTCGGAGGACGGTTCGCTGTGGAATGTCTGGGACAAGCCCAGCAACCCCGACTCGCTGCAAGAGTTGGCCTCCGTGCGGCCCGGTCACGACGTGGACGACGAAGGCGAGGGCGACATCATGCGCGTCACCGGCCTGCCCCAGCCCGGCAAGCGCACCGTATCGGTTGACACGGACGAACCCGACCCGCGCAAGAAGCTCATTGTCGGTGAGCACATGGATGTGTATCCGCGCACCTACACCATCGAGTACTACGGCTACCATTCGAATGAAGTTGCGCTCTCCTTTGACGACGGCCCGGACCCCAAGTGGACGCCTAAAATTCTCGACATCCTGAAGCAGAAGAACGTCAAGGGCGCGTTCATGATGATCGGCGCCGAAGCACAGGAAAATGTCAGCCTGATGAAACGGGTGGTGCGCGAGGGCCATGAGATCGGCAACCACACCTACACGCATCCCGACATAAGCGAAATCTCGACAGAGCAACTGGATTTGGAATTGAAGCTGACCGAGCGGCTGTTTGCCAGCAAGCTGGGCGTGCAGCCGCTCTACTTCCGCCCGCCCTACTCCATCGACCAGGAGCCGGACACCGACGACCAGGCCGCCCCAGTCGAGCGCACCCAGAAGGAAGGCTACACCATCGTCGGCGATAAGATCGACACCGACGACTGGAACGAGCATCCACGCAGGAGTCCGCAGGAAGTCACGCAAACGGTGCTCTACTGGCTCGACCGCATGAAAACTCAGCCGCAATTCCGCGGTTCCATCATTCTGCTCCACGACGGTGGCGGCGACCGCTCGGCCACCGTGGCCGCGCTGCCGGTACTTATCGACGCCCTGCGCGCGCATGGCTACACCATCGTCCCGGTCTCCACGCTCATGGGCAGGACTACTGCCCAGGTAATGCCAAAGCTCACGCTATTCCAGTTTCTGCGCGCGTTGCCCGACTCGATCGCCTTCTCAAGTCTGGCCTTCGTCGCCAAGTTCATCGTCCTGGTTTTCTTCCTCGGCGACATTCTGATGAGCGCGCGGCTGGTGCTGGTCGGCATTTTTGCCGTCACTGACCGGCTGCGCAAGCCCCACGGCCAGGCCTCGCCCGGCTACAACCCCCGTGTCGCCGTGCTCATCCCCGCTTACAACGAAGAGACGGTCATCGTCCGCACCATTCGCTCGGTACTCAATTCCGACTATAAAAACCTTCACGTCATCGTCATCGACGACGGATCGAACGATCGCACCTTCGATGTAGCGCGCGAAGCCTACGCCGCCGAGATCGCCGCCGGCCGCCTCCAGGTGCTCACCCAGCCCAACGGCGGCAAGGCAGCCGCCCTCAACTATGCTCTCGATCGCATGACCGAAGAAGTATATGTCGGCATCGACGCCGATACCGTCATCGCCGCAGATGCCATCAGCAAGCTCATTCCCCACTTCGAGGATCCCAAAATCGGCGCCATGGCCGGCAACGCCAAAGTGGGCAACCGCGTCAACCTCTGGACCCGCTGGCAAGCCCTGGAGTACATCACCAGCCAGAACTTCGAGCGCCGCGCCCTCGACCTTTTCCATGTCGTTACGGTGGTGCCCGGAGCCATCGGCGCATGGCGCACCGCCCCGGTCAAAGCTGCCGGCGGCTATCCCCTCAACACCGTCGCCGAGGACGCCGACCTCACCATGAATCTGCTCGAACAGGGGTACAAGGTGGACTATGAAGACCGCGCGCTCGCCTTTACGGAAGCGCCAATTGATGCCAAAGGCTTGATGCGCCAGCGCTTCCGCTGGTCCTTTGGCATACTCCAGTCCGTCTGGAAGCATCGCGCCGCCTTTGTCCGCAACAAGGCCATGGGATTGTTCGCCCTGCCCAACATCCTCATCTTCCAGATGCTGCTGCCGCTGGTATCGCCCTTCATCGACCTCATGTTCCTGGCCGGCATCGTCAACTACTTCATCGACCGTCACTTCCATCCCGAGGCCGCCTCGGCAGCCAGCTTCGAGAAACTACTGGCCTACTTTGGCGCCTTCCTGCTCATCGACTTCATCACCTCGTCGATAGCCTTCAGCCTGGAACGCCGCCACGCCGCCAACAAAGGCGACGGGTGGCTGCTCTTCCACATCTGGCTACAGCGCTTCGCCTACCGCCAGGTCTTCTCCATCGTGCTCTTCAAGACCCTCAAGCGGGCTATCGACGGCAAACCCTTCAACTGGGACAAAATCCAGCGCACCGCTAAAATGAGCAAGAAAACCGAAGCGCTGACCGCGACGCCGTAAGGCGGAGCAATTGCGTCAACGGCCGACCCCCTCGACTACACTTAATCTGTTATGACCACCGCTTCCCTTCCCAATCAGATTCAGCCCCGTTCGCCCCAAGGCGATTTTGTGAATGAGCCTTTTATCGATTTCAAGATCCCTGAAAACGCCCGCAAGATGCGAACCGCGTTGGACCTGGTCGCCAGTCAACTGGGCCGGGAATATGACCTGGTCATCGGCGGCCAGCGGCTTAAAACCGGGGACAAGATTCGCTCCCTGAACCCCGCGCGTCCCGCTCAGGTGGTTGGCATCCATCAGAAAGCCGGCGCGGAACATGCCGAAATGGCTATGACCGCGGCGCTCCAGGCCTTCGAATTCTGGAGCCGGACCCCCGTGGAATCGAGGGTTTCACTCCTGCTTGGCGCGGCCCAGATTATCCGCAGCCGCAAATTCGAGTTTTGCGCCTGGCTCACCTATGAGGTGGGGAAGAACTGGGCCGAGGCCGATGCCGACGTAGGCGAAACCATCGATTTCCTTGAGTTTTATAGCCGCGAGGCGCTTCGGCTGGCCGCCGCCGTTCCGCCCATCCAGTACCCCGGTGAGCGCGACGAGCTTCTCTACATCCCGCTCGGCGTGGGCGCGGTCATCCCTCCGTGGAACTTCCCTTTCGCCATCATGGCCGGCATGACCGCGGCCTCCATCGTCACCGGGAACACCGTGATCCTGAAGCCCTCCAGCGACGCGCCGACGATTGCGGCTAAGTTCATGGAAGTCCTGGAGGAAGCCGGAATGCCCGACGGCGTGGTGAACTTCTGCCCCGGCTCCGGAGCAACATTCGGTAACGACCTCATCGAGCATCCCAAAACGCGCTTCATCGCCTTTACCGGCTCCAGGTCTGTTGGATTGGAGATTCACGAGCGCGCCGCCCGCACCCAGCCCGGCCAGATCTGGATCAAGCGGACCATTCTGGAGATGGGCGGCAAAGATTCGATTCTTGTCTGCTCCGACGCCGATCTGGACGCGGCCGTCGAGGGCGTAGTCGCGTCGGCCTTCAGCTTCAGCGGGCAAAAATGCTCGGCCTGTTCGCGGGCGATCGTCGAAGCGCCCATTTACGACGTCTTTGTAGAGCGCCTGCGGGAGCGCGTGGCGCAACTGACCCTGGGCGATCCAGCCGCCAACCACAACCTGGGTCCGGTCATCAACAAGGCGGCTCTCAACTCCATGCTGGCCTATATCGAGACCGGAAAGAAAGAAGGCAAATTGATCTCCGGCGGCCATGCGCCCGCAACCGCCGAGGGCGGCTATTACCTGGAACCTACCCTCTTTTCCGAAATCCCGCCGCACGGTGTGCTCGCCCAGGAAGAGATCTTCGGGCCAGTGCTGGCTTTAATTAAAGTCGCCAGCTTCGAGGAGGGCCTCCAGGTGGCGAATAACACCGAATACGGCCTGACTGGCTCGGTTTATACCGCCGACCGCGAAAAACTGGACCGCGCCCGCCGCGAGTTTCACGTCGGCAACCTCTACTTCAACCGCAAATGCACCGGCGCCATGGTGGGAGCGCATCCCTTTGGCGGCTTCAACATGAGCGGCACGGACTCCAAGGCAGGCGGCCCGGATTATCTGCTGCTGTTCACGCAGGCGAAGAGCGTGGCAGAAAAGCTGTAGACCATAGTAGTAACCCAGGTCTCATACGCGTGACCCTTCGGCAAGCTCAGGGCAGGCTCTGGGGCACCCACAATACGAAGATAAGTATTTGCCCGATCCGCTACTCGTACCGCAGCGCTTCGATGGGGTCCAGGTTGGCCGCGCGGATGGCTGGAATCATGCCGCTGATCAGTCCGGTGACGGCAAGAATCGCGGTGGCCACAATCACCGAGGCCGGCGAAATGATGAGCCGTATGTCCGCATCCTCGGCATGCAGGGCGACGGCGCTGTAAAACGTAATCCGTCCCACCACGATCGAGACCAGATAGGCCAGCGCGATGCCGCTCACGCCGCCTACGCCGGTGATGGCCATCGCCTCGGCCAGAAATTGGATGAGGATGTGGCGCCTGCGCGCGCCCAGCGCTTTTTCGATGCCGATTTCGCGGGTGCGCTGCTGCACGGCCACCAGCATAATGTTCATCAGGCCGATGCCGGCGATGCCCAGCGTAAGCGCGCCCACCAGGGAGAGCAGCACCTGCAAGGCTATGGAGAGAATCCTGAACTGGTGCAGTTGGGTCAGGAGATTCGCAACGTAAATAGCATTGTGATCCGTTGGCCTGAAGTGATGTGCCGCGGCCAGCGTCTCGCGCAGGCTCTTCTCAGCCAGTTCATTATCGCCGTGATAGTTGAACCAGATGCCGTCGAGGTACATCGTGTCCTTCAGGTCGCTCATGGTGTTGAAGGGCACATAGATTTGCGTGTTGCGGTTATCGTCTCCATTTTCCTGCATCTTTGGGGCAAGCACGCCGACAACGGTGAACGTCTCCCCGTTCAGACGAATGCTCTCACCCAGCGCCCAGCCGCCCGAGAAGAGCTTGATTTTGGCCTCCGATCCAAGGACGCAGACGTGGGCCCTCTGCTGGTCCTCGGCCCCGTTGAAGAAGCGGCCCGCATCGGTATCCAGCTTCCAGATGTCCTGAAAGCCCGCGCGGGTTCCATTCACGGTCCAGGTGTAGGTGTGCAGATCGTTCTGCACGATAATGTCATCCTTCTCCGCAGCGGGCGTGAGATGAATAATGCCGGGTACGCTCGCGGCGATGCGATCCACATCGTCCATGGTGAAGCGGACCTTCACGCCTGCTTTGTCCCCGCCGGCCTGTTGGCTGGTACGGCCGGGAAAAACGCCGATGATATTAGTGCCCCAATTGGCGAAGATGGCCTCGATGGCGCGGCTGAATCCAGCGCCGTAGGCCAGCAACAGCACCACCGTGGCAATGCCCCATGCCATACCGATCATGGTGATGGCGGTGCGGCGGCGGTTGTATAGCATCGCCTCCCAAGCCTGGCCGAGTATGTCTTTCAGCATGATCTAGCTCCTGGCTCATAGCTTCTAGCTCCTGGCTTTTCCTCTCTTGGGCTTGCTTTGTTGGCAACCGAATCAGCAAATACACCCTCGTACAGCTAAAAGCTAGGAGCTGGCAGCTAAAAGCTGATTCTTCACTCCCTCCGCAGCGCCTCGATAGGATCCATTGCCGCCGCCTTGCTAGCCGGATATAGACCGGCAGCCACGCCGCAAACCACCAGCGATCCCAGGGCCAGAGCCGCCGACCACGGCACCAGCCGCGGCGGGTCCCAGCCCGGCATCTTGCCGGTCAGCAACTGCTGCAGCACCCACATGAAACCGGCGGAAACCACAATCCCTATCAATCCACTGATGCCGGTCAGCAGCAGCCCCTCCCAGAAGAACTGCGACAGGATGCTGCGCTTGGTGGCGCCGATGGCCTTCAGAACTCCAATCTCGCGGGTTCGTTCCGTCACCGAAACCAGCATGATGTTGATGATGCCCACCGCGCCCAGCCCCAGCGTCACAATGCCCACGCCGCCCAGAAAAACATCCATGGCAGAGAAGATAGCCGAGACCATCTTCAATTCCTCGATAGAGTCGAATTCGTCGAAGGCATCTGTCAGCATGGGGTCAAAACCGTGCCGCTCGGCAATCACGCGATGCACCGCTGCCACCGCGGCTACCCCATCGCCCTTTTTCGTCGGCTGGTATTGGATTGAGGTCAGCGCATCGCGGGGAATGTTATCGCCCTTCATGGCAAAGAGTTCCTGCATGGTGGTGATGGGAACGTAGACCTTCTGGTCATCGTAATCGTTGTTGCCGCGGCTGATCTTCTCGACCGCGCCTATGATAGTGAAATCAGTCCCGTTGAGAGTAATGTTCTCGCCCAGCATGGGCCGTCCGTTAAACAGCAGTGTGGCGGCCTTGGAGCCCAGCACCGCAACGCGCCGGTATTCGGCCAAGTCGGCATCGTCCAGAAAACGTCCCTGGGCCATGGGAATATTGCGTACAACCGGGTAATTCGGTTCGGTCCCCATTACGTGGCTGGAGGTATTGTTCCACTGGCTCACTTCGTAGAGATCGTTGCGGTTCAGTTCGCAGGTCACCGCGCGCAGCTCGGGCAGCTTGCGCAGCGCGGCCTCGTCCGCGAGCGTCAGCTTGTAGGGGCGCATCCCTGTGTGTTGGTTGGCTAGGGCGGGAATGGTGCCGTTGAACATCATGATCACGTCGTTGCCCAGCCTGGCGAAGTTCTTGTGCTGACCGGAGCGGAAGCCCTCGCCCAGCCCCACCAGCACCAGCAAGGAGCCAACGCCCCAGGCAATCCCGAACATAGTCAGGAAGCTGCGCAGCTTATTGGCCGCGATGGCGCGGAAGACCTGGCCGAGAGTGTCGGAGAATGACTGCATAGCAGTTGGACGCCGGAGGAGGGCGTTCGGAGAGAGATACGCGGCGGCAATGGCATCGGTTCCCAGTTACTCGGTCGGCCATCGCGGAAAATGCGCGCTAAAGCAGTCTCATCCCCGCAAATCTGGCGGCATCCACATCGAAGGTGACCGTTTCCTTGCACCCGGCAGCGGCGCCCGACCGTTCGATGAGACAGTCGGTAAAATCGGCTTTCCCACCGGCAAACCGGCGCAAGGCCACGCTCACCGCCGTTTGATTCTCAATCATTAGTTCAGGGGAATCGAGCAATCGCTCCATGTGCTGGATCAATTCTGCCTTGCTCAGGCGATATCGACTACGCAAAACCCAAATTAATTCGATCAGGGAAACCAAGGAGACAAATCCCGGCGATTCAGGTGAAAGGGCTCGCAGAAACTGTTTTGCTCGGCTGCCCTGCTCCAGATCGTCCTTCGTAAAGAAACGGACCAAAACGTTGGTGTCAATTCCCGTCATCGTGCGCGTCTCAGTCCTCGAATTTCAATTCTCCGGCCCAGCCTTTGGCAATCGTCTCGTTCATCTCCTCAATCGTGACCGGCTTGCCAGTCCAGTGCACACAACCCTCCAAGTCCATGATTGATCCGGTCTTGGGCTTAAGAATATATTCGCCGTGCTCGCCCTCGATGAATCTCACCCGGTCGCCGGGTTTGAGGCCCAGTTTCTTGCGCACCTCGAGCGGAATCGTAATCTGCCCTTTGGAAGTCACTGCCGCAGTAGCCATGAGGTTCCCTCTAAGGCCATTATAGGTCGATTTCCTTACGTTTGGTAAGGAGAAAGGACTCCCGCGACCGGCTTCTTGGCCAGTTAAAGGACCAGTGCCTTGACGATGTCTAAGGCTGCATCGCACGTAAACAGGCCGGGGGTGTATTCAACCTAGTTTTCGCTCGCGCCGGCCGGAACCATGCTGAGCGGCTCGGTCAGAGTGAAAAGAAGCGTTGTACCGGTTTCGAGTGTGGCCTGCGGATGGCTGATGAGCAGGTGAGCGGTCACTACGCCGGCCCCAATCAGGCTGCCTGTTACGGCGCCGACCGGGCCGCCCAGGATCGCGCCGGTTACCGCGCCGCCTCCCACTGCCCCGTCATATTCGATGCTGTCGCGCTTCAGCCGCGAGCCGGGCAGGATCGTGCCTTCGCCTCCCAACCGGGTTTTGGAGCCGGGGGTTCCGGTCACCTCAGCGCTCAGGTGGTAGCGCGTGCCGTCGGAGAGAACCACAGCCTCCGGCTGGAGGCGCATGGAGCCGTGACCGCCGGCATGGCCGCTTGAAACCTGGACCACCCTGCCGTCGATCTCTGCTCCGGCGGGAATTAGCACCTTGTCGCCCTGCAACACGTCCGAAGCTACCTGGCTGCTGAAGGCTTCGCCTTTCTCGCTGTACGCAGTTGAAAGCTGGTGCAGCAGCTTGACTCGAATGACGGTTCCCTCCGGAAGATCGCCCGGAAGGAGTGGTCGTGGATGCACAATGTCGCCGTCCGGATCGACCGCGTTGGGGCGCGAACTCACAACCGGGTTCGTGAGCGTGGCATCTTTGGCCTGCACAATCCCCTCATCGTTGCCGGGAGCAGGATCGCTGGTCGAAGGATCGGCGGAGGCGGGCATTGTCGCTGCGGGAACCGGCGCTTCTGGCTGAACAGACGCAAGATGACCGGCAGGGGGCTTGGCCTGCGGTGTGCTCGAAGTGATGATTTCGTTATCCGCGGGGGGATTCGACGTGCCTTGGTAGGGGCTGGTCTGGCTCGCATCCTGCGCCGCCAAAGCGGTAGCGGCTGCGACAAAAAAGGCGCACATTAGAATCGGCCGGTTCATCCGAGCCTCCTTTTTAACGGGCAGTTATCTCCCTGCATATAGAAACCCCGCCGGGATAGGGGAGTTGCGCGGGCCACGGCCAGAAAAGGCTCTGCGCCCACTCACCCAAGATAAGGCTATCGCCGATTGAAGGGGCTGGCGCGCCTCCCGGCCGGACGGGTGCTTTTGACGGCACGAATCAACCAAGTCAACCCGCGGCGCTTGGTTGCAACAACTTAGGAGCATGTGACCGGGGCCACACCGCCCGTCACCACCCTGTTTGTTAGAATCCATACGGGATACAACGCTTTTTTACGCTGGACGGAGTGGAAATTCTTAAACGTGCATGAGCTTCTGGATACCATTCAAAGCGCCGCCGGAGAAGCACTTGCCGTGGATCGCCGTCCGCAACTGAATGACCGGCTGCTGCACCGCATCATGAGGACTGATATGACTGAGATTGTTGCCATTCGTGCCCGCGAGGTTTTGGATTCGCGCGGCAACCCGACCGTGGAAGCGGACGTAATTCTGGAAAGCGGCGCTTTGGGCCGCGCTATCGTGCCTTCGGGCGCCTCCACCGGCGAGCATGAGGCCGTGGAACTGCGCGACGGCGATAAAACCCACTTTCTGGGCAAGGGCGTGCTGCAGGCCGTTGAGAATGTGGAAACCATCATTGGCCCTGAGCTGGAGGGCATGGACGCCGCTAACCAGCGGCTTCTCGACCAGACCATGATCGCCCTGGACGGCACGCCGAACAAGGGCAAGCTGGGCGCCAACGCCATTCTCGCCGTCTCCATGGCCGCCGCCCGCGCCGTGGCTCAGACCCTCGAGATTCCGCTCTACCGTTACCTGGGCGGCGTAAACGCCAGCATTCTGCCCACGCCGATGTTGAACGTGCTCAACGGCGGCGCCCATGCAGACAGCAACGTGGACTTTCAGGAGTTCATGATCATGCCGGTGGGCGCAGAGCGCTTCTCCGAAGCGCTGCGCTGGGCCGCCGAGACCTTCCATACCCTCAGAAGCGTACTCAAGAAGAAGGGTTACAACACCGCGGTGGGCGACGAGGGCGGCTTTGCTCCCTCGCTCAAGTCCAATACCGAAGCCATCGAATTGATCCTCGAAGCCATCGAGCAGGCCGGCTACAAGCCAGGCGAGCAGATCTCGATCGCTCTCGATCCTGCGTCGAGTGAGTTTTTTGACAAGGAAAAGAACAAGTACGTCTTCAAGAAGAGCGACAAACGCGAGCTGACGAGCGAAGAGATGGTGGCCTTCTACGACAACTGGACGCGCCAGTATCCCATTGTCTCCCTCGAGGACGGCCTGGCCGAGGACGATTGGGCAGGCTGGAAGATTCTTACCGACAAGCTGGGCAGCCGCATTCAGATCGTCGGCGACGACATCTTCGTCACCAACATCAAGCGCCTGCAGCGCGGCATCGACGAAGGCGTAGGCAACTCCATCCTTATCAAGCTCAACCAGATCGGCACCGTCACCGAGACCTTGGAAGCCATCGATCTGGGTCGCCGCTACGGCTACACCTCGGTCATCAGCCACCGTTCGGGCGAGACTGAAGATACATTTATCGCCGACCTGGCCGTGGCCACCGGCGTGGGCCAGATCAAGACCGGCTCCGCCAGCCGCACCGACCGCATCGCCAAGTACAACCAACTGCTCCGCATCGAAGAGGAACTGGGCTCCGGCGCGGTCTACCTCGGTATCGAGAGCATCAACTACAACGACTAACCACCTGCGGTGGGGCAGTCGCTCGCTATTCGCTCGCACAGGCTTTGTCGTATCCCAGGTCCCAAAGGCGGGGCCTGGGGCACACGGCTAACGGAGAACGACATCATGCAAAGAGACAAATTTCCGCCGGGAGTGGCGGCGCAATTGAAGTGGTATGTTTATCGACTTATTGACCCTCGGAATGGCGAAACCTTCTATGTTGGCAAGGGGCGATCCGACCGGGTTTTCCAGCACGCAAAGGGCGCATTAAAGACAAGTGAAGATGAAGACACTGCCGAACTAAAATCCAGTCGCATAAAGAAAATCCTAGCTTTGGGACTTGATGTCGGTCACGTGATCCACCGGCACAATATTGAAACAGAGGAAGTTGCTTTTCAGATTGAAGCGGCTCTGATTGATGCCTATCCGGGTCTAACCAATGAGGTTGGCGGACATGAATCTGGCGACTACGGATGTAGGCATGTCGAGGAAATCGTCGCAGATTATGCAACAGAGCCATTCGAAGTAAGAGAACCGCTGATTCTCATTTCCATTGCAAAAAGCTATGGAGACGAAGGAAAGAGCGTATACGAGGCTGTACGGAGCGTGTGGCGACTTAACTCAAACAGAGCTAAGGATTTCAAGCTTGTCTTAGCGCATCGCCGTGGGATAGTGGTTGGCGCATTCCGGCCCAGGAAGTGGCTGCCTGCTACAAAGAAGAACTTTCCCTTGCTGTCCGAGGACATCCCAGGCCGATTTGGTTTTGAAGGGGAGGAAGCAGAGCGGGAGGTTGAGAGCCTTTACATCAATCGGCGAGTTCCCGATAAATTCCGGCTCAAAGGTGCCGCAAATCCAGTCCGTTTTATTTCGGTCGATGCCTCGACGCACGATCAAGATGCAGAGTCTCCAAACTGACTACTACCCGATTTTGAGACCTGGAATACCTGTCTTCCCACAGATTCCCCTCAACCCCAATATCCAAGGATACCGACCGTGCCCAAGCGTCCCCTCGTTCTGACCATCCTCGACGGATGGGGCTATCGCGCCGAAACCGCCAACAACGCCATTGCGCTGGCTCGCAAGCCCAACTACGACAAGCTGCTGCGTGAGTACCCCAACACGCTCATTCAGGCCTCAGACCACTTTGTCGGCCTGCCCGACGGGCAGATGGGCAACAGCGAGGTCGGCCACTTGAACATCGGCGCCGGCCGCATCGTGCAGATGGACATCACCCGCATCGACGCCCAGATCGCCTCGGGCGAGTTCGCCAAAAATCCGCCCGTCGCCCTGGCCATGAAGCGGGCGCGCGAAGCCGGGCGGCAACTGCATCTCTTCGGACTCTGTTCTGACGGCGGCGTTCACTCGCAACTGGAGCATCTCTACGCCCTGCTACGCACCGCGCGCGAGTACGGACTCTCTCGGGTCTTCGTGCATTGCTTCATGGACGGCCGCGACACGCCGCCCACATCCGGCGCGGGCTACATTGCCCAACTCGAACAGAAGATGCGCGAGTACGGCGTGGGTAAAGTGGCTACCGTCAGCGGCCGCTACTACGCCATGGACCGCGACAAGCGCTGGGAGCGCGAGCACAAGGCATTCGACGCCATGGTCGCGGGCAAGGCCGAGGGCGGCGCATACCCCAATCCAGTGGCGCGCCTGACAGAGTCTTATAACAACGGCGTCACCGACGAGTTCATCATTCCCTTTGTCGTGGTCGATGGCGCGGGCAAGCCGGTGGCGCAGATTCGCGACGAGGACGTCTGCATCAACTTCAACTTCCGCGCCGATCGCGCCCGCGAGATTACCCGTGTGCTGGCCCGCGAGAGCGGCCTGAACAAGCAGGGTGGCCGCGACCTGGACGGCTGGGAGGCGCTGGACCAGATTATTCCCCGCTCCGAAATCCCAAAGAACTTGTATTACCTGTGCATGACGCAGTACGACAAGCTCTACGATCTGCCCTTCGTCCTGCCGCCGGAGTCGCTCGACAACATTCTGGCCAATGTGCTTGCTCTGCACAAACTTCGCAACCTGCGCGTGGCCGAAACCGAAAAGTTCGCCCACGTGACTTACTTCTTCAACGGCGGCATCGAGACGCCCTTCCCCGGCGAGGAGCGCGTGCTGATTCCCTCGCTGAAGGTGGCCACATACGACTTGGCTCCGGAGATGAAGGCCGAGGCCATCGGCGACGCCATCGTTAAAGCCATCGACGACGGCGCCTTCGACCTGATCGTCGCCAACTTCGCCAACGCCGACATGGTGGGCCACTCCGGCAAGCTGGAGCCGACCATCCGGGCCATCGAGGCTATCGACGCGCAGTTGGGCCGCATCTACAAGGCCATCAAAGAGAAGAACGGCAGTTGGTTCATCACCGCCGACCACGGCAACGCGGAGCAGATGGTGGATCTGGTCACCGGCGCTCCGCACACCGCGCATACCACCAACCCGGTGCCTTTAATCTATGTGGCCGAAGAGGCCAATCGCTACCGCCTGCGCCCCGACGGCTCCCTGCGCGACATCTCGCCCACGCTGCTTGCCATACTCAACCTCGGCGAACCCATGCAGATGACCGGCGGCGACCTACGTGTGCCGCTGGCCAAGTAATACCAGCAGCGGAACAAACCATAAAACACAGGTGCCTCCCGCTTGGGGAGGCCCTGAAGTTTGTAGAGCCGAAGTTGTTTTTACCGCGAACGCAGCGCTTTAATGGCCGCGGGCAGCCGCTCTTCGATGAATTTGGCGTGCTCGACGGCGATGCCGCCCAAGTACGACGGCGCCGGCGTGGCAGTTAGCACCAGCGCCAGGGCAATCACTGAGAAAACAAGCCCCGCGATGCCCGCCGAAACCAGCATATGGTAGGTGTCGGCCACATCCAGGCCGAAGACGTTGAAGGCCATGTGCTCCACCGGCCCGATGTGCTTGAGGACCGCCAGCGCGAAGAGGAAGAAAAAAACCGCCAGCGAGGTCAAAACCGCCAGCGTCGCATCCAGGCTGCGGTGGAACTTCTGCCGCCCGCTACAGTGGGCGCATTCGGCAAAATGCTGCTCGTAGTCCTTGCGCATCTCCGGGGTAATTCCTGAGATGTCATATCGCCAGCTAGCTAGGATGCCGCCTATGACTCTATCGGTGCATTGGGTCCTTGCCATAATCGAAAGACTCGCTTTGCAAAGGATGTGTCTGACCGCTATCAATATGTGCGGCTCACGTAGCAACGGAGAATCCGATATTGTGCGAAGCTCCACTCACCCGTTTCGGCTTCAGTGGCGCGCCGCTCTACTCTGCATCGCCATGGCGAATGTGCCTTGGCGTTTTCCCTTGCCAATATACTTGGTACAGAGTGATGCCCGTCTTACCATTGTAATGCAATTTACTTAGAAAGAAATGCCTGTAAGACACTCATGCTGCGCCGCCAGTAGCAAACGGTTGGCCAGCAAGCTCGCACGGCCGTTCAAAGCGCGCTCGGCCGTCACCCTCGCCAGCTCAGGAAGATTATTGTTTTCAGAGAGATGCGCCAGAATCACGTAAGCCGCCTGGCCGTCGTATCCGTTCTCAAGGAACTCCGCTGCCGCCTCGTTCGATAAATGTCCTACACGCGAAAGCACCCGCTGCTTCACCGCCCAGGGGTAGGGACCGTCCCGCAGCATCTCCAGGTCGTGGTTCGATTCCAGCAGCAGCAGGTCCACGCCCTGGAGCTGCGCCTTCACGTTGGGTGGAATGTACCCCAGATCGGTGGCATAGCCCATCCGCACCCCCTCCGCCCGGAAGACAAAGCCCACCGGATCGGCAGCATCGTGGGGAATGGTGAAGGGGCTGATGGCGATATCGCCAATCTCGAAGGGCTGGCCGGCCTCAAAGTACTCGACCGCCGGGAGCCAGGTGGGGTCCTTCTGCTGGGTAGGGGTTTCTGGCGCGGCTTCCGCCGGAATCTCAGCGGCCGCCGTCAGCTCCACTCCCTCCGCACCGGACCCGGATTCGGCCGGAAAATCGCTCTCGTCCGGCTCACCCTCATCGGTACTGGCATCGGCCTCCGCCTGGCGCTCCGCGGCCTGCTTGCGGCATAGTTCCAGCCACTGGGCATAGGTCATCTGCTGCCGCGGTGTCAGCCAGCGCATCCAGGCACGGTGCGTGGCCTCGGTAAAGTACACCGGAATACCCAGCTTGCGGGCAGTCACGGCCACGCCGTTCACGTGGTCCGAATGCTCGTGGGTGATGATGATAGCGTCCAGCGTCTCCGGCTCTTCGCCGGCCTGCTTCATGCGCCGGAAGAGCTCTCGGCAGCTCAGCCCGCAGTCCACCAGGATGCTCGTCCGCCCGCCGGAGAGTACGGTCGAATTGCCCTTGGAGCCTGAAGCCAACACCGTGAAACGCACCATGATTTGAGGATACAGCGGATGCCTGTGCAATACGCGCTTCACCCATCCCGGCTGAGGCTCTCGCGCACGCGCTCCATAATTCCCAGGTAATAGGCCAGGTTGTGGATGGTGTTCAGCGTCCCGGAGAGCGCCTCGCCGGCCTGCATCAGGTGGCGCAGGTAGGCGCGGGAGTAGCGGCGGCAGACCATGCACTGGCACAGGGGGTCGGGCGGGCCCTCGTCTTCCGCATATCGTTTGCTCTTGATGTTCAGCCGCCCTTCGCTGGTGAAGAGCAGGCCGTGGCGCGCGGCGCGCGTGGGCAGCACGCAGTCCATCATGTCCACGCCCATGCGGGCATATTGCTCGATTTCGTCCGGGTAGCCCACGCCCATTACGTAGCGGGGCTTGTCCGCGGGCAAAAGCGACAATACTACGGCTATCATCTCCTGCGTCCGCTCCCGGGGTTCGCCTACGCTCAGGCCGCCGATGGCGTAGCCGTCGAAGTCCATCTCGACGAGGCGTTCGGCGCTCTCGCGGCGCAGATCGGGATACATCCCCCCTTGCACGATGCCGAAGAGGCTCTGCCCTCGTCCGCCCAGCTCCTCGCGCCACGGAACTTCATCGCGATGGGCGCGAAAGTGATCCAGCGACCGCCGCGCCCAGGCCATGGTGAGCCGGAGGCTCTCTTGCGCTCTGGTCCGGTCCGCCGGGTACTCGGTGCACTCGTCGAAGGCCATGCAAATGTCCGCGCCCAGGGCGATTTGAACGTCCATGGAGTGCTCGGGAGTAAAAGAGTGCGAACTCCCGTCCAGATGCGACCGGAAGCGCACGCCCTCGTCCGTCACCTTGCGCAACTGGCTCAAACTGAAGACCTGAAAGCCGCCGGAGTCGGTCAGCAGCGCCCGCGGCCAGCTCATAAACCGGTGCAGCCCGCCCATGCGCCGGATGGCCTCGTGGCCCGGCCTCAGGTAAAGGTGATAGGTGTTGCCGAGAATAATTTCGGCGCCCAGGGATTCCAGAACATCCTGTGCGACGGCCTTGACCGTGCCGGCGGTGCCCACCGGCATGAAGACCGGCGTCTCGACCGTCCGGTGAGGCAGATGCATCTGCCCCCGCCGTCCGCCCGCCGCGGTGGTTGCGATTACGTTGAAGTCGAGAGTCACCAGACGATTCTACCGGGGCAGGATGGGGAAGGATGGGGCATCCCGGCGGACAGCGGACAGAAATCAGCGATCAGAGATCATGGGTCAGGGGTCAGGGAGTAGAGCACAGGGAAAAAACGTGCAAGATGCAATCCGCTACTTCTATATGGCGACAAATCGAGAGATTTTGTCCGGCTCAAAGAGGAGTAAACAAACGACGCGGGCTGTACTTTCAAATTTGACGGGTTAAAGGCGGAGAGAATGCCGCGAAAGGTAGGGTTGCATGAGGGCCAAAAGATTCAAATCCAATGCAAAATGGGCGCAAATACGTGCAAATAACGTGTTTTTAAGCGTAAATAGAGAGCTTTTAGAAGGGGTTTGCGCGTGCGATCCCAGGCTGATAATCCAAAGATGGGCCATCCGCCTCTTGGAAACGGATAGTTGGGGTTCATGGGCCACCCATCATTTGTGGGCGGACTTGGGCCACCCGCCCGTCGCATATTCATTTTCACCAGTCCATGTTGGCAGCCTGATCAAAGCGGTATTCAAGTCCCTCGACGAATTGAGCCATCGCCTCTTCTGAACACATTGCTTTTTGGTAGGTTCCATCGGCAGCATGCGTCAGGATCACCGGAAGAGACGAATCTTGTAAATAAAGCTTCGCGGGTGCTCTGTTCCCATTCCACAACGCAGCTATGAATGCCTCTGCCGTGTCGAGCGCTTCGCCTTCATTGAATGACTTTTCTATTAATAGAGAGAATCGGCCCTTCCCCACTTTGTCCGTCAGTCGTACAGGCACAGCGCCGGCTCTGGAATGAAACTCGAACGCCTCCCCTCCCTTTCCGAATGCCCCGTGTGCCATGTAGTTCCGAATCTGGGCCCGAACCAATAGTAGCTTGTCATATAGCCCCTTCATCGAAGGGTCGCTGATATCTACAGCCACCTTAACCTTGTTAGCCCATTCGGCCCTTGCGAGTTCATCCACAGCATCACCGGTAGTGATCTTGCCTTCAAGAATCGCAATGTGGATGAGGACGTGTTCAGTCCAGCTAAAAAAGGCCTCTATTGCTGCTATTCCAATCCACTCAGCCTCTTGCCTAATCTGAAACACCGGGTAGGTTGTTTCAGTAGATTGTATCGCCCCATCCGGTCTCATATGTTTAACAGTATGTTTCTCATCCTTTCGGTCAGTCGCCTCCTGGAGCTTTTTCCGGAACTCATTCCGAAGATACTCATATCGCTCATGCAGCCAACTGCTCTTGTTGACAACATTTAATTGAGAACAACCCACGGCAACAGACGCCAGATGATTGAAGAACGGAGTCGATACCTTAACACCCTTCTGAATTAGTGTGACAATCCGCTCTGCCATGGCCTCATCCTTCGGCAATGCTGGACCAAGTGGGATGTCGGGCTTGGGGCTCTGCGGCACGAAAATCCCTAGTCCTAGCTTGCGGTGTTCAAGCATCGCAATGCCACCGTCAACCTCGACGGGAATGCTCCAATCAACTTTCTCTTGATGACCGCCATGACGGAACCCAAGCAAATCGACCAGCAGGAAATACACAAGGTAGTGAGGGGGGAGTTTCTGACCTGCATGTGTCCGTTTTCCGTAGAAATAGGGGACAGATTTGTCGGCAGGCTTCAAGGGCGCAATCGCAGCGGTCGCCCGTTCCCGTATTTCCTGAATCTCAGACTCAGTGAGAAGTTCCCTGGCATGTAGCATTTTCTCTACTCCAGCAATCAGAACTCAGGCGGGTGGCCCACATCTCAATCTACCATCAAGATTGGGTGGCCCAGGTCTCGACTTTGAGAGCTGGGATCGATCAACCCATCCCGCCGTGCGCCAGTCCAGAAAGACTCGATCTCCACGGGCTGTTAGACACCCTCGGGCAGGTTCGCCGGAATCTCGATGGAGACCAGCGTGCCGCGGCCCGGATTGCTGACCACTTCGAAGCGCGCCTGGTTGCCGTAGAGCACCTCCAGCCGCTCCTGCACGTTTTTCATGCCGATGCCCGCACCGGCGCGCTTGAGCGCCGAGGCCGGCTTGTTGCCCATGCCCACGCCGTCGTCGGCCACTTCGATGGTTACGCGATCTCCATGGAGCCGGCTGCGCAGGGTGACCGTGCCGCCGTTGATGCGCGGTTCCAGGCCGTGCTTGATGCTGTTTTCAATCAGCGGTTGCAAGAGGATGCTGGGCACTAAAACTTCGAGCGTTCGCGGATCGATCTCCTTTTCCACCCTCAGCTTGCCGGCCCCAAAACGCACCACCTCAATGTCAAGGTAATCGTCGGTGAATTGCAGTTCCTCGCGCAGCGGGACGTACGTGTCGTGGTCGCGGAGCAGCGCGCGGAGAATGTTGGCCAGCTTTACCGTCATCTCGCGCGCCATCTCGGGCTTCATGCGCACCAGCGAGGCGATGGAGTTGAGCGTATTGAAGAGGAAGTGGGGGTTGATCTGGCGCTGCAGGGCGTCAAGCCGGGCCTCGAGCAGCAACCGCTTCTGTTCTTCGAGTTTCAACTCGATGCGCAACGTATTCCATACCTTGAGCGCAATGCCCACCACGATGGGCGCGCTGAGCAACACCAGCGCCTGTAGCCAGAACCGGCTGGCGAGCAGCGCAAAGAGGCGGCCCGGAAAAACGTGGGCCAGCCAATCCCGGCACGCCTCCGCCGCCACAATGAGAAACAGCATCATGAACTGGCGGTCGACGCGCGGCTGGCGGAGGTTGCGGCGCACCCAGCGGTAGAGGCTCAGGTCGACGAACGGCGTGAACGACCAGATCTCCTCTTTGCCGATGAAGCGGCCCAGCAGGCCCGCCGCCAATCCCACGGCGGCATCGAAGGGCAGGGCCAGAAACTCGTGGTGGTAGACCGCGGGCGCCGAGAGCACCACCCCGCCCAGCATGGCCCAGCCCGGCCCAACCAGCAGGCCCAGCAGAATCGTTGTTTCAAAGGAGATGTCGGCGGCCAGAAAATTGGGCACCGTGGTCCGCACCCATACCCCCAGCGTGAGCGGCACCAGAATGAACGCCAGCAAAGCCGCGGTCTGGCCGTGGGTGCGCCGCTCGGCAAAAAACAATCGCCGGAAGGTGGTGACCCGCGCCAGTACGCTGGCCACCGAGGCAATCACGCCCAGCTTGACCAGCAGCGTAATCAGAATGAGATTGTCGGTCACGCTTTCAATGTACCGCAAACAGGGATCAAGGGTCAGGGATCAGGCCCGCAATGCGCGCAACGTAGAATAGAAGCATGGGATTTGAAAGCGTGAAGAAGATCGCCGAGGCGGATTTTCCGACCCGCTGGGGGGCCTTCCGCATTCTGGGCTTTGAGGGCCGGCTGCCGCGCCCCTCCGGCGGAGCCGCCGCTGAGGGTGCGAGCAAAGGCGAAGTGGAAGGCCTGGTAGCCCTGGTCATGGGCGACATCTTTTCCGCGCCCCCGCTGGTGCGCATTCACTCCCAATGCCTGACCGGCGACGTCTTTGGCTCGCTGCGCTGCGATTGCCGCCTGCAACTGGAGTTGGCCATGCGCCGCATCGCCCAGGACGGCGCGGGCATACTGCTCTATGAGCAGCAGGAGGGACGCGGCATCGGCTTGATGGCCAAATTGAAAGCCTACGAGTTGCAGGACCAGGGGCTGGACACCGTGGAAGCCAACGAGGAGCTGGGTTACGCCGCCGACTGCCGCGCGTACGAACTGCCCGCAGAAGTCCTCAAGCTGCTCGGCGTGGCTTCGGTGCGGTTAATCACCAATAACCCGGCCAAGGTGGCCGCGCTGGAGTCAGCCGGCATCGCGGTCGTCGAGCGCGTCTCCGCCGAGGTCGAGCCCCAGGAGAGCTTCGCGGGCTACCTGCGCACCAAGCAGGAAAAGATGGGCCACATACAGGATTCGATTGTGGAATAAGGAATCTCTGAACGAATCATGCGAATGAAGCGTGTGGCCCTCATCCCGCGCTCTTCACCCTGACCACGGTGATCTTCGCAAATCCCTCTTCAAAGACCGGCGGCTTCAGCTTCTCCGCCATCTTGCGCATCACGTCTTCGCTGACCGAGCGGTCGCGCTTGCGGTTGCGCTCCAGGCAGACGTCGAGCGGCACGTCGAAGAAGACCGCCTGTACCTCATAACCGAAGCTCTTGGCCATCTTGATCCACTGGCGGCGCTCGTGGATGGACAGGTTGGTCGCGTCCACATAGTTCAGGGGCATGCGGGCGATGAGGCGGGCGCGCAGGAGCGAGCGCAGAGTGGAAAAGACCAGCCCCTGGTAGCGCTGCTCCTCCACATCGTCGAAGAGGATGTTGCGCAGCAGGTCGCTCGACAGCGGGGTAACGCCGCGGCGACGGAACCAGGTGGTTTTTCCCGAGCCGGGCAGCCCGATGGCCAGCACCACGGTTCCCCTGGGTTCCTGGGGCGAACGCTCCGCGGCTTCGATTTCAGGTTTCGGCATGGAGGGCATCTCCGGCTGGTCCTCCAGCTCGAAGCGCCCGGAATCGGCCGGTTCATTCCACTCCGGCCTGGCGGGTCTCTGCGTCGCGGGGCGGCGCTCCGGGGACCGTTGCGGACGGGGTTGCGGCGTCTGTACAGCCGCTACCGGAGCATCGTCCGGATAGAACGGAACCAGCGGAGCTGGTTGATTCGATGGCACTTCCCGGCCGGTTTTGCCTGTGGATTCCGATGTGTTGGGTGTGTGTCTGGAGCGTCTTCTCATGCCACGTTGAACCTTTGCCCTTCAACTCTAGTATAGACACCCGAATACCACACTTCCCACAGGCGCCGCAAAGATCGCAAACGGTGTGCATCCCGTCACATACTGCCCCTAAGCGGCAAAGACATACTTTCAGTGAGGGAGTTTCTGTAAAGAAACGGGTTTTCGGACCGCTCCCGCAGGCTCCAGTGTTACGATCAAGGGTTTGGTGGAATTGCCTTCTGGGGTTGATCCAGACGCCGAATGCAGCAAACCCGAACCAGCTAAACCACAGCCTCACCGACTACGAAGGAGAAATCAGACATGGCAGTAAAGGTTGGAATCAATGGCTTCGGCCGCATTGGCCGCAACGTTTTGCGCGCCTCGCTCGGCAACCCGGAAATCGATTTTGTCGCCGTCAACGACTTGACCAGCCCGGCAACGCTGGCCCACCTGCTCAAGTACGACTCGATTCTGGGCAATCTGAAAAACGAGATCACCGCCGGCGAGGACTTCATCTCCGTCGATGGCAAAAAGATCAAGGTCTGGGCCGAGCGCGACCCAGCCAAGCTGCCCTGGGCCGAAGTCGGCGCGCAGATCGTGGTCGAATCCACAGGCCACTTCACCGACGGAGCCAAGGCCAAGGCGCACCTGGGCGCGACCGTGAAAAAGGTCATCATCTCCGCTCCAGCCTCCAACGAAGACCTGACCATCGTGATGGGCGTCAACGACAACAAGTACGACGCGGCCAAGCACAACATCCTCTCCAACGCCAGTTGCACCACCAACTGCCTGGCGCCGGTGGTCAAGGTCATCCTGGAAACATGCGGCATCGTCAGCGGCATCATGACCACCATCCACAGCTATACCAACGACCAAGTTATCCTCGACTTCCCGCATAAGGACCTGCGCCGCGCTCGCGCCGCCGCCCTGTCGATGATTCCTACCTCGACCGGCGCCGCCAAGGCCCTCAAGCTGGTCATTCCCGAGTCCGCCGGCAAGCTGGACGGCTTCGCCATTCGCGTCCCCACACCCAACGTCTCGCTGGTCGACCTGACCTTCATCGCCGAGAAGCCCATCACCGCCGAAGCCCTGAACGCCGCCTTCAAGGCCGCCTCCGAGGGCGAGTTGAAGGGCATCCTGGGCGTCGACGCGAACCTGCTGGTCAGTTCCGACTACAAGGGCGACGCGCGTTCGTCGATCGTGGACACGCCCCTGACCAAGGTGGTCGGGCAGAGCGTCAAGGTGCTCAGTTGGTACGACAACGAGTGGGCCTACTCATGTCGCGTCGTCGACCTGATCGGCTTCCTGGCCAAGAAGGGCCTGTAAGAAGCAAGCTAACAGCAGACAGCTAACAGTTACCGGTTTTGAGCGGTGAACTGTTAGCTGTTTGCCGTGAACTGACAACTGTCTCTTCCGGAGTGATTTCCATGCCCAAGCTCACCATTCGCGACATCGATTTGGCCAACAAGCGGGTCTTCATCCGCGTCGATTTCAACGTGCCGCTCACCGAAGACGGCGCGAGTATCACCGACGACACCCGCATCGTGGCCACGCTGCCCACCATCGTCTACGCCCTCCAGCACAAGGCCAAGGTGATCCTGGCCTCCCACCTGGGCCGTCCCAAGGGCAAACCCAATCCGAAGTACTCGCTGCGCCCGGTTGTCGACCGGCTGCGCGAATTGCTCGACAAAGAGTTGGGCCAGAGTGTCAACGTGGCCTTTGCCCCGGACTGCATCGGCGAAGTAGCCAGCGAACTCGCGCGCCAGCTTGAATCCGGCCAGGTGCTGCTGCTGGAAAATTTGCGCTACCACCCCGAGGAAGAGGCCAACGATCCAGCCTTCTCGAAAGCGCTGGCCTCGCTCGCCGATCTCTACGTCAACGACGCCTTCGGCTCCGCCCATCGCGCCCATGCTTCGACGGAAGGGATTACGCACTTCCTCTCACCCGCAGTCGCCGGCCTGCTGATGGAAAAAGAGATCACCTACCTCGGCAAGGCTCTCGAAAACCCCGAAAAACCCTTCGTGGCCATCATCGGCGGCTCCAAAATCTCCGGCAAGATCGACGTCATCAGCAACCTGCTCGACAAGGTGGATACGCTGGTCATCGTGGGCGGCATGGCGTACACCTTTGAGCGCGCCCTCGGCGTCAGCACCGGCAAGTCGCTGGTCGAAGAGGACAAGATCGACATGGCGAAACAAGCCCTGGCGAAGGCCAAGGCCAAGGGCGTCAATCTTCTGCTGCCCGTCGATAACATTCTGGCCGACAACTTCGCGGCAGATGCAAATACACAGGTGTGGGACTGCTCGGTCAACTTTCCCCCCGACTGGCAGGGCCTCGACATCGGCCCCAAGTCCATCGCGGCCATTGAAAAAGTCGTCGCGACGGCCAGGACCATCGTCTGGAACGGCCCGGCGGGCGTCTTCGAGTTTCCGCGCTTCGCTGTGGGCACCAACGCCATCGCCAAAGCTGTCGCGGCCAATAAATCAGCTATCTCCATCATCGGCGGCGGCGACTCGGTCTCGGCCATCAACCAGGCCGGCGTAGCCGACCAGATCACCCACATCTCCACCGGCGGAGGCGCTTCGCTTGAGTTCTTAGAGGGCAAGAAGCTCCCCGGCGTAGAAGCGCTGACGGATAAGTAAGCCGGCTATCAATTATCAGTTCTCTATTAGCCCCGCACGAGGCACAAGTTTTAAGCCTCATGCGGGGCTTCCCTTTACCTGAACAATCATTGACAACTGCAGGACAGGAGTATACTTGCGCGGTTAAGCGAAAGGACGGTCACGATGACGGTTGAATTGCAGAAGCCAACTGCCGATGCGGTGAGGATCGCAGGGGAGGGGTTTGATGAGGAGAGCAAGGTCATTGAGAAGGCACTTACGGAACTTTTTGGACAGTACCCGTACAACAGCGAAGAGAGTCATGTTCTCCTAAAGGTTGTCGCCCTGAACGATCTCTACTCGACGCAGATTCCACTATACAGCAAACGTATTCCGTCAATTTTGGATATTGTTCAGCATATTGTAGAACTCAAAATTGACTCCGATCTGGACAAGTGTTTGCCGGGTTTGGTCAATCAAATCGCAAGCATTACGGTCGAGGAAAAGGAACATCGCTATAACTATTCATTTGCGACAAAGTATTGTAGTTGGCACAGGGCCGACGCCTACCCGATCTTCGATTCACGTGTAGGCGAATACCTTTGGCATCTTCGGAATCTGGGGGCTCTCAGCCAGTTTAAGCGGGAGGTGCTTTGGGATTACCCGGTTTTCAAAAAGATCGTGGTCGAATTCCAAGAGACCTACCATCTTGGCGAGTTCAAGTTCAAAGATATCGACAAGTTTCTGTGGTCCGAAGGTGGGAAATTGTTCGCGCAAAAGGAGAAGCAGGCGGAGAGTACGACTGAACCACAGCAGAGTCTGCCCGAGTCTAATTAAGCCCCTGCGTCCATCCCCGCGAAGAGATACCTGCCGAAGCGGCTGGATTTATCGATAGACTTCGCGCCGGTTTCCGACCTGCAAAATCAGGATTGTCAGCACGCGGTCCTGAATCTCGCAAATCACTCTGAAATCGCCCACGCGGTAGCGCCAGAGATCGCCCAGCGGCCCCTTCAACGCCTTGCCAAGGCGGCGCGGGTCCTCGCTCGGCGCAACGCGCTCATCGAGGAAATCCGCGATGCGCCGCGCGGCGGCTTTGTCGAGCTTGCGAAGCTGCCTTCTGGCGGTTTCGGCGTACTCAATCGTCCAGGCCAAGGTCTTTCCTTACGGAAGCGGCGGAGTGGGTCTTCTCCTGCCCCTTGCGAATCCGCTCCAGCACATCGGCGGCGAGGTAATAGTCCTCCATCTCGGAGATGCCGCTTTCGATGATCTGGCGGAGATAGAAGGCCTTCGTCCGTCCCGTCTTTGAGGCGAGCCTGTCCAGCCTATCGCCGAGATCCGGGGAGAGCCTGATCGAGGTTGCCATGGACTATTCTCCTGGTGAATACATATATTCATTGTATTCAATTCCACAACGAATGTCTATATTTGGGGCTCAGTTCGCCGCGACTATTCCCGCAAATGCCCCTTCTACTGCCTTTTCCAGCAATGTTCCATAAGCCCCGGCTTGACTTCCTGCTCCGTCCGGGGGTAACGTGAGCAAAATTGCCAAAGAACTCGAGTTCTTGGTTCCTGTAAGAAATACCTCTGAGCCTTTTCCCCGCAAAAGCGCCCCCAAGATGACGACATTGCCCAAGAACGCTGTTCTTCCGGCAGCCCCGCCTCTGGATGAGGACCGGCTGGCCTGGCTGGCGCTGGCGCTGGCGCCGGGGCTGGGTCCCAAGCGGATTCTGGACGCGATGAAGGAACTCGACGCGCCCAGCCAGGTCTTCAGCCTGCCGCTGACCGCGCTCGAAGGGCTCCGCTTTCCCGCCGAGGCGGCTCAGTTCATCTTCGACGGCAACGCCCGCGCCGCGGCCGAGGAGGAGTGGGCGCGGGTGGCGGCGCAGGGCGCGACATTGGTCACTTTTGGCTGTCCGGAGTATCCCGAGCGCCTCAAAGAAATCTATGACCCGCCGCCGGTCTTGTGGGTTAGGGGAGCGGCGAGCCTGCTCTCCCGCCCGGCCATCGCCGTGGTGGGCACGCGGCATCCATCTCCATACGGCTCGGGCGTCGCTGAGATGATCTCGCGCGACCTGGCCGTGAGGCGGCTGCTGATTGTGAGCGGCATGGCGCGAGGCATCGATTCCTGCGCGCATCGCGGAGCGTTGGCGGCGCGCATGCCCACGGTGGCCGTATGGGGCACGGGCATCGACGTGGTCTATCCCAAGGAGAACAAGAAGCTGGCCGAGGAGATTCTTGCGACCGGCGGGGCCATCGTCAGTGAATTGCCGATGGGCACCTTTCCCGCGCCGCAGAACTTTCCCCGCCGCAACCGCATCCTGAGCGGGTTGTGCGTGGCGGTGCTGGTGGTGGAGGCAGGTGAGAACTCCGGCACGCGCGTGACCGCCCGCTGCGCCGCCGAACAGAATCGCGACCTGTTTGCGGTGCCCGGCAACGTGACCAGCAAGGGCTCGTGGACCCCTAACACGCTGATTAAGCAGGGGGCAAAGCTGGTGGCCACCTGGGAAGACGTGTGGGAGGACCTGCCCTCGCAGGTGCGCCTGGAGCTGGAGGCGGAGGCGCCGCCTGAATCCAAATCGGAGACCACAGCATCTCTACTTCCTGACCCGGTTTTGCGCCCCCAGGAGGCCATGGTGCTGGAGGTTCTGCGCACCGATGAGTCGCTCCAGATCGACGAGATTCTCGAGCTGCTGGAGACGCAACTGACCTCTTCGGAGGTTTTTACGGCGCTCTTCGAGCTGGAGATTACAGGCCGCGTGCGGTGCTTGCCGGGTAAAAATTACGTGCGAACAATGTAGAGGCTTTCTTTTTCTCCGTCCGACCAGGCGGCGCATTTTCCCCATCTGAGAACGAGAATCGACGATAGTAGAGTGGTTTTTACGGGGATTTTTGACCGTTAAAGGCATTTCACGCGCCCGGAAATGGGGCAATTGAGAGAAGGAAAAACTCCCATGTGACTGGAAACGGAATGGTATTCCGTGGTAGGGTCCAACTTTCGCGGTGGTTTTTCCCGGATGGGGAGAACAGCCGGGTTTGCTACCGGAATCCGGACCTAGCACGAACAAAACGGAAAGCCCCATTTGTGAGTCAAACTGGCCGGACAGGGTAAAGTATGTACTGTATTAAGGATGGCAATGAGTAAATCACTGGTTATCGTCGAGTCCCCCGCCAAGGCCAAGACGATCGAAAAGTATCTGGGCAAGGGCTTCGATGTCCGGGCATCGGTCGGACACATCATGGACCTGCCCAAGAACGACCTTGGCGTGGAGCTGGAGAAGCGGACCTTTGTGCCGAAGCTGGTGGTGTCGCCCGGCAAAGAGAAGGTCGTGGACCAGTTGAAGAAGCTGGCCGCCAAAGCCGACGAAATTTATCTGGCGCCCGACCCGGACCGCGAAGGCGAGGCGATTGCGTACCACCTGGCATTGCAACTGGGGACCAACGCCAAGGAAAGAAAAAAGATTCGCCGCGTGACCTTCAACGAGATCACCAAGAATGCCGTGCAGGAGGCCTTCAAGCATCCCCGTGACCTGGATCAAAATCTTGTCGACTCGCAGCAGACGCGCCGTGTTCTTGACCGGCTGGTGGGCTACCAGATCTCGCCGCTGCTGTGGGATAAGGTGCGGCGCGGTCTCTCCGCCGGCCGCGTACAGACGGTGGCGGTTCGGCTGATCGTCGAGCGGGAACGGGAGATTGGCGCTTTCCAGCCGGTCGAATACTGGACCCTCGACGCCCTGCTCCACCCGGAGAAGCAAGCCGGCAACAGCTTCAAGGCCCGTTTCGTCGGAATCGATGGGGAGCCGGTGCGGGTTCCGAACGGTCAGGATAAGGATGGCAAGGATCAGTTCATCGGCAATGCTCTGCCCGATGAGAAGTCGATGAACGAGGTGGTCGCCACGCTGGAAAAGGCCAAGTGGTCTCTGGTATCGGTTCAGTCCAGAGAGCAGCAGAGAAGGCCTTTGCCGCCCTTCATCACCAGCCAGTTGCAGCGGGACGCATCGAACAAACTGGGCTTCAATGTACGGCGCACCATGGGCGTGGCGCAGCGGTTGTATGAAGGAATTGACGTGGGCGCGGAGGGCACGGTTGGCCTGATCACCTATATGCGCACCGACTCGCCGCGCGTGGCGCCGGAAGCCATTGCCGGGGCTCGCGAGTGGATCGGCAAGCAGTTGGGACCCAAGTATTTGCCCAAGGAACCGAATGAGTACAAGGGCAAGAAGGCCGCGCAGGACGCGCACGAAGCGATTCGCCCCACCGACGCTTCGCGGACGCCGGAGTCGATTGCGCGCTACCTGAGCGATGAACAACTGAAGCTCTACACGCTAATCTGGCGGCGGTTTGTGGCCTCGCAGATGACTCCGGCCGTCTTTGACGTAACCACGGCCAGGATTGCCGCGGTCAGCTCGAAGACGGGAAAGACCTACGATTTCCGGGCCAGCGGTTCGGTTCTGCGCTTTGATGGATTTCTGAAGGTCTACGAGATTTCAGAGGAAAAGAAAGAAGACGACGACGAGTCGGCCAACAAGCTGCCCAACCTGGATAACGTCAAGATTCTGGAACTGGAAAAGCTGGAAAGCCGGCAGAGCTTTACGCAGCCGCCCCCGCGCTACAACGAGGCCTCGCTGGTGAAAGAGCTGGAGGAGCGAGGCGTAGGACGTCCCTCGACCTACGCGTCGATCATCTCCACCATCCAGGACCGTGAATACGTGGTGAAGCACGGCGGCTCGCGCGGACGCTTTTATCCAACAGAAATTGGCGTGGTGGTGTGCGACCTGCTGGTGAAGAACTTTCCCTACATCTTCGACACCGCATATACGGCCAAGCTGGAAGAAGAACTGGACGACATCGAGGAGGGCAAGGAGAAGTGGACCGACCTGCTCACGGGATTCTACGGCTACTTTGAGGAAGAACTCAAGGAAGCCGGGAAGAAGATGGAAAACATCAAGCGCATGGAGCAGGTGACGAAGGAAAAATGCGAAGTGTGCGGATCGCCCCTGGTATTGAAGTGGGGAAAATTCGGCACCTTCTTTTCCTGTTCGGCCTATAACAAGAAGGACCCCGCAAGCTGCACCTTCACCAAGGAGAACATCGCGGCCAAGCCGGATATGAATACGCCGGAGGCCCAGGAGGCCGGCGATACCGAGGAGTATTGCGATAACTGCGGCCGGGTGATGGTGCTCAGGCGCGGCATCTTCGGGCCGTACATGTCGTGTCCTGGATACAACGAGGATCCACCCTGCAAGACCATCCGCAAGCTGAGCCAGAAACAGCAGCAAAAGCAGGCCACGCCGCAGCCCACGGGCGAGGATTGCCCGCTGTGCGGCAAACCTCTGGTGCTGCGCCAGGGAGCGTATGGAGAATTCGTCAGTTGCTCCGGGTATCCCAAGTGCAAGTACGTGAAGCAGAACCTGATCGAAGGAATGAAGTGCCCCAAATGCGGCCTGGGCGACCTGGCCGAGCGCAGGGCGCGCCGCGGCAACATCTTCTGGGGCTGCACCAACTATCCCAAATGCGACTTCACCTCCAATTACAAACCTGTGGCGAAACAGTGCCCGCTGTGTAAGAGCCCGTACCTGGTGGAGAAAACGCTGCGTTCCGGCATCTACCTGGAATGCCCCAACAAGAAGAAGGCAGCCGAGGAGATTGCGCCGAAGAAGCGGGCCAAAAAGGGAGTTGCGGAGGAGAGCACAGTTGTGTGTACCTACTCCAAACGTATCGGAGATGCGCCGCCTCCGCCCACGGTTGAGACGCACGGGCCGGTAGTGGAAAAGAAGGACGGCAAGAAGGAGTTGCAGCCGGCGTAGCGGCCGATTGAAGCTGCCGCGGGGGCCGTTGAGGGCCACAGACCAGCACTTCCCGCCTGAATCCGTTACTATGAGGCAGCGGAGAAACCCATATGGAAAGAATGCTTGCAACGCCTGCCGATGCAGAAATCATCCTTAGACTGTATGAATTGCGCACCGAGACGGTGATGCGCCAGGCCCGTGCGTGGATGACCGGAGAGTTCTGGCCAGCCACTGCCGAAGCGTACTTTGCCGTGGCTGAAAACCCCACCGACCCGCACAATGCCTGGCTGCGGCAGGTGCTCACCTACTGGGAGATGGCGGCGGCGATGGTGCTGCACGGCGCGGTTTCAGCGGAGCTGTTTGTGGATTGCAACGCCGAGGGGTTTTTCCTGCTGGCCAAATTCGCGCCGATTCTGGAAGGCATCCGTGAGAAGAATCCATGGTTTCTGACCAAGACGGCGGAGCTGGTGAACCGCTTTTCGGCGGCTTCCCAGCGCTACGAGGCGGTGCTGAAAAATGTAGAAGCCCGGCGGAAAAGCCTACCGGCAAGGCAGGAAGCGCACGGACAATATTCCTACCCGCCAAAACTCTGAGCCAGGGGATTCAACCGGGTTTCGCGCCACATTAATCCGAAACCATCCACTCTCCGGCCACAATGGGCCGCGTCCGCGGCAGCGCTCCGCGATAGGCAAACCAGCCCAATAGCAGGAGCGCGCCCACAAAGCCACCCAACTTCTCCAGGCTCGCCGCGCGCGTCTGCGGCAATGTCTTCCACAGCAGCAGCAGCAGCGTTTGCGCCGC
>Ga0182027_10001338_pt1 | contig 41520 bp, 53 predicted proteins | sample 712E1DmetaG_FD_121300 | JGI IMG/M metagenome (GOLD analysis project Ga0182027, IMG submission 121300) | Permafrost microbial communities from Stordalen Mire, Sweden - 712E1D metaG (Illumina Assembly) | ecosystem: Environmental > Terrestrial > Soil > Wetlands > Permafrost | place: Sweden...
AAAAACATGATTACCGGTGCCGCCCAGATGGATGGCGCTATCCTGGTAGTCAGCGCACCGGACGGACCGATGCCGCAGACCCGGGAACACATTCTGCTGGCGCGCCAGGTAGGAGTGCCCTACGTGGTAGTGGCGCTGAACAAAGTGGACGCGGTAGACGATGCGGAACTGCTGGACCTGGTGGAGCTGGAAGTCCGGGAACTGCTGACCAAGTACGAGTTTCCGGGGGACGATCTGCCGGTGGTGCGGGTGTCGGCGCTGGGAGCGCTGAACGGGGAAGAGAAGTGGGAAAAGGGCGTCCTGGAGTTGATGGACGCGGTGGACAACTACATTCCCATGCCGGTGCGGGACATCGAGCATCCGTTCCTGATGCCGGTGGAAGACATTTTCTCGATCCAGGGACGCGGGACGGTGGTGACGGGCCGTATCGAGCGCGGGATCTGCAAAGTGGGCGAGGAAATGGAGATTGTAGGCTTCCGGGACACGCGCAAGACAGTAGTGACGGGCGTGGAGATGTTCAAGAAGCTGCTGGACCAGGGGCAGGCGGGGGACAACGTCGGCCTGCTGCTGCGGGGCATCGATAAGGAAGACGTAGAGCGGGGGCAGGTAATCGCCAAGCCGGGCTCGATCACGCCGCACAAGAAGTTCCGGGGCAGCGTCTACGTGTTGAGCAAGGAAGAGGGAGGGCGGCACACGCCGTTCTTCAAGGGATACCGGCCGCAGTTCTACTTCCGGACCACGGACGTGACGGGCGTGGCGGAGATGCCGGAAGGCGTGGAGATGGTGATGCCGGGGGACAGCGTGCAGTTGGTGGTGGAGCTGATCACGCCGGTAGCCATGAACAAAGGGCTGCGCTTTGCGATCCGCGAGGGCGGGCGCACGGTGGGCGCCGGCACGGTCGGGGAGATTTTGGAATAGGGGTGTTCGCCGCCCGTCGCGCAGGCGACGGGCGGCGGGCAGAGAACCAAAAATGTCATTACGAGAGCGCATCCGCATTCGACTGAAGGCATACGATCATCGGGTCCTGGACCAATCGACGACTGAGATCGTCGAGACGGCCAAAAGGACCGGAGCCCAGGTGGCAGGGCCCATCCCGCTGCCGACCATTAAGAACAAGTACTGCGTGAACCGCTCGCCGCACGTCGACAAGAAGTCGCGCGAGCAGTTCGAAATCCGGACCCATAAGCGGCTGCTGGACATACTGGAGCCGACGCAGGACACCGTCGATGCGCTCATGAAGCTGGATTTGCCGGCGGGCGTGGATGTCGAGATCAAGGCATTCGGGAAAGACAAGAGGTAGGAGGAGGAGGGTGGTCCTCACTCCTAGATAAAGTATGACCCCAGGAATACTCGGCAGAAAAATCGGTATGACGCAGGTCTTCCGCCCCGATGGACAGGTGGTGCCCGTTACGCTGCTCAAGGCGGGCCCCTGTGTCGTGGTGCAGAGGAAGACGCCGCTTTTGGACGGCTACGACGCGGTGCAGCTTGGCCTGATGGAATTCGTCAAGCCGGCGCGCATCAACAAGCCCAGCACGGCGCACCTGAAGAAGGCCGGCGTGGAGGGTGTGAAGTTCCTGCGCGAGCTGCGCCTGTCGGGCGGTGACGACGATATGAAGCCCGGGGACCAGGTGCTGGTCGGTCAGTTTACGCCGGGAGAGAAGCTGGACGTCATCGGCATCAGCAAGGGCCGCGGGTTCGCCGGAAACGTCAAGCGCCACCACTTCCGCGGCGGCGACGGCTCGCACGGCTCGATGTTCCATCGCGCGCCGGGTTCGATCGGCGCTTCGAGCTTTCCGTCGCGTGTCTTTCCGGGAACGCGCATGGCGGGGCACATGGGGACGCAGCGGGTCACCGTGCGCAACCTCGAGGTCATCGAAGTGAATGCCGAAGACAACGTGCTGATCGTGAAGGGCGCGGTGCCCGGGCCGAACGGCGGGTACGTGGTCGTGCGGCGGGCAAAGAGGTAGGGACGATGCCAACAGTGGACGTTGTCGATTTGAATAACGAGAAGGTCGGTGAGGTCGAACTCTCCGACCAGGTGTTCGCCGCTGAGGTCAACGACGCGCTGATCTACGAGGCGGTGCGCCATTTCCGGGCGGGGACGCGGAGCGGCACCGTCAAGACCAAGACGCGGCACGAAGTTTCGGGCTCCGGCAAGAAGCTATGGCGGCAGAAGGGGACCGGGCGGGCGCGCGTAGGCTCGATCCGCTCGCCAATCTGGCGGCATGGGGGCACCTCGCACGGGCCGCAACCGCGGGATTACAGCTACAAGCTGCCACGGAAAATGCTGCTCGGAGCATTGCGTTCGGCGCTTTCGGCCAAGCTGAAGGACGGCGAGCTCAAGATCGTGCAGGCCTTCTCCTTCGTAGATCCGAAGACCAAGGCGGTGCGGGCGGCGCTGAACAAGCTCGAGACCAAGAAAACGGTGCTGCTGGTGGACAACGACGAGGAGAACCGCAACTTCCAGCTCGGCGCGCGCAACCTGGTGGGCGTGATGCTGGTGACGAGCCGGGACATCTCGGTTTACGAGCTGCTCCGGCACAAGAACGTGCTGGTCTCCGAGGCGGCGGCAAAGAAACTATCGGAGGCACTTTCCCAATGACACTCCAGGACGTGATCCTGCGCCCGGTGGTCACCGAGAAAGGCGCGGAGCTGAAAGATGCGGCGCGCACGATGTGCTTCGAGGTGGCGCCGGCCGCGAACAAGATCCAGATCAAGGCTGCCGTGGAGCGGCTGTTCAAGGTGAAAGTCGAAGACGTGCGGACCATGACCAACGCCGGCAAGCTGCGCCGCCGGGGGCGCTTTTCCGGGTATCGCTCGGATTGGAAGAAAGCGTACGTGAAGCTCCGGGAAGGGCAGAAAGTACCGGAGTACACGGAGATTTAAGATGCCTATCAAGACCTATCGGCCCTACACTCCGACGCGGCGCTTCCAGACCGTGGTGTCGCGTGAGGGACTCTCTAAAGACGCGCCGGAAAAATCGCTGACCAAGGGAAAGAAGCGCACCGGAGGCCGCAACAGCACCGGTTCGATCACCTCGTGGTGGCGGGGCGGGGGGGCGAAGCAGTCCTACCGCGTGATCGATTTCAAGCGCGACAAGAAGGGGATTCCGGCCAAAGTGGCGGCCATCGAGTACGATCCCAACCGTTCGGCGCGCATCGCCCTGTTGAATTACGCCGACGGCGAGAAGCGCTACATCCTGCAACCGGTGGGCCTGGAAGTGGGCCGCACGGTGGTGTCCGGCCCGGAGGCCGACATCCTGGTGGGCAATGCGATGCCGCTGAAGAACATCCCGGCGGGCACGGTGGTGCATAACATCGAGTTGAAGCCGGGCAAGGGCGGGCAGATGGCGCGCTCGGCGGGAACGTCGGCGCAACTGGTCTCCAAAGAAGGCGGCATTGCGCTGTTGAAGCTGCCCTCGGGCGAGATCCGGCGGGTGCAGGTGGAGTGCGCGGCGACGATCGGACAGGTGGGGAACGTAGACCACGAGAACGTTTCTCTGGGCAAGGCCGGGCGGTCCCGGTTCCTGGGCCGCAAGCCGCACAACCGCGGCGTGGTGATGAACCCCGTGGATCACCCGCACGGCGGCGGTGAGGGCAAGACTTCCGGCGGCCGGCACCCGGTGACACCGTGGGGCCAGCCGACGCGCGGCTACAAGACGCGGAACAACAAGCGGACCGACAAGTCGATCGTGAGCCGCAGAGGGAAGAAGTAACCATATGGGTCGCAGCGTACACAAAGGACCATTCACCGACACGCACCTGGTGGTGAAGGTGCAGGGGATGAACGACCGCAACGAGAAGCGGGTCATTCGAACGTGGTCGCGGCGCTCGACGGTGCTGCCGGAATTCGTGGGGCACACGCTGGCGGTGCACAACGGGAGGAAGTTCATCCCGGTATACGTGACCGAGAACATGGTGGGTCACAAGTTGGGTGAGTTCTCCCCGACGCGGACCTTCAAGGGGCACTCGGCGAAGTCGGCGACGGAGAAGACGGCCAAGCCGGCTTAAAGGCACCGCTCCCTGCGGTCGCGGCTCGGTTAAGGGCGGCCAGGGCGCCGGCGCAGTGGGAGTAGTGGACAGGGCAGCGTTTGGCAGTGGAGAGAGATATGGAAGCGAGAGCGGAAGCAAGATACGTTCGGGGTTCGGCGCAGAAGGCGCGGCTGGTGGTGGACCTGATCCGCGGGCACAACGCGGGAGAGGCCATCAACATTCTGCGCTCGACCAACAAGCGGATCGCGCCGGTGGTGGAGAAGGTGCTGCGGAGCGCCATCGCCAACGCCGAGAACCGCTCGTCCGATGTGGACGTGGACAAGCTGGTGGTTTCCGAGGCGTACGTGAACGAGGGGCCGCGGGCGAAGCGGCTGCGGCCGGCTCCGATGGGCCGGGCCTTCCGCTATCAGCGGCGCATGGCGCACATCGCGATCACGGTATCCGAAAAGGGCACGGCGGTGGAGAGCTAGGAACAGACGATGGGACAGAAAGTTCATCCATACGGTTTTCGGCTGGGGGTCAGCAAGACCTGGCGGTCGCGCTGGTTTGCCAAGCAAGAGTACGCCAAGCTGCTGCGGGAAGACCTGCAGTTGAAGGGCGAGCTGCGCGAGCGGCTCAAGGCGGCGGGCGTAAGCTCGGTTGAAGTGGACCGGCCCGGGAACAAGCTGCGGGTCACGATCCACACCTCGCGTCCCGGCATCATCATCGGCCGCAAGGGCGCCGAGATCGAGAAGCTGAAGCAGGACCTGGCCAAGAAAACCAAGCGCGACGTCTTTATCGACATCCAGGAAGTCCACAAGCCGGAGCTGGACGCGCAACTGGTTTCGGAATCGATCGCGCTGCAGCTCGAAAAGCGCGTGGCGTTCCGCCGCGCGATGCGCAAGGCGGTGGATTCGGCGCTGCGGTTCGGCTGCAAGGGAATCAAGGTGCGGGTATCGGGGCGGCTGAACGGCGCCGAGATCGCGCGCAGCGAATGGTATCTGCAGGGACAGCTTCCGCTGCACACCTTGCGTGCGGACATCGACTACGGTTTCGCGCAGGCCTATACGACCTACGGCGTGATCGGGATCAAGACCTGGGTGTACAAGGGCGATATTTTTGACACGCAGCATCTGAAGGGAATGGGCAACGAGCCGGAGCCGCGCCGGGCGCCTCGGGGCGACCGTCGCGATCGTGGGGATCGCGGAGATCGCGGAGACCGTGGTGGAGATCGCGGGGATCGCAGGCCGCCGATGGCGCCTCCGCCGGTAGTGGCGCAGGAGCCGGCCGGGCCCGCGGTGCAGGCCGCTCCGCCCGAGATGCCGCAGCCGACGCGGTCGACGGCGCCGATTCTGCCGCCGCTGAGCAGCCCGCCGCAGCCATCCTGGAAGCAGGAGTTGCGGCAGCAGGAGCCCGCGGCGAAGCCGGAAACCACGCCCGAGCCGCCGGAGAAGCAATAGGTTTTTAGGAGTAATTGACCATGTTGATGCCGAAGAAGGTCAAGTACAGAAAGATGCAGCGGGGCCGCCGCGCCGGCAAGGCGTGGAAGGGCGGGACGCTGGCTTTCGGGGATTTCGGCTTGAAGGCGATGGAATGCGCCTGGATCACGGACCGGCAGATCGAGGCCGCGCGCGTCGCCATGACGCGGTTCATCAAGCGCGGTGGCAAGGTCTGGATCCGGGTGTTCCCGGACAAGCCCATCACCAAGAAGCCGGCTGAAACCCGTATGGGCAAAGGCAAGGGCGCGCCGGAAGGCTGGGTGGCGGTGGTGAAGCCCGGCCGGGTGCTGTTCGAGATGGAAGGTGTGAGCCGGGACATCGCGAAAGAAGCGATGCAACTGGCCGCCGACAAGCTGCCGATTCCCACGAAGATGGTAGAGCGGCCGGCGGTGGTGGATTAGGAGGGCATGATGAAAGCGGAAAAGGTCCGGGATCTGGACAGCAAGGAACTTGAGATCCAGCTTCGGGAGATCACCGACCAGCTCTTTCACCTGCGCTTCCAGATGCGCATGGGCCAGATGGACGGTTTGAAGAAATACCGCGGTCTGAGGAAAGACCGGGCGCGGATTCTGACGGTGCTTGGCCAGCGGACGGCCGCAGCCGGCGTGACGGCGAAGGGATAGCGATGGCGGACGCAAGCGCGAAGGGTCATAAGAACGTGAAGGTCGGCGAGGTGGTCTCGACCAGTATGCAGAAGACCATCGTAGTCGTGGTGTCGCGGCGCGTGCCCCACCGGCTGTACAAGAAGATCGTCAGCCACCAGAAGAAGTTCTACGCGCACGATGAAGAAGGACGGGCGCAGGTGGGCGACACGGTGCGCATCATCGAGTCGCGCCCCCTGAGCAAACTGAAGCGTTGGACGCTGGGCGAAGTGATTCGGCGGGCGGCGCTGGTGGGTGTGGAAGACGCGGTGACGTCGCCGCCGGAGGGCCCGGGTTCGCGCGGGTAGCGCCGGGACCGTGGGTTTGAGGAGACTGCCATGATCGGAATGCGAACCATGCTGGAGGTCGCCGACAACAGCGGCGCCCGCAAGCTGCAATGTATCCTGCCGCGAGGCGGAGACTTGGGGCTGCGCGCGGGGCTGGGCGACATCGTGACGGCGGCGGTGAAGGAAGCCACTCCGGAATCGGCGATCAAGAAGGGGAAGGTCGTGCGCTGCGTGATCGTCCGCATGCGCAAAGAGACGCGGCGCAAGGACGGGACCTACATCCGGTTCGATTCGAACGCGGCGGTGCTGATTACGCCGGAAGGCGAGCCGGTGGGCACGCGCGTATTCGGGCCGGTGGCCCGCGAGCTGCGCGACAAGCGGTTCATGAAAATCGTGTCGCTCGCCCCGGAGGTGCTCTGACATGCCGAACATGGGAAACCGGAATCAACTGAATGTGCGGCGCGGAAAAGGCGGCCCTCAGAAGCTGCGCATCGACATACACCGCAACGACACGGTGAAGGTGCTGGCCGGCAAGGACAAAGGCAAGCAAGCCCGCGTGCTGAGTGTGGATTACAGGACCGGAAAGGCGCTGGTCGAAGGCGTCCAGACGGTGAAGCGGCATACGCGCCCGAATCCGCAGAAGCAGATCAAGGGCGGCATCGCCGAGCGGGAACGGCCGATTGCGATTTCGAACCTGATGGTGGTGTGCCCGACGTGCGGGCCGGAGCGAATCGGTCACAAGGTGGAGACCTCCGGGGGCAAGGCGCACCGGATCCGGATCTGCCGTAAATGCGGAGCGCCGCTGGAGACGAAGAAATAGTATGGCCAGGCTCAAGGAACATTACAAAAAGACGGCCGTGCCGGCCCTGATGAAGGAATTCAGCTACCCCAACGTGATGGCGGTGCCGCGCGTGGAGCGGGTGACGATCAATATCGGCATGGGCGAGGCGACGCAGAACCCCAAGGTGATGGACGGGGCGGTGGCGGAGTTGACGCAGATCGCCGGCCAGAAGCCGGTGGTGACCAAAGCGCGCAAGTCCATCGCGGCGTTTAAGCTGCGCGAGGGCATGTCGATTGGCTGCATGGTGACGCTGCGCGGCGACCGGATGTACGAGTTCCTGGACCGGCTGGTGAACGTGGCGCTACCGCGTGTGCGCGACTTCCGCGGCGTGTCCACCAAGTCGTTCGACGGGCGCGGCAATTACACGCTCGGCATCAAGGATCAGTTGTTGTTTCCCGAGATCGACTACAACAAGGTTGAGAAGATCAAGGGCATGAACATTTGCATCGTGACGACGGCCGCGACCGACGCCGAGGGGATTGCCCTGCTGCGGCAACTCGGCATGCCGTTCCGTTCCGCCACTCCAGGGGCGGGGGCTTAGGAGACAGAATGGCGACAACCGCAAAGATTGCCAAGGACGAGAAGAAGCCGAAGTATGCCATCCGCCATCGCAACCGCTGCTGGCGCTGCGGACGGCCGCGCGGCTACATCCGCAAGTTTCACCTGTGCCGGATCTGTTTCCGGCAACTGGCGCTGGCGGGAGAGATCCCCGGCGTGACCAAGTCGAGCTGGTAGGGAGAGAGGAGACATATGACCTCAGATCCGATTGCCGACATGCTGACGCGCATCCGCAATGCGATCAAGGCGCGCCATTCGAAGGTGGACGTTCCGGCCTCGAAGCTGAAGATCGAGATCGCGCGGATTCTCAAGGAAGAGGGCTACATCCTCAACTACAAAGTGGCCGAGGAAGCCCCCAAGAAGACCATCAAGATCTATTTGAAGTACCAGCCCAACACCAAGCCGGTGATTGCGTCGCTGGACCGCATCTCTAGGCCTGGCTGCCGGGTTTTCGCCGGGCACGAGGAAGTCCCCACCGTATTGGGCGGCCTGGGGGTGAGTATCCTGACCACGCCCAAGGGCGTGATGACGGGACGGGACGCGCGCAAGCAGGGCGTGGGCGGAGAAGTTCTCTGCGAGATCAGTTAGTGGAGTGCTGACATGTCGAGAGTGGGAAAGAAACCGATTCCGCTGCCCAAAGGGGTGAAAGTGGCCATCGGCGCCGAACTCGAAGTGGAAGGGCCGAAGGGCAAGCTGAAGGTGCCGGTTCCAGCGGGAATTCACGCCAAGCAGTCGGGGGGAATTCTGGAGCTGGAGCGTGACGGCGACAAGTACGCCGCGCTGCACGGCCTGACGCGGGCGCTGGCGGCGAATGCCGTTCAGGGCGTATCGACGGGCTTCGTGCGCGAGCTGGACATCGTGGGCATCGGCTACCGCGCCGACGTTAAGGGGCGCGTGGCGACGTTCACGCTAGGCTACTCGCATCCCATCGAGCTGCTGCTGCCGGACGGCGTGGACCTGAAGATCGACAAGCAAACGCACCTGGTGCTGAGTGGCGCCGACAAGGAAGCCCTAGGCCAGGTGGCGGCCAACATGCGCGGCCTGCGTCCGCCGGATCCCTACAAGAACAAGGGCGTCCGCTACACGGGCGAGCCGCTGCGCAAGAAGGTTGGGAAGACGGGGGCGACGGCCAAATGATCCGAGCCATTTCGAGAGACGATATACGGAACCGCATCCATGACCGGATCCGGCACAAGGTGCGGGGCACTCTGGCGCGGCCGCGGCTGGCAGTCTACCGCAGCCTCAAGCACATCTCGGTGCAGATCATCGACGACACCGGGGGACGGACGCTGGTGTCGGCATCTTCGACCGAGAAGAGCGCCGGGACGGCGAGTGGCGGCAACGTGGCGGGGGCGAAGCAGATCGGCAAGGTGATTGCCGAGCGCGCCAAGGAACACGGAATCAAGCAAGTGGTTTTCGACCGGGGCGGTTATCTCTACCACGGACGCGTCAAGGCGCTAGCCGACGCGGCTCGTGCGGCGGGATTGGAGTTTTAGCCGATGGCAACGACACCGATGACGATTACCAGGCCGATCGAGTCGGCTGGCCTCAACCTGAAAGAGCACGTGGTCTCGATCAACCGCGTGACCAAAGTGGTCAAGGGCGGCAAGAACCTGAGCTTTTCGGCGCTGGTGGTGGTGGGCGACCCGGATGCACGGGTGGTCGGCTATGCCACCGGCAAGGCCAAGGAAGTGCCGGCGGCCATCAAGAAGGCCATCGAGGCGGCGAAAAAGAACCTGCGCCGGATCAACGTGAAGGCGGGGACCATCGCGCACGTGGTGGTGGGGCGTTACGGGGGCGGCCGGGTGCTGCTCAAGCCCGCGCCCGAAGGCACCGGCGTGATCGCCGGCGGTCCGGTGAGGGCGGTCATCGAGGCGGTGGGTATCGCCAACGTGGCTACCAAGTCCATCGGTTCGGCCAACCCGCACAACGTGGTCAAGGCGACCGTGGCGGCGCTCGAGCAGTTGCGCGACAAGCACATGGTGGCCGAAATACGCGGCCTGGCAGTGGAGAAGCTCTGATATGGCGGGCACGATCAAGATCAAGCTGGTGCGCAGTCCGATCTGTGCGCCCATGAAGCACAAAATAGTGGTCCGCGGGCTGGGCCTGCGTAAGATCAACCAGGTGGTGGAGCGGCGGGACGACGCCGCGATCCGCGGGATGGTGGCCAAGGTGCCGCACCTGGTAGAGGTGGTGAGCTAGTTATGGATCTCAGTGGACTGAAGTCTCCGAAGGGGCAGAAGCACAAGCAGCGGCGCGTGGGCCGAGGCATGGGCAGCGGGCGCGGCAAGACCTCGGGCCGCGGGCAGAAAGGCCAGAAGTCGGTTTCCGGTTTCGGGCAGAAGCGCGGATTCGAGGGCGGCCAGATGCCGTTGCACCGGCGCCTTCCCAAGCGCGGGTTCACCAACATCTTCAAGAAGGAATACGCAGTCATCAACGTGGGCCGGCTGGGAGCGCTCGAGGGCGACGAGTTCACGCCCGAGATTCTGGTCAAGCTGGGCATCGTCAAGAAGTTGGGTGACGGCCTGAAAGTGCTGGGATCGGGCGACTTGGCGAGGCCCATCCAGGTGGTTGCGCATTTGTTCTCGAAGTCAGCCCAGGAGAAGATCCAGGCGGCCGGGGGAAGCTTCAAGGTAGTCGAGAGCGCCAAGGTAAGCGAGTAGGAGACCGTGATGAGACGCAGGCCCGGCGGCCTGCGCCACGGGAAGCGAGTCAAGCATGAACAAGTTTTTCGATGCCGTCGCGAACATCTTCCGCATCCCGGACCTGCGCAAGCGCGTCCTGTTCACGCTCGCGCTGCTGGCCATCTATCGTCTGGGCGGGCACATCCCCACGCCCGGGATCGACGCCAACAAGCTCGACCAGTTCTTCCGCACGGCCGGGGCGGGGACGGTTTTCGGGTTCATGGACCTGTTCTCGGGCGGCATGTTCCGCAGGTTGACGATCTTCGCGCTGGGCATCATGCCCTACATTACGGCGTCGATCATCCTGCAGTTGCTGGCGGTTGTGATCCCGACCCTGGAGAAACTGCAGAAGGAAGGCGAGCTGGGGCGGCGCAAGATCACGCAGTGGACGCGCTACCTGACGGTGGTGCTGGCCGTGGTTCAATCCATCGGCATTGCGACGGCGTTGCAGGCCAGCGAGGGCGGCTTCGTGCTGCACCCCGGGATTCCGTTCATCCTCATGACCGTGCTGACGCTGACCACGGGCACGGCGTTCATCATGTGGCTGGGCGAGCAGATCTCCGAGCGCGGCATCGGCAACGGGATGTCGCTGATCATCTTCACAGGAATCGTGGTGGGGCTGCCGCGGGCCATCGACGAGATCTACATCAACGTCTTCCAGACGCACCAGTGGACCGCGCTGCATCTGATCATCATCCTGCTGGTCATGGTGGCGGTGGTTGCGTTCATCGTGCTGGTGGAGCGCGGCGAGCGGCGCATTCCGGTGCAGTATGCCAAGCGCGTGGTGGGCCGGAGGGTGATGGGCGGCCAGGCGACGCACCTGCCCCTGAAGGTCAACGCCGGCGGCGTGATCCCGGTCATCTTCGCTTCTTCGATCCTCACCTTCCCACAGACCTTCACCATGCTGCCGTGGGTGAAGAGCAGCCCCTGGCTGATGTCCATGTTCGGCTCGATCCGCCACTCGCAGCCGCTGTATGTGGTGCTGTACGTGGCGCTGATCATGTTCTTCTGCTTCTTCTACGTCTCGATCATTTTCAATCCCAACGAGGCGGCGGACAACATGCGGAAGTACGGCGGGTTCATCCCAGGCATACGGCCGGGCAAGAACACCGCCGAGTACATGAACAAGATCCTGAGCCGGATCACGGTGGTGGGCGGCCTGTACCTGGCGGTCCTCTCCCTGATCCCGGAGATCATGATCTCGGGCATACGGCTGCAATCGCTGCCGCTAATCGGCAACTGGGTGGATACGTGGGCGCCCCGCTGGCTGCTGGACGGCCTGGGGGTGACTTTCTATTTCGGTGGCACCTCGCTGCTGATCGTGGTGGGCGTGGCCATGGATACCGTCAACCAGATCGAGGCGCAGTTGATCATGCGCCACTACGAAGGATTTACGCCGCGCGCCGGCAGAATTCGCGGGCGCAGGACCGTGTTTTAGACCTATGACAAACTCTGCATTGCTGCTGTTCGGTCCGCCCGGTTCCGGCAAAGGGACGCAAGCCGTCCTGCTCGCCGGCGCCCTGAAGATGCCGCATATCTCGACGGGCGACATTTTCCGGAAGAACGTGAAGGACGGGACCGAACTGGGCAAGCAGGTGAAGCAGATCATGGACTCGGGCCAGTTGGTGCCCGACGAACTGGTCAACAAGATCGTGGCGGACCGGTTGGGCGATTCCGACTGCGCCTCGGGGTTCATCCTCGACGGCTACCCGCGGACGGCGGTGCAGGCGGAGATGCTGGACTGCTACCTGAGAACCAAGGGCATCCCCAAGGTGGTGGTTAACCTTGTTGTGGATTACAATGTAATCATTGAGCGAATTACGGCCCGCCGCTCGTGTCCAGCCTGTGGCGCTGTTTATAACCTGGTTTCGAATCCACCGAAAAGCGATAACGTCTGCGACCGGGATGGCACCTCGCTGATACAACGCGAGGACGACAAAGAGGACGTCATGCGGAAACGGTTCGAGGCGTACAACGCCCAGACGCTTCCGGTGATGGACTTCTTCAAAGTCAACGGATACAGGCTGGTGGAGGCCGTGGGCGGCAATGGCGCACCCGAGGAACTGACGGCGCGGGTGCTGGCCGGGCTGAACGGATGATTATTCGCAAGACCGCCGCGGAGTTGGAGAAAATGCGGCGTAGCGGCCTGCTGGTGTGGCAGATCCTGCAGAAGCTTCGCGAGATGGTTCGCGAGGGGGTGACGACCCTGGATCTGGAAGCGGCGGCCGAGAAGATGATGCGGGACGCGGGCGCGAAGTCGGCGTTCAAGGGATATTTCGCGGCGGCGGCCGGGTCCAAGTACCCATTCGTGCTGTGCACTTCGGTGAATGAAGAGATCGTGCACGGCATGCCGTCGGCCAAGCGGGTCTTGAAGTCCGGCGATATCGTGTCGATCGATACCGGCGTGGCGCTAGAAGGGTATTACGGGGATTCCGCCATCACGGTAGCAGTCGGGGCGCAGGATCCGAAGACGGAACGGCTTTTGCAGGTGACCAGCGAGTCGCTGGAGTTGGCGATCGACAAGGTGCGGCCGGGCAACCGGCTCTTTGACATTTGCGGGACGGTACAGAAGCACGTGGAATCGAACGGGTTTTCGGTGGTTCGCGAGTACGTCGGCCACGGCATCGGGACGCAGCTTCACGAGGAGCCGCAGGTTCCTAATTACGTGGACAAGAAGAACGAGAATCCGCGACTGAAAGAAGGAATGGTCCTGGCGATCGAGCCGATGGTGAATGCCGGAGCGCCGGAAGCCAGGGTGCTGCGCGACCGCTGGACGGCGGTGGCCGCCGACGGCTCATATTCGGCCCACTTCGAGCATTGTGTCGCGGTGACGTCGAACGGACCGTGGGTGTTGACGCGGCCGTAGGCGGGCAGGGGGTCCGCTCCCTGACGGTCGCGGTTCGGTAAGAGCCGGCCGTTGGGACCGAACCGCGACCGTGAGGGAGCGGATGGCTGAGAAGGATGTTTTCGCGAAGGTGTTGGAGTTGCTGCCGAACGCGACCTGGCGGGTCGAGTTGGAGAATCGGGAGCAGGTTCTGGCGCATGCGGCCGGGGCCGCGGTAAAGAATTTTGTCCGGGTCCGTCCGGGTGATCGGGTGTGCGTTGAGCTTTCTCCGCACGATCCGGGCCGGGGGCGGATTACACGGGTTTTGAGAGAGAGATCATGAAAGTTCGGGCGTCGGTTAAAAAGATTTGCGACAAGTGCAAGGTGATCCACCGCCAGGGTGTGGTCCGGGTCATCTGCACCAATCCGAAGCACAAGCAGCGGCAAGGGTGAGGGAGTAAGGATATGGCGCGTATTGCTGGCGTGGATCTCCCCAACAAGAAGAGAGCCGAGATCGGGCTGACGTATATTTACGGCATTGGCCGTACCCGGTCGAACTCGATTCTCTATCGGGCGGGGGTGGACCCCAATAAAAAGATCGCCGACCTGGCCGAGGATGAGGTGAGCCGCATCCGCCAGATCATCGAAGAAGAGGGCGCGGTTGAAGGAGACCTCCGCAAGGAGATCTCGATGAATATCAAGCGCCTGATCGAAATGGGCGCATATCGCGGGCTCCGGCACCGGCGCGGCCTGCCGGTACGCGGGCAGCGGACCCATACCAATGCGCGAACGCGCAAGGGACCGCGGCGCGGCACCGTCGCTAACAAGAAGAAGTCGGCATCGAAGACGTAAAGAGGCGGAATGGCCAAAGCACCTGCGAAGTCATCGAAGAAGAAATCCTTCAAGAAGAAGGAAAAGAAGAACGTCCCGACCGGGCTGGTTCACATACAGGCCACGTTCAACAACACCATCGTGACCATCACGGACCCGGTGGGGAATGTGGTAGCGTGGTCGAGCGCCGGTTCGCTCGGTTACCGGGGATCGCGCAAAGGCACGCCGTATGCCGCGCAGCAGGCGGCTCTGACGGCCGGCAACAAGGCGAAAGAGACCGGAATGCGCGTGGTGGAAGTGCGGGTGGCGGGTCCGGGCGCGGGTCGCGAGTCGGCCATCCGGACGCTGGCCACGGTGGGGTTCGATGTGCGCGCGATTCGCGACGTCACGCCGATCCCGCACAACGGCTGCCGTCCGCCGAAGAAGAGAAGAGTATAGGAACGCAGGCAACATAGGCGGGAGGAAGGCCGGGATCGCCGGCCGTAAACCGCACCTGAAAGGGTAGGAGGAAGATTTGGCACGATATAGCGGCCCGGTTTGTCGGCTCTGCCGGCGCGAGGGCATGAAACTTTTCTTCAAAGGGGAGCGCTGCCACAGCGAGAAGTGCGCCATCGAGAAGCGCAATGTCATCCCCGGCCAGCACGGTAAGGATCGCAAGCCGAAGATCGTCGGGTACGGGCTCCAGCTTCGCGAAAAGCAGAAGCTGAAGCGCTTCTACGGGCTGCTCGAAACCCAGTTCCACAACCTTTTCGAGAAGGCGCTCAAGATGAAGGGCATCACTGGCGACAACCTGCTGGGGATGCTGGAACGGCGCCTGGACAGTGTGGTATACCGCATGGGCTTCGGTGTCTCTCATCCGCAGAGCCGCCAGGTGGTGCGGCACGGCCACATCCAGGTGAACGGGCGCAAGGTCAATATTCCATCGTTCATGGTGAAGGTGGGCGATATCGTCGAGGTGCGCGAGCCGAGCCGCAACCACCCGACCATTCTTGCGGCGCGGGACGCTACGGCGCACCTGCCGTGTCCGAACTGGCTGGAAGTGGACCGCGAGACTCTGCGGGGCCGCATAATCGGTCTGCCGAAGCGCGAAGAACTGGTGCAGATCCAGGTCAACGAACGGCTGATCGTGGAGTTGTACTCCAAGTAAGCGACGGACGCGGGAGGCGCGGCGGCTGGAGCCGTCCGCGTCCCGGCGTGTCCGGAGGATAGAACTGATTATGTTCAAAGGCTTTCAGAAACCCAAGCGTTTGGTTGCGAACACCGAAACCCTGACCGACCGTTACGGCATGTTTACGGCCCAGCCGTTCGAGCGCGGATTCGGAACCACGATCGGCAATAGCCTGCGGCGGGTGCTGCTGAGCTCGATCGAGGGCGCGGCCATCACGGCCGTGCGCATCGAAGGCGTGGCGCATGAATTCAGCCCCATTCCGGGAGTGGTGGAAGACGCCACGGACATCATCCTGAACCTCAAGCAAGTGCCGTTCAAGATGTCCGGCGAGGGGATGCGGATGGCGCGCCTGCGGATCGACGAGCCGGGCGAAGTCCTCAGCAGCCAGATCGAAACCGACCAGGACGTGGAAGTGCTCGACCGGACCGTCCACATCGCCACGGTGAGCGACGGGGGGAAACTGAACATCGAGATGCGCCTGAAGCTGGGGCGCGGCTACGTGGGCGCGGACCGCAATTTCGACGAGGATCTGCCGCTGGGCTACATTCCCATCGATTCGGTCCATTCGCCGGTACGCAAGGTCAACTTTGCGGTCGAGGGCGCGCGTCTCGGCCAGATGACCGATTACGACAAGCTGACGCTGGAGGTCTGGACCAACGGTGCGATTTCGCCGCAGGATGCCATTGGCCAAGCGGCCAAGCTGATGAAGGACCACCAGACCATCTTCATCAACTTCGAAGAAGTGCCGGAAATGGCGGAAGAGCAGGCCGAGCGGGCGATGGATCAGATGAATGAGATCCTGAACCGGTCGGTGGACGAGCTCGAGCTCAGCGTGCGTTCGTACAACTGCCTGAAGAACGCCAACATCCAGACCATCGCGGACCTGGTGCAGAAGACCGAGGCCGAGATGTTGCGGACCAAGAACTTCGGCCGGAAGTCGCTGAACGAGATCAAGGAGATCCTGACCAGCATGGGTCTGCAGTTCGGCATGAAGTTCGATGCGCAGGGCCGGCTGATTTCGGGGAGCGGCCTGCCGGTGACGCCGACAGCGCCGAGCGGGCGGCCGCGTGACGAGGACGAAGAGGCGCAGGCGGCCGAGGATCGGCTCGAGAACGAGGGCGGCCAGGAAGAGCCTGCCGACGACGACAAAGAGCAGTTCGACGAGAGCTTGAGCGAGTAGGAGAGACGACACCGTGAGACATAGGGTAGATGGATACAAGCTGGGACGGAACCTGGCGGCGCGACGGTCGCTGCTGCGGAACCTGGTCACCAGCGTGATCGAGCACGAGCGCGTGATTACCACGGTGCCGAAAGCGAAGGCGACCAAGCCGCTGGTGGAGCGGATGATTACGCTGGCCAAGAAGGACACGCTGGCGGCGCGCCGCCAGGCTGCCGCGTATCTGATGACGCCGAAAGCGGTGAAGAAGCTCTTCGACACGCTGGGCTCGCGGTTCGGGCAGAGAGCCGGGGGCTATGCCCGGATTGTCCGGCTGGGCCCGCGCAAGGGCGACGGCGCCGAGCAAGCCATGCTGGAGCTGGTCGGTTCCGAACTGGTGAAGCGCGCCGCGGAGCGCGCCAAGCGCAAGGAAGAGCGGCTCAAGGCGATCAGCGAAGGCAGGGAAGGCGGAGAGGACGCGGAGGAGAAGACGGAAGAATAGCGGTTTCTGCCATTCCGAGGTGGTACGAGGGGCGGGTGAGAATCCGCCCCTCTCTTTTTTGTGTGCTGGGGGCGGAAGGTTACCAGGGCGGATGGAGAATCCGCCCTTTTTGGTTGAACTTGGAGACTAGCTGCGGATGGCCCGGCGGCGCAGCGCGAAGGCCGCAAGGATGCCGGAAGCGAGCAGCGTCCAGGTGGAGGGCTCCGGTTCCAGAATGTCGAAGGACTCGGAACAGGGGTTCGTGCCCGCGTGCTGATCGCCGCAGCCCAAGCCGTCGCCCGTGTCGATGAGTTTTCCGAGGGCGCTCTCGTAAGCGGCCACGCTCTTTGGGCCGTCGCTCTCGTCCCAGTAGACCCCATCCTCGCTCGTGCTGACCGCATTCTGCAGAGTCAGATAGTAGGTCGTTCCGGCGGTCAGATCGAGGTTCGGCAGTGCGATCGTTACGAGAGCAAGTTGGTAGCCCTGCAAGTTAGCAGAAAGAGACTTAGTGATGGCCAGCGCAGTGTTGTGTCCGACGTCGGTGCCGTTGGGCGCCGTGCCGATCGACCAGTCGACCTGGCTGACCGAGGCCCCCGCGTTCGGCAGCCACACCTCAAAGTCCACTCCATTGACGACGGCATTCCCGCCAAGGGTGAAGGAGTCGGAAACCCAATAGCCCGAATTGATGGTCCAGCCGTTGATGGTGCCTGAACTGGCTGTGAAGTTGTCAAAGATGACGCCCGCCGAGGCCGGCACTACGCAGCACAAGAGCGAGAGCAGCACAACTAAGGTAAAGTTTCTCACGGCAGATTTCTCCAAGAACGCTTGTTAATGTTCGATGAGGAATCTTAGCATGCCCTCAGTTGTGGTACAAGCAATTTCCGAGTAGAGAGTTCCAAAATATCATTAAGGTCCGCCAGAAAAAGGCGTTAGAAGTTCTGCGGTGTCAGGCCGTTAGGACCTTCAGGTCTTGAGTACCAGTGTCGGGGTCCGGGAGTGCCGAGCGGCTTGCTCAAGCAATGGTAACGCTTAACTTTCTTTTATGCTAAGCAGCTCATATTTGATGATTGAAGCGCCAGGATGAACCAAGCATGACCATCACCGAATATGACCCATTCCCCGAAGTCGATTTCCCCACCGGCGCTCACCTGTTCCAGGACGCCGTCAACCGCCTCTTCAACGAGCCGGTAGCTAGCGCGCCCCTGGGCTCCGGCCGTGGACGTCCTGGAGACCGAGAACGACCGACATCGACATACAGATCGAGCGGGACGCTGTCGGTCAAGGGAAACAGGAAGTTCGAGAGGGTGGAAGGCAAAGGGACCGGCTACCACCGCATCGCTGACGGTGACCTTGCCCAAGAAAGAGATCGCCAAGCCGAAGACCATCAAGATCGGCGTGGACGGCGAGTAGTCGGAGGGGCCGCTAATGGACACGGGGACAGGCATCGGGCCTGCCCTTCGGCCAGGCCCGCGCTTGCGTCTAGACCTTAGGGGTGGAGGAGTCGTCAGAGCCGACGCCCTTCAGCCCGTCCTTGAAGCTGCGTATGCCCTGGGCGAGCCCTTTGCCGAGCTCGGGCAGCTTCTTCGGACCGAAAAACAGGACGGCGATGACCAGAATCACCAGCAGGTGTTGCGGTCGCAGCAGATCTTCAATCATAAGAGTACTTTCTCCGGCCGCCGCACACGGGTGGCAGCCAACAGGATCCCATAAACGATTGTGACAGAATGGAAGAGAGGAGGCAATCTTGAATAATCTGAAGACGGCCCTGCTACTCGGGCTGCTCAGCGGCCTGTTGCTGGTGCTCGGCGAATACTTCGGCGGGCGGAACGGGCTTTTCATCGCGCTGCTCGTGGCCGCCGGCATGAACTTCTTCAGCTACTTCTTCTCCGACAAGCTGGCGCTGGCCATGTATTCGGCCCAGCCGGTGAGCGAATCGGACAACAGGGACGTTTACCGACGCCTGGCACCCATCGTCCAAGGCCTGACCCAGCGTATGGGTCTGCCGATGCCCAGGCTGTTCGTGATTCCCCAGGATTCGCCCAACGCGTTTGCTACCGGCCGCAACCCGCAGCACGCATCGGTAGCGGTGACGGTGGGCATTCTGCGCACCATGGACGATCGGGAACTGGAGGGCGTTCTGGCACACGAGTTGGGTCACGTGAAGAACCGCGACATCCTGACGAGTTCGGTAGCGGCGACCATCGCGGCGGCCATCACGCTGGTGGCGCGCATGGCCTTCTGGTTCGGCGGAAGCCGGGACGACGACGACCGGGGCAACGCGCTCGCCGGCCTGGTCATGATGATTGTGGCCCCGCTCGCCGCGCTGCTGATTCAGATGTGGATCTCGCGCACGCGGGAGTTTGCCGCGGACGCTTCCTCGGCCCAAACCACGGGCAGCCCCTATCCGCTGATCTCGGCGCTGGAGAAGCTCGAGACAGCGTCGAAGCGGATACCGATGGACGCCTCGCCTGCCACCGCCCACATGTTCATCATCAAGCCGTTCACCGGCCAATCGTTGATGCGGATGTTCTCGACCCATCCCGCCACCGCGGAGCGCATCGCGCGACTGCGGGAGATGGCACTGCCGAAGCCGATCCGTTGAAAACCATCCACGTCAATCGCAAGGGCGCTGACCGGCTGGCCTCCGGACATCCGTGGATCTTCGCCTCCGATGTTGGCGACCGGGGCGGCGCCGAGGGCGGGGAAGCGGTCCGGGTCGCGGATCCAAAGGGCCGTTTTCTGGGCGTGGCGCATTATAGCGCGGCCTCCCAGATCACGTTGCGGCTTCTGAGCCGCGAGAACGAGACCATCGGCCGTGAGTTCTTCCTGCGCCGGTTTCGGGCAGCGGACCAGTTTCGCCGCCGGGTCGCGGCGGGCGCCGAGGCCTACCGCCTGGTGCACGCCGAGGGCGACCAGTTGCCGGCGCTGATCGTCGACCGTTACGGGGATTACCTGGTGGTGCAGACCCTGGACCAGGGGATGGACCGCGCCAAGGCCGAGATCGTCGCCGCGCTCCAGGAGCTATTCGCGCCGCTTGGCATCGTGGAGCGGAACGACTCAGCCGTACGGCGGCACGAGGACCTGCCGCTCGTAACCGGCATGCTCGCGGGCGCCGAGCCCCCGCCGCTGGTTGCGGTGCGCATGAATGGCCTGGCGTTCCATGCCGACCTGCTGCACGGCCAGAAGACCGGGGTCTTTCTCGATCAGCGGGAGAATTACCTGGCCGCCGCCGGCTACGCGCATGGCCGCGCCCTGGATTGCTTCACCTCGACGGGAGGCTTTGCGCTGCACCTGGCGGCCCGCGCGGATGCGGTTACGGCGATCGACACCTCGGAGGCCGTGCTCGAAGTGGCCAAGCGGAACCGCGCCGCGAATGGGATCGAGAACGTGGAGTTCCGCGAGGCGAACGTATTCGATTTTCTGACCGCGGAGCGGGGCGCCCGGCGCCGTTACGGCACCATCGTTCTCGATCCGCCCGCCTTCTCCAAATCGCGCCAGACGGTGGAGAACGCGGCGCGTGGATACAAGGAGATCAACCTGCGCGCGCTGGAACTGCTCGAGCCGGGAGGCGTGCTGATCACCTGCTCGTGCTCGCACCACGTGGCGGAATCGCTGCTGCTCGAGATCGTCGCGAGCGCGTCCCTGGACGCGGGGCGCACGCTGCGGGTTCTGGAGAGGCGCACGCAGGCGCAGGATCATCCCATCCTTCTGACCGTTCCGGAGACCCACTACCTGAAGTGCCTGGTGCTCGAGGCGCTGTAAGGCAGCCTCTGCCCCAGGTGTGAATCGGGTATGCTGAGTCAGAACGCATCCCGGAGGTCCAGCATGTTTCAGGTAGCTTCGGAACATCCCCTTGTGGCCATCGAGACGGCGCTGCGCCGGGCGGCGCAGCACGAGGGGGCGAGCGTGGCCGGCGTCACGCACGTGGGCCAACACCTGCGGGAGTCCGCTTCGGGCGAGGACGCCTACGTGTTCTCGATCTGCGCGGCCGAGCCTTATGCGGCGCTGCTGGCGGCGGACATACGGGTCTCGGCTTTCCTGCCCTGCCGCATCGCGGCATACACCGAGCGCGGGCGGACCATCCTGTCGCTGGCGCCGCTCGATTTCAACGGCCCGCTGAATCGCGCCGACCTGGGGCCGCTGCTCGCGTCGCTCGAAGCCCTGCTGCGCCGGATCATGGAGGCCGCGGCCGCGTCCGGGGACGCCGCGGAGCCGCTTGCCGCCACCGCACACTCGGGCGGGCTCGGCGCTACCGAGGAGCAGATGAGCGTCCGCGGTGCGGTGGCGCAGCGGATCGACGCCAAGGGCACCAAGGTGGAAGATCTCGCCGGCACGGGCGGCCACGATTCCCAGGGGGGCTGATGAAGATCAGCAGGCGCAACCTGCTCCTGGCGACGGCTGCCGCGACGGCCCAGCCTGGAATGGAAGGTTCGCGAGCCGAGGCGCCGCATCCGGGCCGCCGCTTTCGCGACGAATCGCTTCGAGAGATCGCGTTCCCTCTGGGCGGTATTGGCACGGGCACGGTTTCGCTCAGCGGCTTGGGAGGGCTGCGAGACTGGGAGATCTTTAACCGGCCGAACAAGGGGAGTACGCTGCCCTTCACCTTCGCGGCCTTGCGAATCGCGCGCGGCGGCCTCGCCGGGCCGGCGGCGAGGGTGGTGGAGCGGCAACCGCTGCCGCCTTTCAGCGGCGGCTTCGGATCTCCGCGTTCGACGGCGCTCGGGCTGCCGCATTTTCCGGGCGCCACGTTTACGGGCTCCTACCCGTTCGCCCAGATCCGGTTCGAGGACCCGAAGCTGCCCGTCGAGGTCTCGCTCGAAGCGTTCAATCCCATGGTGCCGCTGGACACGGAGAACTCCAGTCTGCCGGTGGCGGTGCTGATCTACCGCTGCGTGTCGCGGGCGCCGTCGGCTCTTGAAGCAACCCTCGCGTTTTCCGCGATGAATCCGGTGGGCTACAAAGGAGTCGGGCGGCTTACGGAGCGCACCGCGCCCTTCTTCGGCGGCAACCGGAACGAGTTCAAGCGCGAGGGGCAGTCGCAGGGCGTGCTGATGACGTCGGCCAAGCACTCCGGTTCGATAGCGCTCGCGACCGGGGATGGGGACGTCTCCTACCGCCTGGCCTGGGAGCACGGCGAATGGTGGGACGACTTCCAGAAGTGGTGGGATGAATTCCTAGGCAAGGGTCGCTTCGAGAACCGGCCGGCGTTGCCCTCCGAGGAGGGCAGCACCGAGTTTGCCACGCTGGCCAGCCATTTCTCACTGGCGCCGGGCGCCTCGCGCGAGATCGTGTTCGTGCTGGGCTGGCATTTCCCGAACATCGAGAATTACTGGAGCGGCAAGCAGCACGAGGGCCAGGTGGTGAGGAACCAGTACGGCCTGCGCTGGGGCTCGGCCTGGGAACCCGCGGCCTTCGCGCTCGCTAACCTCGCTTCGTTGCGCGGCCGCTCGCTGCGGTACCGCGACGCGCTGTATGGGTCCACGCTGCCAGAGCCTGTGATTGACGCGGTATCGAGCCAGACTTCGATTCTGCGGACCTCTACGGTCATGGTGGCCGAGAACAAACTGACGCTGGCTTTCGAAGGTTGTGGCGACAACGAGGGCTGCTGCCCCATGAACTGCACGCATGTCTACAACTACGAGCAGGCCATGGCGCACCTGTTTCCGGACCTGGAGCGCAGCATGCGCGAGACCGATTTCCTGGTCAACATGCGGCCCGATGGCAGCATGAGCTTCCGGACTCCGGTCCCCTTGCAGCAGGGTGGAAACGACGTGCACCCCGCCGCCGACGGCCAGATGGGCTGCGTCATGAAGGTGTACCGGGAGTGGCAGCTTTCGGGGGACGACGCCTGGCTGCGGCGGCTGTGGCCGCAGGTGAAGCGGGCGCTCGAATACGCCTGGGTGCAGTGGGACGCGAATCGCGACGGCGTGATGGAAGGCCAGCAGCACAACACCTACGACATCAACTTCTATGGCCCGAATTCGATGATGGGCAGCCTGTACCTGGGCGCGCTCGAGGCCGCTTCCCGCATGGCGCGCCACCTGGGCGACACTACCGCCGCGGCCGCCTATGAGAGCGTGCTGGCTGGCGGCGGGAAGAAGCTGGACGGTCTGCTTTGGAACGGCGAATACTACGTGCAGAAGGTCGATGAGACCAAGCAGGCCGCGGCCAAGTATCAGTACGGCGAAGGATGCCTCTCCGACCAGTTGCTGGGACAGTGGTTCGCGGAAGTGGCGGGCCTGGGCAAGCTGCTGCCCGAGGACCACATTCGCGGCGCGCTCGCCTCCATCTACCGGTACAATTTCCGGCGGGGCTTCGAAGCGTTCGCGAATGCCCAGCGGATCTACGCGCTCAACGATGAGGCGGGCCTGCTGTTGTGCAGTTGGCCACACGACAAGCGCCCGGTGCTGCCCTTCGTTTACTCCGACGAGGTCTGGACGGGAATCGAGTATCAGGTGGCGGCCCACTTGATCTACGAAGGCATGGTGAAGGAGGGTTTGAGCATCGTGGAGGCCGTTCGCGCCCGCTACAACGGCGCGCGGAGGAATCCCTGGGACGAGGTGGAGTGCGGCCACCACTATGCCCGGGCGATGTCGAGCTGGTCGCTGTTGCTGGCGCTCTCGGGGTTCGGCTATTCCGCGCCGGCGAAAGAGATGCGGTTCCGTCCGCGTGTATCGGCCGGCGACTTCCGCTGCCTGTTTTGCGCCGGATCGGCCTGGGGAGTATATTCGCAGAAGAGGGCGGGGGAAGCCATGGATGCGGCCGTGGCAGTGGAAGAGGGGCATCTGGAGTTGGAGACGCTTCGGCTGGGGTTCGCCGGTGAGGTGACCAAAGTGCAAGCGTCGCACGCGGTGGAGGCGTCGGTCGAGCGGGGAGAACTGCTGCTGCGGTTCAAGCCCCCGGTTCAACTGGCCGCCGGAGACAAGCTGACCGTCAAGGCATAGTGAGGGAGAACATGAAGATAGACTTGCTCAAAGATACGCCACCTTGGGTCGAATCCGAGGACGAGGAAATCGTGGAGGCGGCGACCGAAGCGCTCCTGTTCGCCACCGACGAAGACGACGAAGACGACGAGGACGAAGACGAAGACGAAGACGACTCGGATGACGAGGATGACGAGGACGACGAAGACGACGACGAACTCTGAGTCGATGACAAACAGGATGCCGGCCCTGTTCATCGGACACGGAAATCCGATGAACGCGCTGGCGCGGAACCGCTACACGGAAGCCTGGTCCAGGCTTGGGGCTGAAATGCGGCGGCCGCGGGCGGTACTCTGCGTGTCCGCTCACTGGTATATACACGGTGCGGCGCTGACGGTGAACACGGCGCCACGGACGATCCACGATTTCGGCGGCTTCCCGCCCGAGCTGTATCGCGTCGAGTACCCGGCGCCGGGCGACCCGGAGCTCGCGCGCCGCGTACAAGAGCTGCTCGCTCCGCTACCCGTGGAACTCTCCGAGAGCTGGGGACTCGATCATGGCGCCTGGTCGGTACTTAAGCACGTTTATCCGCAGGCGGACATCCCGGTGGTCGAGCTCAGCATCGATGAAACGCAGGCGGCCGGCTTCCACTACCAGATCGGCCAGCGCCTGGCGCCGCTGCGTGACGAGAACGTCCTCATCGTGGCCAGCGGCAACCTGGTGCACAACCTGCATGCCTACGCGTGGGGCAGCCACGCCGCGGAACCTTATGAATGGGCCCTCCGGTTCGAACGGCGAGCGCGACAGCTCCTGACAGCGGGCGACTACGCTGGGTTGGTCGATTATGAGGCTCTGGAGCCCGATGCCTTGCTCTCGGTGCCCACGCCCGACCACTACCTGCCCCTGTTATATGCCGGTGGCGCCGCGGCTAAGGGAGACCCCGTCGCCTTCCCGGTTGAGGGCATCGATGGCGGCTCCATCTCGATGCTGGCCGTTCGCATCGGCTGAACCCAGTCCGCCGTTAGCCTTACCCCACCCACCGCGCCAGCGCATAAATCACCGGCAGCGCGAACAGGACGCTGTCCACACGGTCGAGCCACCCGCCGTGACCGGGGAGCATGGTCCCGCTGTCCTTCACGCCGGCGCCGCGCTTGAGGGCCGATTCCGCCAGGTCGCCGATCTGGCCCGCAACGTTGCCCGCGACGCCCAGGAAGATCGCCGGCGCCACCACCACCGCCGGAATCAGCCGCGGCAGATACACCGCCGCGAATATCGACGAGGCCACCAGCGACGCCGCTGCGCCCTCCCACGACTTGTTCGGACTGATCCGCGGGGCCATCTTGTGCCGTCCCAGCCGGCGGCCGACGTAGTAGGCTGCGCTGTCGCCGATCCAGTTCAGCAGCAGCGCAAACAGCAGCCACCAGCGGCCGCGCTCCCACAGCAGGATCGCAAACCGCCATGCCCCGAAAATGTAGATCACGCCGAACAACAGCGCGGCCGCGCGCGGCAGGCCCTTCGCCAGATCGCGTGCCGTGAGGGCGAGGCACAGCGCCAGCAGCGCCGTCATGGTCATCAGGAATTCGGGCTCCCGCGGCGTCAGCAGCACCGCCAGGCCCGCGGCGTAGCCGAACAGCCCCGGCTTCTCGATCCCGTATCCGGCCACGATGCCGGCGTACTCGTAGTAGCAGAGCAGCGCCACCACCGAGACCACCGCCAGGAAGATGGGGAAAGGCGCCCAGCCCACCGCGTATACGGCCAGCGGGGCCACCAGAACTGCGGTCAGGATTCGCTTCATCGAGACAATTCGGCCTCGACCGGCTCCGCCAGCGGCTCGCTCAAGCCGCCGAAGCGGCGCTCGCGGGCCTGGTAGCTGAGGATCGCCCGCAGCAGTTCGGCGCGCGAGAAATCGGGCCACAGCGTCTCGGTCACGTAGAGTTCGGCATACGCGATCTGCCACAGCAGGAAGTTGCTGATGCGCATTTCTCCCGAGGTCCGGATCAGGAGGTCCGGATCGGGCAGGCCCGCCGTGTAGAGGTGCGCCGCGATCATCCGCTCATCCACGTGCAGCCGGTCCAGCGTGCCCCTGGCGCGCGCGCCTGCCAGGATGGCGTTGACCGCATCGGCCACCTCGGCCCGCCCGCCGTAATTGATGGCCAGGTTCAACAGCAGGCCCCGGTTGCGGCTGGTGGCTTCGACCGCGGCCAGCAGTTCGTGCCGTGCCGCCGCGGGTAGCGCCTCCAGACGGCCGATGGCGCGCAGCCGCACTCCGTTCCGCATCAGCTCCGGCAGCTCCTTGCGGATGTAGATGCGCAGCAGGCGCCACAGCATGTCCACTTCGATCCGCGGCCGCTTCCAGTTCTCGAGCGAGAAGGCGTAGAGCGTCAGCACCTCGATGCCGATCCGCGCGCAGGTCTCCACCGTCACCCGCACCGGCTCCACGCCCGCACGGTGTCCGGCCGCCCGCGGCAAGCTCCGCTTGCGGGCCCAGCGGCCGTTGCCATCCATGATGATGGCGATGTGCCTGGGCAGCCGGGCCGCGTCGAGCGCGCGCGCCTGCTCCCAGGCCGGGTCGTCCGGGTTCATCAACTCAAGTAAAGCGTCCATCGGAGCGGTATTTCTATCCTATCGTAGCGAGAGCAGCGCGACCGCGATCGCGCCCGCTCCCAGGAAGGTGCCGAACGGAAGCTCGTAGGTGCTGGCATCCTTGCGCGACAAATAGATATAGGCGAGGCCGATCACCGAGCCGAGCAGCGACCCGACCATCACCGCGAGGATCGCCGGTTGCAGGCCCAGAAACGCTCCGATCATCGCCACCATCTTCACGTCGCCCAGGCCCAGCCCTTCTTTGTGCCGGAGCTTCTGGTACAGCGCGCCCAAACCCCACATCAGAAGCGCCGGAACGGCCGCCGAAACCACCGATTCCGCCAGCGACAGCCATCTGTGGCCCCAGTGGTGGAGGAAGAGGCTGAGGAACGTGCCCTGGAAGGGCACGGTAACGGCGAAAAGCAGGCCCAGCGCCACTCCGCCGAGCGTGAACTCATCTGGCAGGATGCGCTCCTCCAGGTCCGAGAACACCAGCCCGACGATCAGGGCGCAGAAGACGCAGAGTTTCAGCGACAGCAAGGAAGGGCCGCGCATCAGCACGATCCCGAAGAACAGCGCCGCCGTGAGCGCCTCGACCAGCGGGTAGCGGCGGGAGATCGGCCCCGCGCAGTGCCGGCAGCGGCCGCGCAGCACCACGAAGCTGAGGATGGGGATGTTGTCGTACCAGGCGACCGGGTGCTCGCAGGCCGGGCAGAACGAGCGCGGCGAAACCACCGAGAGGTCGCGCGGCATCCGGTAAATACACACGTTGAGAAAGCTGCCGATCAAGAGTCCGGCGGCGAAAGCAAGGAGGGCTTCTAGCATGCCAATACCCGATGGTACACCTGTAGAGTTCCTTCTATCATGGCGGCTGCGCTGAATCGGCGCTCGACGGTCGCGCGGGCGGCTGCGCCTAGACGCGTGGCCAGCGCCGCGTCATCGAGCAGGCGGAGGACCGCCTCGGCAAAGGGACCGGGTCCGTCGCCGCTCACCGCGAGACCGTTGCGGCCGTCTTCGATCACTTCCGGTATGGCCCCGTGGGCCAGGGCGACAGCCGGCAGGCCATAGGCCATCGCGGTGAGGAGCGCGCTGCCCAGCGGCTCGGCCAGCGATGGAAACAGGAAGACGTCGAGGGATCGGTAGACCGCCGCCACATCGGCGACATGTCCGGCGAATTCGACGGACTGGGTGACCTTTAGATCCGCGGCCACGCGCTCGAGCGCGGCGCGGCAGGGTCCGTCGCCGGCGATGAGCAGACGATGGTCAGGGTAGCGCGCGAGGATTAGCGGTAGGGCTCGAATCAGCAGCTCCTGCCCTTTCTCTGGCAGCAGATAGCCGACGCATCCGAGGCGCCGCGAAGGGCTGCGAGGCGGAGCAAGGTCCGGCAACTCGACGCCATCGTAGACCACGTCGATCTGCCCCTCCGGGAGTCCGGAGGCGACTACGCTATCGCGCACGAACTGCGAAACCGCAATGATGCGGGCAGCACGGTAGCGGGCGCGCGCCAACGGATTGCGGGCCAGCGGATAGGCGACGCGGCGCGAGGCGACCAGGCGAGAGTCACGGGCGGCGCCGGCGAGCCAGGCGGCGGTGAGGCCGTGGGCGTCGTGGCAATGAACCACGTCGAACCGTCCGCTGCGCAGCAGATGCGACAGTCCGTTGACGCGCAAGCCGGCGGCCCGGGCGCGCTGGGCGAGCGGCGAGCCTTCTCTTGCTACGAGTTCGGCGCCGTGCCCCTCAGCCCGCAGGCCCCTGATGAGCAGCAACGCCTGGCTCTGGCCGCCGCGCCACTGGCGGCCCAAATCGACATGCAAGGTGATCATTTGGCCGACGCCAGGTCCGCGTCCATCATGCAGCGCACGAGGCCCTCAAACGAGGTGCGGGGGCTCCACCCCAGAACGGAACGGGCTTTGGCGGCATCGCCGAGCAACAACTCCACCTCGGCGGCGCGGTACAGGACCGGGTCGATCTCGACGTGCTCGTGCCAGTCCAACCCGGCCTGCGAGAAGGCAAGCTCGGCGAATTCGCGGACCGAATGGGTCTCGCCGGTCGCCACCACGTAGTCGTCGGGCTCCGGCTGCTGGAGCATCCTCCACATGGCCTCGACGTACTCGGGCGCATAGCCCCAGTCGCGGCGGGCGTCCAGGTTCCCGAGCTTCAACTTGCCGCCGCGGCCGTGGGCGATGCGAGCGACGGCAGAGGTGATCTTACGGGAGACGAACTCATAGCCGCGCCTGGGCGACTCGTGATTAAAGAGGATGCCGCTGCTGGCGTGCAGGCGGTGCGCCTCGCGGTAGTTCCGGGTGAGCTCGTAACCGGCCACCTTGCTGATCCCGTAGGCGGACCGGGGGTGAAAACGGGTGCCTTCCCGCTGCGGAGTCTCTTCGGCGCGCCCGAACATTTCGCTCGAGGCCGCAAAATAGAAACGGCAGTCAGGCGCCTCGCTTTTGAGCGCCGAGAGCAGATAGTGCGTCCCGTTGATGTTGGTGTTGAGCGTCGAGAACTCGTCCTCGAAGGAGTAGGAGACGAAGCTCTGCGCCGCCAGGTGGTAACACTCGTCGGGCTGGCTGCGCCGCACCACGGCGTGCATGCTGGCGTAACTTTCGAGCGAGCCGGCGTGCAGCGAAAGGCGGTCCTGAAGGTGCTGTATGCGGCCGAGGCGATGCTCCGGATCCTCGATAGCCACGCGGCGCACGATGCCGTGGACCTCGTAGTCCTTGGAGAGCAGTAGTTCGGCCAGGTAAGAGCCGTCCTGGCCGCTGATGCCGGTGATGAGAGCCCGCCGTTGCGCCATTGGTTCAGAATACCTCCCTGATACACTAAACCTGAAATGGCCACCATTGGGCTGGACGCCACTTACACGCTGGGCGCGCGTCCTACGGGAATCGCGACCTACTCGCGGCGGCTGATCGAGTCGCTGGCGGCGCTCGAGACGGCGCACCGCTTTGTAGTCTGCTATCGGCTATCGCGATGGAGCCGGCGGCGCGAGTTTCTGCGGCTGCCGGGGTGTCCGGTGCGCCTGGTCCAGCGGCCGCTGACGTTCTGGCTGCCGTGGCAGGTGGACCTGTTCCACAGCATGGCGCAGCGGCCTCCGGCAATGCGGTTCCGGCGGGAGGTGGTGACGGTCCACGACGCGTTCCCTATCACTGGACTCGACTATTCGACGCCGGAGTTCCAGCGCCGCTTCTCCGCGCTGCTTCGCGAAGCGGTGGCGCGCGCGGCCCTGGTCATCACCGTTTCCCGGTACACAGCGCAGCAACTCGAGATCCACTGCGGCGTGGAGGCGGCGCGGCTCCGCGTGATTCCGTGCGGCGTCGATGAACCGGCCCGGACGCTGACGCCCGAGGAGCGCCTGCGCGAGCGGGAACGGCTGGTGGGGCAGGGGAACGAGATGCTCCTGAGCGTGGGCAATCTCGAGACGCGCAAGAACGTGGTGAACGCACTCGGGGCGCTGGCGCTGCTCCCGGAGCGCTACCGGCTGGTGCTGGTGGGCGGGGATGGCTACGGGGCCGAGGCGATCCACGCCTGCATTTCGAAGCTGGGCCTGGAGCGGCGCGTGGTGCGGCTCGGCTTCGCGCCGGCGGAGCGGCTGCCGGCCCTCTACCAGGCGGCGAGCGCGCTGCTGTTCCCGTCGCTCGAAGAGGGCTTCGGCTTCCCGGTGCTCGAGGCCATGGCGAACGGATTGCCGGTGGTGACCTCGCAAACGTCGTCGCTCGGCGAGGTGGGCGGGGATGCCGCGCTGTACGTCGCCCCGACGGACGTTCGCGGCATCGCGGAGCAGACCGTGCGGGCGGTGGAAGACTGCGGCGTGCGGCGCGAGTTGATCGAAAAGGGCCGCGCGCGGGCGCGCCAATTCACCTGGAAGCGCGCGGCGGAAGCGGTTCTCGAAGTGTACGAGGAAGCGCTGGGCGGCTGATGGGTGCCTTTCAACTCTGCGTTTTGTGGAAGACGAAAAAGAACAGAGCCACGCTGAGCGCGCCAAACGCATAGATGAGCGATGAGAACAGCGTGACCGCCGGAATCAGCCCCTGCGCGATGCTCAGCACGTTGCGAATCAAATCAAAAACCAGGATCGCGGTCACAAGCACGGTTCCGACCAAGGCCAGCATTGCCGCATTCTTGAGTGTCATGCCCGGAGTATGAACGATGCTTCGGGCGGCTGCAACCAAAATGTAGCCCGCCAAGGCGCGGGCCGACTGCTGTCGCGGAGCGCCAGGAAGGGCCAAGACATTTCTGGCCGCGACTGAACGCCGATCGGAAGCTTGATCCTATATCAGAGCTAACTGCTCCGATGTCGGCTCCGCTCAACAATACCAGGGTTCGTTGAGGAAGGGGATGGCGGCGCGGGGGAGGAGATCGAAGTTGTCGGGCAGGGGGAGCGAGGTCGCGAGGCGCCAGATCTGGGCGAAGATCTCGCGGCGCGAACTCTGGCGGTCGCGGGCGGCCAGGCGGAGGACGGCGGCGCTTAGCTCGTCGAGGCTGGGGTCGGCATGGCGCCAGGGGTAGATCAGGGCGGCGCGGTCGAACTCGCCGATGACCGCGGCGATTTCGGGGAGATCGAGCAGGCGCGAGCGGGCTGTGACCAGCAGACGTAGGCCTAGCTGCACCGGGCCCACGCGGTCGACTAAATCCAGGTCAACAAGCAGCCGAAGCAGGTCGCGGTAGCCGGCCCAGGTGGTCCACGGAGTGAAGGGGATGAACGTGGGCGCCAGTTCGAGGCCGGCCTCGCGGCAGGCGTGGGCCACCTGGATGAAATCGGCCCGGGTGTGCCCCTTTTCCAGACGCGCGAGCACGTGGTCCTCGATCGATTCGACGGCGGTGGTGGCGAACAGGCAGCCCGTCTGGCGCAATACCGGAACGAGATCGCGATGCTTCAGGAGGTGCTCGACTTTGACGGTCACGTCGTAGGTCAGATCAGGGAAGCGGTCGGCGAGCGCGCGGACGATGCGGAGGGCGTGGGCGGGACCGTTGAAGAAGTCGGGGTCGCCAAAGGTGATGTGGCCGGCGCCGGCGGCGACCTGGCGGCGGATATCCTCAAGCACCACTTCGGGCGGGACGATGCGGAAGCGGCCGTTGTAAACCGGGACAATGGGACAGTGGCGGCAGAGGTGCTTGCAGCCGCGGCTGGCCTCGGTATAGCCGGCAAGCTTGACCGCACCATTCACGTGGAGGTGGGCGTAATCGGCGAGCGGCGCGAGGCCGGTGCGGTCGGGGACGAGGAACTGCTGGCGGTCGGTAGAGACGGCGGCGGCGGGCGGGGCGCCCTCGATGGCATCGGCCAGGGGCTGCTCGAATTCTCCGCCCACGACGATTTCGACCCCGAGGCCGCGGAGATAGTCCTCATTGAGTGGGGCATAGAGGCCGAAGCAGGCGAGGCGGGCGCCGGGGTTGAGCGCGCGGACGCGTTCGATGGCCCGGGCGGCAAGCCGCGTGGCGGTGTGCATGGGAAGAAAGAACGCGACCACGGCGGCGGCACGGACGGCGGCCTCGGGGAGCGCCTGGACGGCCAGGTCGGCGCATTCGACAGCGTGCCCCCGGGCGCGGAGCCAGGCAGCGGCCGAGGCGAGCCCGAAGGGCTGACGGCCCAGTTCGTAGGTGGAGACAAGCAGGATGCGCACGGCCTGCCTCCATTATGGGGGGTGCGGTGTGGGAAAACCGGGGACCCCGTCCGCTTGCTGACGCGCGCGGTTCGGTAGCCCCCAGCCCGCCTACGTCTTGGTGAAATACAGCGTGGTGGCGCGGGAGAGATCTTCGCGATCCGCGCGCGGGGCGCGGCCCTCGTAGTTGCTGATCGAGACCAGGATGTTGCACACGTCGGCCGGGTAGCAGGCGCGGAGTTCGAGGCAGCCGTGCTGATAGCAGAGTTTGCGCAGCAAGGACGCGCTTTCGGGCTCGAACGGGACGTTGCGAGCGGTCATGACGCGGCGGAAAATCTCGTCGAACAGAACATCGTCGACGGCTTCGACGAAGATCTTGTTCTGGAGGCGGCGCAGGAAGGCTTCGTCGGCCAGTTCCCGGGGGTCGAGGTTGGTGGCGAAGACGACCAGGGTCTCGAAGGGGATCTGGAACTTGACGCCGTAGCGGAGCGAGAGATAGTCGACGCGGCGGTCGAGGGGCACGATCCAGCGGTTGAGCAGCTCGCGCGGGGCCATGAGCTGGCGGCCGAAATCGTCGATGACCAGGACGCCGTTGTTCGCTTTCATTTGGAGCGGCGCGGCGTAAACCCCGGTGGCCTCGTCGAGGCGGAGCTCGAGCATGCCGGGGACCAACTCGCCGCCGGTGACGACGGCGGGGCGGCGGCACATCACCCAGCGCGGGTCCATATCGGCGGAGTCGCTTTGCAGGGGCTCGTGGACTACGGGGTCGAAGAGCTGGATGATCTGGCCATCCACCTCGATGGCGTAGGGGACGACGACAGTGTCGTGATAGACGCGCAGAATCCTCTCGGCGAGGCTGGTCTTGCCGCTGCCGGTGGGGCCGTACAGGAAAATCGAATTCTGGGAAATGATGGAGGGGCCGAGCTGATCGAGCAGGCTGTCGGAGAGGACCAGGTCGGCCAGGGCCTGGCGCAGCGACTTGCGATCGATTTTGACCTTGGCGGCCTGCGCCTTCACCAGCCGGGTGTACTGGCGCAGAGAAACGGGGGCGGCGCCGGCATAGTGGCTGATCTGAAAGCGGTCATTGGCCAGACTGCGGCCGGCTTGGGTCAGGTTGAAGGAATAGTCATTGCCGACCATGCCTTTCACCTCCAGCAGTTGCTGCTGGCGCAGGTCGCGGAAAACGGCCTCCAGCACCAGGGGCGAGAGCTTCAGGGCCTTACCAAGACCCTGCAGGGTGCTGATGCCGGAAATATACGTCCGGCGCAGAACCAGGTCGGTAATCAGGGCCTGGGGGATGCCGGCGGCCTCGATCGATTCCGGCGGCGGCGGGCAGTAGACGGGCGACGCGAGCGATACCATGGTGTCTCATTCTAGTGCAAAAGCGGGGGCTCCGGCGAAAAAACGTGGGGCGCCAGCCTATTCGCAGCGCAGCGCGGTCACCGGATCGATGGAGGCGGCGCGGCGGGCGGGGATGTAGCCCGCCAGGGCGGCTGCGGCGACCAGCAGCAGAGTGAATCCCGCAAAGACGGTCCAGTCGAGCGCTACGACACCCTGGACCGCGCTGGACATGACACGGGTGAGCACAATTGCCGCCGGGAGCCCGATGGCGAGGCCGGTGAGCGCCAGCCGGACGGCCTGGCCGACGATCAGCCTCAGCACATCCCGCGGAGCCGCACCGAGCGCGAGGCGGACGCCCATCTCTTGCGTGCGGCGCGCCGCCGAGTAGGCGATGACGGCGTAGGTGCCCGACAAGGCGAGAATGAGGGCCAGGATCGCGTATACGGTCATGGACCTCGCCGACATACGCACCCCGGACATCATGTCGGCCAGGTCCTGCTCGACGCTCTTGACCTCATAAACGGGCTGGCCGCGGTCGAGCTTGCCGATCTCGGCGCGCGCGGCCGGAGCGATCTTGAGCGGGTCGCCGTAGGTTCGCACCAGAATCTGGGCGGATTTCTCCGGGTCCTGGCTGAAGGAGGTGTAGACGCGCGGGATGGGGGTGTGCCCGAACCAGTCGTAGACGTCGCCTACGACGCCGGCGACGGTGAGCCAGGGCGACCGGGGGCCGTTGAGGCGGATGCGGCTGCCGATGGGGTCCTCGCCGCGTGCGGTCCAGTAGCGCCGGGCCACTTCGTCGCTGACGATGACCACCGGCTGGGAGTCTGCTCCATCCTGAATGCCGATCGGACGGCCACCGTGCACCGGCAACTCGAGCGTGCGGAAGGTATCGGCGCTGGCAGGCATCACGGCGGGAAGCGACTCGGAACTCTCGGGCGCGGGACGGCCCTCTACCTGGAAGCCGATCATGCCGTGGGCATCGCCGAGAATACAGGCTGAGCGAACCGCGGGCACGGCGGCGAGCCGCTCGCGCAGGCTTTCGTAGAAAGAACGCTGCTGGGCGGGCGCGGGATACCGGGTGTCCTGGAGCGCGATCCGCATGGCGAGCAGGTGGGCCGGGTTGTAGCCGGGGCTGGACTCGGCCATTCGGGCAAAAGTTTTCACCATGAGCCCGGCGCCGACCAGGAGCACCATGGCGAGAGCGACCTCGCCTACCACCAGGGCATTGCGCAGGGCGTGGCGATCCGCGCTAGCGGCGGAGCGGCCGCCTTGCTTGAGGGCCTCGTTCACATTGCCGCGGCGGCCGCAGGCCTGCAACACCGCTCCCAATCCGCACAGCAGGCCGGCAGCGATGGAGGTGCAGAGCGTGAAGGCGATCACGGGGCCATCCACCTTGATGTCGCGCAGGCCGGCGACCCACTTGTGGATGGCGGCGGGAATGTTGGCGCTCATCGAACTGGTATCCCAATACGCCAGGCAGACGGCGACGGCGCCGCCGGCGAGCGAAACCAAGAGCGCCTCAATGAGCAACTGCCTTGCGATCCGCCAGCGGCTGGCGCCCAGGGCCGTGCGCACGGCCAACTCCTTGGCGCGCGCCGTGCTGCGGGCCAGTTGGATGTTGGCCACGTTGGCGCAGGCCAGCAGCAGCACAAATGTGGATGAGCACATCAGGATGATGACGAACCGGTCGGTCATGAAATTGGTGACCTCGAGCAGGCGCACAACCTGCGCGTCGCGGCGGTCATTGGTCTGCGGATACTGGCGCTCGAGGCGGCTGGCGATGGTCTTCAGCTCGGCGCGCGCGGCATCGATGGGGACGCCGGGAGCGAGCCGCCCCATCACCTGCAGGTAGCGCGCGCCGCGTTCCGACCGCTCCTTGGCCGAAAGCGCGAGCGGCGCCCAAACGTCGGTGGTCAGGGGGAAATCGAAATCGTCCGGCATCACGCCCACGACGGTGAAGACGCGGCCGTCGAGGGTGACGGTGCGCCCCAGGACGCGGCGATCGGAGCCGAAGCGGCGCTGCCAGAAGCCGTGGCTCAGAACGACGACCTGGTCATGGCCGGGTTCCGCTTCGGCGTGAGAGAAGCCGCGCCCGAGTTCGGGGGCCATCCCCAGCAGGGGAAAGAACTCCGGCGACACGGCGTAGCCCTGCAGGTGCTCGGGATCGTCCACGCCGGTGAGGTTCACGTCCCACCAGCGGTAGGCAGCCAGGTGCTGGTAGGAGTGCGCCTGCTCCTTCCAGTCCAGGAAATTGGCAGGCGAGGCCGGGTCGCGCGCGGTGGGACTTTTGACCGGGGTTTCCCAGAGCGTGACGATGCGGTTCAGGTCCTTGAAAGGCAGCGGGCGCAGCACCATGGCCTTGAGGGCGATAAAGGAAGCCGTGTTGGCGCCGATGCCGATGCCTAGGGCCAGGACCGCGATCGCCGCGGCGCCGCGACTCTTCAGCAGCAGACGGAAGCCAAAGCGGATGTCATCGAAAAGGCGAATGTCGTTGAGCATGGAGCCTGCCTCTGGGAATTATGGCATGTGGGGCACCACAGTCGATCCTATGCAGAGTCAGGAGGATACGGGCGCGTATGGGGACGTGCGTGTCCGATTTTGGGACGCGCCATCTCGGGAGTGGGACCGGCGCAGGGTGCATACTACGAAGATGGCCGAAGCCTTTGAACTGCCGATCCGGGTGGAGCCGGCGGATATCGACGAATTGGGGCACGTGAACAACGTCACCTATCTGCGGTGGGTGCAGGACGCGGCGGTGGCGGATTGGAGAGCCAGGGCGCCAGCGGCCGATCAGGCTAAGCTGTTCTGGGTGGTGGTGCGGCACGAGATCGATTACAGGCAGCCGGCGCGTTTGGGCGACGCGATCATCGCCCGGACGTGGGTCGGCGTGGCGGTCAGCCGGCTGCGGTTCGAACGCCATACGGAGGTGCTGCGCGCGGCCGACCGGAAACTGCTGGCCAAGGCGCGCACGCTGTGGTGCCCTATGGACGCGGCCACCGGGAAGCCCGCGGCGGTGAGCCCGGAGGTCAGGGCCAGTTTCTCCGTGGACGCCCCGGTAGAATAGCGATCAGGGGGTGGGATCCGAGATGAACACCCGGCGGATGGAAGAGCTGTGCAAGCGCCGCGCGGCGGCGGAGGCGGGGGGCGGGGCGGATCGCCGCGAGCGGCAGCATTCGGAAGGCAAGCTCGCGGTTCGCGAGCGCATCGGACTGCTCCTCGACGAGGGAAGCTTCGAGGAGCTGGACATGCTGGTGCGTCACCGCTCGCACGATTTCGGCATGGAGGAGCAGGTTGTCGATGGCGACGGATTCGTGACGGGCTGGGGCCTGATCCACGGCCGCCTGACCTACGTCTTCGCGCAGGATTTCACGGTCTTCGGCGGGTCGCTTTCGGAAGCCAACGCGCAGAAAATCTGCAAGGTGATGGACCTGGCTCTGAAGAACGGCGCGCCGTTGGTGGGGCTGAACGATTCGGGCGGCGCGCGGATCCAGGAGGGCGTGGTGTCGCTGGCCGGCTACGCCGACATCTTCCTACGCAACACCCTGGCGAGCGGCGTGGTCCCGCAGATCTCCGCCATCATGGGCCCGTGCGCGGGCGGCGCGGTCTACTCTCCAGCCATCACCGACTTCGTGTTCATGGTGGAGGGCACCAGCTACATGTTCGTCACCGGGCCGGACGTCATTCGCACGGTCACGCACGAGGACGTCACCAAGGAAAAGCTGGGCGGCGCCGTGACGCACAACACCGTGAGCGGCGTGGGCCACTTCATCGCGACGGACGACGCGGAGTGCCTGCGCATGATCCGCGCGCTGCTCGCCTACCTGCCGCAGAACAACCGCGACGACCCGCCGCGGCGCGAGTGCGCGGACCCGATCGATCGCCAGGACAAGCAACTCGACAGCCTGATTCCCGAGGATTCGACGCTGCCTTACGACATCAAGGACGTGATCCTGCGCGTGGTGGACGATGGGGAGTTTTTCGAGGTTCACGAGCACTTCGCGAAGAGCCTGGTGGTGGGCTTCGCGCGGCTCGACGGGCGGCCGGTCGGCATTGTGGCCAACCAACCGGCGCACCTGGCGGGCTGCCTGGACATCGACTCGTCGGTCAAAGGCGCGCGCTTCGTGCGCTTCTGCGACAGCTTCAACATCCCGCTGGTGACATTCGAAGACGTGCCCGGTTTTCTGCCTGGGACAGCGCAGGAATTCGGCGGCATCATCCGCCACGGCGCCAAGCTGCTCTACGCGTACGCCGAGGCGACCGTGCCGAAGATCACCGTGATCGTGCGCAAGGCGTACGGAGGCGCGTATTGCGTGATGGGGTCGAAGCACCTGCGCACGGACATCAACTTCGCGTATCCTTCGGCCGAGATTGCGGTGATGGGGCCGGAGGGCGCGGTGAATATCGTCTACAAGCGCGAGATCGCGGCGGCGGCCGATCCGGAAGCGGTGCGGCGCGAAAAGATCGAGGAGTTCCGCGAGCGCTTCGCCAGCCCCTTCATCGCGGCCGAGCGCGGCTACATCGACGCGGTAATCGAGCCGCACGAAACGCGGCCGCGCCTGATCCGGGCGCTGCGGATGCTGGAGAACAAGGTGGACACGATGCCGCGAAAGAAGCACGGGAATATCCCGCTGTGAGGAGCCGTCACTTGTCTGGGTTGACCACAGCCTTCGATACACTGGCGCTAGAATCGTGAGGAAATGGAATGCTTGGCTTGCGGCACGACTTCATCACCGGCGTCGCGCGAGCACGTCTTTGCGCGATGGCTTCTTGAAGAGCTTGCGGCGAAGGATCTGGCGATCGGCCTCTTTCGGGATCTTGGCAACGGCACCTCGCAGCGGCAACGAAGCGACATTAGGCTGGACTCGTTCAAATTGAAACGCGTGTGCGAATCCTGTAACAACGGCTGGATGAGCGGTCTTGAGGATCTCGCTAAGCCATTCATCCTCGGGATCATAAAGGGCGGAAGAAAGCTGCCTTCGTTCGACGAGGAAGAGCGCCGGACGCTGGCAAAGTGGGCCGGCAAGACGGCGATAATCGAGTCGCATGTTGTGGGTGCCGAATGCCCAATAAGCGGTGACTACCTAGAGTGGATGCGTCTCCGGGACGACAACGTGCCGGGCCGGTTTTGTGTGGCAGCGTGTTTACATCCGATGCGCGGCGTAGGCCACATGCAGGTCGGGGTTATCCGCGATTTAATCGGGGGCGGCGTCGCAGCCGGCAATGTTGTCATGATTGTCCTGCCGGTTGTTGCATTCGCGTGCGCGTTTCCGATGATCGAGACGCCATATCAAGCCCGATGCGTTCGCTCGCTCTACGTTCCCCTTTGGCCCAGTCCGGCGGCATGGAAACCGATGAAGCAGACGCCAATGCCAGAGACCTTCAGCTGTGACTTCGATAGGCTGAACGCAATGGCCGAAAGGGTCGAGCTTTTCCACGCCGTGAAGTAGAGAGACCAGATACCTACTTCGCGTTCGTACGCCAGCTGACTACATCGCCACCACCGCCTTGTGCCTTCCGCGCGGTAGACGGAGGACCCAGGCGCCGTCGACTGCGCCGATGAGGTCGAGGGTTTCGTCGCGGCCGTCGAGGGTCAGCCGCGCCGGCTTGCGATCGAGCGTCGCCAGGGCGCGCGAGCCGCTGCTATAGACGAGTTCGATGCCGTCCAGTAGGCTGGCCGCGCTCTCGATGGTTCCGTTGAAATCGAGCACTGCGGGGGCAGGCGTTGCGGCCGCGGTTGCGAGCACGTGCTCGCCCGGAGGGAGCCAGACGCGCTCGCGATCGTGCACCGGCCAGGGGCGCCCATCCACCGAGGCCGGCCCTTCCCACCGCACGCCCACGCCGCGCGGCGACGCGATGACGAGCGTCTCGCCCCGCCGCTCCACGCGGTCCACCGGCGCCGCCGCGGCCGGGAGCAGCGGCAAATCGGCGGGATCGATGGAGCGCTCGTAATAGAACATCACGCGGGCGAAGGCCGCGGCCGCCGTGTGAAACAGTTCCAGCGCCTCCGCGCCGACCTGCTTCGAAGTGGGGTAGGCCTTGGTGCGATCCACGATGTTGATGTCCACGCCCAGGTTCTCCGGGTGCTGGGTGAGCGCATCGTAGCGCCGGGCGATCTCGGTGTAACGCGCGGGGCCGAGGCCCCAGAGAGTGGCTGGGTCCTCAACGATAAACGTCGCTGCGTAACGGTCGGTTAGCCGCAGCACGCGGGCCGCGTCGGCGCCGATGTTGTCGCGCATGTTGGTGTCGAAGCGGTCGTCCACGTGAGTGACCACCAGGTCGAGGCCGGGCCGATTGGCGCGGATCTTCTCGATCTCGTCGAGCCACTCGCGGTGGAGACGCTCGATCAGGTCGACGCGGTAGTCCAGGAACTCGCGCAGGCGCTTGGGATCGGGATGTCCGCGGAACAGCTCCAGCGGATCGAAGCCGTGGCTTTGCTGGAACTCGCGGCGGACGTCCTGGTTCAGGGGCGTGAACTCGGAGAGGTTCTTAACGCCGCTGATACCGTCAAAATAAATCTCGGAAAGGTTCACGCCATCCCAATCGAAACGCAGCATCATGTCGCGGAGAGCGGCGGCGACGGCGTGGTGGCAGTCGGGATTCGCCAGGTTCATGAGCAGGCGCCAGTCGACGTGCGCGTCCTTGAGCCGCGCGGTCTTCTCGCGCCACTCGGGGTGCTGTTTCCAGAAGGCGTCGCTCACGTGCGGCAGTTCCAGCCAGGCATAGACCAGGACGCCGTGGCGATGGCAGGCGGCGATGAGGTTGCGCAGGTAGTCGTCGCTTTCGGGATGGCTCTCGATGAAGGCCCAGGCGCCAGCGTGAATCGCCGAAATCCCGGCTGCGCGCCACTGCCGCGCCATGGCGTCGAAGTCGATGTGAAGGCGGTAGGCGGAATCGAAGAAGGCCCACAGGCGGCGGGATTCGAAAGGCGGGGTGACGCCGAGATCGACGAGCGCCTGCGGCAGGAAGGGGAAGCGCTCGTATCCGTCGTCGCCGGGTCCGACCGCGACCCAGAGCACGGCACCGCGCCCGCGTGCCAGCGTTGCCACGAGCGGCGCCCCGGTCCCGCGCTCGCGAAAGATGACCCTGGCGTCCTTGGGAACCTTAAAGACGCTCACCTTCACGGCCTTCTCCCACTGGATCCGCAAGTCCGGCTGCCTTGTGTCGGTCACCGAGCGCGCGCTGAGTTTTTTCGCGCCGGGGAGGAAGCCCAGGCTCCGCGCGGCCTCGGAATCGCCTTCGAGGATGACGAGGGCGCCGCGCTCGAGGACGGCCGTGCTCGCGGGTGCGACGAGTACACGCGCATCGGCCTCCGGCTGCTCGCGCAGTCCCAGAGATTGCAGCATGGGCGCCCACCCGCCCGCCGCGCCAGCGGCCAGGTGGTATCCCGGCACATCGGCTGGGGCGGCCCAGAGGCTTGCGGTGGCGAGGATGAAAGCGAGTCGAAGCATGACTTCCCGTTGTAGCATCCCGGCGGCCGGTGGCGCGCGATGAGCGCCGGGAGTGTGCTACGTCTGAACAATGGAGAAAGCGAAGCGTGTCGCGGCCGAGGCATTGTCGGCCTTGCGGGCCAAGGTCAATCGGGCGAAGCGCGTTCTAAAACGGGCGGGCCGAGGGAAGCCTCCGGTTGCCGGCGACGAGTTGCGAAGGCGTTGATGCCTAGAAGCCTCCCAAGGCGAACGGTCTTGAACCCCTTACTGAAACCGGAAGCCCCGCGCCACCACCCACCCCGCCGCCAGCGCCGCGGCCACCAGCGCGCACAGGTGCGGAATCACGGCCGCCGGCGGAGCACCGAAGTTCACCAGTTTGTGGAGCGCGTCCATGGCCAGACCGGTGGGGATAAACAGCGCGAGCTTCTGCAGCCACACGGGCGTCACCTCAATGGGCCACCAGCAGCCGCCCAACCCGGCCAGCAGGTTGCTCGCGATCACGCCGAGTCCGATCACTTGCGCCTCGGTGCGGCCGAAGTTGCCCAGCAGCATGCCCAGCGACGCGGCCAACGCGCCGTATGCTGCCAGGACGGCGGCGAGCGCCGCCAGGTTCGGTCCCCAATGAACGTGGAACAGGACGCTGCCGGCGATCATTGCGAATGTGAGCTGCACCATTCCCAGGGCCCAGCGCGCGCCCCACTTGCCGAG